>Ga0187892_10006988_pt1 | contig 16369 bp, 14 predicted proteins | sample MA1701073metaG_FD_139345 | JGI IMG/M metagenome (GOLD analysis project Ga0187892, IMG submission 139345) | Bio-ooze microbial communities from a basaltic lava cave in the Kipuka Kanohina Cave System on the Island of Hawaii, USA - MA170107-3 metaG ... | reverse complement strand
TTCATCCATATGGGACGGGTGAGCGGAGACTCGGTGAACTACGAATCGAAGTGGGCGAGCCTCAGCTTTCAGATCCGCTGACTGGAGGCGAATTCGGGGAGGCGCGGGGAAGGTTGTGGTGTCCCCTCGCTCTCAGACGCCGGGCCCTTCGAGGGGTGCGGCGGCATCTCCAGGCTGCGCTGCGGCGATTGGGGCTAGATCTGGTCGTGGACCAGGTCGACGGCCGGGTGCTCCGGCTCCGCTTCCAGGCGGGGGAGTTTGACGCGGTGATCCAGTCGTTCTGGAACCACCCGGACAACCACCTCCACTGGTTCGGGCCCGGGATCGAACCGCGGCGGCAGCGGCCCGTCTCCGAGATTCTGGGATATCGGAACCCCGAGGTGGCGCGGCTCCTCGCGGCGGCGCGGGCCTCCTTCGACCTCGCGGAGCGGGACCGGCTCTAGGCCCAGGTTGCCCCCTTCGTGCTCGCGGGCGTGCCCATCACTTTTCTATACCCGAATGCGGAGGCGTACCTGGTGCATCGCCGGGTGCAGGGTCTGGTGCCGCCCTACCGTGCCGATCCGATCCAGTTCCTGGAGCATCTGTGGCCGCCGACGAACGCCTTCCCGTCGATCCCCCCGCTGTGCTGATCGCCGGTGTAGGTGAAGAAGCTGAAGGGGGGGTTGAGGGTCCAGCCGAGCAGGCGCTTCCCCGCCACCGCCGCCAGGGAGAACAGGTACCTCATGGACTGACCTCCTTCTGGAACGCTGCTTTGGTCGACTGGGATAGCGAGGTGGCCGCGCCTCCGAGCCGGGCCAGCGCAGCCTTCGCCCCCTCCTTGTCGGTGGCGCCCTTGAAGTCGCGCAAGGCTCCCCGCAGATCGCCGAGCTGCGACGGCATGGTCACCAGCATGCGGAGCCCGGCGACCAGCAGATTGGTGTTCTTGAACTTCGCCACGAACTGTGGCAGGCTCTGCAGCACCGCTCCGAGGATCGCGTTGAGCTTGTTGACCGGCTTGCCGCAGCAGGAGGTGACGAACGGTGAAACCGGCCCGGTGTCCTCGGCGAAGCCGCCTCCGGCCGGGGCTCCGGGAGGCGGGGCTCCGGGAACCGGCGGGCTCCCCGAATCGGGGAGCTGCTCCACCACCGTGGTCAGCTCCTGAACGAAGGTGTTGAGCTCGGGCACCTGCTCGTCGAGCGGCGAGTCGAACGTCGGCATCGCGGGAGCAAGCACCGATGCGGCCGCCACCGGCGCGGAATTCCGAACGACGCTATAGCGGAAGACCATCCCGTGATCACCCACGAGATACGCTCGGTCGCGCCGGGGGAAGCTCCACGCTCGCGGCGAGGCGGGGAAGCGGAACGCGCGCGAGTTCCACCGGTTCCCCCCGTCCACGGTGAAGCTCATCTTTTCGTGATACTCCAGCGCCCAGCCGACCTCGGGGTCGGCAAAGATCAACCTGCTGCTAACTCCGGAAGGTGCGACGCTGGCGAGGAGTCCCTTCCAGGTCTGCCCGCCGTCGGTGGTACGCGACAGCTTCCCGTCGGTGGTGCGCACGATTCCGGTGTTCTCATCGGTGAAGAACAGGTCGGTCGCGCCCACCACGTCGGGATCGCCGGGGCCGATGAAGAAGCGCCAGGTCTCACCCCCGTCTTCGGTTTTCGCCAGGATGGGCGGGTATTCGCAGGGGCCGACGCACTTCGTTTTCGCGACCAGGTATCCCACCGACGGGGTGACGAACTGAATCCGGCCGACGTCGCAGCCGATCTCGCGGTTGAGTCCGCCGACCATGGCCTTGACGGAGCACTGGACCACCGGCTTCCAGGTCTTGCCGCCGTCTCGGGTCTTGAGAAGGGTTGATGGCACACTTCCCATACCGAGGTATCCCGCCGCGACGCCGTCGGTCGGCGAGCTCATCGCGAGCTCATGGATGTACTGGGGGGCTTGGCCGAGGTCCTCCCAGGATTCGCCGTCCACGGTGCGCAGGATCCGGGTTTGGCTGCTGCCCGTTCCCCCGATGACCGCCCAGCCGTGAGTCTCGTCCAGAAAGCGGAGGAGCCTGACCGGCCCTTCCGCTGCCGCCGGATCGCCACCCATCTGTGCCGTCCAGGTGGCGCCGGCGTCCTTGGTGTGGATGATTGTCCCCTTGCCACCGGCGACCCATCCCTTGTCGATGGTGACGAAGAAGACTTCGCGGAACTCGAGGTCCTCGCTGAAGCTCACCGGCTCCCACACCCCCTTGAAGGCGGGGGGAGGGGACGCGGGCTGCTGCGCGGCCAGCGGGCCGGCGATGACGAGTGCGAAAATCGATCGGTAGAAGCTCATGGGCGCCATCCTCAAAATTGTCATTCCCGCCGTGCTTCGCTCCGCGACCTGGGTACGCCAGGCTACGGCTTCTTGCCGCCTCCGCAGGTGCCGAAGGAAACCTTCAGCAGCTCGTTTCTCATGACCCTGCCGTAGAACCCGTCCAGCGTGGCGTTGATCGCCTCCCGCGCGGCATCCTTGGCCAGCTTGTCGATGTTGTTCTGAACGCCGAGGATGTTGAGGTCCCCGATCGAAATGGTGATGTCGTCGGTGTCCTGGTTCCAGTGTATCGTGCAGGCGCCGGTCGTGCTGAAGGTCACCATCGGACGCGCATGGTAAACCGCCTTGACGTCGGTGAGCCGGACTCCGACGCCGACGCCGATATCCTGGCAGGGTCCGAGCTGAAACTTCGCCGATATTCCGTCGGCCGTGATCTTGGAGATGTTCTGGGTGACGGTGAGCCCCGCCGTCGTGAGTGTGTACGTCGGGACGTCCACCTTGAACTGGAATCCGCTGGTCGCCTTGAATCGGATGCAGGACGTCCGGATCCTGTTTCCTGTGATCGGGTCCCTCACGTACTGGTCGTTCTCGTAGGTCTTGTTCAGGAAGGTGAATTGGATGTCGAGCAGAGCGGCGTTCTGCGCCGCCTGCGACATCATCGCTTGCCCCTGCGCGTAGGTCGCGAGAGGAATCGGCGCTGCCATGGTTGTCGACGCCCCGCCTGTGAGTTGCGGGTGACCAGTCGTCGGGGACAGCGCGATGAGCGCGGGGATCGATGCCGCGAGGACAACGCGGCGAACAACAGGTGCGAACATGATGAATCCCTCCCAGGTGATTACTGCGGTTTCTGGAACGCCAACTTCGTAGAGGTCTTGAGAGATGCCGCTGCGGCCACGACCTGTTCGAGCGCGGATTTCGCCGCGTCCCTGTCCTGCGCGCCCTTGAAGGCCTTCACCGCGTCCCCCAGGGCGCTCAGCTCCCCCGGCATGGTGGAGATCATCCGGAGTCCCGCAGCCAGCAGGTTGGTATTCTTGAACTTCTCGGCGAACTGTGGCAGGCTCTTGAGGACCGCATTCAAAAGGACCTGGAGCTTGTTGACCGGCTTGCCGCAGCAGGCGCCGACCAGCGCTGAGGTGGGTGCGTCGGCGCCGGCCGGGGGCGGCGTGCCCGAGGCGACGGACGCTGCACCGCCGGCACCGGCGGGCATCTGCTCCACCGCCGCCGCGACCTCGCCCACCACGGTCTCGAGGCTGGTGACCTGCTCGTCGAGCGGCGAGCCAAAGGCCGGCATTGCGGGAGTAGTCAGCGCCGGGGGGACAACCGGTGTGGAGGCCGGGACGACCCTGTAGCGGAAGACCATGCCGTTGTAACCGACTACATACGCGCGGTCACGCCGGGGGAGGCTGAAGGCGCGCGGCTGTACCGGGAAGACATAAGCCCGTGAGTTCCACCGGGCGCCTCCGTCCATGGTGTAACTCATCTTGTAGTCTTCTATCGCCCACCCGACTTCGGGATCGGCAAAGCCAAGCAGCCCGGTGCCCCCAACGCTGGCGGTCAATCCCTTCCAGGTCGCTCCGCCATCGGTCGTGCGAGCGAGCTTGCCGTCGGAGGTCCGGATGATTCCGGTGTTCTCGTCGGTGAAGAACAGGTCGGTTGCGCCCACCGCTTCGGGATTGCCCGGACCGACCAGGAAGTGCCAGCTCTCTCCCCCGTCCTCGGTTTTTCCCAGGATCGCGGGGCCAACGCACCCCATGCCCCCACACTGTGCCCTGGCCACCAGCCAGGCGACCGAGGTGGTCACGAACTGGATCCGGAGCACGTCGCAGGCGATTTCCTTGTGGAGACCCGCGACGAGCGCCTTGAGCGAGCATTGGCCGACCGGTGTCCAGGTCTTCCCCCCGTCCCGGGTTTTGAACAGGGTGCTTGACGACGATCCTACACCGAGATGGCCGGCCGCGATGCCTTCCTGGGGGGAGCTCATCGTCAACTCCTCGAGGTGGTAGTCCGGTGCGGCGCCAAGATCCTCCCAGGACTCTCCGTCCTCGGTTCGGAGGATCCGCCCATCCTTGACGGCCCAGCCATGCGTCTCGTCGAGGAAGGTGAGGAGTCTGACCGGCTTCTCGGCGCCCTGCGGATCGCCACCCATCTGGGCGGTCCAGGTCACGCCCCCATCTTTGGTGTGGATGATGGTCCCCTTGTCCCCGGCGACCCATCCCTTGTCGATGGTGACGAAGAAGACTTCGCGGAAATCGATGTTCTCGGTGAAGCTCACCGGCTCCCACACGCCCTTGAATGCGGGCGGAGGGGACGCGGGCTGCTGCGCGGCCAGCGGGCCGGCGATGACGAGTGCGAAAACCGATCGGTAGGTGATCATGCGGGCCATCCTCCTTGAATTGCCGGGCCCATGGCTGGACCGTATGTTCGGAATCATCCCTATGTCACCTTTGTCGGGCGGGCGTTACGGCGAAGGGGCGGAAGCCACCGCTTCGTCTGAGGACCGTGAGCTCGCGGCGCGGTTCTGGGAGCGGGTGCGGCTCTTCGCGTCGCGACGGCTGGGGGATGTGTCGCTCGGCGAGGATCTGGCCCAGGAAACGCTGCACCGGGTGAGCGCTGCGTTGCGGGAGGGCAGGGTCGACAATCTGCAGGCGCTGCCCGCCTTCGTCTTCCAGACCGCCCGGAATCTCTGTCTGCAGCGCCATCGCTCCGCGGCGCGGGAATCCAGCGCACTGGGCCGCTGGCGCGCGGAGCAACCGGCGGAAGCCGAAGGGGCCGATGTGCTGCAGGCCCTGGTCGGCGCGGAGCGCGCGGCGGCCGTGCGCCGGGCGCTCTCCCTCCTGGAGCCGGGTGACCGGACCCTGATCGAGCAGCTCTACTATGAGGAGGCCGCGTCGGCGGTTGTCGCCGTCCGGCTCCGGATCACGCCCGAGGCCCTCCGGGTCCGCAAGCACCGTGTGCTCCGCCGCCTCGCCGTGCTGCTCGGTGACCGCGAGCAGGATGTAACGTCGTAAGCCCTCCGGGAACCCTATAGCGATGTCCAGCGGCGACTTGACTTGCGAGCAGGTGGAGCGTGACCAGCTCGACCTGAAATACCTGCACGGCCGGCTGAGCCCGGAGCGGGCCGAGCCGTTCGAGGCTCATTTTTTTGGTTGTGACCGGTGCTGGGATCTGGTGCGGATGGGGCAGGAGGTGCGGGCCACCCGGCCGGTCCTCGGTGCGCGACCGACGCGGCCGTGGTGGCTGGCAGCGGCGGCGGTCCTGGTCGGCGCCCTCGGGATTGGCCTCTGGCGCGCAAGTCCCGGGAATGAAACCGTCGCCCCCGACAACCTACGCGCTGGACCGGCTCCCAGCGCGCTGGATGTTCGCGCACTGGCCGGCGGGACCGGACCCACGGCGATCTGGAACATCGTGCCCGGGGCGGCCAGCTATCGGGTCCGGCTCTTCACCGGGGACGGCGGGCTGGTGACGGAGCGGGAGATCTCCGATACATCCTTCGCGGTTCCCGGTGATTCTCTCGTCACTCCGGGCCCGCACTACTGGCAGGTCCAGGCGCTGGATCGCATGGGAAGGGAGCTCGCCCGTTCCGGTCTGATCGAGGCCGCGGGGGCGGTGCCTCGGCCCGCGCCATGATCCCGTTTCGACTCGCCGTCCTTGCCCTCGCCACCGGCGCCTGCGCCCGGGAGCCGCGGGCGAGCGCGGCCGTTGCCGATACGGCCTCCTTCCGCGCGGCGCGGCAGCTGATCAGCTCGGGGCGCTTTGCCCCGGCGGCGCTCGAATTCGCCCGCCTCCGCGATTCCTTCGCGGCGGCCGGGGATAGTGTGAATCGCTGGTACGGGCAGCTCTGGTGGAGCGAGTCGATGATTCGGGCCGGGCGGCTCGACAGCGCGGCCTCCGGACTCGCGCTCACCTGGCGGGTGGCCGGCAGTGATCCCCGCCGCATCGGATGGACCAACGTTACCCAAAGCAAGTGGTACGAGCGGCGCGGACTCCTCGATTCGGCCATCGCGGTGGCCGGCCGCGCCGCTGAGGCCTTCCGGGCCACCGGCGACCGCGAGCTCGGCGTCTTTGCCTACGATGTGCTGGGCACGCCGCTCTCGCGCCGCGGCCGCTATCGCGAAGCGCTCGCAGCGGACAGCACGTCGCTATTCCTACGCCAGGCCATCCCGCTGGCGCCCCGGGTGATCGGGGGTGGCTGGAACGAAGTCGCCATCGGCTACCGCCACCTGGGCCGCTATGACGAGGCCGAGGCGGCGCTCCGCCGGTCCTACGCGCTGGCCCAAAGCCAGAACGATTCTCTGGCCATGGCCCTGGCGCTCAGCAATACCGCCTCGGTCCTGGACGACACCGGGAACCGCGACGGCGCGATCGCGGCCCTTTCCGAAGCGATGATCTACATCGAAGCCATCCAGCACCGCCGCTTCATCACCGAGGGAAGTGCCGACCTCGCCATTCTCATCCTGGACGGGGGAGAACCGGACCTGGCGCGCGGGTACGCCTCTCGAGCCCTGGGCATGGCGCGGGAGACGGGGAATCGCTCGATCGAGCTGAGCGCGCTCGCCATCCTGGGACGCATTCTCCTCGAGACTGGGACCCCGCGCGCGGCGCTCGATTCGCTGCGAAAGGCCCAGCGCATCGCCGATTCGCTGGGCTTCGGCGCCGAGCGGGTGACGATCCGCACCGTGTCGGTCGACGTTGCCATTGCGCTGTCTGATCGCAGGGCGGCCAACCGTCTGGCCGACGAGGCGGTGATCATCGCCGATTCACTCGGCGATCCTTCCATCCAGTTCGCGGCGCTCGAGGCCCGCGCCAAGGCGCTGGAGGCCTCCCGCCGCGGCGGCGCCGCCGCGGCGTTCGGCGCCGCGCTCGATCTCCTCGAATCGCTACGGGGACGCCTGGCCCTTGGCGATCTCCGGATGGGCGTCGCGGCACCGCGTCTTTCGGCCTATGAAGGCGCGATACGCACCCATCTGGCCGCCGGGCGCTCGCTGGACGCCTTTCGTATCGCGGAGCGCGCCAAGGCCCGGCTGCTTCTCGACGTGATGGTGGAGCGCGGAGGGACGCCGGCGACCGCTGCCGGCGCGCTGCGTCAGCGGCTCTGGGAAACCCACGAGGCCCGGGCCGCTGCCCGGGACACCGGCCTGGCCTCGGCGCTCGATCGAGCGATCGTCGCGCTGGCCGATTCCATCGCGCGGATCGAAGAGGCCGAGCCGCTCGGCGGCCCTCGTCCCGTCGGGGTCGAAGAGGTGAGGCTCGCGCTGCTTTCGGCGGGCCAGGCGCTGCTCGCCTATTTCTGGGGAGAAGATCAGGTGGTGGGATGGAAAATCACGAAGGACTCGGTCCGTGCGGCAGTCCTGGGCTCGGCCGATTCGCTTGAGCGCAGCTTGGACTTCATGTTCGCGGCGCTCACGCGCCCCGCCGATGACACCCTCTGGAAGGCCGCCGCTCGCCGAGTGTACCGCGAGCTGGTGCATCCGTTGGGGCCGGTGCCCGGTACCCACCTCCTCATAGTGCCCGACGGCCCCCTGCACCGCATTCCCCTCGAAATCCTGCTCGCCGATTCGTCGATTCCCTGGGGCGTCTCGCGCCGGATCCGATACGGCCCGTCAGCATCGGTGCTCGTTGCCCTGGCGCGGAACCGAGCGGCCCGCTGGACCAGGGAGCTACTCGCCGTCGGCAATCCCACGCTCAGCCGGGGCGCCGTGGCTGGCGGCAGTTCGCGCGCTGCGGAGCTTGGCCCGCTCCCCTTCGCCGAGGACGAGGCCCGGGCGATTCACGGCATCTTCAAGGGGCAGGGCGCGGACCTGCTTCTGGGTGACCGGGCCACCGTGCGCCGCTGGCGGGAGAAGGCGCCGGGCCGCTACCGCTATCTGCATTTTGCCCTCCACGCCGTGCCTAACGATCGCTTGATCGAAGGGGGCGCGCTCCTTTTCGCGGACGAGCCCCTGACGCTCGCGGACGTGCGCGGCCTTCGGCTCAACGCCCAGCTGGTGACGCTCTCGGCCTGCGAGACCGCGGTCGGCCGGTGGGTTCGCGGGGAGGGTGTGGTGGGCATGCAGTACGCGTTCCTTTCCGCCGGCGCGAGGGCCGCCCTGGTGACGCTCTGGCGGGTGCCCGACCGCGCTGCCGCGGAATTCGCGCAAGCGTTCTATTCTCTGGTGAAGGGAGGCGCTCTCCCCGCCGAGGCCCTGCGCCGGATCCGGGAAGAATGGATTGCGGCTGGCGATGCGCGGTCGCATCCTTCACGCTGGGCGGGGTTTATCCTGGTGGGAGGCGCCTGAGCACGGAGGATTCCAACGAGCTTGGCTGGAGATCTTCGCATGATCCCTGCATCCGTTGGGTCCAGGCTCCTCGCGGCACTGTGCGTTAGCGGTGCAGTCAGCGTCCTGCCTCCTGATTAGCGATCATATGTGCAGAGCGCACAGCCAAACCTCTTTCTCCGTACTGGTTTGCCCCCTTCGTTTTGACGTTACCCAAGTATTCGTTTCCCCAAGCAGTCGTCTTGGAGCCGTACTTGACACCTTACGGTGCGATCCGTAGAAGAGGATTGGCGGCGACTCGCCAGAAGGGCTTAGCGACACAGTGCGGCGGCTACGCGCGCTCGGGGTATTCATTGCGGCGGTCCAGGTTGGATGTGGTGGCGGCAGCGGCCCCACTCCGCCAGGGGGGGTGGTGCGCGTCGATGTCTCTCCCCCGGTAAGCTCCCTGCTCGTCGGCGCCACGGTTTCCCTCACCGCCGTCCCCCGGGACGCGGCTGGCAACGCGCTCAGCGGCCGAGCAGTGAGCTGGTCGTCGAGCAACCAGCAAGTCGCGACCGTGTCGAGCTTCGGGCTGGTCAGTGGGATTGGCCCGGGCGGCGCGACGATCACGGCGACCAGTGAAGGCAAAACCGGGAGCGCTGCGATTACGGTGGCCTTTCCCGACTTCAATCCGGCCAGCAACACCTCGCTCAGCGGTAGCCAGAGCTTTTCCTCCGTCAACATCCCGGCAGGCGTCCAGGTAACCGCGACGAGCGATCTCGTGGTCACGGCCACCGGGGCGGTGACCATTGCCGGGACGCTCTCGACCGGCGGGATCTGCCGGGCCATCACCGTGACGGCGGAAGGTGGACTCACCGTGACCGGCACAGTGAGCACCGAGTGCCCGGCTCCGGGGGGGGGCTCACCGGCTCCGGCGCTCAAGCTCTTCGGCAAGGGCGGGATTGAATTCACCGGTGCAACGGTAAGCAGCTCGGGGGACCTCGTGGTGAGCAACGATCCCACGCTGCAAGACAGCGATTTCCCCAGCGCGCCGCCGACCCTGATACCGAACGACCCAGGCCCAGCGGCCGTCACGGCCGGGATCTGCTCGGCGGGCAACACGTCGTTCCTCGCGAAGCCACTGAACGCTTCGAACGGCACCGATGGGCAAACCGGAGGCAGCGGTGCTAACGGGGGCACCTGGGTGCTGCAATGTCGAGGCGAGCTGCGGCTCACCGGCGGGGTGCTGGTGCAGGGCCAGGACGGGGGAAACGGGGGAGCGGGCAGTCACCAGAGCGCGGTCGCGGCCTCTGCCCGCGGCGGAAAGGGGGGCAACGGCGGCCGGCTCAAGGTGCGAGCCACCGGCCCACTGATTGTTTCGGGGACGAGCAACACCCTTCGGAGTGGTGACGGAGGCGACGGCGGAAGCGCGATCGGGGTAGGGCTCACCAATCCGGCGCCTCCCAAGGCGCCGAGCGCAACGGCTACGGCGGGCGACGGCGGCGAGCCGGGGCTCATCGAAGCGCGCGCATTCGGGGTGATCGATGTCCGCGGAGTCCTCACGCTCGAGGTCGGAGACGGCGGCTGGGGTGGGCAAGGAAGCGCCTCAGCGGCGGACGGAGTGGATGCGGGTACCCAGCCGGCGCAAATCGGAGGCGATGCCACCGCAGCCGGCGGCAAGGGGGGCAGTTCCCCGGACAAAATGCTCCAAGGCCAGAACGTGCTCGGCCTGGCCAACATCGTGGTGTTGGGGGGCATCGGTGGAAAGGGGGGAGGTGCGGATGGGTTCGCGGGCATTGGGGGTAAGGGGAATCGTCCGTTCAAGCCCGGTGCAGATGGAGGCAACCTCGCGATCAACGGAGCGAAAGGCGGCGATTCTCAGATCAAGAATCAGTTCGGGGCGGGTTTTGGGGTGGGTGGCCGAGGGGGTGATGCATCCTTTTACAGGGGCAACGGGGGGGACGGCTGGAGCGACTGCCTGGAGCTTCCCTTCGAGTCCGGCGGCAGGGGAGGCAATGGGGGCGACGCGAGCGGCAACTCGGGACTCGGCGGCGCGGGAGGCATTCCAATTCCCGGGAACAACGGCGACATCCTGGTGTCGGACGCCGCTAACGGTGGAGATGGGGGCGCGGGTGAGCCACCGGGCTTGCGAGGGGTCGGGGGCCGGGACGACATCGGCAGCAACGGGCCGCGGACCGACAACGGGCCCACCTTCGAGCCCGGGAGCGATGGCGCGATCTGCCCCGCGAGACTGGAGGTGCGGGTCGCGGTCGTCCCGGTGATCGATCCGGGCCGATTCAATCTCACGATCGACGGCGGCACTCTGGCGTCGAACGTCCAGGATGGTGGGACGACGGGAGAGCGGCAGGTGACCACGGGGACTCACAGCGTGGGTGAGACCGCCGGCACGGCTACGAACCTCGCGGACTACGGATCCGCGATCAGCTGCAAGGACAACAACGGAGCGGGGAACGTGGTGGCCAGCGGGGCCGGCTCAGGCCCGCTGAACGTGATGGCGGGCCAGGGTGCCGATATCGTCTGCATCGTCACCAATGTGCGGAACATTGAAACCGGCTTCGACCTATGGGACCACAGCCTCGGGCCGAATTTCATGAATTTCAACAACCGCCCGATTCCGGCAGGGTTCTTCAGCCCCGGGTCGGATCCGTTCACCGGGAACGTGCCGTTGGGAGGCATTCCGATCGACCGGCCCATGTTCGGGACCACGGATACCAAGGTACAGCGGCTCAGCCCGGTGCGGTTCGGGGGACCGGAGGCTGCGCAGGCGGCTCCAATACCGATCGAGATCGTGGCGCTCAACCTGGTCAGCGTGCAGCCGATCACCGTCACCTACAACGGTGGGACCAATCCGGAACTCTGGAATGTCGAGGTGACTCTCTCTCCTCAGCATCCCCAGCAGCAGGGTCTGATGACGCTCAACCGAACCAGTGCCAACGGAGGCACGTTCAGCGTCACTCTGCCGGTCCAGCCGAGGTTCGTGTTCAAGCGAGTGCCCGACAATTTCACCGTGGTGCTCCAGAATGGGGACTTTGGGCCTGCGCTGGTGTTCAATGCGCCTCAAGGGGACTATCAGTTCGTTTGTCCACCTGGCGCGGGGGTGAAGAAAGTTCCGGCGGTCACCAACGAAAACTTCTGTCCGGGGACCAGCTCGACCAGCCGAGTCCCTATCCTGTTTCAGGCGTTCAAAGCGATTGGGCCGGGAGTCGTCGTACTCGAGGCGCAGTTCGCGGCAGTGCCGCCGATTCCGTGAGAGGGATGGAGGGATCGAGGGGGAGAGGGTAGAGGGATACAAGGCGCCGTGGGCTCGAGGTGGGGCGCGATGGTCCTTCGGGCCTCGAGGACCTGCTCGAAGGAGGGGAGGGCCATGATTCAACTTACGCTGTTTGCCGGATCATTTCCGGCGCGGTATGATCCCTCCGCGCCCGAGCCGACCGGTACGTTTCGCGAGCGGTTGACGATCACCGGAGAAAGAGCATCCATGATCAGCCTGAGCATCGCCGTTCTCGGGCTCTCGCTGACGCCGCTGGCCGCCCAGCAGCCCGCGTCTCCCCCGCCATTCAAGGGCATCTGGGAGGCGGTGAGCTTCCAGGAGGAGATTGCCCTCCGCCAGGTCTTCTTCGTTACCGTCGACGAGGGATGGGCTGCCGGTGACAAGGCCACCATCATCCACACCAAGGATGGCGGCGCAACTTGGACCGCGCAGCTCGGCGGCGATGCTCAGGCTGCCGGGGACCGGGTCGAGCTGCTGCATTTCCTCGACGAAACTCACGGCTGGGCGGTGAAGGACGGTCGCATCCTCCGCACCGAGGACGGCGAGTCCTGGGAGGATCTTGGTGCCGCCCCGCAGTACATCCATGAGCTCACCATGAGCTCTCCCTCCGAGGGCGTCGCTGCGGGCTATCTCGGGATGGGTCGAAACCCGAGCACACTCCTCAAGACTCGCGACGGTGGCAAGACTTGGATGCCAGTGACGCAGTGCTGGGTCAAGGCAATGGTCCAAGGGCTCAGTCGCGAGCTGGGCTGCGAAGTCATCCGGATTCAATTCGTCAGTCCGTCAGTGGGTTACCTGGTCTTCGAATGCTCGTGACCATGCCGTCCCAGCTGGGAGACCTTCGCACCGCGTTCCGTTCCTTCAAGCAGGCCACCGACAAGGCCGGAGCGCAGGCGGCTCTGGCGCAGCTCGCCGCGGCGGCGACCGCACTGCAGCAATCCACCAAGGCTGCGTTCCACAAGGAGGTCACGACGCCATGACCTCAGTCCGAGGAGGACGAATGAGATTCCTGGTCTTGGTTCCCATCCTTGTTCCGGTAATCGCGGCTCAGGCACAAGTTCGGCTCGAGACCGGGCGCACCGTGACCGTCCCTCTGGTGAGCGCGGTCACGGTGAGTCCGGGCACCGTAGCTGGGGGAGCCACCGTCACCGGAACGGTGACCCTCGCTCAACCCGCCGGATCCGGCGGCGTCGCGGTGAAATTCGCGAGCAGCACCCGGCCGCCGCCGCGGTGCCGGCCGGAACGACTGTGCAGCCGGGTAGCATGACGGCGACGTTCATGATTCAGACCTATCCGGTGGCGGTCAATCCGAACGTGGTCACGGAACCTCCTTCTGCCGAGATCTCGGCCGAGGTCGGGAATTCGGCGAAATCGATCAAGCTCACGGTCCTCCCGCCTGCTCTGGTGTCCCTCACGCTCGACCCCGCCAGCGTAGCGGGGAGTAGACCTTCGACCGGACTGGTGACGATTTCGAGCATCGCGCCGGCCGGAGGGTTCGCGGTGGGAATCACAGTGAAGCGACCGGAGTCGGGGCTGGACCCACTCCGCCAGGCGGTCCCCTCTCCGTTGCCGATCGCCGCCATCCCTTCGCAGGTGGTGGTCCCGGCAGGGGCGACTTCGGCCTCATTCGCCATCGCGACCCGGGCCGTTTCGACCAGCGGCTCAGTCCTCATCATCGCCAGCCGTGGCACATTCGTTACCAAGAGCGCGACGCTCACCGTGACGGCACCGGGTGTTGCGTCCATTGGTTTCGGGCTGGGTACCTACGAGTGCCTGGTGTCCGGTCAGTCGGCGACCGGCACGATCATGCTGAGTGCTGCCGCGCCCGCCGAAGGAATGACCATCCCTCTGTCCCTCGCGGCGGTATCGAGCACGCCAGGGATCTATTGTCCTTCAACTACTGCCTGTGGTCCGAATCCCGTCGTCCCTCAGAGCCTCCAGATCCCGGGCGGAGCTACTTCAGCCTCGTTCCCGGTGGCGGTTTCTCCGTGCCAGGGGTGCTATCTGGTCACCGCCATGGGTAAGACGGAATTTCTGCGGGTAAGTCCGCCGCTGATCCCAGGGATCCCATTCCACCTTCCCACCAGCGTGAAGGGGGGCACCGCGGTCCAGGCATAACTCCATCTCCTCGGGGTGGTGACCAACTGTGGGTTGAAGGGGCACTATCCGTTGGAGAGCAGCAATGCGGGACTCGCTCAAGTACCGGCTGAGGTGATAGTACCGATCGGCGACAGCGTCGGGGTATTCACCATCACCACGAGCGCCGTTGCGAGCACGCAAACGGTTCAAATCGGCGTGCGAGGATGCTATGGGTCCTGTTGTGCGAACATCGGTTGGAGACGCGAGACCCTGACGATCACGCCATGACATTCAGGCGCTGGTCACGCGCTCCCCAGCCTCCACGCTTCGCGCGCCCGCCAAGTAGTACTCGACAGCGATCCGCCACCCGTTTTTCGCACCGTCTCGCGTAACGACGATGGCAATCTCGACGACCCCCCCGCCTATCCTGGCGCATGCCGAGTTGCGCCGGCTCGCCGAGGAGGATTAGGGTATGGGCATGCCGGAAACAGGAACTCCGTCAGGCTGGACTCGCGAAATGGTCCTCGCCCTCCCCGACGACGGCAATCGGTACGAGCTGTTCGACGGCGAGCTGCTGGTGACCCCCGCGCCGGGTGGGCTTCACCAGGTCGCCTTGATGCGGCTCTACGATGCCGTTGCTCCTTTTGTCCGCGACCATAACCTCGGTACCATGCTCTGGTCGCCGGCGGATTTGCGCCTGGGTGGAGAGCAGCTTTCCCAGCCCGATCTCTTCGTCCTACCATTCCTTCCGGGGGACCGTAACGACTGGGCCGCGTATCCCGATCCCATTCTCGTGGTCGAAGTGCTCTCGCCTTCGACCGCCCGCTTCGACCGCATCGTCAAGCGGCGCCGGTTTCAACGGGCCGGGATCCCCGAATACTGGATCGTGGATTTGGATGCCCGGGTGGTGGAGCGGTGGAAGCCGGCTGACCAGCGGCCCGAGGTTCTTGATTTGCTTCTAGACTGGCATCCCGAGGGCACTTCGAGCCCGCTCGAGGTCGACTTGCCCGCGCTCTTCAACGCCATATGGGGGACCGAGCCTCCGCCCGAATCGCCTAGCTGCTGAACTGCCTCAGGACACGGTGTTGAGCGACCTGGGCCAGGCCAAGCGGGTGGTGATCGACAAGGACACCACGACCGCTGCATCACCTGGCCGGGATCGGGGATGTGGGTGACCAGGCGAGCCAGGGCCTCGAGCGGGTCCACCGGCTCGGTGCCGGCCGTGGGCCCGTCGGCCTTGTCGGAGCGGTAGGTCACCTGCTCGATCGCGGGGTCGTCGCTCATCCGCTCCCGCGACGGGATTGCGGGCGCAATAGCGGGCCAGCCGCAAGGCGAAGGCGCGATCGTTCTCGGGCACCCCCACGCCGGTGTGGACCTGAAAGCCCGAGTGGGGCCCCTGGAGCATCCCCCGGGCCTGGTCTGCGTCGAAGCGGCCGCGGCGCACGAAGAGCCGGAGCACCGCCGGCGGAACGCCTCGGTCAGGGGGGCGGTGTCATGCGCGGGCCAGCCCGGCCAGCGCACGAAGGTCCCGTCGGGCCGGAAGCCGCCGTCGGTGACGACCAGGTGGAGATGGGGGTCCCCTGGACTGGTCCCCGGACGGCACCCGGATCCTGATCGCGAGCACTCGCGACGCGCCGACCGGCGAGCTGTACCTCATGAACGCCGATGGGTCGGGCTCACCCCCCCGGCTCACCATGAACGCCGCCTCGGAGAAGCTCGGCAGCTGGTCGCCCGACGGCGCTCGGATCGCCTTCAGCACCGATCGCGACGGCAACGGTGAGATCTACGTCATGAATGCCGACGGGTCGAGCCAAACGAACCGCACCAACAACCCCGCCGTCGATTCGCACCCCGACTGGGGCCTGATCGCCGGCACCATCTCCAAGCAGCAATGCAAGAACGGGGGCTGGGAGGGCCTGGGATTCCGCAACAGGGTCAGTGCCTGCGGTTCGTGGAGACCGGGAAGGACAGCCGGATCGGCCAGTAGGGTCAGGGATAGGGGGGCTGCTCTCCTCGACCGCGCTCAACATGGTGGTCGTCCCCGCGCTCTACTGGCTCTACGGCGAGGGAACTCCCTCGCCGGCGGAGTCGCGGTATCTTCACCCTGCGGTGGATCGTTCAACTTCGTGAGGGGAAAACCCATGTCCCGACATCACCGTACCCTGGGCGCCCCGCGTGCGGCAGTGCTCGGCGGTCTCGTGGCTGCACACGACATGTTCCTCAAGCCCACCCGCTCTTCGCCCCGGAGAACGCCGAGGTGCGGGTCCGGGTACTCAACGGAACGTTCACCAAGAGCGAGAACTCCATCGCCCGGAATCGCCTCGCCGATGCGAGCGTGGTCACGCCGGTCCGCCGGGTGACGCTCGATACAACCGAGTGGACGGTGATGGGCGACACCAGCACCTTTCACATCCACACCCGCGGAGCGGGGACCTATGTCGTCGGCGCCTCTACCCGGCCCAGCGTCATCGCGCTCTCGGCC
>Ga0187892_10006987_pt1 | contig 16370 bp, 18 predicted proteins | sample MA1701073metaG_FD_139345 | JGI IMG/M metagenome (GOLD analysis project Ga0187892, IMG submission 139345) | Bio-ooze microbial communities from a basaltic lava cave in the Kipuka Kanohina Cave System on the Island of Hawaii, USA - MA170107-3 metaG ... | reverse complement strand
GCATCGAACTCGTACGTGAAGTTGCCTCCCGCTTCGACGAGTCCGCCGGGTCCCGTACCGGGTACGCCATCCATTTCCGCGGGATGAAAGCCGTGAAAATGCATGGTGTGCGGATGATTACTCCCGTTGCTAAAGTGGATTCGAATACGGTCGCCTTCGGTGGCTCGAAGCGTGGGGCCGGGGATGCGCCCATTGTAAGTCCACGCGGGGAACTCAAGGCCGGGCAGAACCTCGATGGTCTTGTTCAGCGCGACAACCTTATATTCGCGTAGAGTCTGCCCGTTCGGCAATGTAGAAACTTCGCCGTAATCGAAGTCGGTCAGAATATTGGTCGGATTGAAACCATTCGCTTCGTGATCCACCTCGCCGACCGTACCGGGCAAATCGCCGTGATCACCTTGTTGCATCACGTGCGCTCCGTGTTCGATGTTGGCTTGTGCGTGCGCATGATCATAGCGTTTGGTGGAAGAGTTCTGATTGAGGGCAACGACGCCTGTTGTGCCGAGAACTGCGGTGATCCCGCCCACTTTGAGAAAATCTCTTCTTGATAGTTTGCTGTTCATAGTTCCTTCCTTGGTAAATGGGATTAGTTATTTGGCGCGCCAGCGTCAATCCAATCCTTGATAGTTTGGATCTGGACAGGCGTAAGTTTTGGGCCGCGCTTTGGCATGTCGCCGTCAATAACTTTATCTATCAGCAGACTGTCTACGGCGCTGCCGGGTATGATGACCGGTCCATCCTGCGAACCTGCCATGAGAGACTCGTAGGTGGTTATGTCCAGACCGGCACTAACGAACTCACCCATGTGACAATTACCGCAACGACTTTCGAGAATAGGGAATACTTTATTCTTGAAGCTGGCGGTTGTCGCAGGCGCGGCTCCGCTAGAACCAAATCGCAAGACAGCAAAGACAGATACGAAAAAGACAGTGGTTATCGTGAGAATGATTTGTTTCTTCATTGGATCAAGCTCTAAAACAGTCTTGGCAAATATCTGCCGGTGCGTTTCATATATTCACGATATTCATCCCCGAATTTTTCGATGAGGTTAGCCTCCTCTATTGGGGTGCGGATCGCCATGACGATAAATGTGAATACTCCGAACAACATAATCAGCCAGATATCTGAGATCAACCCAAAGGCGAGGAAGAATGTTGTTCCAAATGTGTAAAGCGGGTGGCGGATGAAGCGATATGGTCCAGTAGTGGAAAGCTTGTGTTCCTTGCGGGTGGCGCTCACTGGCGTGATCCCTGAGCCGATACTGCTGAACAGCCAGTAAATGCCAAACGTGCAGAGAACACCGAGTCCGACCCCGAGCCAGCGAGCCCATTCAGGGAGTCCGGTCTTTGCCCAAGCCAGCCATTGCGGGTTGATAAGATAAGCAACCGGTGTCAACCACAAGATTAATCCACCGAGGCGGATAATGTTCATCAGAAGACTGCCATCAGCCTTGCGGGAGAGCTTTTCGCCTGTTTCCCTGTCTGCCTTTCGGCGGAAGTAACTTGAGATGCCTATGCCTGTGAAAAGGATCAAGGCGCCTAGAACGCGGAAAATGTCTTCGTTCAAGTCTAACCTTCTTTCTTTTTAGTCTGTTATCTTGGGCAACAATCGCCCAGTCTTTCTCATATACTCACGATATTGCTCACCGAAAAATTCCATCATCAGGTCTTCTTCAAAAGCAATACGTGATGTGACTTCAAGCATTGTCATGCCCAACCAGCATAAACCAATGAGCCAGTTGGATGAAATCAAAAGCGTTGATCCCAAAATAAGAATGAAGGCGGTGTAGATTGGATGGCGCATATATTGATATGGTCCATTGGTAACTAGCACTTGCTCTTTCATCAGTCTCGGCTGGTCGCTCCAGTTGTTTGCAAGGGTCACTTGTGCCCACTGCAAAAGAGCAAAACCTGTAAGCGCGATCCCTACACCAGCCCATCTAAGCCATACCGGGCAGGGTAATTCAGCGAACCTTAACCAGGTGGGGTTAACTGTGTAAGCAATTACTGAAGCAAAACCGATTACGCCGAGAAGACCAGCAATTTTCGAAGGCAAATCCTCCTCGCGCTTTTTGACCGTCTCTTCATCTGGTCTGCTGTGACGTTTGACATAGTATCCGCGATGAAGAGCGAAACCGATGACCAACGCGGGCAATAAGAATCTGAAAATATTATCCATGGCATCACGTCTCTTCAATAAAGATCTTGCTTGTGACACTCAACCCAAGCACATGTGTTTCGTTTTCAACTTTGATGGTCAGGTTGTGGTCAAAAGGGGAGTAGTCAGTTACATCGATAAACGTATTTGGGGTTAGACCAAGCTCGGTGAGATATCGAAGTAATTCTGCGTCGGCGCCCTTGATGCACAAAATCTTTCCTGATTGGTTTTTTCGTAATGCGGAAAGCGGAGTTGACTCATCCTGCGGCATTTTCAGGTCGGAAGTGGGAATTAGCTCTCCATGTGGATCACGAAGCGGGTGCCCTAACGCAGCAGCGATGCGACGTTCAAAATCCTCCGAAATCACGTGCTCGAGTCGCTCGGCTTCTTCATGGACCTCGTCCCATGAATAGCCAAGCGTTTGCACCAACCAGGTTTCCAACAAACGATGGTGGCGAATCACCTCCAAGGCCGCCTTTTTTCCTGCCGAAGTCAGGGTCACTCCCTGATGTTTTTGATATTCAATCAATGCGGGTTTTTCGCCGGCAAGTTTTTGGATCATGCCAGTTACTGAACCGGCTTTGATGTTTAGCTCGCGCGCCAGATCATTGGTGCTGGCGGGCAATCCGTTTTCTGTAAGCTCGTAGATTCTTTTGAGATAGTCTTGCGTGGAAGTAGATTGTTTCATCATAAATTCCAAAGTGAAATGGTAGTACAAAGAAAGAAGAAGAAAAATGCAATATTGAAGCCTGCGCCTTCTGTCCAGTCCGTGATAAGTGTAGGGAGAACGCGTTTTATGATTAGCCAGGCAATCGTCAATGTAGCCGGGTTAACATAAATCATCCAACTAGGGAAAGAGGTTTTTCCTGATGCGACGAGAATCGAAAATGAAACAGAAGCAATCAAAATCATGATAAGAAGCGGTGCGTAAGAGACGATCAGCAACCTCTTGTGACGTTCGATCATATTGACAATGATGCCCTGTGAATTTTCATCCACTTGATTTAGCGCATGCACCTATTCACCCAGGTAATAAAATGTTCCGTGAACAAACGCGCCGACGACAGATGCGGTTCCGAACAACAAGATCGTTGCGAGTACGCCTACTTCATCTGCACCACCCAAGCCCTGATCAATTTGCCAATGCCCTGCGACTACCAAAGGAGTGGCATATACGCCCAATAGGGCACCCCAACTCATGCGGCTAGGGGAGAGTACAACCATCCTCTCGGTATCTGAAAGTAATTTCGAGTACCTCTTGAGTTTTTGGGTATTCATCCAAGTTAACTTTGCTGGCTAGCAGAAGTACATCGCCAACGGAATACACCAATGCGCCGAAAATTGCTACTACACCAGTAATTTGGATCGCCGTCATTATTCGTGTCCTATAAAATTTAGTCTTACCTAAATTATTTTATACCCTCGTCCTAAAATTTGTCAAGGAATTGGGTCTTGACTTACAGTGGGGAAGTCTGTACAATGCGCTTTGTTTGTCCACTGAATTTACAAAGTTAGTGCTCGCCGCTGATCCCAGTTTTGTTTTCGTGTAGACAAAAAGGATGAGATTTGTGAAGAAAGCTACTCACCAGCAGACCAAGCAACATAATCGTGATTTGGTACTGAGGACACTTTTTTCGCATGCGTCTATTAGCCGTGCGGAGATTGCTCGAATCACAAACCTGACGCGCACAACGGTTTCCGAGGTGGTCAATGGTCTACTCAGCGTAGGTTTGGTTGAAGAGGTGGGTCGCGGCGAATCGATCGGCGGGAAAACGCCCATTTTGTTGAGCGTCATTGCAGACGCACGATATTTGATCGGTCTCAATCTTGCTCAAGATAAATTCGTTGGAGCAGTCGTCAATTTGAGAGGGGAGATCAAGGAAACTGTTGAAGTCGAAGTACATGATGATAATGGGGAAAAGGCTCTCGAGCTTGTTTACCAAATCCTCGACCAGTTGATTCGAAAAAAATTCAAACCGTTGGTTGGCATTGGTGTTGGTGCGCCGGGCTTGATCAACACCCGCAATGGTGTTGTTCTGAATGCGGTCAATCTGGAATGGGAAAACCTTCCTCTCGGAAAGTTGTTACAGAAAAAGTACAAATTGCCGGTGCTTGTTCTGAACGACAGTCAGGCGACGGCGATCGGCGAATACGTATACGGGAATCGTCATTCGCCCGATGAAAACTTGATCGTCGTAAATGTGAAGCACGGTATCGGCGCGGGGATATTGATGAACGGGCAATTATTTCAAGGAGACGGTGGAGGCGCAGGGGAGATAGGTCACGTTGTGGTTCAAGAGAATGGGGACCTCTGTCGGTGCGGCAAGCGCGGCTGCCTTGAGACGATCTCAAGCGCTCGCGCTGTAATGCAACAATTGAAATTACATTCGCTAGACGTAGTTCATTCTGCCTTTGAGGCTGGCGATCCCGACGTCAAAGAGTCCATCGAACGGGCGGCGCACTACTTAGGTATATCTCTGGCAAACTTGATCGGTACGCTGAACATACAAAAGATTGTACTAACGGGTGATATGACCCGCTTCGGCGCAACGTGGTTGGATTCGGTCAGGGCCTCGATGCAAAACTCCGCTCTGACGCGTATGTCTGAAGGGACTCGACTCGAACTAGGGACATTGGATTACCGCGCCTGCATTCTCGGCGCGTCCGCGTTTTTGTTGCAGGATGGCTATTCCCCTTTGTTCACTGAAGAGGGCAAATGACCCTTCCGCGGATCGCCCCGCGCGTTACCCCTCCTTTGGACGAAGAGTTTCGCCCGGCAGTCTTGATGAATCGGGCAGTTGAAAGGTCTGTAGACTCCAGCTTCATGCCGCTTGTTGTGGGGCTGGAAAGAAGCGGTGGAAATTTCTCTCAAATTGAAATCAAGGTTTTCGCAGAGGATCATCCACGATTCGAGGAGAATTTCAATTATGTCGAACGAATCGTAAAATTCCTCCTTTGGCAACGCGGCGGGTACCGAATCTACATCGGCGGACCGCGCAGGATCGGGGAGCACATCCTAAAGCAGTACAGTCTTGGTGGTAAACGAGAATTTGATTATCGCTTTATGGTCGAACAAGTCTACGAGCGGGCATTTGACGTGGTGTTGTGCAGACCGGATGAGGTACCTGCGTCACGCGAAACAGGAAAAATGCTGGGTCGTAATTTGCAAGGATACCGCATCGGCTTTGATCTCGGGGCATCAGATCTCAAAGTAAGTGCAGTAGCTGATGGAGCTCTGATTTACAGCGAGGAGATCGTTTGGGAGCCTCGGAAACATTCTGACCCCGATTACCACTATGGCAAGCTCAACGCCGCGCTGAAGACCGCGGCGAGCAAATTACCGCGCGTAGATGCAATTGGCGGCAGTTCGGCCGGCATTTTCATTGACAACCGCCCCATGGTCGCCTCACTTTTTCGAGGAATTTCGGCTGAGCGATTTGACGTGATCAAAAACATGTTCCTTCGCATTAGCGGTGAAATGGGCGTGCCTCTTGAGGTTATCAACGATGGGGATGTGGCTGCACTAGCCGGTTCGATGTCTATTGAAGATAACGGAATACTAGGAATTGCTCTAGGCTCTAGTCAGGCGGCGGGGTATGTAAACACCGACGGAAAAGTCATGGGCTGGTTGAACGAACTAGCGTTTGCGCCGATTGATTACAACTCAAATGCGCCGGTGGATGAATGGTCTGGTGACCGGGGTTGTGGTGCATCCTATTTTTCGCAACAGTGCGTGTTTCGGCTGGCGCCAAAAGTAGAGATTGAAATCCCCAGGGATGCGACTGATGCCGATAAATTGGAGTTTGTTCAGGAACAATTAGAGGTGGGGCAAGAAGGCGCAATCAAAATTTGGCAGACCATGGGAGTTTATTTGGGTTATGGACTTGCGCATTACGCAGATTTCTACGACATCAGGCATGTCCTGATATTAGGGCGTTGTACTTCGGGCAAAGCTGGAGCACTGTTGTTGCAAGGCGTGAAGCAGGTGTTGGAAGCAGAATTCCCTGAAATACTAGAAAAAATCGAACTGCATTTGCCGGACGAAAGAACTCGTCGTCTGGGCCAAGCAGTCGCTGCGGCGAGTTTGCCGGTGGTGGAAGGGGTGCAGGCATGAAGTTTCATTTCGATACAGCTGAAATCTTTATCCCCGATCGCGTTCCTGCGGAGCAGGCGCTGGCGCAGACCACGTATTTGTGTATTGCCGCCCATCAGGATGATATCGAAATTATGTCAGCACAGCCTATCCTCGAATGTTTCCAGCAGGCTGACAAATGGTTTACGGGCATCGTTATGACCGACGGCAGAGGTTCGCCGCGCAACGGTTTGTATAAGGATTACAAAGATGATGAGATGCGCGCGGTGCGTTTTCGCGAACAGCGTAAAGCGGCATATGTCGGTGAATTTTCGGCACAGGTGATGCTGGACTATCCGAGCGCGATCCTCAAAGATGGAGCTCGCAAAGAACCGGTCGAGGATCTTATTAGTTTATTGTGTGCGACAAAACCACAGGTCGTTTATACGCATAATCTTACGGATAAGCACGATACACATGTAGCGGTCGCCTTGCGAGTGATGGAAGCGATCCGCAGACTGAAACCCGCTGACCGTCCGACGCGACTCGTCGGTTGCGAAGTTTGGCGGTCACTGGACTGGATGGTCGATTCCGATAAAGTCTTGATGAATTTCTCAAACCATGAAAATCTTCAATTTGCTTTGCTCGGCGTGTTTGATTCACAGATCGCGGGTGGCAAGCGATATGACCTTGCTTCGATGGGTCGTCGCCGTGCAAACGCGACGTACTTTGAATCGCACGAAGTGGATGCAGCGAGCGGGCTGTCGTATGCGATGGATATGACTCCCTTGATCCATAACCCAAACCTTGACCCCGTTGACTTTATTCAAGAGTTCGTTCATCGCTTTGCACAGGATGTTGATACGCGTATACGCCGGGTGAACTGACATTTCACTGCCATTATCCTATTCATCCAGCAGAAAGGAGATTATCCAGAGACATTGATTCACGCTCAATCTGAAGTTTCCGATTGAAAATACACAAGGAGAAGAATAATGAACAAGAAACTGTTTACGTTGCTTTCAGTTTTGGTGCTTGCCAGCCTGGTGTTGACTGCATGCGGCGGGGCGGCTGACGAACCAAAAACGTTGAAGATTTACCTGCTCGATTACACGCCGGACACCATCGCCTGGCTCAAGAGCGATATCAACCCTGCCTTTGAAGCCGCTCATCCCGGTGTGACGGTTGAGATTACCGAAGGTTCGTGGTCCGGTTGGGATACTACTTTCGCTGGCTTCTTTGCCGCTGGCGAAGGTCCCGATATCATCAACCTCGGCTCGGAAATGAACACCTTGTACGGTGAAAACCTTGCCGATATGGAGTCGTATCTCGGCGCTGGCGCGTGGGATGAAATCAGTAATTTCGGGCCTGCGCTTGAAAACGCCAAGTACGAAGGCAAACTGCGCGGCTTGCCGATCTTCACGGCGCCCCGCTATGTGTTCTGCCGTACTGACCTCGCGACCGGCGCCCTTCCGCCGCAAAACTTTGCAGATTGGATCTCGTTCGCTGAGGCAAATAGCGTGGTTGACCCGGCGACTAATTCGCTGACCCAGCAGGCTCTTGTGCCGGTGGATGCCGGTTCCATGGCGGATTGGCAGTGGTGGCTGCTCGTGTTCTATTCACTGGGCGGCGAACTTTACAAGGCAGACGGCTCGCCGAATTTCGACTCAGCGGAAGCGCTCGCCACCACTCAGTTCCTTCTTGACATGCGGCAAGCCACATACGGTCCCGCTGCGGATGCGGTAGGGAATCTCCCGACCGGTCAGGGATCAGTCATCGATGTGGACGACGCTACGGGTAAGGATAATGGGGCAGTCTGTCTCGCCCATTCTGGTTGGGCCGCCCCTGCGTTTGATCGCCCGGTCTGGGAAAATATCTCCATCGAGCCCTTCCATGGCGACCCGGCGAACTTCCCGAACAGCCGACCTGTCGTGCTTGCCTTCAATGACTGGCTTGCCGTGGCGGACTACAGCCAGAACAAGGAACTTGCCGCTGAGTGGTTGAAGATGACTTTCAGCAAGGAGGCTAACCATAAGTGGAACGAAACCATGGGATTGATTCCCGCCCGCAACGACGCACAATATGGCTATGTTGCCGACTCTCCGCAACTACAGCGCGAAGCCGAATTGGCGGCTGAATATGGCGTAGGTTTCGCCGGCATCAAGGAAGCCGCAAAACTATCCACGATCATGCAGGACGCGCTCGGTAAACTTATCACCGAAGAGCTGACACCGCAGGAAGTTAACGACACGATCCAGCAGCAGTACAGCGACGCGCTCGGCGAGTAAGTTTCATCGTTTATACTCAAGTCTGGGCGGAGAAAATTCTCCGCCCAGACTTTCGCAATTTTGAACCACATCATATGTTTAGCAATCCTTATCTTAGCGTATTGATCATTGCCGTAGTGACGGTGGTCTTTATCGTTGTATGTAGTTATGGGTTGGGGTCTGTTGCCCGCTGGGCAGTGCGGATGCGTGGCGCTTCTCCGAAACAACAAGAAAGCGCGTTCGCTGGCTATTTTTTCGCCGCGCCGTGGATTGTCGGGTTTATTATTTTTGTCATCGTTCCCCTGTCATTTTCCCTGTATTGGAGTTTCACTGATTTTCGCATTGGCTCAGGGAGCGTGGCTTCGTGGAAGGGACTAGAGAATTACCGGGATATATTGTTCAACGATGAAGGTTTTCGCGCTTCGGTCGTGAACACGTTATATCTGACCGTGATTGGCTTGCCGTTGCAAATGGGCGTGGCGCTATTTCTGGCGGTTTTGCTCAATCAAAGAAGACCCGGCGAGCGGGTTTTCCGCATGGCTTTCTATCTCCCGGTTATTCTCGGCTTCAACACGGCTGTGCTGTTGTGCTGGCGTCTGATGTTGAACACCGGTACAGGCATTATCAATCAGATCATCCGTGAAGTCTCAATCGCCGTTCCGTTGTTTGGCTATCTTACCCGTGCGCTGATTTATGGACAGGAAATCATCACCGGCTTCTTCCTTGGGCTGAACACAGGGAAATATAACCTCCTCATGCGCGTGCTCGAAGCGGGCTTCCCAGCCGACAACCGCGTCCCGCTTTGGGTGCAAAGCCCGCTATGGACGAAGATGTCCGTCATCCTGCTCATGGTATGGGGGTGCGGCACGATGATGCTGATTTTCCTCGCCGGGTTGAACAATATTCCAAAGGAATTGCACGAAGCCGCCGAAGTGGACGGCGCGACCGGCTGGCAAAAGTTCTGGAAAATTTCCTTCCCTCTCCTCACCCCGTATATTTTTTACAATTTGGTGGTCGGGTTAATCAGCTCCCTGCAAATATTCGAACCGATCTTTGTGCTGTACCGCGACAACGAGCCCATCGTCTCTTCGACGATCTCGATGGTCTACTACTTGTGGCAGGCGAGTTTCAGTCACTTCGAGATCGGGTACGGTTCCGCCATTTCGTGGGTGATTCTTGTCATCATACTCGTTTTTACGCTCATCCAGTTCAGGCTTCAAGACCGCTGGGTGACATACGATGTTTACTAGGCTTCAAATGAAGAAATACGCGGCGATCATCAAAGGTGTTCTCCTGTATGTCCTGCTCACCGGCGCAACGATACTGATGAGTTTTCCGTTGTTCTGGATGATCTCCTCGTCGCTCAAAACATTGCAAGAGACGAATTCACCCGGCATCGTGTGGATTCCCGATAGCCCGACCCTCGAAGCCTACACCAGCATTTTCCAGAACGAAAATTTTCTGCGTTCGTACGTGAATTCTGTGTTCTACGTTGTGCTCGCGCTTGCCGGCACGCTGATCTCGATTGCCGCGGTGGCATACGCCTTCAGCCGCGTGGAGTGGCCTGGGCGGAATGTTGTTTTCTTCCTCATGCTTTCCACGATGATGATTCCTCCGCAAGCACTGATTGTGCCTCAGTATGTTTTCTTCAACAAGCTGGATTGGATCGGCACGTTCAATCCGCTCATCATTCCCGGTTATTTCGCCGGCGGCGCGGCGATGGTATTCCTCTTACGGCAGGCAATGGCGCAAATACCAAAAGAATTGGATGAGTCTGCGTTTGTGGATGGAGCAAATCACATTCAAATTTGGTGGGAAATCGTCCTGCCGCTGGTTAAAGCTCCGCTTGCCACCGTGGCAACATTTCTGTTTGTTGGGCTGTGGAATAACCTGCTGACGCCGTTGATTTATCTACAGACCATTGACCTTTACACATTGCCTGTTTACGTTTCCACGCTGTACAACATCAACAACACTGTTCAGCCTTGGCCCACCATAATGACCGCCGCCGTGTTGACGACCGTTCCCCTGATCGTTGTCTTCTTCCTTGCCCAGCGTTACATTCTCGAAAGCGTTGTGGTGTCGGGGTTAAAAGGCTGACGTGGATCTCGAGCGCCTCATCGGACAGAAATTGTTGTTGGCTTTTCATGGCAAGGAAACGCCTTCACCCGAGATCCTAGAATCACTTAAGAGATATCACCCCGGCGGAATTTCTCTCTTCCGCGCCTTCAACATCGGGACGCTTGCACAAGTGAGGGCGCTGACCGACTCTTTGCAGCGCCTCGCGCGTGACCTCAACCTGCCTCCGTTGTTGATGGCGACCGATCAGGAGGGAGGGCAACTCATGGCAATCGGCGAGGGTACGCCCTTGCCCGGCAATATGGCGTTAGGCGCGACGCGCTCAGCGGAACTTGCCCGCAACGCCGGCGAAGTGCTGGGGCGTGAACTCTCCGCCCTCGGCATCAACGTCAATTACGCGCCATGCGCCGACGTGAACATCAATCCGCAAAACCCTGTGGTCGGTGTGCGTTCTTTTGGAGAAGACCCTGTTCTTGTTGGAGAACTCACTGCAGCAATGATCGAAGGGATACAGTCGCAAGGAGTCGCCGCGACGGTCAAGCATTTTCCCGGTCACGGGGATACTGAGAGTGATTCACATCATGGGCTGCAAACTGTTCCTCACTCGATGGAGCGGCTTCGGGCGGTGGAGTTGCCTCCGTTTGTTGCCGCGCTAAAAGCGGACGCCAAACTCGTGATGACCGCTCACCTGGCTATCAGTTCAGTTGACGGTCCGGATGCTCCTCCTGGGACATTATCTGCAAATATCATCAAGGGTCTCCTGCGCCGCGACCTCAGTTACGACGGTGTCGTCATCACCGACGCAATGGACATGCGCGCGATTCGACAAGGTGAAGCGCTTCGCGAGGAAGTTGTGCGAGCTACAAAGGCAGGTGCAGACTTGTTGCTCATGATGAGCGATTCACAAGATCAGGCCCGCGCGTTCGAAGGTCTATTGCATGGCTTTCAATCGGGTCAGTTGAGCACAAGCGAACTGGAGGGCTCCGTTGAACGCATTTCCAGTTTGAAAAAATGGATTTCAGATAATTTTGCCGTGCATGACCTCAATGTGATTCGTTCTGCCGAGCATATGAAGATTGCAGACGAAATTGCGGAGCGATCCATAACTCTGGTTTGTGATCGAAATAAATATTTGCCCATCAAACCAGATGCGGATCAACGGATCGCTGTCATTGTTCCCATCCCGCAAGACCTGACGCCTGCGGATACTTCTTCGTATGTTCAACCCAAACTAGCAGAGTCTGTTCGCAAGTATCATGCGCGGACAGACGAATTTACCATTCCGTATTCCCCCAGCGATCAGGAAATCGCAGCTGTTTTGGAGCGTGTTCGCGAGTACGATGTAATTGTCGTTGGCACGATCAACGCGGATGTAGAAAAGAATCAAGCAAGCTTTCTTCGTGAACTTTTGAAAACAGATAAGCCTGTTATTATTGTTGCCATGCGTTTGCCGTACGATCTATCCGCTTTCCCGCAGGCTTCGACGTTTGTTTGCACGTACAGCATCTTGCAGCCATCTATGAAGGCTGTGGCGAAGGGGCTTTTTGGTCGAGCAGAGATGAAGGGTCAATTGCCTGTATCCATTCCGGGGTTGAAAGAAGCGGTGTAGGTCGAGTATGTCCCTCCATTCTGAAATCCTTGAACAGCCTGAACGGATTCGATCCCTGCTCTCATCGCAGAGAAAGACCGTCGAGCGGATTGCATCCGAGATCCGCAAGCGCAAAATTCAGTATGTCTTCCTCGCCGCGCGCGGCACCTCGGACAATGCTGGACGTTATGCCAATTACCTGCTCGGCGCGGTGAATGGACTGCCGCTCGCTCTGGCAACTCCGTCGTTGTTCACGTATTACAACCGCCCGCCGAAATTGAAGAACGCGCTGGTGGTCGGTGTTTCGCAATCGGGTAAATCGCCTGATATTGTGAGTGTGCTTGAAGAAGGGAAGCGGCAGGGATGTCTCACGCTGGCGATCACGAACGAGCCGAATTCTTCACTCGCGAAGGCTTCTGATTTTGTGCTGGATATTCAGGCCGGCAGGGAAAAAGCGGTCGCCGCGACAAAGACGTACACCACCGAATTGATTTCCATTGCGATGCTCTCTGCCGCGCTGAATGGGAACAAAAAGCAGTGGAGCGAACTGGGAAAAGTTGCAGGGTGGATGCAATCGGTGTTGAAGCAGGATGATTTCATTGCCCAGTCTGCACAGCGTTACCGCTACATTGACCAAACCGTCGTACTTGGGCGCGGATTCAATTACGCAACCGCGTTCGAATGGGCGTTGAAGTTGAAGGAACTGACGTACATCATTGCCGAGCCATATTCTTCCGCCGATTTTGCTCATGGGCCGATTGCAATGGTGAGTAGCGGATATCCCGTCTTTGCGGTTGCGCCAAAAGGGAAAGTGTTTGTCTCGATGCTGCGAATGCTCACTAGGTTGAAGAAGAAGATTTCTGTGGAGTTGGTCGTAATATCCAACGACAAAAGGGCATTATCATTGGCACAGGTTCCGCTGACGATTCATGCCGATGCGCCAGAATGGTTGTCGCCTGCGGTGAGTATTTTGCCTGCGCAGTTGTTTGCATATCACCTCACGCTCGCAAAAGGGTATGATACTGAAAAGCCTCGGACGATCCGCAAGGTGACGGAGACGAAATAAGAGAGCAGTGGATAACTGCTCTCTTATTTTTTGCGAAGAAGGCGCGACTCACCTTCTTGGCCTCATCCACCTGCCGCCCAGGACGAGCGATAGTACAACAAAAGCAATTGCGATCCACGAAAAGGCGACCTGGTCGGTGGAGATTCCGATGACAAGAAAAACAAGTCCGAGGATGAGGAATACAGATGAAACGTTTTTTCGATTCATATACCGATTATACTGTTTTCATGAATAAGCGAATACCTTAATAAATCTTTGAGGTCACAAAAGTTTATGTCATAATGTTTTCAATCTGTATTGCACGAGGTGAATGATGCGCATCTGTATTTTGTCCGACGAAAAGATGGAAGATTTCAACCCGACGCAATTCATGGAAGGTTACGATTGGGAATTTGTCACGATGAAACAGCCTGTCATGGAAACGTTGCGTGATCTCGATGCGCGCAAGGAGTTCGATATCTATATCAATCTCTGCGAAGGCTATGAAACTGAAGATCTTGGCGAAGGAACCTATGAGGGCATCGAGGTCATCCGAGCACTGGAGGCGTTGAACCTGCCGTTTACCGGCGCGGACTCAAAATTCTTCGACCCCTCGCGCGAGCAGATGCAAGCCGCCGCGGACGCGCACGGGGTCGGGTTCGCCAAAGGATACCGGGTCAGCTCGGTGGAGGAGGCGAAGCGTCTCGTTGAGAATCTGCGATATCCGATCATGGTGAAACATCCGCAAAGCTACGGAAGTACAGGGATGATCAAAGAGTCCCGTTGCGACTCGCTAGAGGATGTGTTGACGCAAGTGGGGCGTGTGTGCAGGGAGTATGGCGCGGCGCGCATGGAGAAGTTCATCGTCGGCCGAGAGTTCAACGTCTTGATGGTGGATAACCCCGATGATCTCAGCAGCCCGATTGCATATCCTCCGACGGAATTGGTATTTCCTCCCGGCGAAGAGTTCTGGCACACGGTCGTAAAGTGGGATGCAACCCTTCCGTTCAACTTTAAAGAAGTGACCGACCGCGCATTGATCGCCCGATTGCAGGAAATCGGCATTCGCATGTACAAAGCGATCGGAGCGGTGAGTTACGGCCGCTGCGATGTGCGGATGAATGAAAAGGGCGAGCTGTTCGTACTCGAAATCAACCCCAACCCCGCGATCATGCTTCGCCCCGAAGAGTTTGGTCCGGCAGACTATATGATCTTGTATGACCCGGGCGGTTATAAAGTATTCTTTGACCGCATGTTCCGCGTGGCGAAACTGCGGCAACAGATGCGCGCTTCCGCGGGTTGAAGCCATGCGTGTCTGTCTGCTTACCGACGAAGTTGTGGAAGAGTTCAACCCCGCAGAATATCTCACGGGCTACGAGTGGGATTATGTAACGGTTGAACCGCCTATCGTGGAATTTATCCGCTCGTTTGCAGGTTCGAAGCGCTATGACGTGTACTTGAATATTTACGAGGGACAGGATGACCATGAAAATTCAGGTTTGCGGTTCGTCCAGGCGTTGGAAGAATTGAACCTTCCCTTTACGGGGGCAGAGTCGAGGTTCTACGGAGTAACGCGGGAGGAGATGCAGGAGGCTGCGGAAAAAATGGGTCTCAGGTTTGCCCGCGGTTTCCGCGCCGCAACTCGCGATGACCTTCACCGCGCACAGGGACTCACCTATCCGTTGATCGTGAAGCACCCAAACAGCTATGCCAGCGTTGGTTTGACGAAGGAATCACGCGTTACGGATGTTGATACTCTCCGATCTCAGTTCGAGAAAATGTCATCGGAATACGGTTCTGCCCGCGTGGAAGAATTTATCGAAGGGCGAGAAGTTTCCTGCCTGGTGGTTGAAAACGCGGACGACCCGGACTCGCCGTTTGTCTATCCACCGGCGGAGGTACAGTTCCCCGACGATGAGACATTTTTACACGAAGCCGCCAAATGGTATAGCATGGATATCCACGTTGTTCCGCTGGAGGATAAGGCACTTGCCGAGCGGATCCAGCAGGTTTCGCGGAACTTCTTCTTTGCAATGCATGGGAACGGGTATGCGCGCGTGGATATGCGGATACGGCCAAATGGCGAAATCGTAATCATCGAGATCAACCCAAACTGCGGGATTCTGTACTACGGTCCCGATGACCGTAGCCATGCTGACTTGCCTATCTCATGGGACAAGGCTGGGCGCGACGGTTTTCTGGACAGGATCTTTCGCACCGCGATTAAGTGGCAGGCAATGAGGGCGCACAATTCGTCATTTCGTGCCCAATAGGGCGGAGCAATCTCCTCTACCGTGTTGGGGATTGCTTCGCTTCGCTCGCAATGACGTTACTTCTTAATTGATTCCAGAAATTCCAATACAGCTTTTGCATCGTCGCCGCCAGCCTGAGCGTGAGCAATCAACGAGATATCGTGAGGTCCCGGCGTATTGATTGCCTCCGGATATTCAGCCAGAGCCGCTTTGACGATCTCGAGTCTTCCGAGCATTGCCGCGGCGAAGATGTCGAGTCGCGCGCCATGCTCGAGTAAGTAGTTGGCTATGTCTTTTGCGCCCATGTGCGCCGCGGCGCCGAGGGCTGTCTCGAAATCGCCGCCGCCCCAATCCCACGTCGCGTTGACGAGCCCGGGTTCCTGCTCCAGCATTTCCCGAACGCGGTTGAGATCGGTGTGTGCGACGCCGACAAATTCCTGAACAAGTTTCACTGCGAGTGCGGGTTTTGTGTCCATGGGTTCTCCTAATGGATCTGTTTTACCTCGACGTATTTATTTGTGGTTGTATCGAACAAATCTGTTGCCTTCCCTCGAAGAGTGGAATTGAAAAACGACAATAAATAGTCGTTCACAATTGTTGTCACCAATTTTCCGTTGATGGGTCCCTTAAGCCCCAGTTGCGGGGCAAGCGGGGTGAGTAAAGGGAGGTCGCTGAAGTCATAATGCGCCGTGCCTGCGATGGCGATCACACCGTAGGAATTCTTAACCTTCGGGCGGAAGCGATTGAACAATTCGTTGTTGCGGCTATCTGTCGCATCTGCCCACGATTGGCTGAACATGAAGAATGATGGTTGCGTAACTCCGTCATTGAGCACAGCGGATGAAACTGGCCGCATGAATGGATCCATGCCGAGCAATGCAACACAGCGCGTATCTGTTCCGCAGAATTG
>Ga0187892_10006984_pt1 | contig 16376 bp, 18 predicted proteins | sample MA1701073metaG_FD_139345 | JGI IMG/M metagenome (GOLD analysis project Ga0187892, IMG submission 139345) | Bio-ooze microbial communities from a basaltic lava cave in the Kipuka Kanohina Cave System on the Island of Hawaii, USA - MA170107-3 metaG ... | reverse complement strand
CCTGTCGCGTGCTTCCATCCTTTTTTTGGATGGTCAGCACTGCACCGATCGCTGGTTTTTCACCAGCAACTCGTATACCCCAGGATCCGTCTTTCAATTTTGTATATGTATTCATGACCTCCTCCAATAATGTGACTGTAGCACAATGAAAACAGCTTGTCAAGTTATTTTTTCAGGGCGTACAGCAGCCCTGCCGCGAACGCTTTCACGACGCTCGTGCTAATCGTCGAATCTCGGAGCGGGAAGAGCCTTTCCCCCTCGATCATAATGCAGCGATCGTCGATCCTCAATCCAAGTGGCTTGTGATAGCAGAACCAGAACTCCACCTCTTCGTAGTTCGCCTCCCCGGCGAGCAGCGCCTGGAGCAGGTCTTCGAGCTTCTGCGTCCTGGCGTTAATGGCCGCTACGTTTCGGTTGATGCGGGTCGCGCTGCTGATTATCGTGCCTGTGTAGTCTTTTATGTAGCGGTTGAACGTCCGCTGGCACGGAAGCTCCTTGGGTTCTATGTCTGCGAATCCAAGTGAGCATGAGTAGAACTTCTGGTAGTCCGCGAGCTTCGGGTTATCCCGAACGTATGGATAGGCTTCGAGATAGTGGGTGATGAGCAGCCTGAAATTTCTTTCTTTGAGATTCATAGAATGCCTCCACATGATCGAGCCCAAGCTCGTTTGCGTTCGCGCCAAGTGCCCTGTGGAGCGGGCTTCTTGGCTTTCTCCCTGCCCGGGAGCGTTGACCATAACTTCGGAAGCTTCCGAAGGTCGCGCAGGCCGTCGAATGGCTGAGCATTAAGCCATCGTATGTAGTTCCTTCGGCTGAAGGACTCAAGACCATTATGGGAAGGGCCTCGATTTTCTCCGCTCTGATGGTAAAGTTCCATTACTTGGTAGTTTGTCATACCCTCAATATGACATCGATTGAGTGCGGTGTCAAGCTTTAAATAAGCTTTAAATTGACCTCAAACCTTTAAAAAGCCTTAAGACCCGCGACTGTCAAGGATCTTCAAGGAAGAGAAGGAGATTAATAAAGATGTTGCCTGCCTTTTTTTGATTCTTTCAAAAGCCTGTAGAACCGCGACTGTCGCGGGTCTACAGGGAAGAGAGGGAGATTAATATTGGTTCAGGTACCCACTTCTCTCTATATTCCCTTATTAATATTGAAAAGTCATATGACGTACCATACAGGTATATATACCATATTAATCTCCTTCCACACCTTGAAACCCGCGTCCAGCCCGGATCTTGAAGGAAAAATACACGAAAAAAGCAGGTCATTTTTTAGCATGTTTTCGCCTTTTGTTCGCCTGATGCTTAAATGACAACATTTTTACTGTTAGGAAACACCAAAACCCCGAAACCCGCGTCCAGCTTGATTCTTCAGCCAAAATCAAAAAGGTGCAGCATGCTCGCAGCATGCTTTTTTATTTTTGGTTTTTTTGTCCGCGATTTCGTGACAACATTTTTCCTAATAGGAAACAAAAACCCTGAAACCCGCGTCCAGCTTGAGTCTTCAGCCAAAGGCACTCCTGAAACCCTGAAACCCGCGTCCAGCTTAAGTCTTCAGCCAACAAAACCCCGAAACCCGCGTCCAGCTTGAGTCTTCAGCCAAAGGGGTTTTCAGCCAAAATCCGAGGGGTTTTCAGGCGAACAAAAGGCGAAAACGAGTTGGTACACCCTCTCCGTGGTAGAGTGTTAGTAGGAGTAATAATGAAGAAGAAAGTGCCAGCTATCATCGATACAACCGCTGCCTATGAGTACGCGCGGGTCCAGTGCTCCGATGCGGAGATCTCGGAAATTATGGGTTGCTCAGTTGAGGAGCTCCAGGAGGCGATGGGCGGGCGCCTCCGCGTCGCGAGAGCCCTTGGTATAAAGGCACTTCGAATGGCGCTCTTCAACATGGCTACTTCCGAGTCAGCCCGCGCTCCACAAGTTGCGGTATGGCTGTCCAAGCAATACTTGGGGATGGGCGAGCTTGAGAAAGAAGACGATGGGGATGTTACAATCGAGATTGTCAGCTACAAGCGATGAGAATCCAGATTCCTTATAACTACGAGCCACGCGAGTACCAAGAGACAGGGCTCGCGAGGCTTGACGAAGGTATCACGAGGTTCTTCCTGTTGTGGCACCGGCGCGCGGGCAAGGACGTTACGTGGTTCAACGCGCTAATTCGTGAGGCATGCCGAACCAAAGGCATCTACTATTACGTGCTGCCGACCTACAAGCAGGCGCGCAAGATCATCTGGGACGGGATGAGCGACACCGGCTGGCAGTACCTCGACTACATTCCCAAGTGCATCAGGCGAGACAATCCAAATCAGACGGAGATGAAAGTCCGATTGAAGAATGGTTCACTGATTCAACTCATAGGCTCTGATAATTACGATCGTATGGTGGGAACGAATCCGAGAGGCATCGTGTACAGCGAGTGGGCGTTGCAAGAGGAGATGGCCTGGCGGCTCATGGCTCCGATCTTGGCGGAGAATGGCGGGTGGGCAGCGTTCATCACTACGCCCCGGGGTCACAACCACGCTTGGGAAATGTCGCAGAAAGTCAAGTCGATGCCGACTTGGTTTTACGAGGAGCGTTCAATCCTCCAGACGAAACGACCAGACGGTAGTCCTGTCATCAGTGAATCACAGGTCAAGCAGGAGCTTGCAGAAGGCACGATGGACGAGGCTCTTGCTAAGCAAGAATACTACGTGTCTTGGGAAGGGCCAAATCAAGGTAGCTACTGGGGGAAATGGATGGAGAACTTGGAACTTGACGGGAACATCGAGAATGTGCCGCATGACCCGCGCCTACCTGTCTACACGTTCTGGGATTTGGGTATCGACGACAGTATGTGCATTTGGTTCATGCAATACTCGAACCGCGAGTTTCGCTTCATCAACTACTACGAGAACGATGGGTATGGTCTTGACCATTACGTTCAGTACATGAATCAGCAGCCATACACCTACGCCCGGCACTTCTTTCCGCACGATGTAGCGGTGCGTGAGATCGGCAACAAAGGTAAGACGCGCAAGACAGCCCTTGAGGAGCTTGGAGTGCGGAATATAAACGTGGGATTGGCACTGTCGATCATCGATGGTATAAATGCCGTTAGACTCGTGCTGCCGCTCTGTCGCTTTGACAAGACGAAGTGCGCGAAAGGAATCAAGTGGCTCAAGGAGTACAGCAGAGAGCGAGATGAGAAACACAAGATTTGGAAGAACACACCGGCTCACGGCCCGGCGAGCCACGCGGCGTCAGCGTTCCGGGAGTTTGCAAACTCGTTCGAAGAAGTGAAGAAGATCCAACCACGACAGACGGTTGTCGTAGAGGGGAGGCACGGATGGATGCGATGAAGAAAGTAAAGGTCAAATGGGTTGACAGCTGCTCACCTGCGGATTCTAACTGGCATCGGATCGACGAGCTGAGCCTTCAACCGTTGACGTGCGAGTCTATAGGATTCGTAGTATCTGAAGACAAGCATCAGATCAGCGTCGCCGGAACGGTTGCGGAAAGCGGTTCAGTGTATGGCGTAATGACTATCCCAAAACGAGCTGTGCTAAAAATTATGGTGATAAGATGATCGAAGACACTACGATTGATACAGAAAAACATCCGATGGAAGGTGAGAGCGTATCAGAGCGCGAAGGCGCGGACATTTCAGCGGAGGCAGTCGAGAATCTGGCTGCATGCATCACTGCTGAAGGTGACTACCGTGAAGAAGCCATCCAAGACCTTGAATTCCGAATCGGAAAGCAATGGCCTATTCATATCCTTAACGCTCGTGCCATCTCGAAACAGCCGTGCCTACAATTCAATTTGATTCCGAAGTTCGTTCGTCAGGTAACTGGCGACGGGCGTCAGAATGTGCCTGGTATTAATATCGTGCCAGAGAATTCACTGGCCTCTATCGAGGTAGCGGAGATCCTGAAAGGTGTCGTGCGGTACATCGAGCACTCATCGAAAGCGTCCTACGTGTACTCGAAGGGACTTGACCAATCTGCGTCTTGCGGAAGGGGATGGTGGCGCGTTGATACCGAGTATTCGGACGATGAATCATTTGATCAGGATATCTTCATTCGACCAATTCAGAACGCACTATCTGTATACGTCGATCCGAACGCTGTTGGCCCAACCTACCAAAACGCGGAATGGTACGTCATACGTCAGTGGATCAACAAGAAGACATTCGAGAGGAAGTTCCCTGGAAAGACGGGCCAGCCCGAAGCCTTGAGCAATGGAGTTGGGGACTATAAGGACTGGTTCAATGAGGATAGCGTTTGTGTGGCTGAGTACTGGCGCAAAGAGCCAGTTGAAGACGAGCTGTTGGAGCTTCAGGTTTTCCCCACAAGACAGGAGGGCGATACTGTAGAACCGGAGTCTTACAAGGTCGTAATCACGAAGCAGGAGATGTTAGCGAAGTTCGCCAACATAAATGTCGTCGTGCTGCGGAAGCGCAAAATCACTAGTCCCAAAGTGGTTCGATATCTAATCACTGGATATGAAGTTCTTGAGCGTACGGAGTGGCCTTCGAAGTTCATACCTATTGTGCCAGTGATCGGAGAGGAATTCAATGTTGATGGCAAAGAACATTTGAGTGGCATTATCCGGGACATGAAAGACCCGCAACGGGCCTATAACTACTGGATGACGATGTTGACAGAGCAGGTGGCATTGGCGCCCAAGGTTCCTTGGATTGTCTCGGATTTCATGATTGAGCCCTACAAGCAGGAGTGGGACAACATGAATGAAGCGAACTATCCATACATCCGGTTCCGATCTGATCCGGCACATCCCACAGGCCCTCAAAGGCCGCAGCCGGCAGGAATTGCCTCCGGATACTCTCAGATGATGCAGATATGCCAAGGAGCCCTTAATGACACGTCAGGAATTTTTAAGCCTGCCCTTGGGCAGGAGAGCAATGAGACTAGTGGACGAGCTATCCTTGCCCGACAAAAAGAGGGAGATACTGGGAGCTATGTGTATATCGCAAACTGGCTGCTTGCAGTACAGTTCACAGGAGAGATCATTGTCGATCTGGTTCCCAAAATCTTCGACACCGAGCGAGTACTGATGATCCTGGATGAGAAGGGGGATATGTCCAGCGTACCAGTTAATCAGCCATTCGGCGCGAAGATTTACGACTTGCGTCAAGGTAAGTATGGTGTTCGAGTCACCAGTGGCCCAAGTTACTCCACCAAGCGTAGCGAAGCCGCCAACTCGATGCTTGAATTCGTGCGCATTTATCCCGATGCAGCGCCAGTAATCGGTGACAAGCTGGCCCGTATGATGGACTGGGAGGGCAGCGAGGAGATTGCCGATCGTCTGGAGCAATTGGCAATGAGGAACGGGATTCTAACGGCACCACCTCAACCTGGAGTTGCACCCGGTTCGATACCACAAGCTCCAGGTACTGCCCCGAATGCAGCGCCAGTCGCGGGCCCAGCGGCACAGGAAGCGAACATTGATCAACTGATGATGCAAAATGGATCTCAAACACCAGTGGTGTGAGATAATGATTGTAGGCTGGGTATGAAAGCGATACGACCGTGTCGTTAGTAGGACCTAGCCGAATCTTCTGGGAGGAAGGCAATGGCTGAATTGAATCCGGAGTTCAACACTGAAGTGGATTTGAGCGCTGTGTCCACGGCTGTCCATCAGCCGGACGCCGATCCAGAGATCGACGCAGGGATTTCGGAGACGAACGAGGATGACGTACCAGCCGATAACAGCGAGCAGTACCTTGACGAGAACATAGGCGAAGAGCCAGAGGCACCGAAAGCCGAACCGCCTGTCGCCACCAAAACACCAAGCAGGTTGCAATCACGTATCGATGGACTAGTCGCTGATAAGACAGCCGCCGAACGTCAGGCAACTATGCTTCAAGTTCGTCTGGATAACCTTCACGCGGCCTTGAAGGGCCAGAAGGAGCCGGACGAAGACGACTTCGAAAAATATAGCGATTACGTGAAGGCGCTCGCACGCTACACGGCGAAGCAAGAGGAGATAAATAGGGTAGAACAGGCCATCGAAGAAACGGTAGAAGTCGGGCAAAGGGCAACATTCGAGAGTCACAAGTCACGGATGCTTGAAGGTATTGAGCAGTTCGGAGAGCAGTTCGGGGCTCACGTTAAGCCCCTGGCTGATGTATTCCACGTGAACAGTGCAGCCTACGCCGCATTGTTTGACTCGCCTGAGTTTGCCAATATCGCGAACTACTTGGGTCACAACATCCCAGAGGCGCAGAGAATTGCAGGACTCTCGGCTTCACAGCAAACACGAGAGATCATCAAACTTGAGAATCGATTCACGGGAGAGGTGCTACAGGCTCCGCCAAAGCTGCCGGCGGCACTTCCTAATCCAACTCCAGCAGGACGAGTCAGCCAAGCGCCTGCTCCAGCACCAGCTAGAGTAGTACTCACTGGCAAGGGGCCATCGAGCATAAAGAGTCCCGATAAGGAATCGATGAATGAATATGCAACTCGTCGGCAAAGAGAGTTGCGTAAGCAGGGAATGTATTAATTCGCTTCGTCCAGCAGCGCCGGGGAAACCCAAGAGCGGGACAACCGTAGCACTGAAGGAATCAGTGCATATATGGTGGGCTTTTTCCGGAGCGAGCTTTCAAGTTCCTCCCTTTGATTGTTCCTCGGAAGACGCCCACCCATCCCACTCTTGAGGAACTACAATGGTAAACACCCTTCTGACCCCTTCTTTGATCACCAAAGAAGCGTTGGTCATTCTCGAAAACAATCTTGTGGCAGCGAAGAAAGTTACTCGTGACCATGAGAAACTGTTCGGCAAATCTCTGCCTACTGTCGGAAAGATTGGAGACACTCTTACTGTCAGAAAGCCAAATCGTTTTACAGTTCGAACCAACACAACGTTCTCCGCACAGAACATTGTCGAACCTTCTGTTCCGTTGGTTGTAGATAAAGTCGCTGGTGTTGACTTCACATTTTCCAGCCGCGAACTTACTCTGAACATTGAGCAATTTAGCGAGCGATATCTTGCACCCGCGATGGCCACTATCGCGAACAAGATCGACTTCGACGTTCTGCAACTCTACAAGGGCGTCTACAACCAAGTAGGGACGGCAGGTACCACGCCTGCTACTTTCTCGGCCTTGGCAGCTTGCACCCGCAGGCTGAACGAAGAAGCTGCGCCAAAGGACAAGCGTCGATATGGCGTCTTCGATCCTGCCGCTGAAGTAACCTTGGCCGATGCGTTCAAAGGCTTCTTTGCGCCGCAAGGCAAGATTGGCATGCAGTATGAGGAAGCTGAACTGCAACGCGTGGCTGGTATCGCGTGGGAAATGGATCAGAATATCGCTCGTCATACGACTGGTACGGTAAGCAACGCAACTCCTGCAATCGACACCAACGTCGTGGCTGGTGATACCACATTCCACCTGGACGGGCTTAACGGCGCGACCGTGACTGCTAAACAAGGTGATACTTTCACCATCGCAGGCGTCTTTGCTGTGAATCCACAGAGCCGTCAGAGTACAGGCGTGTTGCGTCAGTTTGTAGTGACTGCTGACACTACTGCTGTGGGTTCGGAATTTGCCGCGTTGCCTATCAGCCCGGCTCCGTTTGCTTCTGGCGCATTCCAGAACGTAACGGCGCTGCCTGTGGATGGAGACCTGGTGACGTTTTTCAATCCGTCTGCCGGAACATCCACCCAGAACCTGGCGTTTCATCAGGATGCTTTCGCTTTGGTGACAGTTCCGTTGGAACTTCCGGACGGTGTGCACTTCGCCGCTCGTGAGTCTTACAAGGGGATTAACATCCGAATCGTGCGTCAATACACGATCGCTGATGACTCAATTCCTTGCCGTCTGGACGTTATCTACGGAACGAAAGTTCTGTATCCCGAACTGGCTGTGAGACTGGCTGGGTAGTAGTACAGGAAGGTGTCTTATAAGACAGAGGGGTGAACTGAACCGCCCCTCTGTTCATTAATTTTGCGGAGATAATCATGCCTTTCAACACTCAAGTAATTCCATTTGAGTCAGTCGCGCGTTCTATTGTTTCTGGCGGAACCGCCGCCACTTTTGAGAGCTCCGTGCAACAGAACTTAGGATGGCGTGGGGTTCGTCTTATTCTAAACATCTCTGCTGCCCTCGGCGAGTCCAAGGCTCTTGACGTTAAGTTGCAGACGAAAGATCCAGTATCTGGAGCATGGATTGATATTCCAGGAGCGGCATTTGCTCAGAAGAGTGCGACCGGAACCGATGATCTTATCGTTTATCCGGCTGTTGCCGAAACGGCAAATCGATCTGTCTCTGACGTTATATCTGGAGAGTGGAGAGCACTTGCTACTGTAGCTGCGACTGCCGCTGCCGCCGATACAGGCACCTTGACAAGTTCCGGAACGAACCCAGGCGCTGGAGGAACGATCACACTTGGTTCTCGCGTCTACACACTGGTTGCTGCGTTGACGGAGGCATTTGCCCGGAGTGCGCTGGTTGGCGATGGCACGAACGCCGTAAATAACTCGACAGTCACCATTGGCTCAGATGTCTACACATATAAGACCGCTCTGACTGAGACACGTGCGTCTGTTACACTGACGAGCGACGCCACGAATCCAGACGATGGTGGTACGATCACCCTTGGGTATGGACAGTATCAGACCACCTACACACTCAAGACCACCCTCGGAACTGACCAAAATCAAATTAAGATCGGGGTAAGCGCCGCCGCGACGCTGGACAATATAAAAGCCGCGATTAATGCAAGTGGTACTCCTGGAACCGAGTACTCGGCTGTGATGCAGCATCCTCAGATCGAGGCGACTACCAACACCAACACGACCCAGCTATTCCAAGGTAGGATTGGAAGTTCATTCCAGTTCGACGGAGGAAATATTCTGGTTTCGACCGAGACGGCGACGCACTTAAGCTTCGGGTCAGTTGTGTTCGTTGGCGGAGTTGCGTCGGTTCCTAAGGAAGTAACGATCGGCGCTGATGACGATGGCTCGCTCTCAAACCTTGCGAACGCTCTGAACGCAGACGTTACAAACAGGGGTACTACCTACTCCTACGCAACGACAGTCAACTCAAGTGTTTCAGCTTCGGTAGTTACCAACACTCTAACAGCGGTGGCCAGGACTCTAGGAACGTCCCCAAACACTTTGGCTACGCTGGCGAGCACTTCGCCCGATAGCCATCAGGATTGGGCCGATACGACCTTAGGCGGAGGCACTGGGGCTAGTGATCCAGGAGTAAACGCTGTTGCTAATGAGATTCTGATTGGAGCCAGCGCTGCCGCTACTCTCGATAACATCAAGTCTGCCATCAATGGCACTGCTGGCGCAGGCACTACGTACAGCACAGGGACGGTGGCTCACACTCAGATTGATGCTACGACCAACACCGACACCACTCAGGTATTCGCGTCGAAGTCTTCGGTGTCTCACGCTGTCGCTGATGCCCTGGCGACAACGGAGACGGCGACCGAGTTGAGTTTTGGAGCCACGACACTCGGAGGCGGAGGGGATGCAGGATCATTCACGTTCAGCTTAGGAGGTAATTATTTTGAATAGACATATGTCAATGGAGGAGTACGCGAACTCTCGCCACAAGAAGGAAATACAGAGCATCAACATCACCAAGGCGTCAAACGGTTATGTAGTTACGGTTTCGAATGGTGACTACAACGAGAAGAAATCCGTTTATGACAGCATCGACGGAGTGGTTGAGTGCGTCAGATCAAAACTAGGGGGAAAACGGGAAGGGTCTTCATCGGTGGGATGAAGAAAACATCGGAAAGAAATACTGCAAGCCGTGTCACAGTCAGACAATGCGCGAGTGGTATAAGAGGAGGGTATCCATATAACCGAGCAGGACTACAAAGACAAGTTGCGAGCGGAAGAAATTGCGAAAGGCCCGAACAACCGCTTCGCGCTGTACCACCCGTTGGGAGGAAGACAGGTTTTTAATCCTGACGAGCCTAATGCAGTTGAGACTTTGAAGAAGTTGGAGGCACAAGGTTGGTGCGAGTCACCTCTTGAGTTCTGGGATGCTGAAAAAGTTGAGTCAAGGACAGTCGAAGGTTTCTTTGACACCAAAAAACCCATCCCGGCTTCTTATCAACCGACTTCTGGAACTTCACGAGGGGATAAGGGATCGACCTTACAAGGACTCAGTGGGGATCCTAACGATAGGGATAGGGAGGAACTTGCAAGCGAAACCTCTATCGAGAGCGGCGATAAACTTTCTTTTGGAGGAGGATCTGGTCGAAGTAAGATACTCAGTAAGAAAAAGTCTACCTTGGTCGTTTAGGCTCGACCCAGTGCGGCTCGCGGTGCTGCACGACATGGCGTTCAATCTCGGTATCAACGGGCTCCTGAGCTTCAAAAATACACTTGACTTATTCGAGCGCGGCGAATATGAAAAAGCCGCAGACAACATGCTCAAGAGCAAGTGGGCTAAGCAGGTGGGAGCCCGTGCAGTTCGACTGTCGAACATGGTGAGGACTGGGATGATTCCTGACGATCTGCCGGAATAGTTTATGGATCAGGGCCGAGACATTTGGAGAGCAAGACTCGTTGAACTTTTGGAGTTAATATCCATAGGAGAGCCTGTGTCCCAATCACAGTCTTTTGTAGTATTCGATAGTCAGTCACGTAGTGTCGGAACCTTTAATTCCGATGATTCCATCAACGATTTTGCAGAGACCTTAACCATCACCGTCAAGACTGGCGTAGCTGTAGGAAACTCGAAGGTCACAGCCAAGATTCAGCGCAAGGACGAGATTTCCGGTGAATACGTTGACATACCTGGCGCGGAGACAGCGGCACAGGGAGCAAGTTCCAGCACTAACTTGACCATTAGCCCCGGGATTGCACAGACGAACAAGCGGCGTATTAATGACATCGCCCCTCGTATCTGGAGTGTTGTGTCTACTGTTGCGGGAGGCACGAGCATTGTATTCGCGGTGAACGGAGAGACCCTATGAACTTCATCAAGAAATTTGCATTGTCAAAAGTTATCAAGAATGTGTTGAGCAAAATCTCCGCCGATCATAAGACAACCATCGTTGGCGTGCTCGGAGCCGCGTTGCTATCGGCGAACATCGACTTCGGAAAGCTCATTGAAGGCGACGCGGATCAGATCGCGAACAGTGTTTCAGCAGTAGTGCTCGCGTTGATCGGGTATTTCACCAACAAGGAGGCGAAGGATGCCGCTTAAAAAGGCAGGAAAACCGCAGGCTGTTGCTATCGCCTACAACGTGAAGCGAAAGTCGCAGCACAACGATGACGCGGAAGGCATGGACGAATACGTCACGAAGCGAAATCAGAAAGCTCGGAAACGGGCAGGATACTAGCCCCGGTTAACAGCCGGGGTTTTCGTTTATGGGTGAGCTATGGCACTTGCAAAAGTCAGTGATGTAATCAAATCGAGCATGAGGAAGCTAGGAGCGCTTCGACGTGGGAAGGCACCAACGAATGATGAGTATAGTGACTTCCTCGACTTGCTCAATACGATGCTGAGACTAGCCAGCACTGAGCTTGGGATGCAGTCAGTCCCATACTCCAGAACATTCACCTGGCCTGCTGGAGTTTCTTCACGAACTCTCGGGCCTTCTGGTGCAGACTTTACCAGCGCCCGACCATTACGTTTTCTGGACGGATGCAGTTTTGTGGACACTGCAGCAGGCGTTCGGTACCCTGTGGAGCTCGTCCCGAAGCTAACCGATGACTCAGTTGTAATTCCCAGTATCCAAGGAATTCCTTACCAACTCTATGCAGAGCGCGGGCTGACAAACTGGACGCTGTATCCTGTGTATGTCCCAGTTATAGCAACAATGCAGGTTAGGTTGTCAACTCTCGAACCTTTGTCTGAGTACACGGCAGTCACAAACGATATTGGTCTTCCAATTGAGTACCACTCGTGGCTCGTCTACAATCTCGCCCTTGAGATTGCACCAGAAGTAGGCCGGGAGCCAAGTCGGATTGTGATACTGAGAGCGCAGGAATCGAAGGACGCAATTAAGCTCCTCCACACTGTACCTCCCCCAAGGGTTCCGGTTGCCGTGATGCTGCTCAGCGCCCGTAGGTTCAACATTAGAGACGGAGGATTTGGACAATGATTTTGTGGGGACTGCTTCTATCGATCACTATGCTCGCACAAGATCGGCCAAAGGATCGGCCAAAACTGGAGGATCCTGAAATAAGAGGTATCTATCAAGCGTGCGCTGGTGAGCAAGGGTGTAAGATTGTGAGCCGAAACGTCAAGCTTCTTGAAGCAAAAGATGCTTGGGTTTATGAGCCAATCATCTTCATCAAGACGAGCAGTGTCGTTGAACCTACGGTAGCTCGCTTCAAAAGCGCACAGGGATCTGGGTACATAGTTTTGCTTATTCCAGCGCATACCGTGGACGCAGCGCTCATTAAACTGCTGGAGGGGAAATGAGTATCGAATACGTTTTGACGTTTTATATGTTGGTCGCATTTGCTCTTGGATACTTGCTAGCACGAGGAAAGTAAAATGCCCTCCCAATTGATTGATTTTGGAGCGATGGCATATCCGACCGTCAAATCGGATAGACAGTTAAATGAGAATCTTGCTGGCAAGATCGTCGATGGCTACATCAACGAGTTGAAGCAGTACGTCAAAAGGCCGGGACTAACCACGTTTTTGACTCAAGGATCCGCCTCTTGGGATGCGCTTTACATAACACGCAGCCTGTCAACTAATTACGCCCTAGGGGTCACGAACGGAACGTTTTACAAGATCAATGCGAACGCTACAGTAACCGCCCTGACTGGCATTACTGTAACGGCAGGCACACCAGCCGTATTCACAGAGGACGGAACTAATGCCTTTGCAGTTTCGAACAGCCGGATTGTTAAGTTCGATCTGTCCGGAAATACCAGCGCGTTCATTACTGGCGGTAACAGCCCGACAGGTGCAACCTTTATTGCGTACCTAGATGGTTTCTTGGTATGCAATGGTGAGATCGGTGGAGGTGGAGTACCTGGTGATTTGAATTTCTCTGATGACAAGGACAACAACTATGCAGCCAGTGACTCTTGGGAAGTTTTCAATAATGAAGCGCTTGGTGACAGCTGCACAGCAATCGCAGTCCAATGGCAAGAGATTTTTTGCTTTGGCCCCGAATCAATGGAGGCAAGTTACAACGACGGAGATTCACCTTTTGCTCGAATCGATGGCGCAATCAATCCCTTTGGAATCTTGGCCGCCTACTCCCTGCTTAACATCGATAACACGCTTTATTTTCTCGGGAAGGTTGATGGCGCAGTACGTCTCATGCGACTGGAGGGCAGACGGCCTGTTGTAGCGTCGGAATCATATGACAAATTACTCAATACGATCACGAACCCGGAAACGGGAAGAGCTTTCGCATACGTTGACGATGGAAAGCCCTTCTACTGCATCTCGTTTGAAGATGATATCACGCTGGCTTTCAACCTTAGAACGCGCCAATGGAGTCAGTTTGCAAAATGGAGCGGAACCACTGCTACGGGGACGCTCACGAGCAATGCGACTGCGCCAGGTAACGGAGACACTGTTACGATCGGGTCGTACACTTACACGTTCAGAACGACGCTCACGACGCCTTCAGTTGCGGGAGAGGTGCTCATTGGGAGTTCTGCTGCTGTCGCCCTTGACAACGTCAAGGCGGCGATTAATGGCTCGGCTGGAGCCGGAACAACTTACGCTGAAGGGACGCTAGCGAATGATCAAGCCATAGCTACGACCAACACTGACACAACGCAACTTGTAGTGGCCCGATGGTCGGGAGTATTCGGGAATTCAATTGGCACAACGGAATCGAGTTCTAATCTTTCGTGGGGCGCCACCACCTTGACAGGCGGAACAGACGTCTATGACGCGTTCATCGGAATTGTATCGGCGTACTGGCAGGAAGAGCAGAAATTTCTCATTGGAGACCGACGAGCCAATGGAAAACTGTACTACATATCGGGAGGCACCGACGCAGGTGACACAATTAGAATGGAGCTTACGTCTAACGTTCACGGAAAGGGAAGCCTTCATCACAAGTACGCCGGCGCGCTCATATTCTCCTCCGATGGTGGGGAATATAGGGTCAGATTCAGGGAGGTGGGCGATACTTGGGAAGAGTTCTTCATGACTATCACCGAAGGGTATTCTCAGATTAACAGCTTGGGTGAATATATTAGGCGTCAGTATCAGGTCGTTCATGAGGACACTGGACAACTAGTGCTCTTATCGGCTGAAGAATGGTGGGAGACAGGAGCGTTCTGATGGGATCCCGTAATTTCACTGGAAACAGTCAGTACATCGTGGGTAGCGTGGGAGTGGCTTCGGCCCCCGCCACCTTCACTTGTTGGTATCAACCACTCAGCGCCTCAACCGGGCAAGAGACTTGCATCTCTTGCCGCAATCTGTCCTCGGGGCGCGGTCTAAGAAACTTTGGTGTATGGAGCTTGAATGGACAAGCTAAGATTGTAGTAGTAGGGGTCAACAACAACGGAAACTTTTTCATTTCTCGTGGCACCATCATGCCCATCGGGCAATGGAACAGCACGATCATCGGTAGCGGAATCTGTGTCTTCATCTCCGGCGTGAGCTCTGATGCCGGTGCTACCTGGGACTTCTATTGGAAGTTTCCAGAGGATGCAGACCTGACGCATCCAACGACTACGGATAATGGAGGCGTGGCTTGCCCTGGAGGCGAGCTGTATGTTGGCGCTGAGTTGTCAAGCGCGGGGCCGACGATCGCCAGCAGTTGCCTCGGGAAGCTTGGTCAGATCGGGGTATGGAGCACCCCTCTGAGTCCGGCACAACTTCTAGCTTGGGCGAATGGCCAGAGTGTTCTTCTGGCAAGTGCTTACTGTGCGATGCCAATCGAAGGCGTCGATCCAGAGACGAACAACGGGACGCAGGGATCAAACGTCATGGACGTTGTGGGAGACCCTGCGTTCACGGAGATTTCCTGTGTACCTAGCAGCACCGAGGTCGTTCCTCCCGGCAACCCACCTATCGCACGTCCCCCCAGTATATCAGGCGGGCCCGGAGGCGGTCTCCAGGTTCCCACGCTTGATTTTGGAGACGGCGGAGCGCAGCAGATTTCACCGATGGCGAACAATGCACGCCAGCTTGAGACCCCTAACTTCGGAGGAATGGGTATTGCCGGTCCAAAAGGCGGGATGAGAGCACCTAAGCTCGGGCAGAGAGTGGCTTCGATGTTCAGGAATCAGGAGCATCTAACGGCGTTCACCAAAGGTAGGAAGAGATGACACTCCATGTACCGAAGAACAAAGACGCCGGCTCGTTCTCGAAGGCATGGCAAAATAACTTCTGGCAGATTGTTCTAGGTATTCAGAGAACTGTCGATCAGTTGCTCGCCAACTTCGTTGGCACCGAAAATGACGTCAACTCGAAGCGGGCATTTCTGGACAAGGCTCGTGAGTGGTTTGACGTCCTCGCAGGCTCCGCAGCGCGTCTAACAGTCACTCGGAAACTCGGACAGCGCGTTATCGACCTAGTTCCAGAGCATCAGGATATAATAGAGGCAGGTCAGGTTTTTGCTAACCGATCGCCTGCTCCGATCAGGCTGAAGGCTGGATCGAACATTACCCTGACAAAGAAGCTTGGGGAGACAACGATTGCAGTAGTTCCAGAAGACCAGGACATAATTGAAGCAGGGCAGGTTTTTGCTAACCGATCGCCTGCTCCGATCAATTTAAAGGCCGGATCGAACATTACCCTGACAAAGAAGCTTGGGGAGACAACGATTGCAGCTTCGGGGGGAGGCGTAAGTTTTTCTGATGTATTGAAAATAGTCTCTTTGAGAGGATAGGTCAAATGTTGATTTTGGATGCGACAACAAGATCTTTGGAACTAATTTTGGGATCAGTTATAACAACCAACCAGCTTCCGTTTGTATCTTCTTATGTAGATGTTACAACCACAAGTTACACTCCCGGAAGTCAGAACGGCTTAACGAATAGCATAACCGCAGTAACCGCTGTTTCCGGGCCAGGAGCAAGTACTCAACGCCAAATCAAACTTCTTACCGTACAGAACGCAGATACTGTTACAGCGACTGTTACAGTTCAATATAACGACAATACAACCCTGCGTCCCGTCGTTAAAATTACTCTGGCAGTTGGTTCGACGTTAGTTTACACAGACGGTGAAGGTTGGCGCGTGATAGACACGAATGGGAATGTGTTGTCTTCGGGCGCAGCTTCGGTAGTTCCAGAAGACCAGGATATAATTGAAGCAGGACAAGTCTTCGCTAATCGTCCGCCTGCTCCGATCAATTTAAAGGCCGGATCGAACATCACCCTGACAAAGAAGCTTGGGGAGACAACGATTGCAGCTTCGGGGGGAACGGTAGTTCCAGAAGACCAGGATATAATTGAAGCAGG
>Ga0187892_10006983_pt1 | contig 16379 bp, 18 predicted proteins | sample MA1701073metaG_FD_139345 | JGI IMG/M metagenome (GOLD analysis project Ga0187892, IMG submission 139345) | Bio-ooze microbial communities from a basaltic lava cave in the Kipuka Kanohina Cave System on the Island of Hawaii, USA - MA170107-3 metaG ... | reverse complement strand
TTGCCACCCCTATCCCCTGAGGCGCCTTGGCGTCATCCCCTGAGGTAAGAGCCCAGTGCGGTAATCCCGCTCGCTGGGATCCGTGGAGGGGGTTATGGGTAACCATCATCTCTACTCCGACTGCTGTCGCTCAAGGCCGATCTCTTCCCGACCTCGGGCCGCGGCGACTGGCGGCACCTGGTGCTGCCCGCGCTGACCCTGGGCGCCTTCACCATGGCCTCGATCGCGCGGCTCACCCGCTCGGCCGTCCTCGAGGTGCTGGGGGCCGACTACATCCGTACCGCGCGGGCCAAGGGGGTCTCGGAGCTGTGGGTGGTGGCCAAGCACACCCTCAAGAACGCGGCCATCCCCATCGTGACCATCACCGGCCTGCAGTTCGGGACCCTGCTGGGGGGCGCCGTCGTGACCGAGACCGTGTTCTCCTGGCCCGGCATCGGCCGGCTCGCGATCCAGTCCATCTACAACCGGGACTACCCGGTCGTGCAGTGCACGGTGTTCCTCGCCGCGCTGATGTTCATCGTGATCAACTTCTGCGTCGATCTGATCTATGGCTTCCTCGATCCCCGCATCCGTTCCGGCTGACGCGGCCCTGTCGCTCGTCGGCTCGCCCGCCCAGGCGCGCCGGCGCCGCGTGCCGTGGCTCGTGGTGGCGGGGCTCAGCTTCGTGGGGCTCCTGATCCTGGTCGCGCTGGCGGCCCCGCTGCTCGCGCCCCAGGATCCGACCCGCCAGAGCCTGCGGGGACGCCTGGCCGCGCCCACCTGGGAGGGCTCGGACGGCCGCATCCATCCGCTCGGCACGGACCACCTGGGCCGTGACGTGCTCTCCCGCGTGATCTACGGCTCGCGCGTGTCGCTGCTGGTGGGCTTCGCGGCGGTGATCGTGGGCGGCCTCCTCGGCTCGGCGGCGGGCCTCATGGCGGGCTTCAGCCGGGGCCGGGTGGACGCGGTCATCATGACCCTCGCGGACGCGCAGCTCGCGTTCCCGTTCATCCTGCTCGCCATCGGCATCATCGCGGTGCTGGGCCCGAGCTTCCCGACGCTCGTGATCGTGATCGGGCTCTCCGGCTGGGTCTCCTACGCGCGCATCCTGCGCTCCCAGGTGCTGGTGCTGCGCTCGCGCGAGTTCGTCGAGTCCATTCACGCCCTCGGCGGCTCGCTCGCCCGCGTCGTGCTCCGTCACGTGCTGCCCAACGTGCTCTCCTCCATCGTGGTGATCGCCACCCTCGAGCTGGCGCGGGCCATCGTGCTGGAGGCCACGCTCTCCTTCCTCGGTCTGGGCATCCAGCCCCCGACGCCCTCCTGGGGCGGCATGGTCCACGAAGGCCGCGAGTATCTCGACTCGGCCTGGTGGATCTCCACCTTCCCCGGGCTCGTGCTCATGGCCACCTCGATCGTGGTCAGCCGCACCGGCGACTGGCTGCGCGACGTGCTGGACCCGACTCTCCGCGGAGAGTAGGCAGAAAGGGAATCGCGATGCCCCTCACCCGACTGATCGAGTACCCCGAGGCGGCCCCCGAGGTCCGGGCCGTCTACGACGACATCATGGCAACGCGCAAGATCGACTGGATCAACAACTTCTGGAAGGCGCTCGCCAACCACCCGCCGACCTTGCGCCGCACCTGGGAGAGCATCAAGCAGGTGACGGGGGCGGGAGCGCTGGATCCCCTGACCAAGGAGATGATCTATCTCGCGGTCAGCGCCGCCAACGGCTGCGACTATTGCATCGCCTCCCACACCGCGAGCGCGCGCAAGGCGGGCATGACCGAGGCCATGCGGGGCGAATTGCTCGCGGTGGTCGGCATGGCCTGCGAGACCAACTCGCTCGCCAACGCCTATCAGGTACCGGTGGACGAGCGGTTCCGCGATCTGGCCTGAGCGGCTCCCGGCGCCCGCCGCTCCAGGCGCAGGTCGGCGACGGTGTGCCCGGCGAGCGCGCGCAGCACGATCACGCCGCCCACGAGCGAGGGCAGGCCCGGGTTCTCGCCGAGCGCGAGCCAGACCCAGACCGGCCCCAGCACGCTCTCCAGCACCGCGATCAGCGACGCCTCCGCCACCGGGATGCGCCGCGCGCCCGCGGTGAAGAGGATCATCCCGAGCCCGAGTTGGCAGGCGCCGAAGAGCGCCAGGAGGGCCAGGTCACCCGCGTCGGCCGAGCGCGGCTCGGCCGGGAGCGCGGCCACGAGACTGGTGAGCGCGGCGGCGAGGGCGGCCGCGGGCAGCATCTGGACCTGGCGCCGGCGGCGCAGGAACACGGTGGCGACCGCGAAGGCCAGCGCCACCGTGAAGGCGAGCAGGTCGCCGCTCAGCGAGCCCGTCGCGGGCGTCGTGATGAAGTAGCGCGAGACCATCATGACGCTGCCCAGGAGCGCCACGCTCATCGCCACCCACGTGCGCCCGGCCACCCGCTCGCTCATCCAGGCCCAGCCGAGCAGCCCGGCCATGAACGGGCTCAGGCTCTGGATGATCAGCACGTTGGCGACCGAGGTGCGGGTCAACGCCATGATGAAGCAGGTGGAGGCGGTGGCGAAGCAGACCGCCATGCCGAGGCCGGTGCCGCCCATGCCCGCGAACACCGCGGGCGTGCCGCGACCTTCGCGAAGCGCGGTCACCGCGATCAGGAAGGTCGCGCAAAAAAGGCCGCGCCAGAATACGGTGGTCCACGGATCGGTGTCCACCGTGCGCGCGATGAGGCCGCCCGCGCTCCAGACGACCGCGGCGGCGGCCACGAGGAGGCGGCCGTGCCGCCGCTCCCCCGAGGCCTCCGGCGCCTCCGGGGCGCTCCCGCTCATCGGGCGAGGGCCACGCAGACCACCCCGGCCAGCACCACGCCGGCGCCCGCCAGCCGGCGGCCGAGCGCGCCTTCCTTCATCCATACGCTGCCGATGATCGCGGAGAGCACGATGGACATCTCCCGGGCGGCCACCACATAGCCGGTCTTCGAGAGCTGAAAGGCGAAGAGGACCAGCACGTAGGCGGTCGGGCTCATGAGCGCGGCGGCGAGGATGGTCGTGCGATTCGCGCGCCACTCCCGGCGCACCGCGTCCCCCTTGGCGAGCGCGACCGGGGTGAGGAGCACGCAGGAGCCCGTCTCCATGAGCCAGATGTAGGCCAGCGGGCTGATGCACGCGACGCCGGCTCGGTCGAGCAGCGAGTAGGCCGCGATCAGCACGCCGGTGGCGAGCGCCCAGCCCGTGCCCGAGGCCGTCAAGGCGGCCCGCGTCCACGCGCCGCGCCGCCAGTGCAGGCCGAAGATCCCGGCCGCCACCAGCGCGATGCCGAGCGAGCCGAGCGGAGAGAGCCGCTCGTCGAAGAGCAGGAGCGCGGCCGCCGGCACGAGGGCCACCCCGAGCCCGCGGGCGATGGGATACACGAGCGAGTAGTCCCCGAAAGCGTAGGCGCGGCCGAGGGAGAAGAAGTAGAGCGCGTGCAGCACGATGGTCCCGATCACGAACGGGATGGCGGCCGCCCGGAAGCCCTGTTGCGCGAGCACGGTGAGCGCGACCGGCGCGTAGAGCACGGACGCGACGAGACCCACCCACCAGAGGAACACGACCGGATCGCCCGCGCGCTTGGTGAGCGCGTTCCAGCCCGCGTGCAGCACGGCCGCGCCGAAGACGAGGAGAAGGGCGGCGGCGGTCACCCCGACAGGGTAGGGGTTTCCCCGGGCCACGCCAAGCGATTACTATGGAGACCGCGCGACAATGGCCTACTCGCTCCGGCTCATCGAGGATCGGCTTGCCGCGGCCGCTCCCGCGCCTCGATCCGGCGCGCCCCGCGTGCTCTACGCGCTCTCGGGGACACTCCTGGACGGGAAGGGGACCGAGCCCGTCGCCGCGGTGGGGCCCGCCCTCCTCACCGCGCGCGCCGGCGCCGCGGGCGCGCAGGTCTATCGGGTCGAGCTGGTGCGCCAGCCCCCGCCGCCCGCGGGTGGGCGCGTGCTGCTCGAGCATCCCGTCGATCTCGCGGCCGGCTCGGCCTGGCTCATGCGCTGCGACCGAGTGGACTTCGAGCCGGGCGGCATCGCGCCGCCCCATCGCCATCGGGGCGGCGGCATCCGCTGCCTGCTGCGCGGCCGCCTGGAGGTCACGGTGGGCGAGGGCGCCCCGCGCGCCGTCGCGCCCGGCGAGGCGTGGTTCGAGAGTGGCCGTGAGCCGGTGCGGGCGGTCTCCTCGCGCGAGACGGAGACGAGCTTCATCCGCTTCTCCGTCCTGCCCGCCGACATCCGCGGGCGCAGCTCCATCCTCTACGTGAATCCCGCGGACGCGGGGCGCGGCCGGCCGCGCCGCTATACCGTGTACGTGGACGAGCCGGTCGTCCTCTAACCGCGATGCGCGTGCTGATCCTGAGCGCCAGCTACGGCTCCGGCCACGTCGAGGCCGCGCGCAGCCTGGCCGCGGCCTTCGCGGCCCGGGGCGCCGAGCCCGTCGTGGTGGACCACTTCCGCGAGCTGGTGCACCCGCTCTTCGCGGGGGCGAGCCGGGCCCTCTACTACTGGCTCCTCCGCCACGCCCCGTGGGCGTGGGCACTGGCCTACACGCTCGGCGACCGGCTGGATCCCGAGTCGCCATTGGCCTTCGGCATGACGCGAGTGGGGATGGCCGGGCTCGCCCGGCTGCTCGAGACGATGCGGCCGGACGCGGTGGTAACCGTCCACGCGACGCCGGCGGCCGCGCTCGCGACGCTCGCGGCGTCCGGGCGCCCGGTGCCGCCCCATACCACGGCGGTGACCGACTTCGTGGCTCACAGCCAGTGGATGCCCCGCCCGGTGGACCGCTATTGCGTGGCCGCGGAGGAGGTGCGGAACGAGTTCGTCGCGCGCGGCATCCCGCCCGACCGCGTAGTGGTCACCGGCGTGCCGGTGCGGCCGGAGTTCTCGCGGGCGGTCGATCCCGCCGCGGCACGCCGGACCCTCGGGCTCTCCGCGCAGATCCCGACGATCGTGGCGATGGCGGGCACCCAGGGCTCGCTCGGCCGGCTGAGCGACGTCGTCCGCGGGCTCCTCGCGGTGGAGCGGCCGATGCAGGCGGTGGTGGTGGCGGGGCGCGACGAGCGGCTGCGGGAGCGGCTGGACCGCCTGGCCGCGGGCAGCCGGCTGCGCGTCGTGAGCTATGTCGACGATGTGCGCTCGCTGCTGGCCGCCGCCGACCTCCTCGTGACCAAGGCGGGCGGCATGACGCTGGCCGAGGCGACGGCGGCCGAGGTGCCCCTGCTGCTCTACGGCTCGCTCCCGGGCCAGGAGCGCGGCAACGAGCGCTTCGCCTCGCGCGCCGGCATCGCGCTGGTGGCCCGGTCGCGGGGAGAGCTGCGCCGGCTCCTCGACCGCGCGCTCGGCGACCCCGAGACGATCGAGCGGCTGCAGGGCTCGCTCCGCCGCCTGCGCCGTCCCGACGCCGCCCAGCACATCGTCGACCTCGTGCTGGCCCAGATCGCCGCTCGCCGCCAGCCGTGACTCAGTTCGCCTTCTGCCTGGAGAGCGGCGATCAGGCGCTCCGGGAGGGGCGCTACGCGGACGCCGAGCAGGCGCTGACCGCGGCGCTGGCGCTCGAACCCCGCAGCGTGAAGGCCCACTTCAAGCTGGGTCTTGCCCTCGAGCACCAGCGCCAGTGGGCCCGGGCGGAAGCCGCCTTTCGCGGCGCCATCCGGGGCAAGCGCGATCACGTGCCGGCCTGGCTCCGCCTGGCCGCGGTCTGCCGGCGGCAGGACAAGGCCCTCGAGGAGGAGACGGCCGCGCGCGAGGCGGTGCGGCTTCAGCCCCACAGCAGCGAGGCGCGCCACGGCCTCGCCGTCACCCTGGCACGCCTGGAGCAGACCGACGAGGCGGTGGCCGCGTTCGAGGAGACGGTCCGGCTGGCGCCGTCCAATGCGGTGGCCCGCTACGGCCTGGGCGTGGTGCTCTTGACGCAGGGCCGCCATGCCGAGGCGGCGGCCGCGTTCGGGGAGGCGGTACGCCTCGATCCCCGCTCGTACAAGGCACACGTCCAGCAGGCGGAGGCGCTCCGCCGCCAGCGGCGCTGGGGAGATGCCGCCGTCGCCTATCGGGAGGCCGCGGCGCTGCGGCCGAACGAGCCCGCCCTCCACGGCCGGCTCGGGATGATGCTCGAGCGCCAGCGCCGCTACCGCGAGGCGGTGGCCGCGTACTCACGGGCGGTCCGGCTCGACGCCACCGGGGGCCGCTGGCGGGCGCGCCTCGGCCGCGTGCTCGAGCGGCAGGGCCGCTTCACGGACGCGGAGGCCGCGCTGCTCGATGCGGTGCGACACCAGCCCGATCTGCTGGACGCCTACCTGGGCCTCGCAATGATCTATCGCCGGCAGGCGAAGTGGGCCGACGAGGCGCAAGTGTACGAGCGCATGATCCGCCTCAAGCCGGACGACGCGCACCTGCACGCCGACCTCGGCCTGGCCCTCGAGGCGCAGGGGCTGCTGGTCGCCGCCGAGGGCGAGTTCCGGCGGGCGGTGGCGCTGGCGCCGGACAACGCCGATCTGCACGTCGAGCTCGGCATCGCGATGGGCCGGCAGGGGCGTCACGCCGAGGCCGAGGCGGAGCTCCGAGAAGCGGTGCGGCTCAACCCCCGCGATCTCGTGGCCCGCTCGAACCTCGCGCTGGGTCTGGGCCGGCAGGGGCGCCACGCCGACTCCGAAGCCGCGTACCGCCAGGCGCTCGAGCTGAAGCCCGACGGGGCTCCGCTCCAGCGCGGCCTCGGCATGGCGCTCTACTCGCAGGGCAAGGGGGCGGCGGCGGAAGCCGCCTTCCGCGAGGCGGTGCGGCTCAAGCCGGGGTACGCCCGGGCCTGGGGTGACCTGGGCGAGCTCCTGACCGAAGCCGGTCGCCACGACGAGGCCGTCGTGGCCTTCCGCGAGGCCATCGCGGTGAAGCCCCAGCGCATCGCCTCGCACCGGGGCCTGGGTACTGTGCTGCTCCTGGGGGGACGCGACGTGGAAGCCGAGGCCGCGTTCCGCGTCGCGCTCTCCATCCGGCCCGACGATTCCCAGAGCCACTTCGGCCTCTGGACGGCGCTCGAGCGGCAAGGCAAGGCGCCCGAGGCCGAGGCCGCCTACCGCGCCGCCATCGCGGTGAGCCCGGCGCTGCCGCAGGCGTACGCGCGGCTCGGAGAGTCGCTCGCGCGCCAGGGGAGGTGGCGGGAAGCCGAGATCGCCTATCGCGAGGCGGTGCGGCTTCAGCCGGACGATGCGCGCTCGCGCATCGCCCTCGGCGCGGTGCTGCGCCGAAAGGGCGCGTAGCCTGGACTATTCATGAGCGATGACTCGCGAGGCGGCCGGGGCCTGTCGCCGAGGAGGGCGCCCACGCGGCCGGCTGCGTCACCCGCTCGCCCGAATCGCCGCTCTTCGAGCGGCGCGCGGGACTCGGGGGGCCCACTACGCCGGCCGCGCGGGTGCCCTCCCCGGCGCCACCCGGCCGGCTTGACCAGCGGCGCTCACGAATAGTCCGGGCGAGGAGGTGTCGGAGTAGCTTCCGTTCGAGCGCCGGCTACGCCGTCGCAATCCCGTTCTGGGGGAGGTTCGGAGGGGGCCCCCTCTTAGACTTCAGAAGGGGCCCCCTCCGATGCCTAGTCGTCGGTGGGGTCGGTCTCGATGTTGGTGATGCGGAGGTAACTGACGGCCACGCGCTGATCGTCCTGCTCCAGCAGCACCCCGTCCTCCGCGATCTGGGCCAGGCTGCCCGTGATGGGCTCGGGCGCGTTCTTCACCGAGATGAGCACGCGGCGGCCCAGGTGACGCTGGGCCTCGGCGTGCCACATCGTCTTCTGCACCTCGTCGAAGACGCCGGCGGCCTGGCGCGCGGCCGACGCGGCGCGGCTGGCCGCGGTGATCGTGCCGAGCCCGGGCACCATGAGGCCGCCGCCGGGGAGCATCGCCGAGGCGGGCCCGTTGGTCGCCGCGCTCACCACTGGGCGCGCCGGCGCGCCCATCGAGCCGACCGCGCCGGCGGGCTGGGCGGTGGCGGCTTCCGGCTGGGTGGCCGCGGTCTGGTCCTCGAGGAAACGCAGCACCTCGGAGAGACGCCCCATGAGGTTCGAGAAGATGAAGAGCCCGACCAGCGCGCACCCGAGCGCGGCGCCGAGACCCAACTGGGCCTCGGTGAGCCTCAGCTGGTTCAGCGAGTAGAGCGTGTAGGTGAACAGGAGGAGGGGAATGACGGCCGTCAGCGCGAACACGATCGAGGCCGCGTTCCGGAGGGTGTACGTCCGCCCTCTACCCATGGTGCCTCAAATCTAGCGCGACCGGCTCCGCGCCCAAAGTTTTGAGAGGGCCGGCGCCGGGGCCGCCCCCCGGGCTCGGGGCCCGCGTGATAGTATCCGACCGCGACCCATGAGCCCGACCCGGCGCGCTCTGCGCGAGATGCGCGGCTTCGTGTTCGATCTCGACGGCTGCGTCTGGACCGGCGAGGTCCTGGTGCCGGGCGCCGCCCAGGTCCTCGGGCTGATCCGCCAGCAGGGCAAGGGTCTCTGCTTCCTGACCAACAACTCGCGCGCCCGCGCCCGCACCATGCAGGCCAAGCTCGGGCGCCTGGGGGTGGAGGCCAAGGAGGCCGAGGTGCTCACCCCGCTCGAGATCCTGGGCGAGGTGGTCGCCCAGCGCTGGGGACGGTCGCGGGTCCTGGCGATCGGCGGCCCGGAGCTGGCCGAGGTGCTGGTGGACGCCGGGCATACCGTCGTGCCGATCGAGGCCGCCGGCGAGGCGACGGTGGTGGTGGTCGGCAACGACTTCGACTTCAGCTACGAGCGCCTCACCGCGGCCGCCCGCGCGGTAGCCGCGGGCGCCGCCTTCCTCACGCCCAACATCGATCCGCGCCTGCCGACGGAGGACGGCCAGTTCCTCCCCGGCTGTGGAGCCATCGTGGAAGCGGTGGCCACCGCGGCGGGAGCGCGGCCCGTCGTGATCGGCAAGCCCGAGCCGCCCCTCTTCGAGCTGGCCCTGCAACGCATGGGCCTGACGGGGGACGAGGCGGCGATGGTGGGCGACAGCGTGGACTCCGACGTGCGCGGCGCCCGGCGGGTCGGCATGATCGCGGTGCTGTTCGCCCCCAAGGGCGGCCCCGATGGCGTGGCGCACTATGTGGTCAAGTCCATGTCCCAGCTGCGACGGCTGCTGGGCGGGTAGGGATGCGGGTCCTGCTGCATTCCGGCGGGCCGCTCGGGCCGATCGGTCGCGCCGCGCTGCCCGAGTTCCTGGGCCCGATTCGCCGCGTGGCCTTCGTCACGGCGGCCAGCCTGCACGACGAGACGGCCTACTTCGAGCGCATCCGGGCCGCGCTCAGTCCCGATCCGCCCGAAGGCGCGGGCCTCGAGCTCGTGCACCTGCGCTGGAGTGACGAGCCACTCGCCACCCTCGAGGGCGTGGAGGCGCTCTTCATGGGCGGCGGCAACACCTACGCGCTGCTGCAGCGCCTGCGGGGCGCCGGCCTGCTCGAGGCCATCCGCGGCCGCGTGGTCGCGGGCATGCCGTACCTGGGTGCGAGCGCCGGATCCAACGTGGCCGGCCCCACGATCCTCACCACCAACGACTGGAACGTGGTGGGCCTCGATCGCTTCGACGCGCTCGGGCTCGTCGGCTTCAACATCAATCCCCACTACCTGGAGACCGATCCGGTCATGGCGCCCTACAGCGAGACGCGCGACGACCGGATCCGGGAGTACCACGTGGTCAACACGAATCCGGTCGTGGGGCTGGAGGAAGGGGCCTGGGTGATCGTGGAAGACGGGGTCGTGGCCGCGCACGGCACCGCGCGGGTGAAGCTGTTCCGGCCGGGCGCCGACCCGGTGTGGTACCGGGCCGGCGAACGCCTTCCGGTGGCTTAGCGGCCGCCCGGAAGGACCCGTCTGCTTCGGTGGCTCTCGCATCTGGGTCCTCCGAGCGGCCTGGTTCGTCCGGGATCCAGGGAGCGGTCGGGGGCTAGCCCGAGCACCTCTGGCCCTTGGGGGCTTCGTAGTTGGCTACCTTGTGGGTCCGCACAAAGGAATCCTCCCAGATCTCGAGCGGCAGCCGTCCCATGTCCTGGACACCGTCGAAGACCGAGAACTTGGCCCGGCGGGTGAACTCGCCCGCGGGCACGCGCTTGCCGAGGAAGCCGAGCGCGGTCTGCTTGTCGACGAAGAGAGCGAGGGTTTCGTTGACCGGATTTCCGGTGCCGTTTGTGCCCGGCTTGAGCCAGGAGAGGACGACCGAGAAGCCCTGCACGTTGGGATCGGCGACTAGGGGCCCGAGCGCGGCCATGCGCCGCAGCAGGTCGGTCCCGTAGCGTGAAAACATGGCGGAGGCGCGCCGCTCGGCCGGCAGGGCTGCGAAGCGCGCGTCCTCGTCCTGGTCGATCACGATCCAGATCGAGAGATAGCGGTCGTCCTCGACGGCGCCCTTGGGCTGGCGGAACGCGATGCCGGCCTTCTGCACGCCGACCCACGGCATGCAGTAGTAGATCTCCTCGCGCACCTGCTTGAGGAGCGGCTGGTGCGTCGTGGCCAGACCGCGGGCCTTGGCCGTCTTGTACTGGTCGATGCTCATGATGGCATCGTCGGCGGCGGCCGGAACGGGAACGAAGAAGATGAAGGCGAGCGCGGCGAGCCGGCGAACGATGAAGCGGGATGTCGTGTGTCGCATCAGGATCCTCCTGTCGCGGAGCGCGTTCGGATCCCGACGAGCGCCTTCGAGCGCCCTTCCTTCGGTAGCCCGGCTATCAGGGGTCACCTGACCCGCGGCTTTGCGTCCCCGTCTCGCGACGGGTTTGCCATTGTCGGGAAGAGGCTCCGCGTCGGAAGGAAGGAGCAATCGCGATGCCAGCCCCGGAGCGGCCCAATCGCGTGCCCTGATCGGCAGATAGCCCGCACCCGCGCCCGGCGGTGTCATCCCGGTGACGCGCCTGTCGATCGGGCGTTCGCTCCTGAGATGTGCTATCCATGCCGCGATGCTCTCCGATGGGCCCGTCGCGGTCGGCCTGCTCTTCGTCGCCACGGTGGTGGCGATGCTGCTGCTCGTGCTTTGGGGCGCGGCGCGCGCGGCCCGCCGGGTCGGGCCCGGCGCGGTGCGGGGCGTGCGGCTAGCCGGGCTCGCGCTGGCCGGCTGGCTCGCTCTGACCGCGACGCTCGCCGATCGCGGCTTCTTCGAGGACTTCTATTCGCTGCCGCCCCACATGCTCCTGGCCATCGGCCCGCCCCTCCTCGGGTTGCTCGCGCTGACCTTCGTGAGCCGCCTCGACGCGCTGCTGGCCGCGCTGCCCCGGAGCTGGCCGATCGGCGCGCAGGCGTTCCGGATCGCGGTGGAGCTCGTGCTGTGGCGTCTCGCGGTAGCCGGGGTGGCGCCCGAGATCATGACCTTCACTGGGCGCAACGTGGACATCCTGGTGGGGCTGTCCGCGCCGATGGTGGCCTACTTCTGCTTCGTCCGGCGCGTGTGGCCCGAGCGCGTGGCGGCGTGGTGGAACGTGGCCGGCATCGTCATCCTGGTGAACGTGGTGGTGCACGCGCAGCTCTCCGCCCCGACTCGCTTCCGGGTGTTCGAGACGGAGCCGCCCACGACCTTCATCGGCGACGTGCCGTACATCTGGCTGCCCGCCTTCCTGGTGCCCTTGGCCTGGGCGCTCCACGCGGTCTCGCTGCGGCAGCTCCGCGCCTCGCGATGAACGGGAGCCACGACCGGTTCTATCCGCGCGTCTTTGGTGTCGTCACGGCCGGGTTCCTGGCCGTGCTGCTCTTCATGATCGTCCGGCCATTCCTGGAGGCGATCCTCTGGTCCATGCTGCTCGCATTCCTGCTCTTCCCCGCGCAGCGGACCCTCAGCCTCCGACTGCGGGGACGGTCTACCTTGACCGCGCTGATCCTCACCGTGGTGACCACCGTCGTGCTGATTGCCCCCGCCCCACTCCTGGCGGTGACCTTCGCGCGCCAGGCGGGAGACCTGTTCGGGCGCCTGCAGAGGGTCGTGACCGGCTCCGGGATCTCGGGGCCGGGCGATCTCCTCTCGATCCCGCTCGTCAGCCGAGCCCTCCGGTGGGCCGAGGCGGTAGCGCCGATTGACGCCCAGCAGGTGCGCGACTGGCTGATCGGCGGAGCCCAGGCGCTTCTGCAGGGGTTGGTGGTGGTGAGTGGTGCGTTCGTGGTGGGCGCTCTCAACGCGCTGGTGGGCCTCACGATCACCCTCTTCCTGCTGTTCTTCTTCCTTCGCGACGGGGAGGCGATGGTCGGGACCGCAGTGCGGTTGATCCCGTTGGACCGGCAGCGGCGGGGCCAGATCGTGGATCACGTCGGGGCGGTCACGCGGGCGGTGGTGTTCGGGTCGCTGCTCACCGCGCTGGTCCAGGGCCTGCTCGTCGGCATCGGCTTCGCACTGGTGGGCCTGCCCTCGCCCGTCGTCTTCGGCGCGCTGGCCGCACTCGCGTCGCTGATTCCCATGATTGGCACCACCCTGGTGTGGGTGCCGGCGGTAGGGGTGTTGCTCGTGCAGGGCCGCTGGGTGGCCGCCATCGTCTTGCTCGCGTGGAGCGTGGCCGTCGTCTCCAGCGCCGACAACGTGGTGCGCCCGCTCTTCATCTCGGGCCGCGCCCAGATCTCGACGCTGCCCGTGTTCCTCGGCCTGCTGGGCGGCGTGAGCGCCTTCGGCCCGATCGGCCTGGTGGTGGGTCCGGTGCTGGTGGCCCTGACGCTGGCCCTGCTGCGCTTCGCGGTGGAGGCGGGCGCGGGCGACTAGCCCTCCGAGCGCCGTGCCCGCGCGGCCGGCTTCTGCTTGCGGCGGTAGCGCATGTTGAGCATCTCCACCAGGAGGGAGAAGGCCATCGCGAAGTAGATGTACCCCTTTTCCACGTGCGTGCCCATGCCCTCCGCCACCAGCATCACGCCGATGAGCAGCAGGAACGCCAGGGCGAGGATCTTCAAGCTCGGATGCTGGTCGATGAACCGGCTCACCGTCCGCGCGGAGATCAGCATCACGAGCATCGCGATCACCATGGCGGTGACCATGATCGACAGGTCGTTGGCCATACCGACCGCGGTGATGACCGAGTCGAGCGAGAAGACGATGTCGAGCAGGAGGATCTGCGCGAGCACCCACAGGAACGCGGCGCGGGCGGCCGCCGTGGCCCGGTCGTGGGGCTCCGCCTCCACCTTGTTGTAGATCTCCAGGGTGGCCTTGAAGATCAGGAAGAGGCCGCCGCCGAGCAGGATCAGATCGCGCCCCGACACGCCACGACCGAGCACGGTCAGGAAGGGCGTGGTGAGGCCCATCATCCACGAGATCGCGAAGAGCAGCCCGATGCGGATGCCGAGGGCCAGGATCAGCCCGAGGCGCCGCGCGTATTCACGCTGGGCCTCGGGCAGGCGGGCGACCAGGATCGCGATGAAGACGACGTTGTCGATGCCGAGGACGATCTCCATGGCGGAGAGCGTGGCGAGCGCCAGGAGGCCGTCGGCGGTGAGGAACGCGCCCACCGGGGTGGCCCTACTTCACGTGGGGCAGCACGTGGCGGGCGAACAGCTCGATCGCGGCCAGGTCCTCCTGAGCGAGCATCTGCAAGAGCACGCGCTGCACCCCCGCCGCCTCCCACTGGCGCAGGCTCTCGACGATCTCGCCCGGCGTGCCCACCAGGAAGCTGGCGGCACGCCACGCCGCCTCGTCGGCGGCCATCTGCGGGAAGACGGCGCGCGCGGCCGCGATGCGCTGGACCACGTCCGTCCGGTCGCGGCCGATAGCGAGGGGAATCATCAACGAGCGGGTGATGGTCTCTGGATCGCGGCGGAGGGCGATGCAGTGCTTGGCGAGCACCTCGCGCTTCTGGCGGAAGCCGTCCGGGTCGACCCGGGTGACGTTCCACTCGTCGGCGAACTCCGCGGCGATGCGCAGCGTGCGCTTTTCACCGCGCCCGCCGATCACGATCCGCAAGCGCCCGTGGGTGGGCAGCGGATAGTTCTCGGCCTTGCGCAGGGGATAGTAGGGCTGCTCCAGCGTGACCGGCTCGCCCACCCCGAGGGCCCGCACGTAGCGGGCGGCACCTTCGAGGCGGTCGAGGCGTTCCTTCATGGGCGGCAGCGGGATGCCGAACATGGCGTGCTCGTGCTCGTTCCACCCGCCGCCCATGCCGAGGTCGATGCGGCCGCCGGACAGCGTGTCCAGCGCCACCGCCATCTTGGCGAGCAGCGCGGGCTGATAGAAGGTGACCGGCGAGACCATGGGCCCGAAGCGGATGCGGCGCGTCCGCATCGCCACCACCGTGAGCGAGGTCCACGTCTCGAGCGAGGGTCGCTTCGAATCGCCGAAGAGCCCGGTGAGATGATCCGATCGACAGAGCGACTCGTAGCCCATGTCCTCGGCGGCTTCCATGAGCCTCAGCCACCGCTCCCAGGTGAGCCCTTCCTGCCCTTCGATCATGATGCCGACGCGCATGACCTGGCCTCCTGTGATCTTCGGGATCCCGGCGGGGAGCCGGGCTCTCATGTATACCGCAACTGCGGCCCTCATGCGCCGTGATAAACTCTGGTCCGTCGCGGCCATGGCTCCTTCCCAGCGATTGCTCCTGCTGATTCCCACCACCACCTACCGCACCGAAGACTTCGTCGAGGCGGCGCGGGCGCTCGACGTGGACCTGGTGATCGCCTCCGACCGCCCGAACGTGATGTCGGGCGAGTTTCCCGACCACCTGCTGACGCTGCCCTTCGGCGATCCGGCCGCTGCCGCTCGGGAGATGCGCGGCTACGCGGCGCGCCGCCCCCTCGACGCGGTGGTGCCGGTGGACGACGCCACCACGGTGGTGGCCTCGGCCATCGGGGAAGCGCTCGGCCTGCGCGTGAACCCGCTGGCCGCCGCACAGGCCACCCGCAACAAGCGGGTGATGCGCGAGCTGCTCGCGGGCGCGGGCGTGGCGTCGCCGCCCTTCACGACGGTGGGCGTCACGGAGGATCCGCGCGCGGCCGCCCGGCGGATGAACTATCCATGTGTGCTCAAGCCCCTGGGGCTCTCGGCGAGCCGCGGCGTGATCCGGGCCGACGACGAGGCGGCGTTCGTGGCGGCCTACGAGCGGATCCGGGCCATCCTCCGGGCGCCCGACGCGGCGGAAATGGGAGAGGCCACGGACACGATCCTGGTCGAGGGCTTCGTCCCGGGCGCCGAGGTGGCGCTCGAGGGCCTGCTCGAGGCCGGAGTGCTCCGCACCCTCGCCCTCTTCGACAAGCCGGACCCTCTCGATGGCCCGTTCTTCGAGGAGACCATCTACGTGACGCCCTCGCGGCTGCCGGAGACCACCCAGGCCGTGGTGGCCGACACGGCGGCGCGCGCGGCCCGCGCGCTCGGCCTCTCCCACGGCGCGGTGCACGGCGAGCTGCGCCTGCGCCCGACGGCGGCCGGGCTGGAGCCGGTGGTGCTCGAGATCGCGGCCCGCTCCATCGGGGGACTCTGCGGGCGCACGCTGCGCTTCGGCACCGGTATGTCGCTCGAGGAGCTGATCCTGCGCCGCGCCCTCGGCCGGCCCATCGCCTCGCTCGAGCGCGAGCACACGGCCGCCGCGGTCATGATGATCCCGATCCCGCGGGGGGGCATCCTCGAGGAGACGCGCGGTCTCGACGAGGCGCGCGCGGTCCGGCACATCGAGGACGTGACGATCTCGCTGCACAAGGGACAGGAGGTCGTGCCGCTGCCGGAGGGCTCCCGCTATCTCGGCTTCATCTTCTCGCGCGCCGCCACGCCGGCCGAGGCGGAGGCGGCGCTGCGCGAAGCCCACCGCCACCTGCAGTTCGTGATCCGCTGACACCGGGCCGTCGACCGCCAGTCGCCAGGAGGGGAGTCTAGCCATGAGCATCGTGCGGGAGTTCGAGCGGGCCTTCAACCGGCAGGACGTGACGGCGCTGGTGGCCTGCTTCACGCCCGACGGCTCCTATCACGACACCTTCTTCGGCGGGCACGCGGGCGCCGACCAGCTCCGCCCGATGTTCGCGCGCATGTTCCGCGAGGGCCGCGACTACGCGTGGACCATGGGAACGGTGGTGGAGACGGACGCGGGGGCGGCCGCCGAGTGGACGTTCAGCTACACGGTGAGCGAGGCGATCCCGCGGAGCGCGGGCCGGCCGGTGCGCTTCCGCGGCATGAGCCTGTTCGAGAAGCGCGACGGCAAGATCGCCGCCTACCGCGAGTCGTTCGACCTGGGCGCGGCCCTGCTGCAGCTCGGCTTCTCCCCCGAGGCGATGGCCAAGACCATCCGTCGTCACCGCGAGATACCCTCGGAAACACCCTCTCCCCCTGGGAGGTGGAGAGGGCAGGGTCAGGGGGAGCGGTCATGACCTGGGCTGACGCACGTACCCAAGCCTATCTCTCCACCAAGGACATTCTCCTCCTCGGCACGATCAACCCCGACGGCGCCCCGCTGATCACCCCCATGTGGTTCCTCC
>Ga0187892_10006982_pt1 | contig 16380 bp, 17 predicted proteins | sample MA1701073metaG_FD_139345 | JGI IMG/M metagenome (GOLD analysis project Ga0187892, IMG submission 139345) | Bio-ooze microbial communities from a basaltic lava cave in the Kipuka Kanohina Cave System on the Island of Hawaii, USA - MA170107-3 metaG ... | reverse complement strand
TCGGCCACCGTGGCCGCGACACGTTGCACCACGTCCGGTCCGAACCACCGGCCGAAGAGCCACACGCCTCTTTAATCGCATACGTGACCCGCGGTGTCAAGTGTGGCCGCATGTCAGCGCCGGCCGGGATGGTGCAGTGCACCATGCTGCCGCCGGACAGGGCAGGCAGAAGCCGGATCTCCGACCCATCCGGCGCCAGGCAGTCGTATCGATCGGGGACCTGTCTGGTCTCGAATGCTCGCCCCTCCATCCTGCGGCCTCCTGCCCGACCCGGTGGGCGACGGCGCCCGTGACCGGATTGCGTCGGCCCAGGCCGGTCCCAGTCGCCGGGATCTCGCACGCCGCCAGTGAGTCTAGCAGGATGCGGAGAACTTCCGTAGGCTCCCCGACCGCGCCGCCCGCTCAGAGGCAGGTCTCACCCCGGCGGCCTCCGAACGCCTGGTGGGGGCACGCGCTCGAATCGGCCGCCATCGCCACGCCAGCAGACGGCGCGCTTCTTGCGGACGAACGACGCAGGGGAGCCCTTCCGAGTGTCCCCGGGGCAGCAACGGGTAACACTAGGCAAACTGCCCCGTGTTCAGGTATACCCAAGCAAGAGGAGCCTCGAGACCGGAGGTGAGTATGGGTGCGCTTGGTCGAATCCTCGTGGTCGATGACGATGCTGACATCCGCGACCTCCTGGCCGATTACTTCACCATCGAGGGATACTCGGTGACGCCGGCGGCCAACGGCCCCGACGCCCTCGAGGTCCTCCGGAGGGACCCACGGATGCTGGTGCTCCTCGACCTGGGGCTGCCGGGGATGAATGGAGTCGAGGTGCTCAAACACATTCGACGGGATCATCCGGAAGCGAGCGTGATCGTGATCACCGGGAATCAAGACCTGGAGCTGGCCAGGGAGGCTGTCGGCCTCGGCGCCGTTGACCACGTGTTTAAGCCGTTCGACTCCGAGCGGCTCGAGCGCGCGCTGGCCATCGCGGTTCGGGCCATGCGGGAGTCGTCCGGAGTCTCACGCTGAGCCTGGGCGATTTGCCGCCGCTGCCCGAGCGGATCGGCCGGCTCGGTGAGCTAGCCTATGACCTGTGGTGGGTGTGGCATCAGTCGGGGCGCCAGGTCTTCAGGGTCCTCGACTACCGGCGCTGGCGGCTGACCTCGCACAATCCGGTCCGGATGCTGCGGTCGATGTCGAGGGAGCGGCTCGAGCGAGCCGCGACCGATCACGCGTTCCTGGCCGCCTATGACGCGGCCCTCGCCGAGCTGGACGCGCATCGCGCGGTCGCCGACCAGAGCTGGTGGACGGAGCGATCGGACGAGGCCGGCCGCCAGCCGATCGCCTACTTCTCGGCGGAGTTTGCGGTGCACCAGTCCCTGCCGATCTACGCCGGCGGCCTCGGCGTGCTCGCCGGCGACCACTCCAAGGAGGCGAGCGATCTTGGCCTTCCCCTGGTGGGGGTGGGGTTCATGTACCCGCAGGGCTACTTCCACCAGCAGATGTCGGAACAGGGACAGCACGAGGTCTACGAGACGCTGAACTGGGCCGACGCGCCGGTCCAGCTGGCGCGGACGTCCACGGACGAGCCCTGCGTGGTCGAGGTCGAGGTCGAGAATCGGACGCTGCTCGTCCGCGTGTGGCGCGTCCAGCTCGGACGGGTGACGCTCTATCTGCTCGACACGCACATTGACGACAATGCCCCGCCAGACCGCGAGCTGTCCGCCCGGCTCTACGGCGGCAACCACGAGACCCGGCTCAGGCAGGAGATCATTCTCGGCGTCGGCGGCGTGCGGGCACTCCGGGCCTTCGGGGTGGCGCCGGCGGTGTGGCACCTCAACGAGGGGCACGCCGCGTTTGTGGCGCTGGAGCGGTTGCGCGAGGCGGTCAGTCGTGGCGAGCCCTTCGACGGCGCGCTGGCCGGGGTTCGCGACACCACGATCTTCACGACTCACACGCCGGTGCCCGCCGGCCACGACGCCTTCCCCACAGACCTGGTCGAGCGTCACGTCTCCAGGTACTGGGAGGGCTGGGCGGACCACATGGAGAGGTTCCTCTCGCTCGGGCGTCACGACCAGGGTGGAGGACCAGTGTTCAGCATGACGGCGCTCGCGCTCCAGATAGCGGGCCGGGTCAATGGCGTGAGCCGGCGGCATGGCGACGTCACTCGCCTCATGTGGACCGCGCACCGGAGGACGATGGCGTCGGACTCGGCGCCGATCACCGCCATCACGAACGGGGTGCATGTTGCGAGCTGGGTCGCGTCGGACATGGCCAAGCTGTTCGAGCGGCGGCTCGGCGCCAACTGGCTCGACCGCCACGATGACCCGCCGTTCTGGGAGCGCTTCCTCGACACGCCCGACGAGGACCTGTGGGAGGTTCGCCAGGCCCTTCGTGGATACCTGTTCTCGTTCCTTCGCGAGCGCGCCCGGCTCTTGTGGACGGAGCAGCACGCCAACGCGGCGCGAGTGGCCGCCGCGGGCGTGCTGCTCGATCCCAACGCGCTGACGATCGGCTACGCGCGGCGGTTCACGAGTTACAAGCGGCCCGAGCTGGTCTTCCAGGACGAGGACCGCCTCGCCCGGATCCTCAACTCGACAAGCCAGCCGGTCCAGATCGTCTTCGCGGGTAAGTCCCACCCGGCCGATTTCCCCGGCAAGGAGCACCTGCAGCGGGTCTTCGCCCGAGCGCTCGACCCGCGGTTCGGCGGCCGCATCGCCTTCCTCGAGGACTACGACCTGCACGTGGCGCACTTCCTGGTGCAGGGCTGCGATGTCTGGCTCAACACGCCGCGCGAGCCCCTGGAGGCGAGCGGGACGAGCGGCATGAAGGCGGCGATGAACGGCGTGCCCCATCTGAGCACCGGCGACGGCTGGTGGGCCGAGGGCTACACCGGGGCCAACGGCTGGCTGATCCGCGGCGAGGAGAACGGCGGCGATGTCACGGCCGTGGACGCCGCCGATGCCAGGAGCCTCTACCGCCTGCTGGAGGAGTCGGTCGTTCCGACGTTCTTCGATCGGGACGCCTATGGAATCCCCCGGCGGTGGCTCCGCCTGGTCAAGGAATCGGTCCGCACGATCCTGCCCCACTTCAGCGCTCGGCGCATGGTCAAGCAGTACGCCGGGGAGATGTACCGGCCCCCGATGCTGGAGGCCGCGAAGCGCGTCGACCATTCGTCGGAGTGAAATCGGAGGGGCCTCCACGGCCCCCTTCCGAATCGCATGAGCCCGTGGCCCGCCGATGGGCCTTTTCAGCAGCCGGCTAGCCTAGTGTCCCGAATTAGAAGTGAGCCGACAAAGCGCCGGGCGGGGTGGGGGCTCTCCCCGCGGGACACGCTGTGTCGCGGAGCTTCGCCGCGCTCAAATGGGGCCACGAGATCGATGGTGGTCGGCTTCGGCGATCCGCGCGAGCGCACGGTCCCGCGGGGAGAGCCCCCACCCCACCCGGCTGAGTTAACGGACTTTCAACTGGGGACAGCGGACGAGGTCGCTCTGGAAGGGCGCCGGAGGGCGATTCACCGAAAGCCGAGGCGGAAATCGCCCGCCTTGACGGCGCGCAGGATGGCGTCTCGATCGCGGCGGGCCTCGACCTCGATCCACGCGCGTCCCCAGTGCGCGTCCCGGTGGGCGTCGTCGGTCGCGATCCGGGCCAGCCCGGACCCATCCAAGTCGTACTCGGACCGGTAGTGACCGGTGTCCGTCACCTCGATCGCGTCGATCGGGAGCCCGACCCGGCTGATTGCGGCGGCTCGCCTCACCGCGTCGTCGAGGGACAGCCGATAGCGGGCCGGATGATTGAGGACGTGCAGGACCTCCCGGTCGCCCTTCACGCAGCCCACGTGCTGATCGAGGGGCGTGTACGTGATCTCGATCCCCTGGAAGAGCACGAGGCGCGAGCGAAGCCTTCCGAGCGCCTGCCAGTAGTCCGGTCGCACCCGGTCGTCGTGGTCGGTCAGGGCCAGGAAGTCGTACCCGAGATCCTCGTAGGCGGCGATCACCCGTTCGGCCGAGTGCACGCCGTCCGAGAACAGCGAGTGAGCGTGGAGGTTACCCCTGAGGCGCACTGCCCGGCCTCCACTGTGCGCCGATCTCCGCGAGCGATGCCACCCACACCTTGGGGGTGTGCTGGACGTACTCGATCAGCTCGCGCAGGCATGCGAATCGGGATGGGCGGCCGATGATCTGGGGGTGGAACGTGAAGGTCGTGACGCCGCCGAGCTCGGTGATCCCGTCGAACTCGGTGAGCCAGCCCTGCAGCACGGGCCCGGGCGGCTCGATGCTCCTCTGCACCGGGAACAGGAAGTACGGCGCGTCGTCCAGCACCCACGACACGGGAATCTCGACGAGCGAGCGACCGTCGATCGGCGGGTGCAGATAAGGCGCGAGCCGGTCCATCATGTTCGAGGAGTACTCGAAGCCGTGGCGGGCGAGCAGCGTCAGCGTGTGCTCGGAAAGTTGCCAGCTCGGCGCCCGGTAGCCGACCGGCCGGCGGCCGCCGTGCTTCGTGAGTACGGCGAGGCTCTTGACGAGGATCTTCTCCTCTTCGGCCGGCTCGATCTCGCTGACCCGCTCGTGCTGGTCCCCGTGGCAGCCGATCTCGTGACCGCCGGCGGCGATGGCGCGCACGGCGTCCACGTAGTGGTCGGCCACCCAGGCGGGAATGAAGAATGTCGCCCGGATCGCCGCCGCCGCCAGGAGGTCGAGAATTCGCGGGAGCGCCTCCACCGGCCCGAAACGGCCCTGCGAGAGCGTGACGGGCTCGCGGATTCCGCGGGCGAGCCAGAGGGTCTCGGCATCCAGATCGAACGTGAAGGCACAGGCTGCCCGCGCGTCCTTCGGCCAGCGGGCGGCGGGCATTCCTAGCGGGCGGCAGGCTTGAGCGCCGGCGGCGGCTCGACCGGCACGTCCCAGATAATCGAGAACCCTAGGGCGAGGACGCCCTGCGACTCGTGGACCACCCCTTCCGCCTGGTGGACCCCGGCCTGGGGCGCCGTCCACCCAGCCAGGCCGAACCTGACCGCCGTCTTGGGGCTCGTCTGGCGGACCGTGGTGAACGGCTCGATGAAAGCAGGATCGATGCGGACCCGGATGTCCTGCGGCTGGAAGTCCGCCTCGCGCGGCCGGGTGATCTCGCGCGCGCCTGGGGGCGGGACGATCTCCGGCCGTGGCAGCGCCGGTGGCCCGGGTGGCTCCGGCTGCGGGATGCTGGTCTCGATGTCGATCTGCTGGGCGACGGCGGCACCGGGGGCCAGCGCGAGCACCAAGGTCACGAACGCCAGAAAGGTCGAGCGCATGCGTCCATAGTACCTGATCACCTGTGAGCGGCCAACCTTGCCCGGGAATCCTGACGTCGGTTTCACGCTCCCCGGGAATCAAGCGTCCTGCGACATGCGGCGGTCGGCAAGACACCTTCCATCCTCGTCGATCGCCAGGCTCCCCCTGCTTCCGATACTCCGGTTTCCCGAACTCGTCCGTTGCGTGGTCGCCGTTTCGCCAGGCATGCTCGGCGAGCGCCGACGGGCGATCTCGCGCATGCGATCTGATAGTGGCCGGGTTTGGCATCGCGGGGCTGCTCGCACGGTGGCTACCGAGGAAGGGCCCGATGGGGATGGTGGACGATACTGGGCTCGAACCAGTGACCTCTGGCATGTGAGGCCAGCGCTCTGCCAACTGAGCTAATCGTCCGTGGTTGAGAATCTACCCACGCCGGACACCAGCGTCAACTCCTAAATCCCTGGGGGTCCGGCACCCCGGCGCCGCCGGGCGCCCGCACCGCGATGCCCGTGAAGAGGACGAGAGCGGCCGAGGCCCTTTCACGTATCTACCAGCTCATCGGCGGATCCGCTCAACCGGCACGAGTCTTGCGGACGGTGCCGGGCGTCGGCCCAGCGGCCGACCAACGGGAAGGAGGGCTGCATCAGTGGCATCCGTGGTCGTTGCGCTGCTGTCCTGGATCCACGCAGTCGCCGGGTACGAGATTCCAGCGGCGCTGCCGGCGGTTCAGTTCGTCTCTCACCAGATCCTCGTCGACACGATGTGCGAGGGAATCGAATGCCCCGTGGCCGGGATGTATCTCTACGGCGATGCCGTCTATCTCGATGAGCGGCTCGACGTGGAGACCGACCCGCTTCACCAGAGTATTTTGCTCCATGAGCTCGTGCACTACATGCAGCGGCAGAGTGGCCTGTTCACTCCCCCGAGCTGTGCGACGTGGGTCGCCGCTGAGCGGGAGGCGTATCGGCTCCAGGCGCGCTGGCTCAGTGTGCACCAGGGGGTCCACCCCATGATGCGCTATATGCCGCGGGCAGACTTGTGCGAGCCGGATGCGCGGACGCCCAGAAAGGCGGCAGGTGCTCCCAGCTCGGGCAATGGAGCCGTCCCACCCGCGGACGATGGCCCGCACGAACGTCCGACCGAGTGAGGCCTGGTCCGAACGCCTCTGCGCGTCACGACCAGCAATGCGGCGCTTCCAGACCCCGCCGTCCGTGCCTTGGCGCTCGATCGCGGAGCCACCGAGAGCGCCCTGTCCGCCGCATCCCTAGTCCACGCACGCTCCCCGAAGGGGCGCTCGCGACACCAAACGGCCTGGCATCGGCCTTGCCCCTCCCTGCCCATCGGGGCGAAAACCCATGCGAGCGAGGCCCAACCGATCAGCCGTTCACCACCGCCCTCGTTCTGAGTGGCAAATCGTTGACCAGTGGGGGGAGAATCCATGAGCGCCGGGGGACGGATCTTCGTTGTCGATCACGATCCAGAGGTTGCCGAGCTGCTGGTCGACCATTTGACCACCGAGGGGCACGTCGTGAGGCAGCTGTCGACGCTTGACGAGGCCTTCAGGAGTGTCGACGACGACAGCCCCGATCTTGTCCTGCTCGACCTCGATCGCCCCGGCGGAGACAGCGTCGCCGGTCTGGAAGCCTTGCGCGAGATCTACTGGAACTTCCCGGACGTCGGCGTGATCGTGATGAGCGCGAGCAGCACGGTGGCCCTCGCGCACGCCGCGCTCACGCTCGGCGCCCTCGATTACGTATTCAAGCCCATCGACCTGGACCGACTGAGTCGGGCCATCCTCGTGGGCCGGATCCGGATGTTCGACCCCGCCGACGCGTTCCGCCGGCGTCCGCTCGAACCCGACCCGCGCCCTGGAGCCTTCGCCACGCTCTGAGCACGGATCGCCCACGGGAGGGACCAGGCGTAGCGCTGGACCACCGTGAGGCGCGGGCCAGCCGCGGTCGTGCCGGGACCCGGTGATGTGGGCGAGGCAGGCTCATGGCGGGCACGAAGGAGCCTGGCGCTCGAGAGCCCTGTTGAGCCAGGGGACGACCACGCGCGTGCCGCCGGCGAGCTCTTCACGATCCTCCACCGCTCAATCGGCGAGCAGGAGGATCGCGGTATCGTGCCGAGAGAAACCGGCGGCGGGGCCTGATCCCGTTAGAGCAAGTCGTCGGTCTGCGCGTCGCGGGGCGGCGCGGACTTCTTGGGCTCGGCGGGCTCGGTCTCCGAGTCAGTCGCGACGATCTCGACCGTGACCATGTCGTCGAATACGCGGGCGCCGCGCAGCTCGACCCGAGGAAGCCCCATTGCCATTGCCCCCCGGACCGCGCGCTCGACCGCCTTCCAGACCGCGTCCTTGATCGCCTCGTCGGTCTGCTCGGCCAGCGGCGCGCTCGTCTCGATTACGGCCAGCTCCGTCGAACCCGGAGACGGCCCCATCAGCACAAGGCCGAATGCGAGCAGGCCGCCCAGGAGGACCGCGGTGCGACGAGGAGTCGGATCGGCAAGAGCCCTGTGACCTATGGTGCGCATGGTGGAACCTCCCGGCCTCGGCAGCATCTCCACCTTACTACGACTGATTGGGCCGAACCCATGAGGAAAGGGGCTGATGAGCCACCCTGGCACGTGCTACGCTGCGGCGGACCGATGGTTCGCCTCGCTGACCGGCTCTACCACCTCCTGTATCGCGGCGCCCTGTCGCGCCTTTCGGAGCCGCTGGCGATGCGCATCGGCCAATTGGGGCTCGGGCTGCTTCCGCTCGACCGGCTCGGCGTGTTCCACGCCGCGGACAGCCGGCTCCGTATCACCCTGGGGGGAGTCGAGCTCCCGAACCCTCTGATCCTTTCCTCCATGTACTACGACGTCAGGATCCTGCGACGCGCGATGGGCCTTGGCTTCGGCGCGGTCACGACCAAGAGCATCACCCGGCTGCCCCGACCGGGACATCCCGAGCCGAACCTCGTGCGCGCCTGGTCACCGGAGGGGCCTGGGCTCGTGAACTGCAACGGGTTCAAGAATCCGGGCGTGGATGCGTACAGTGTCGCGCTGGCCCGGCTGCCGCACCGGGTGCCGCTCATCGTCGCCGTGGCCGGCGAGTCGATCGACGACTACGTGCACCTGGTCCGGCGACTCGCCCCGCTCGGCGATCTGGTCGAGTTCAACATCTCGTCGCCGAATACGGCCCTCGTGTACGAGTGGAGCCGCAAGCCCGGCGAGCTCCGGACGCTCTTTCGGGAGGTCCGGGCGGCGACGACCAAGCCGCTGATCGTGAAGCTGTCGCCCGATTTCGCCGACGTCAACGAGGCGGCGATCATTCCCGCCGCGATCGCCGAGGGGATCACCGTCGTGAACTACGGGAATACGCGACGCGTCGTCGAGCCGCGGCTCTCGCAGGGCGCGGGCGGCCTCTCGGGCCCCGCGCTCTTCCCGTCGACACTGGCGCACGTGCGCCGGACCCGCGCTCGGTTCGGGGACACGATTGAGATCATCGCGACGGGGGGCATCGACGCGCCCGCCAAGGCGCTCGCCGCGCTCCGCGAGGGCGCGCGCGTGTGCGCCTACTTCACGGGGTTCATCACCCGCGGCCCCATCCTCGCCCGCCGGATCCTCGACGCCCTGTCCGCCGCGCTCGACCAGGCCCGGGCTCCGCAGGTGAGCGCCCTGCGGGAACCCAGCCACCGGTGATCCGAACGCCGCGTCTGGGCGGGAGAGTCGTCACCCACGTCCTCGGCCTCACGGCGGTGGGCGCGGAACCCGGACACCCGGAGCCCGTCGCGTCCGGGCTATCCACATTTCCACAGCTGTCCACCAGGAGAAAAACACCAGGCCGGGACTGACGCTCCGCGAAGGATCGCGGGAAGGACGCGGCCTGTCGCGCCGCCGCGCGGCTGGCCGCACGATTCCCGCGCCAATGCCCCCAAGAAGGCGGCCGCAATTGAGGAACGCGCATTCGGCGCGGTGAAACAGAGCCTTGACAATCCCCTCGACGGGCTCCTAACGTGAGCGTGTCCGATGTCATTCGCAGCCAACGCTCTCGCGACGCACCGCGAGGCTCTTCCGGACGCGGCTCTTCCGTGGCGCGACGACCTCGCGCCGCTCGGGGGAACAGGGCACATGGAGGCCGGGCGCAAACCACTGGCGAAGGTCGAAGGGAGGCGACGGTTGCGCGCGAGCGGCCTCACGATCGCGTGGCGCGGCACGCCGAGCCTCGACGACTGGGCGGCCTACATCGTGAACGGGACGAAATCCAAACGCTCCATCCTGCTGGACGACGTATCGGAGCGGAAGCTCAAGCTGATGCTGACGCGCCTGCAGACGATGTCGAAGAAGGAAGTCGAGAAGCTCGCCAAGGCGTGAGCCGGCGGGCCGGCCGATTCGCGGAGGTCACACCACTCCGCGCTCGGCCAGGCTCACGAAGCGACCGTGCCCGATGATGACATGGTCCCGGACCGGAAGGTCCATGAGCTTCCCGCACTCCACCAGCTGCCGGGTGAGGTGGATGTCCTCCCGGCTGGGAGTGGGGTCCCCGCTCGGGTGATTGTGCAGCAGGATCACCGAGGCGGCCGACTCCAGGATCGCCGGCTTGAACACCTCGCGTGGATGGACGAGACTCGCCGAGAGCGTCCCTTCGGAGATGACGACGTCGCGCAGGAGCCCGTTCTGCGCGTCGAGCAGGGCCACCCGGAAGACCTCACGCGGGAGCTCTTCCATCAGCGGCCCGAGCGCGTGGACGACCTCCTGCGGGCTTCCGAGCGTCGGTCGTGTCGTGGGCACCCGAGCGCGCAGCCGCCGCGTCAGCTCGAAGGCGGCTGCGAGCCGGATCGCCTTGGTCCGGCCCACCCCCCTGGTTTTGGCGAGCTCGGCGACCCCGCGCGCCGACAGGCTCGCCAGCGACCCGTGCCGGGCGAGCAGCTCGCGGGCGACGTCCACCGCGGTCAGGCCCCGCGTCCCGGACCCGAGCTGGATGGCCAGCAGTTCCGCGTCGGCCAGCGCCGCGCTGCCGGCGTGATCGAGACGCTCCCGCGGTCGGTCCGCGCGCGGCCACTGGCTGATCGGCGCCACAATCCCTGAGTACGCCCGATCCTCCCGACGGTCAACGTGCCCGGTCGGATACAGTGGCTCGCATCGTGATCCGAATCCGGCGGGGCTCGTCTCCGAGACCGTCGATATGGACGACGATGGCGTCGGGCGGCAAGAGCGGGGCCAGCTTGTCGGCCCACTCGATCAGCGTCACGCCGCCGGCCGCGATCAGCTCGTCGAAGCCGAGGTCGATCACCTCGCTGAGGCTCGTGGTGCGGTACGCGTCCAGATGGAAGACGGGATGCCGGCCAGCGTACTGGTTGACCCGGACGAAGGTCGGGCTCGTGACCGTCTGCCCGACGCCGAGCCCACGCGCCACGCCCCGAACGAAGCACGTCTTCCCCGCGCCCAGCTCGCCGCTGATCGCGACGACGTCGCCCACCACGAGCCGAACGGCGAGCGCCTCGCCGACCCGCTCGGTCTCCTCCGGCGTCCGGGCCGTGATCTCAGTCATCCTCGGGGTACAGCACCCGGCGGATAGCCCCCGGAATCGCCTCGACCACGTCGCCGGCGATCAGTCCTTCCTCGCCCGTGACCGCGGCCGCCAAGTCGCCGGCAAGACCGTGCAGGTACGCGGCGCTCATCAGCGCCGGCACCGTATCCATGCCCCGCCCCAGCAGCGCGCCAATCATCCCGGTCAGCACGTCACCGGTGCCGCCACTGGCCATGCCGGGATTGCCGGTCGGATTCAGGAGCGCGATCCCGTCCGGCCCGCTGACCACACTCACATGGCCCTTGAGCACCAGCGCCGTCGCGTGCTCCACCGCGAACCGCCGGGCCGTCTCAATCCGGTCGGCCTGCACCGCGCCCGCTGGCACGCCCAGGAGCCGCGCCATCTCACCGGGGTGAGGCGTCAGGCAGCGGGGGGCCGGCGCCGCGGCGAGCCCGTCCAGGTGCCCCGCCAGCGCGGTCAGCGCGTCGGCGTCAATGACCATCGGCTTCGGGATCAGGCGGGCGAGGTCGCGGACCAGCGCCTGGGTCTCCGGGTCGAGTCCGAGCCCCGGCCCGAGGACCAGGGCATCCCGGGCCTCGGCAAGCTCCAGAAGCCGATCGCGCGCGTCGAGGGCGAGCGTCTGCGCGCGCGTCTCGGGCAGCGCCTCGGTCATCGGCTCCGTGAGGAGCGCGGCGACGATCGGCTGTTGGGAGCGCGGGGTGGCGATCGTGACCAGGCCGGCGCCCGTACGCATCGCGGCACGCCCGGCCAACGCGGCGGCGCCCGTCTTGCCTGCCGAGCCCGCGATGATCAGGAGATGCCCGTACGTCCCCTTGTGAGCGTCACGCGCGCGGGGAGGGAACTGGCGTCGCACGTCGTCCGGCTCGACCAGGAACACCCGCGCGTCCCGGCGCACCTCCGCCTCGGGAATACCGATCGGCACGACCCGCACCTCGCCGGTCACGTCGGGTGCCGCCGAGAGAATGAGCCCGCGCTTGAGTCCGGCGAACGTGGTCGTCATCGACGCGTGGACCACCGGCCCCGGAACCTCGCCGGCGTCCGCCCCGAGCCCGGAGGGAAGATCGAGCGCCACCGTCGGGAGCCCCGACGCGTTGATGCAGGCGATGGCGCGCGCGACGAGCCCAGCCGGGGGGCCGCTGGCCCCGGTGCCGAGAAGCGCGTCGATGACGAGGCGGGCGCGCCGAAGCGCCTGCTCGAGCTGGCCGAGGTCCGATTCCTCCACCAGCTCCACCGGCCGGATGCGGGCGCGCTCGAGCCGGGCAAGTGCTCGGGCGGCAGCACCCGCCATCGCGGCCCGCGCCGCGACGAGGAACACGCGCACGCGCGCACCCCGGGCCTGAAGGATGCGAGCCACGACGACCCCGTCACCGCCGTTGTTCCCCTTGCCGGCGACCACGACGACGGACAGCCCGCGAACCGGCCGCTTCCGGCGCGCCAGGAAGGTGAGAATCTCCCGGGCGGCGCCGCGGCCGGCGTTCTCCATGAGCGTCGCGCCGGAGATGCCCAGCTCGGCGACGGCACGCCGATCCAGCGCGCGCATCTCGGCCGCCGTGAAGACGGGTCTCACGGACGTGCGGACGGCAGGGCAGACGCGGGCGGCGGCGCCGTGAGCACGGGCACCGCCTCGGACAGGAACTGCGCGAGCACGTCGGTGTACACCGCCCGCCACTCAGTCCGGGCGGATCGGGGGATCTCGATATGGAGCGCTCGGACTGGGTGCCGGAGAATCCCAGCCTGCTTCGCTCCCGACGCCAGATACCGGATGCGGTCGATCGGCTGCACGAGCACGGCGAGCCGGGGCGCGTCCGGTTGGGCGCGGAGTCGCGCGTCGCGCACCAGCTCCAGCAGCGTGCGGACCCGCCAGGCGTCATTCGGCTCGAGGCCCACCGTCGCGATCTCGAGCTGGCCCGCCGACAGGCGGCGGCCGTTGCCGTGAATCTCGACGTAGAGCTGGAGCTGGCCGCGCGCGACGTCCATGACGCGCCGCTCGAACTCGTCGTACGCGTGCCTCGCCGCGTCGCTTACGATCTCCTCGCCGGGGGGCCGTCCGGGAATGCCCTCGGTCGGCCGGTTCACCTGGAAGCGGCGGCCGACCCGCTCGCGCCTGTCCGGCTCCAGGGCGAAGTCAGATGCCACCACGAGCCCGAATCCGGTCCGCCGGGCGATCTCGGCCGCGATCTCGCCCGTGAAGGCGTCCGACGTGCCGTGGGGCGCGGCGATGACGAGCCCGGGACGCCCACGCTGGCCGGACATGGTCCCGGGCCGCGGGCTTCGCTCAGGTTCGACGGGCACCGCGGCGCAGCCGTACAGGACGAGCGAGACGGCCGCGACGCGAGCAGGCCGCTGAAACAGGCCCGATTGACCCACGGATGTGTCCGCGTCCCCTCACGCTAGGAGCCTGTCGGAGTAAACCCATTCGAAAAACCGCTCTCGCCGTTTCGAGCGCCGATCTCGGAATCGGGGCTTCGACTCGCCTTCGGCTCGTCTCGCACTGCCACGCCGGCGCAACCCATCCTGGGGGAGGCTTCGGAGGGGGCCGTCGAGGCCGCCTCCGATCTCCTAGGACGCGGTCACGGAGTCATCGATGAGCATTGCCTGGGCCATTGCGTACTCCCCGTCGTGCGTCAGCGTCAAGAGGATTCGGTCTCCGCCGCGGGCGGCGCCGACGACACGCGATCGCCCACTCAGGACCAGCGTCGGCGGCTGACCGCGCTCGCGTCGCACCTCGAGCTCCCGCCAGCTGATCCCCATCGAGAGTCCGGTCCCCAGCGCCTTGAGCCCGGCCTCCTTCGCAGCGAACCGAGCCGCCAGGTGGGGAATCGGGTCGCGTCGAGACCGGCAGTAGGCCAGCTCGGCGTCGGTGAACACGCGCCGGAGAAACCGGTCCTGCCAGCGGTCCACGATCGCCCGAAGCCGTGGAATCTTTACCAGGTCGATGCCGATTCCGCGAACGGTCACTGGCCGAGCCCCAGTCGCCGTATCGCACGTGCTCGGGCGATGTCGCGGTCCGGTTTCCGGATCAGCACCGGTCCGCCTCACGTGCCGATGGCGCGGCGGATGATGGAGGCGAGCTCCTCGGCCATCGCGGCGATGGCGTCGCGGTCCGCGCCCTCGATCATCACCCGCGCGCGCGACTCCGTTCCCGAATACCGAACGAGGATCCGGCCGGCCCCGTTCATCCGTCCCTCCAGGTCCCGCATCCGGTCGGTCAGCTCGGGCAGGCTCTCGATCGGCGGCTTGGCCCGCACCGCCACGTTGATCAGCACCTGTGGCAGCTTGGTCATGCACGAGGCCAGCGCGCTCAGCGACTGGCCAGTGTCCCGCATGACCGCGAGGAGCTGCAGGCCGGACAGGATCCCGTCGCCGGCGGGATGATGATCGAGCAGCAGCAGGTGTCCCGACTGCTCGCCGCCGAGGTTCGCGCCGATGCGCTGCATCTCCTCGAGGACGTACCGGTCGCCGACCTGAGTCTTGACGACACGGATCCCGGCCTCGGCGAGCGACAGGTCGAGCCCGAGGTTCGCCATCACCGTCGTGACCACTGCGTCGCCGCGCAGCTGCCCGGCCCGGGCGAAGCTGCGCCCGAGAATCGCGAGCGCGAAGTCGCCATCGCAGATCCGGCCCGTCTCGTCCACGGCGATGAGCCGATCCCCGTCGCCATCGAAGGCAAGCCCCAGATCCGCCTTCAGGGCGACCGTCTCCTTAGCCAGGGGCTCCGGATGGGTCGCGCCGCAGCCGTGGTTGATGTTCGTGCCGTCCGGCCGGCCATTCAGCGCGTGCACCCGCGCGCCCAGCATCTGGAACACCTGGGGCGCCACCCGGTAGGTCGCGCCGTGCGCGCAGTCCAGCGCAATCGTGAGGCCGCGGAGGTCGAGCGGGAAGCAGCATCGGAGGAAGGCCGCATAGTCCCGCTCGGCATGGTCGCAGGCGATGAGGCGCCCGATCTGCGCCCCGCGCGCGCGCGGCGCCTGGTCCGGCCCGCTGAGCCTCCGCTCGATCGTGGCCTCCCATTCGTCGGGGAACTTCGTGCCCTCCGACGAGAAGAGCTTGATCCCGTTGTCCTCGAAGGGGTTGTGCGATGCCGACAGGACCACGCCGCCATCCGCCTCCATGAGCCGGGTCATGAAGGCGATGCCCGGCGTCGGCAGGACACCGACGATCAGGCAGTCCGAGCCGGCCGACAGGATGCCCGAGACGAGCGCCGACTCGAGCAGCGGGCCCGAGCGACGCGTATCGCGCCCGATGACGATCCGCGCGCGCTCGACCCCGCGCTGCTCGCACAGCGTCACCGCCAGCTGGCGCCCGACGCGATAGGCGAGCTCGGGCATCAGTGGCGCTTCGTTGGCGACGCCCCGGATGCCGTCAGTACCGAAGAGACGACTCACCGCGTCCTCTCGTCCCTGCCGCTCTCCGCCGCGGTCGGGGCTCTCTGATCCGGATCGATGGCGCGCACCGGCTCAGGACCGCATGGCGACGGCGACCCGCACCGCATCCCGGGTCAGCTCCACGTCGTGGGTCCGCACGAGCGCCGCCCCCTTGTACACGGCCACCGCGCTCGCCGCCAGCGATCCGGCGAGGCGATCGGCCGGATCGTCGCGTCCAGTCAACGCCCCCACGAACGACTTCCGCGATACGCCAACACAGACGGGCCGGCCGAGCGAGCGGAGCGCGTCGAGGGACCCGATCACCGCCGCGTCCCAGTCCCACCACCGGGCCGCGAGCGGCCGGAAGAATCCGATCCCAGGATCCAGGACGATCCGGTCGTCGGGCACGCCAGCGGCCCGGGCCCGGTCGAGGCTCTCCGCGAGCGTTGCCCCGACCCGGTCGATCGGCCGTCCGGGACCGTCGGCATGCGCGGACGCAGGCGACGCCCCGACGATGACCCCCGCGCGGCGCGCCGCGACGAGCGACGGGACCCGAGGATCGCCGCGGAATCCCGTCACGTCGTTGATGATCAGCGCCCCGGCCTCGAGCGCCGCCAGGGCCGGGCCGGCCCGCGAGACGTCCGCCGATACCGGCACGCCGAGCTTGGCCACGAGTCGCGAGACGGCGCGCGCCAGCCGGTCGGATTCTTCTGCCTCGCTCACCAGCGTCGCGCGATACGGCGCCGTCGACATGCCTCCCACGTCGAGGATTACCGCGCCGGCAGCGACCATCTGGTCGGCGGCGCGCAGCAATGCGTCGAGATCGGCGAAGACAGAGGCCGGATAGAAGGACTCCGGGCTCACGTTCAGGGCGCCGATGAGGGCGACGGGGCAGTCGTCTCCGACCGTCACTCCGCCGAGCTGGGCTCGGACGGTGCCGCAGCGCATACCCCAAAATACCACCCACGGGCACACCCAATCGCTATCCGTTTGGGGAACGCGCTGAGGTGACCGCAGCGCCCCAACGAAGCAGATGGGCCTTTTTCAGCAGCCGGCTAGTGTCCCGAGTCGAAAGTCCGTTGACTCACCGCGCCGGGTGGGGTGGGTACTCTCCCCGCGGGACCGTGGCTTCTGCGGATCGCCGAAGCCGACCACCATCGATCTCGTGGCCCCTTTGAGTGCGGCGACGCTCCGCGACACAGCGTGTCCCGCGGGGAGAGTA
>Ga0187892_10006981_pt1 | contig 16380 bp, 19 predicted proteins | sample MA1701073metaG_FD_139345 | JGI IMG/M metagenome (GOLD analysis project Ga0187892, IMG submission 139345) | Bio-ooze microbial communities from a basaltic lava cave in the Kipuka Kanohina Cave System on the Island of Hawaii, USA - MA170107-3 metaG ... | reverse complement strand
CTGGAGCATTGGTGGATGTTGGACAAGACATCCCCGGCGTGATCCACATCTCGCAATTGAGCAAAGATACGATCAACAAAGTGGAAGACGTTGTGAAAGAAGGGCAAACCGTGGAAGTGTGGGTGCGCCGAGTAAAGAAAGACCGCGTTGAATTGACGATGATCGAGCCTCTAAAATATGAATGGAGGGAACTCGAGCCCGAGATGGTCGTGAAAGGCAAAGTGGTGCGGCTCGAACCCTATGGCGCATTCGTAGAAATCGGCGCGGAACGCCCGGCAATGATCCATGTGAGCGAATTGACCCAAGGCTATGTAAAGACTCCGAGCGAAGTAGTGAAAGAGGGAGATGAAGTCGAAGCGAAAATCCTGAATGTCGACCGCAAAAAGAAACAGATCAAACTGAGCATGAAAGCGCTCCAGACCGCGGCTGAGGAAGTCAAGCCGGTCCGCGAAGAAAAAAGGGGTAAACGTTCCCTTAAGAAAGAAGCGACAGAAACGGTTGAAAAGGAAGAGCCAAAGGAACCCGAACTAACTCCCATGCAAATCGCCTGGCAGGAAGCCATGGACAAATCAGGCTCCGAAAAGACCTTCAAAATGCGGCGGACAAAGTCGGGTGTTTCAGCGGAGCAGGAGGACATCCTCAACCGCACACTCGAGAAACGCCTCCCCACCGGCGGATAAAATAAAAACAGCCAGTACTTGCTGTTTTTATTTTTGCTCTTGCAATTCCTGCAAAAACTTTTCCTTATTGGCTGAACGCGCGGTTTTGCCGCTCGAAGTTTTCAATATCCATTTCGGGTCAACTACTTTCACATAACGCAGGGCAATCGCCGAATTTTTCGTCACGTGTGAGCGGATTGCATCTGCCACTTTTTGTTGATCATCAGGGTCATCAGAATCCACCTCGGCAATGACCACCACATCCTCTGTGCCTTCTTCATCATTGTAGATGCCAAACGCCACGGAGCGTCCTGCGTGCACACCGGGAACTTCGTAGGTCAACGCCTCTAAATCCTGCGGGTATACGTTCCTGCCGCCAACAATGATCAAATCTTTCTTACGACCAGAAACGTACAACTCCCCGTCAGCAACAAACCCATAATCGCCTGTCAAATACCAGCCATCGTGAAACGCCTGCTGAGTTGCGTCATCGCGATGATAGTAACCGGTCAACATGCAGTTGCTGTGCAAAGCTATTTCGCCAACGGAATATTCAGGCAGTTCTCTTCGATTCTCATCCAGCACTTTCACTTGGACATTCTCTAGGGGATGACCGGATGACATCATTTTCATGGTCGAATGCGAATTTGAATTAGAGACAGGTGTGGCTACACGCTCCGACATAAATACCTCCCGGTCAATCTCAAGGACAGCTGGCTCGCCCCCCAATTGACTCTGCGTCACGGCGAAAACATTTTCTGCCATCGCGTAGGAAGTTTGAAGTGCTTCATGCTTCAAGCCGTACGACTTGAACTTCTCATAAAACGCCTGATGGCTCTCCCAGCGGACAGGTTCCGAGCAATTGATCACAGCGCGCCATGTGGATAAATCCACACCCGCGAGATGCCTCTCACGGATTTTCTGCGCGCAGAAGTTATAAGCAAAATTGGGAAGCCACGATAGTGTGCCGCGATATTTTGTCACAGCCTGCATAAGTTTATATGGTGCGCGCACCCAGTCAAAGGGTGATTGCAAGACAAGATGAATCCCTGAAAGAATAGGCAGGATGAATCCCGCGATCAAGCCCATGTCATGATACAGAGGAAGCCAGGAAACTACCACATCGGTATCAGACGATTTCAACGCTTTACCATACGCATCCAGCTGATTGAATACTGCCTGATGCGACAGCGCAACCCCTTTTTGTAGACCCGTCGTCCCGGAGGAATGCTGAAGCAGGGCAACGTCATCGGGCTTGCGTTGAAAGCCGGAGAAGGATTTGATGTCTTGATTCGATTGCATGTCTACTTTGTCCGTAACAATGACTTCGCGGACTGAGTCTCCATCTTTGAGCGCAGTGCGCAACTCGGATTCAAATTCGGGGTACGTAACGATCGCGGCGGGTCGAGTCACCGAGATCAATGCAGAGAGGTCCGCACGGTATCGTTCGGGAGCTAACTTCTCCGTCAAAAACGGCATGATGGATGGAATCGCGCCGTGCAGAATCGCACCCCAGAATGCGTAGACCAACTCCGCTCTGTGTTGAAGAATCAGAATGACCACTTCGCCGGGTTGAATCCCCGCTTTGGACAGTGCGCCGGCATAAGAAGCCGAGCCGTGCAAGAGCTGATCCACTGTAAGCGAAAGGTCGTCAGCGTTGGAAAATTGCAGGGTAAGCGCAACGCGGTCAGGCGTCCGCGCGTGATGCGAAAAAAGTCGTTCTGGGAAAGTGGTCATTTGGTGCGAGATTCGATCAGAGCGGCAAGCTGGTTCAGTGTATCAAAGGTATTCGCATTTAGTTCCGTGTCTTCGATCCGTACGCCGAAGTTATCTTCAACATAAAGCGCTACATCCATCAAGCTGAACGAGTCGATCAACCCGCTGGAAATCAATGGTTCATCGGCGCCGATATTTCGCAAAGGCTGTTTCAATATTTTTTCGGCAAGGTACTTGCCGATCTTCGTTACGACATCAGACATGAGGGCTCCTTAATTCGTCGAGCGCAGATAGGTCTCCATAAATTCGTCAAGGTCGCCGTCCAATACGGCTTGGGCATTTCCTGTTTCATGGTCCGTACGATGGTCTTTGACCATTTGATACGGATGCAACACATACGAGCGTATTTGACTCCCCCACTCTGCCTTGGTGTACTCCCCTCGCAGCACTGCACGTTCTACTTCTTTTTCAGCCTGCTTCAGTTCCAACAGACGCGCACACAGGATGCGCATCGCAAACTCACGATTTTGAGTCTGCGAGCGTTCGTTTTGACAAGTGACAACAATACCCGTGGGAATGTGTGTCAGCCGGACAGCTGTCGCGTTCTTTTGTACATTTTGCCCGCCCGCGCCGGAGGAACGAAAGACATCCATTTTGATTTCGCTTGGGTCAATCTGAATATCCGCTTCATCCATCGCGACTTGCGGCAGGACTTCCACTAACGCAAACGATGTGTGTCGGCGATGCGCGGAATCGAACGGCGAAAGCCGAACAAGGCGGTGAACTCCCTTTTCAGACCGAAGGTAACCGAACGCATATTCGCCGTCAATTGCAATCGTGGCGCTTTTGATCCCCGCTTCCTCACCCGGAGTCGTGTCGAGGATCTCGGTTTGATACCCCCTGTCTTCCGCCCAACGGAGATACATACGCTGGAGCATCGCCGCCCAATCCTGTGAGTCTGTGCCGCCTGCACCGGCATGGATGGCAAGAATGGCCGAATCGTGATCGTATTTCCCGGAAAGCATCGCGGTGAAGGAACGCTTCTCCAATTCCAATTCGATGGCGGATATCTCTGACTCCAAATCCGTGCGCAGGCTTTCATCACCTAGTTGCGCCAGTTCGAGCGCGTCATGCAAGCGGCGCGAAAATACGCGCCACGACTCCACCTCGGTTTTCAAGGCATTGTGTTGCTTCATTAATTGTTGCGCGCGAGAAGGATTCCCCCATAAGTCCGGCGCTTCGATTTCTCTATCAAGTTGAGAGAGTTGTGCTTCCTTTGAAGCGAAGTCAAAGACGCACCAGTAATTGCTGGGTTAGGTCCTGCAGCGGTCTGAGGCGATTGACAAGGTCTTGCATCGAAACTCCTTATTTTCCTAAAATTCCATCGAAGAATGCATCCGGGTCGAATGGTGTGAGATCTTCAGGCTTTTCACCCAACCCAACAAAGAGAATTGGCAAACTGAGTTCTCTCTGGATCGCAAAAGCAAATCCGCCGCGGGCGGATGAGTCCAACTTCGACAGTATCACACCGGTCACGCCTACAGACTCTTTGAACGCTTTCGCTTGTTGTAGAGCATTTTGCCCGGTCGTTGCATCCAGCACGAGCCATACAGCATGGGGAGCACCGGGTAAGGCCTTACCAATCACGCGCTGCACTTTCTTCAATTCTTCCATTAGATTGAACCGCGTGTGCAAACGACCAGCCGTATCCACGATGATAAAGTCCACGCGCCGCGCCGCGCCGGCTTGCACCGCGTTGAAGGCCACCGCACCCGGGTCCGACTCCGGCGCGCCGGAGACCACATCTACTCCGAGGCGTTCAGCCCAAACTTGTAACTGATCTACAGCCGCGGCACGGAAGGTATCCGCGGCGGCGAAGAGCAATGTTTTTCCGTCTGCCTGAAACCGTTGGCCCAACTTAGCGATCGTCGTTGTCTTACCGGAGCCGTTGACACCAACTACCATGATCACGGACGGTTTACCGGTCCATTCGAAAGCTGGGGGGGTATCAAGACGAGAGCGAAGTTCCTCCCGAAGGGCGCGCGAAAGTTCATCGGAGCGAGTCAGACCTCCATTACGAACGATACGGCGGAGCGAATCCAAAACACCGGATGCCGTTTCGATTCCCATATCTGCCTGCACAAGTAAGGACTCAAGCTCACTCCAAGTATCTTCAGAAATTTCCGTTGCACCAAGAAGCGTCGCAATTCGTCCAAAAGTTGATTTGCTCGTCTTCGCAAGTCCGCTCCTCCATCGCGCAATCAGGTCGGTCATGACGGGCGATTATAACATGCGGGTTTGTGTTATACTCGTTCCGCATTTCAAAGAAAAGGAAAAGAAAGAAGATGTTTAACGAACCCATTCACGTAACAGACGCCACATACGAACAGTCCGTTTTGAAATCACAAACCCCGGTGATCGTTGACTTTTGGGCGCCTTGGTGCGGACCGTGCAAGATGGTCGCGCCTATCCTCGATAAATTTGCAAAGGAATTCGAGGGCAAGCTCGTTGTGGCGAAAATTAACACGGATGAAAACCAAGAATGGATGATGAAATACGGTATTCAAGGTATCCCAACCATGCTCTTTGTAGCGAACGGAAAAATCGTGCATCGGCAAGTCGGCGCACTGCCTGAACGCATGTTACGCGACACAGTGGCTCAATTTTTGGAGACGGTTTCCACGTCCTGAACAACGAAGGAGTCGCCATGAAGAAGCTTATACCGTTGGCTTTTGCGCTGCTGGTGATCGCTTGCTTACCGACAAGTCCGATTCCCGGCATAGCGACCCCTACCACGGTCATTCAAGCTTCTTCGACTCCCGTTTCGCCGACGGAAACGCTCCCTCCCACCGAGACGCCTGTTCTACTCAACCCAACTGTAACCCCAGCCGTCGAGTCGCCTGCCGCAGGATCTACAGTAATCGCATCACTTTTACCGAATCTAACCGCCACATTTGCCACTTCGACCGACGTTCCGGCAAACCCGAACAATACAGCAACTGCCACGCTAGCGTCGGGTCAACCCACGCTGACCCCCACGCTGGGTATCCTGAAGTACGGAACACTCCCGCCCGCAGTTCCGTTTAACAGCATAACTTTGTGGAATCGGTCTAAAGCACAGGCTTACATTTCCCTGCAAGTGACCACCATTGAAGGTTATTTCACCATCATCGAGTATCCAGTAGAAAGACAAGTCCGAATCAAAGCGCCGCTCGGTTCATACGTCTATGTCGCTTGGGTTGGCGGAAACAAAATGACGGGAACGTTCAGTCTTACATCTGCAGACAGCCTTATTATCACGCTCTTCAAAGATAAAATCGTGATTAAATAAGAAATCAAATGAATAAGGAATTAGTGCTTGAAAATGAAACAAAGATTTGCGATACTTGGAATGATTCTATGCCTTGCCCTCAGCGCGTGTGGTGGAGAGCCAGCCGCGCCCACCCTTAGTTCAGCAGATGTGGGCTCAACGGCTCAAGCCGCGGCTTTTACGATGATTGCCGAGACACAAGCCGCGATCCCCACCGCTACGCCCCTACCCCCGACTGCAACTCCCAGCCCAACTTCATTACCGACCGAAACTCAGACCTCGACACCAACCGTGGATCCGTCGCTCCCGACCGCGACATTTACCTTCGCGCCACAGTCCTCTGCCCCGACACAACAGGACGATTGCAACAAAATTCTCACTGTATGGCAGGGTCCCACAGTGAAGTTCATTATCGAGAATGAGACCAAGCCGAAAGGGACGATCATACTTTCCATGTATGTAACGACAAACTTCGGAGAGTGCGGTTACATTCCTGTGTACAGTAGTACCTTCAACGGACCCGAAGGGTTTTATAGCGCCGGCGCATTTGTAGACGGTAAGAAGGACTTCAAAGTATTCGGCGCGTTCGCCATCAAGGGCGGAAGTTGGAGCATCATTGTGCGAAACGAACAGATCGTAGCAAAGGGTGGTTGCTACCCGAACTGCTGACGCAGATCAATCAGGAGACAGATAGAAAATGAAGAGATTTAGTACGACAATATGGATATTGACGATTGCAGCCGTGTTGCTGACGGCGTGCGGCGCGGAGGAAGCGCCGCCAACGTTGAGCGTGGCGGATGTGCAATCCACAGCGGTATCGGCAGCGCTGACCATTGTTGCGCAAACTCAGGCGGCAATCCCCACTGACACGCCGGCGCCTCCGACGGAAACCCCCACGTCCACTCCCCTGCCAACAGACACGCCGTTTGCCCCTCCCACTCTTGCCGTGACAGCTACGAACACCTTGGCAAGCGCGGGTGGCGATTACTGCGCGACACGAGTATTAAGCTCACCTAAGGGTAAAGCGACGGTCATCAAGATAGATAACAAGACCAAGTGGCCCGTTCAAGTGTCCCTCTACCTAAATGAGACTGCTAGCCACAATGAATGCGGCTACCGCGGATATAACTTAAGCAAGAACGGCTCTGTGGTGATCAATGATCTAGTATATGGATGTTACAACCTCTGGGCATGGAGCACAGACCCCAAACACCCGTTCAATTCCGCAGGTTATGGGTGCATCAATAACCCCGACAAATGGACCTTCGAGATCAGTGAGGCGAACATCAAGTTCGTTGGCCCATAAGGCAGAACCTATGGATAACAAAAGGCGAGCGATGCTCGCCTTTTGTTTTGGGAACATCCCTAACTGTAAACTCGTCACGAAAGTGATAAAGGAGCCAAATTATGAAGAGATTTATTGCTCTTGCTGTAGTGTCATTCATTCTGGTTGCGTGCATGCCCGCGAGTGAGCCCGCCTCCTCCGAAACCCCAGACGCGGGAAGTGTCAATCCATCCTCCCCTCTTCCCAGTGACAGCAATCTTGAACGCGGTAACGCGTCCATCAGTCAATCTGAGTTGTTGATTCGCGAAAGTTACCCGGTACAGATCGCGCTTTCCTTCGCCGGCGAGTTGCCTACACCGTGTCACCAACTGCGCGTCATTGTAAGTCCGCCTGACGCAAAGAATGAGATCCACATCGAGATTTACACAGTTTATGACCCAGGCGCAACTTGCATTCAGGTCATCCAGCCCTTCCAGGAAGTCGTCGAAACGGGAACGTTTCCTACTGGGCATTACACAGTGTGGCTTAACGGCGAGATAATCGGCGAATTCGATTCATAGAAGATCAGCTTCCCGCGCCATCTGCCGACTTACTGACCGATTCGACGCGCGCACTAGTCAACTTGACAAGGTCTTCCACAGGGAGTTTAATGTTCAAACCTCTCTTGGCCGCCGGAAACATGGATTTCCTCAAAATTCCGCGCAGACGAATCAATGACGACCTGAAATCCTTTGTTCAGCAGGGCGAGAGGCGAAATTCCACCGGCTTGCAAGCCCGTGATTCGCTCCGCTTCTCTTTCTGTAGGTAAGTGCACCTTCTTCTCACCCAGCGCAGACGCAAGCAACCTCAAATCCACTACGGAATCGCCCGCAACAAGAACCAGCAGAGGCTTTTTGGGTTTATCACGAAGCACCACGATGGTTTTGAAGATTGACGCGGGATCAGCATTGAGCCGTTGTGCAGTTTCCTGCGCGCCGCGTTTTTCAGATGAAAGTTCGTATGCGGTGCAAGGAATTTTGCGCGAATCAAGCAGGCGCGTAACGTTGTTGACCATGAGCAAATCTCCACAATTATCTTGTGCACAATTGTAACGGGGATGGAAAGTATTTTCAGGCGACGTAGTACAATCTAACAGATGAACTCGGTGCAAACCGCCGTACCGCTCGAAAAACTGATGGAGCAACTTCCCGACAATTACACCGCCGCCGAACGGGAGGTGATCCAGCGCGCCTATCGCATGGCGGAGGATGCGCATCGCGAACAAAAACGCGGTTCCGGCGAACCGTACATCAATCACTGTATTGCGGTCGCAAGTATCCTCGCTGACCTACGCGTCCCTTCAGAAGTGGTAGCGGCAGCATTGCTACATGACACGGTGGAAGATACACACATTACCCTCGGCGATATCCGGCGTGAATTCGGCGAGACGATTTCGATTCTCGTGGACGGCGTGACGAAGTTGACAAACTTGCCGCGCGTTTCACGCGGGGATCAACACGCAGGAAAGCCGGATCAAGCCGACGGGGAGGACGATTCGGGTGTCATCCATTCGGGCAATGGCCGCGGGCGGAAACGCGACCTCGCCTCCGAAACACTCCGAAAAACGTTCCTTGCCATGGGCGACGATGTGCGCGTGGTGTTGATCAAGCTGGCAGACCGTCTGCACAATATGCGAACCCTTGGGTTTATGCCAGAGACCAAACAGAAGCGAATCGCAAAAGAAACACTGGATATTTTTGCGCCACTTGCCAACCGGCTCGGCATCTGGCAGATCAAATGGGAACTGGAAGACCTCGGCTTTCGATACCTCAACCCGGAAAAATACAAGGAGATCGCCGAGCAATTACAGGAAAAACGACCAGACCGCGAAAGACAGATCGGGGATATCAAGGACAAACTCACCAAACTCCTCGACAGCCACAATATCAAAGCAGAGCTAAGCGGAAGACCCAAACACATCTATTCCATCTTCAAAAAGATGACTCAAAAGGGAAAGTCGTTCGACCTTGTGCGCGATGTGCGCGCCATGCGGCTGATCGTGCCGGATGTGCCGTCCTGCTATGCCGCGCTGGGCGTGATCCATACCACATGGCGACCCATTCCGGGCGAGTTCGACGACTACATTGCCGCCCCGAAGGAAAACTTCTATCAATCCCTGCACACCGCGGTGATCTATGACGATGGACGCCCGCTCGAAATCCAGATCCGCACGCAGGAAATGCACGAGAACGCGGAATATGGGATCGCCGCGCACTGGAAATACAAGGAAGGCGCACGCCGCGACAAATCCTACGAACAACGTATCACCTGGCTGCGCAACATGATGGAGTGGAAGACCGACGTGCACGACGCGCAGGAATTCGTCGAAAGCATGAAGACAGACGTGTTTCAGGATCGTGTGTACGTCTTCACCCCGCGCGGCGATATTTTCGACCTACCCGTTGGCTCGACGCCGATCGATTTTGCCTATCACGTCCACACGGATATTGGTCATCGCTGCCGCGGAGCGCGCGTGAACGGGAAACTGATTCCACTGCATCAAGGGTTGAAAACGGGCGATCAGGTTGAGATCCTGACTGCGAAGCGAGGGGGACCCAGCCGCGATTGGTTGAATCCGAATCTGGGCCTGGTCAAAACCCAACGCGCGCGTTCGAAGATCAAGGCATGGTTCAAAAAGCAGGAGGATGAACAGAATCTCGCACAGGGACGCGCCGCTCTCGAGCGCGAATTGCAACGGCTCGGCATCCCCGAACTCAACTTCGAAAAGATGGCGCGTGAACTGGCTTACAAAACTCCCGATGAAATGTTCATCGCCATCGGGTGCGGCGATCTTTCACTGAGCAAGGTCATCCGGCTGATGGAAGAGACCGAAGAAACTGCCGACATCCTCGAAGTCACTACAACCACGCCGAAGAAACACGCGGGCGATGTTGTGCAGGTGGTTGGCTTGAAAGGCTTGCTCTGGCAAATGGCAAAATGCTGCAACCCCATGCCCGGCGACCAGATCATCGCCTACATCACACGCGGGCGTGGAGCGACGATCCACCGGCAGGATTGCCCCAACATTCTGCATCGCGACGATACCGAAAGACTCTTGCAAGTAGATTGGGGAACAGCCGAACAAACGTTTGCGGTGCCTGTCACCGTGAAAGCCTACGACCGCGAAGGCTTGCTCGGGGATATTTCCACTCTGTTACAAAACGAGGGTGTCAACATCGCCAACGTCGCGGTGAGTTTTAATCGCAGTGTTGCAGACGTGAGGCTGGTGGTCGAAGTGCGCGATCTCGAACAGTTGAGCCGCGTGCTCACACGGATCGAAAGCGTACCGAACGTGCTCGAAGCGCTGCGGACAAGACCGGGGTAAGCTCGATTTACAATCGACGATTTTCGATTTACGACGGTGGTTTGCAGTATAATGTCGCCGCTTCAACCATGACACTGCTCAGCGTCAGCGAAGCGCGCGAGCGCATCCTCTCCCGCTTTCAACCCGTCACAATTGAATCTGCACCACTGGCAGAGTGTCTGAACCGCGTGCTTGCGACAGACGTTGCCGCGGCGGATGATCTACCTCCTTTTGATAATTCATCGATGGACGGGTTTGCCGTCCGTTCAGCCGATCTCGCGGACGCAAGTCCCGCTTCGCCGCGACGGTTGCGCGTGGTTGCCGATATTCCGGCAGGGTCCGCGCCGACGGTTGCTCTCACGGCAGGTGAAGCCGCACGCATCATGACCGGCGCGCAAATGCCCGCGGGCGCAGATGCCGTGATCCCGGTGGAAGAAACAGACTTCAACAACAGAGATGCGGGAGCATCTGCACCTGAGTTCGTTGCAATCGGGAAACCGGCTCGAAGCGGTGAAAACACGCGCTCTCGCGGCATGGACGTGAGAGCGGGAGATATCGTGCTGAAAAAAGGGCACGCGCTCAAATCTGCGGATTTAGGCATGCTCGCGACGCTTGGGGTTTCGCAAGTGAGCGTTCACCGCAAACCACGCGTAGGATTATTTTCCTCCGGCGATGAACTGCTCGATGTAAACGCTCCGCTCGAGCCGGGCAAGATCCGCGACTCGAATTCGTACATGCTGGCAGGGTTGGTTCAATCCGCGGGCGTGGAAGTAATCAAACTAGGCGTGGCAAGGGATAATCTCGATTCGGTGAAATCCCTGCTCGACCAAGCCGCAGGACAAAACGTGGACTTGATCCTCTCCTCTGCCGGGGTAAGCGTGGGCGCGTTCGATTTTGTGAAAGCCGCGCTCGAATCAAACGGCAAGATGGATTTCTGGCGCGTGAACATGCGCCCCGGTAAACCGCTTGCCTTCGGCGATTACAAAGGTATTCCGTTCATCGGCTTGCCCGGGAATCCCGTTTCAGCGTTTGTAGCGTTCGAAGTCTTCGTCCGCCCGGCGCTGGCGAGGCTGAGCGGCTTACCAGACGGAATCAGGCAGACCGTCCGCGTGCGATGCGAGGAGGAGATCAATTCCGATGGGCGCGAAAGTTATCTGCGCGCCCAAATCCGCGAAGAGGATAGCAGCCTGTATGCGCGTCTGACCGGTCATCAAGGCTCGGGCAACCTGCTGTCGCTGGTACAGGCAGACGCTTTACTAATTATTCCCGCTGGTGTAAAATGCGTGCCTGCCGGTCAGGAAATCAACGCATGGATGATATGAGGAGACATGGATAAACGGCTTTCACAACTTGCCATTGCACTTACGATCATCGGTCTGCTCGTTTCAATCTATATGACCATTTTCAAAATAACATCAAATGAAAGCATGTGCATCGGCTCGAAGGATTGCTCGGTGGTGAACGCCAGCCGCTATTCTGAAGTGAACGGGATTCCCGTGGCGGTGATCGGCATGGCGGGATACACCGCGATTCTGGCTGTACTTTGGCTCGAAAGAAAGCCGGGGTTCTTCCAGCAGAACGGCACGCTGATCTTCTTCGCGCTGTCCGTCACAGGTTTTCTGTTCACGGTGTACTTGATCTTCATTGAAGTCGCGCTGATCAAGGCATACTGTCCGTTCTGCATCACATCGCAGGTGGCGATGACGCTGATATTCATTATTTCCGTCATCCGCCTTATCAAGCAACCTTAATCAGGAGGAGTGAATGCCCCGCATCAAGTGTCATTACGCCGATTGTGTTTTTTTGGATGAAGGTTATTGCAGCGCCGCGGCTGTGGAATTAGACCCCGACACAGGTTGCGCAACCTATTCGCCGAGCGACGAAGCGGCAGGGAAAGACGAATGGGACGAAGATGAAGTGGAAGAGTGGGATGACGATGAAGAAGAGGAAGACGATGAATTGTGGGATGAAGAAGAAGACGAGTTCTAACGGCTCATTCCGCGATTGAAGTTGATACCCCTACGCATTTAATGCATACAATAACACCCCGGCTGCGACCGCCAGATTCAGCGAACTGACCCGTCCCTGCATAGGCAGAGATACGGCCATATCGCAGGCGCCGACCTGTTCGGGGGAAAGTCCTTTTTGCTCGTTGCCAAGAACCAAAATCCACGGGGTAGTTGGCACCAGAGTTCGATAGTCTATGTCAGCGTGAGCCGATGTGCCGATGAGCTGGAAATTGTCTGCTCGTGCCCACGCGACGAATTCATCGAATGAGGCTGAAACAACAGGTTTCCAGAAAATTGTGCCCATGCTGGAGCGGATCACGGTCGGATGATATATGTCTACGCCGCCATCTAGCAGAAACAGCGCATCCGCACCGACGGCGTCCATTGTGCGGAGTATCGTCCCAACGTTGCCGGGGTCCTGAGGGGAAACGAGCGCGACGGAAACCTTTGGTGTCTGAAGATTCGAAAACGCAGCTTCCCGTTGACGGGCGACAGCAATAATCCCCGGTGGGTTTTCCTTGTCGGCTAGAGATTGCATCACATCCGGCGAGACAGGCTGACCCTTGTCACCGAGGCGGGCAACCAAGTCTGCGCCAAAATTACTGGTCAACAGATCGGGGGCGTAGATCAACGACTCAACGTCCCACCCTGCTTCCACTACCTCGCCCACGTGATGGATCCCCTCTACAAGGAACAGTCCGCTCTCCGCGCGCGCCTTCCTCTGCCGCAACGCGCGCGCCTGCTTGACAAGCGGATTGCTTGAACTCGTAATCAACGATTTTGCCATGGTCGAATCAATCGAGAAGCTTATTCTTCCTCAACGACTACGATTAACTTGCCAACCATCCCCGATGCAATATGACCTTCAGTCCGGCACACGACTTCGTATACGCCGGGCTCGGATGGGGCAATGAAAGTTACACTAAAATCGCCGCCAGACGGGATATCGCGTTCCTGCCAATATACGTTCGCTTCATCGTCTCCCTCGAACATTGGGCCCGCGGTCACGCCCAGGTTCATGATCACAAAATTATGCACAACGCCCCCGTTATTGACCACGTTGAGCGTAATCTCCTGAGCCGCCGGCACGATGAACTGATTGGGCGTAAACTGGAAATCGGTCATCACTACATCAATCTTGGTGCTCGGACCCTGCTCGCCGCAGGATGTGATAAGCAGACTCGCAAACACGAACAGAAACAACAGACTTTTCTTCATCTGACTCTCCTTTGCAGCAGTATGCGCGGCTATTGTAATATAATTCATCCATAGAACAATGACCGCACTTACCCAAACCAACGCAAATCGTTTCTGGACGTATGCGCTGTGGCTTGCCCTGTTCACCATTTTGTACAACCTGCTGGAGGGCTTGATCTCGGTCTTCTTCGGGATCAGCGACGAAGCTCTCACACTCTTCGGCTTCGGCGTGGACTCGTTCATCGAGGTCATGTCTGGGGTTGGGATTCTCGCCATGGTCCTGCGGATTCGGCAGAACCCTGACACGCCTCGCTCGCAGTTTGAGAGGACTGCACTCCGAATCACAGGCACGGCATTTTATCTGCTGGTGATAGGGCTGGCAATTACCGCGGTCTACAATATCGTCATTGGTCACATGCCCGAAACCACGCTCCCTGGCTTGATTATTTCCATCATTTCGATAGCCGTGATGTGGGCGCTGGTTGCAGGCAAGCGCAAGGTTGGGCGGATTCTCGACTCATCACCCATCCTTGCCGATGCCAACTGCACGATGGTGTGCATCTACATGTCCGTTATCTTGCTGGTTTCAAGTTTGATCTACGAACTGACTGGCTTCGGCTTTGTCGACTCCGTCGGCGCACTGGGGCTAATTTGGTTCTCGTATAACGAAGGGAAAGAAGCCTTCGAAAAAGCCGCAGGCATGGAAGACTGTTGCGAGGATGAGGATTGTACTTAATGGCTGTGCACAAAACCCGAACCGTCAAGCCGGAAGAGTTACCTGCTTTTCGCGAAGCAACAACTCAACTTGCCAAAGATTCGTGGCCCGAGTTCATGTGGCACGATGAAATTGCAAAAACGCACTGGCATGAGTTCTTCGACCGCTTTGCAAAATACCAGTCCGTGATGGTGGATGCGAAGACCGATCAGGTCGTTGCCATCGGGCACAGCTTCCCGTTTCATTGGAATCTGCCATTAGCCGACCTCCCTGAGGAGGGCTGGGATTGGGTCATTCAACAAGCGGTGCAGGATGACAAGAAAGGAACCAAGCCGAATCTCCTCGCCGCCGTGTTCGTTGGCGTGCATGAGGAATACCGGCGGAGCGGATTGAGCCGATCCATCCTGCTTTCCTTTAAACCGCTGGCGCGAGCTTATGGCTTCGAACATATTGTGATTCCCGTCCGACCGAATCAGAAACCAAAATACCCGCTTATCCCTATGAGCGATTACATCACCTGGAAAAACAATTCCGGCAAGCCTTTCGATGCGTGGTTAAGAATTCAGCACCGCGCCGGAGGCAAGGTCATCAAAGTTTGCCATCGCTCGAAAACGGTCCGAGGGACGCGCGCGGAATGGGAGGCATGGACCGGCATGAAATTCCCACAAAGCGGACGGTATATCGTCCCCGGCGCGCTCGAACCGATCGACATGAACCTTGAAAAAGACGAGGGCGTTTATATCGAGCCGAATGTGTGGATGCAACATTCGAGTGCGTAACTTATAATTACTGCATGAAAACAAAGCACGCGCTGGTATTTGTTCTCACACTGCTCCTCTTCGCCTGTCAGCCATCCACCCTGCAAACCGTCACTGTAATTGACAATGGAAGTATCATTGCGCTTCAAAGCAGTGAACGCGTCTCTGCGGCAATTCTGAGCGAGGCGGGAATCCCTCTGGACTCGAGTGATACCGTTCTCCTCGACGGGCTTGTGGTTTCTCCGGATACCTCAATAACAAGTTACCCAGCAACTTTGCAGATCCGCCGCGCAGGAGAAACCGCGGAGACGCCGGAGATCCAACAACCTAGTGTTGTTCTCAACCTTACCTCGAACGGAAAGATTTTGCAGATCGAATCGTCAGCCGCAACCATTGGCGCAGCATTGGCTGAGGCGGGGATTCCTCTGATGGGAGCCGATTACAGCATCCCATCCGAGAATGAACCGTTGCCAGGCGACGGAAACATCAAAGTCGTGCGCATCAGCGAATCCGTGTTGCTCGCGCAGAAGCCGATTCCTTTTACCAGCGAATTGATCCAATCCGCCGACGTGCCGCTCGACCAGACGCAGATCTTGCAACCCGGCGAAACCGGGTTGACGATACAACGCATCCGCGTTCGATATGAAGATGGAGCCGAGGTCGCGAGGATTACAGAAGATGAAACTGTGGTGCGCCCGCCGAAGAACCGCGTGCTAGGCTATGGCACAAAGATCGAGATCAAAACTGCCGTCGTAGATGGCGTGACCATCGAATACTGGCGCGCAGTGCAAATGTACATCACGTCGTATTCGCCATGTCGATCGGGAGGAGATCGCTGTTATCCCGGCACATCCAGCGGTGCGACGGTAAAAAGGGGCGTGGTGGGCATGCGCTACGATTGGTATCTCAGCATGGGCGGGCAACCTTTGTACATTCCGGGGTATGGGTTCGCCACCGTCGAAGATGTGTGCGGTGGATGCGTAGGCAGGCCCTGGATAGACGTTGCCTACAGCGATAACGACTACGTGCCGTGGAGCTCATGGGTAACGGTGTATTTCCTCACACCCGTCCCGCCGAACATTGTGTACGTGTTGGAATGAATTCGTGACGCGATTCCAAAAAACCGCGCTATCTCTTCTCTCTGTTGTCGCAATCGCATTGACCGCCGCCGTCGTTTGGGTCTATTCGACAAAATGGCAGGCGCCGCTCGGACCTCCCTTACAACTGCCCACTGTCACTCCATTTCAACTCTCCGCAACATGGACACCTGATCCGCGAGCGACGAGCACCGCGCAGACTTCGTTCAACGTTTCGGTGAAAGCAACTCAAGTTTCGCCATCGCCCACCCCCGGCGCGGCTTGTGGTGCGGAGCCGCTGATGTACATCTT
>Ga0187892_10006977_pt1 | contig 16387 bp, 12 predicted proteins | sample MA1701073metaG_FD_139345 | JGI IMG/M metagenome (GOLD analysis project Ga0187892, IMG submission 139345) | Bio-ooze microbial communities from a basaltic lava cave in the Kipuka Kanohina Cave System on the Island of Hawaii, USA - MA170107-3 metaG ... | reverse complement strand
GCCCATAGACGCCGATCATCATCAGAATGAGCGTGATGTTCGGATTAGTAATGGTTGCGAGGACTTGAGTGCGCCAATCGGGCTCAAAATGCTCGAGTGCCAAGCCCTTTGTATCGAGCGTGACCTCTTGCGTGCCGACCTTGACCTTGCGGCCATGGGCCTGGCCGAGGAGGTCGTCTATGCCGCTGGCCAGGATCTCGATAACGTTCTCCTCAAGCGCCTTGCTTGCCGAGAGGCTTGCCGCCTCGCGTACAGCCTTCTCGGCCCAATCCGCGTTGCGTCCCCGCAATTCCGCGAGCGAGCGGATATAGGCCACGGCATCGTTGACGGCCTTTGCTTCCATCGAGCCAGGAACTGTCGGCTTCTTCTCCTGCTTCTCCTTATCGTCCCCGCTTTTTTCGTCGTCTTTGTCACGGCCTGGAAGGGGCAATCCGCCACCGATTGAAACCGGCGTCGCTGCGCCGACGTTCGTGCCAGGCGTCATCGCCGCGACGTGGCTTGCGTAGAGAATGTAGGTGCCGGCGCTCGCGCCCCGGGCACCGCTAGGGTGGACATAGGTAGCGACGGGCACCGTTGAGGCGAGAATGGCGCGGTTGATGTCCCGCATCGAGGTGTCCAGTCCACCCGGCGTGTCCATCTGGAGCACGACAAGTTTGGCGCCGCGCTCCGCTGCCATGCGTAAGCCTCGCACCACGTAGTTGGCCGTCGCGGGGCCAATGGCGCCATCGACTTGCATGACGACGGCTCTGCGCTGGCTGGTGGACTCCTCGACGGCCCCGGCAGGTGCAGCAGTCAATAGCAGAGCTGCCATTAGCGGCGTCGCAAATGCAGCGCAGACCGGCCCTCGGTGGCCTTCCATGACAAACCTCCGGCTCTGAGGTCACGTCTCTGCCAATTAGATAATATTTGGCCAAGACACAGAAAAGGCGGACAGGTTTGTCTGCACAGAGGCCTGATCGTCAGGGCTGGCTCAGCGCGATCACGACCTTGCCGAGATGCGACCCGCTCCGCTGATGGGCGTAGGCCTCCGGCGCCTTCTCGAAAGCGAAAACCTCGTCGATGACGGGATGCAGTCCGGCGGCCTCCATGAACCGGTTCATGGCCACGAACATGGCCCTCGAGCCGACATAGGTCCCGGCCAGTGTGATCGCCTTGCCGATCAGGGGCAGCGGACTGATCGCACCGCCGGGCTGATCGAGGACGCCGATCAGCGCCACGATTCCGCCTGGACGCACGGCGTTCAGCGATCGTGGCAGGGTGCCCGCGCCGCCGACTTCGATCACGGCATCCACGCCGGCGCCACCCGTCAGCTTGAGCACTTCCGCGTCCCAGTCGGGCGTCGACCGATAGTTGATCGTGTGGGCGGCGCCGAGTTCCCGGGCGCGCCGCGCCTTGGCATCGGAGGAAGAGGTCGCGATGACACTGAGACCGGCAGCTTTCGCGAATTGCAGGGCGAAGATCGACACGCCCCCCGTGCCAAGCGTGAGCACGGTCTCGCCGGGCCTGAGCCGCGCGATCTCGAACAGGGCATTCCAGGCGGTGACCGCCGCGCAAGGGAGCGTCGCGGCTTCCTCGAAGCTCAGATGCGATGGGATGCGGACAACGCCATCGGCCGCAAGGACAACCTCTTCCGCAAGCATCCCCTGCACGGGCCCGCCGAGGTCCGAGCGAAGAACGTGGGCGCCGAACGGGCCATCCTGCCACCGCTGGAAGAAACACCCCGCGACCCGGTCGCCGATTTTCCAATCCGTCACGCCGGGGCCGACGGCAATGATGTCGCCCGCGCCATCCGACAGCGGCACGGTGTCGACCTGTACAGGACCGAAAAAATACTTTCCCGCGGCGACGCCAAAGTCGCGGTAGTTCGTCGAGCACGCCTTCACGGCGATCTTCACCTCGCGAGCGCCCGGTCCCGGAGAGGCCGCCTCGATTAGCCGGAGTGCGGCGGGACCGGCGGTCGAGCCCGCGGGGATAATCCACTTGCGCATCGTTCAGCCCTCCACGTCCTGAGCGACGTCATGGTGCCGCGGGATGGCGTTCGAATCGGGGCGCCTTTAAGGTGATATCGGATGGCCCGACCTGCCTGTCGGTCTCGACCGGAGGGAAATGAATCGGATTGGGTCGGTTCAAAGCTCAGGCCGCCCATCTTGCAAGCGCGCGACAGTGGAAAACCTGCCCTCAGCGCGCCCACCGCGTGGCGCAGCGGCTCACGGCGAGGCCGGTGGGGTGAAGCTCGCCGGCTTCAGTTCGCCCACGCAGGATGTGTCGGGGGCGGCGGGATCGGCGAGGAACGACGCGACGACCGCCTGGGCGCAGGGTGAGGAGGGGGCGACAGCATGCCCGACGCCCGGGATGCTGATGATCGTCGCGCTGGAGAGCTTAGCCGCCGCTTCCTTCGCCCCGGCAAGCGAGGTCAGCGTATCGAAGCTGCCGGAGATGAGGAGCGTCGGGATGCTGCTCGCGACCGGCTGGTGCATGGACTGAGGGGCGGCGGGGACCTTCCACACTTCGCTGCAGTCTTCGTTGAAATAGGCCCAGCCGCCGACACCCTCGCGTTGTATCGAGGCGGATAGTCCGGAAATGCTTTCCGGCCGGCCGCGGCGAGATCCTCCGGCGTCGCGAACGGATAGCTTTCGCGACAACTGACGCCATAGGACAGTCCGTAGCCGAGAGCAGGGACGTCCGGACCCGGTGGCGGCGCGCGACTAGCACGATCGAGCGCGATCGCCTGGATAGCGTCGGGGCGGCCGGCGGCGAGCCCATCGATGCGGCTCGGCGCAGCTTGCAGCATAGGCACGGCATAGTTCTGGTTGCGCAGCCAATCGACCAGCGCTCCGCCGTCGATGACGACTTTGACGTCTTCGCCGGTCGCCGGGTCCTTGACGGTTGCCGTCAGCGGCTCAGCCTCGAGCTTGTTGACAAGTCCGGTGAAGGTTTTTTCGAGATCAGGATGGGAGGCGTTGCAGGCGGGTTGCGCCACGCAAGCCTGGAAGATGTTGTCGAAGCCGTCGCGCGCGTTCTGCCAGTTTTCGGCGACGTTGTATGTGGTGGGCAAGACCGAATCGAGCACGACGCCGCGGATGCCCTCTGGATGGTCGCGCATGAGCGTCTGCGCCAGGTAGCTGCCATATGACATCCCGTAGACATTCCACGCGGTAAAGCCGAGCACCTTGCGGAGATCGGCGAAATCGGAGGCGCTCTCCGTCGAATTATAGGCGCTAAGGTCGGCGCCGGTGGCGGCGAGCTCGCGGTGGCAGGCTTCCGTCGCGGCCAAATGGGCGCGCTTCGTCGCCTCGGAATAGAAGCGGAGGCCGAGAAGCTCTCTGGCGAAGTCGTCGGCGGCCATGCAGGTCAGCGCAGGCTCCGAGAACATGGTGCCGCGCTGGCTCACCACATAGATGTCGCGGTCGCGGATGAAATCGGCGGCGATGAACCCGTTGACTTCAAGGGGCGCGATGTCGCCCGGCCCGCCGGCGAGATAGACGACGGGATCGGGACGCTTCTCCGGTGCGCGGGCGGGGTATTTCGCGACCATGAGCCTGATGGTGCGGCCGTTCGGCCGGCTGCGGTCCTCAGGCACGACGAGGTAGAAGCAGCTCGCTTTGGCCAGCTCTTCGGCCCCCGAAAGTTTCGGGCACGGCGCCGGCTCGAGGCGCGGCATGGTTGCAGTTCCCTCGGCGGCCTGTGCTGATCGCGCCACAATGGGTGAAGCGAGAAGAAGGGCGAGCAGGAGGAGGCGCTGGTGGGTGAGAACCACGGTCCGGAACCTCCTCTCTGGAGGTGACGCCCGCCCCGCACCAGCTCTCCTAGTGGGTCCTGCCATCACGGGCGCTCGTACTCCTCTCGCCGCACCATGGGTCGGGACGCACGCGCCGGCGCATCAGGCCAAGGCTTCCAGTCGACGCCGGCAATGACGGCGGGTAGGAGCAGCGGGACCATCATCAACCCCCGGATGACGTCCTTCGGAAACAGCAGGATTTTCCAGTTGACCATCGCGAAGAGAACGGCCGAGAGCAGGAACATCACGTCGAAGGGCGACTTGATGCGTAACGCGCGCACGACTCCCACGAGCATGGCCGCGCCGGTGATTGTCAGGAGGGTGATCGTGAACGTCCCGATCTGGCTCGCACCGCCCCTGGACATGCGAACGGCGATCCCGAACGTTTCGAACCAGCCCACGAGCGGCATCCCTAGGTTGCCCGGCTCCGCCAATGCCGGGAAGACGCCGAAGTGCACCCTCAGGTACAGGTACCACAATGCGAGCGGAACTGTACTGGCCGCGAGCACGACCATCCGGAATGGGATTCCCGGGACCGCCCGGTGTTGCACTGACCGGATGGCCTCCCAAAGAAACAGCCCCGCCGGCACAAGAATGAACAGCTCCTTGACCAGACAGGCGCCGGCGAAGACCGCCGCAGCGACCGCGAAGCTGCCGCGCAGCCAAAGCAAGAGCCCAACCGCGGCGAGCGCTACCCCGAGGGGCTCACTACACAGGACGGTCACGCTGAAGACGAGGCCCGGATTGGCGGCCACGAGCAGGCCCCACCAGGGCGAGTGTCCCAGGTGGTCGGCGATACGACTCACGGCCCATGCGCCCGCTCCCATGGATGCGAGGGCGACCAGTAACATCGACCATGGCAGTCGCGCGGGATCGCCGAGAGCGAAGAGCCCGGACACCCACCCGTATCCCGGATGGCCGTACCGGTACTGGTACAGGTCGATACGGGTGTACACATCATCATTGCGTGCGAACGGGTCGAGAGCGATCGCGTAGAAATAAACGCCGTCGAAGTGCGAGCCGGAAGAGACGAACACGAAGTCTCGATCGGCGGAACGCGCGATCTCGGACATGGGCTCGATCTTGCTCATCCGCACCAGGATGCTCGGCTCCCAGCCCGCGAATCCGATCGTGAACAGCGCCGCCGCGCCCGAGACGGCGACGGCTCCCGCCGCGCAAAGCAGTGCGATCCGCCAAGACTTCGCCACTACCAGCGCCGTGTCGCCCGTGCCCCGGGGAGACGGCGAACGGGCGCGGTGCAGAGCTGCGATGATCGGCTGGTCGGTGATGCGCGGAGGATGAAGTTTGAACAGCTCCGCTGCGTCAGCGAAGTTGTAGAATAGTCCACTTTGGTTGGGGCTTGCATTTGGAGCACTCCCTAGCTCGTAGCTCGATCCGATTCCGAGCACGACAGTCTCGGGGCCCCAGAGACAGGGCGTTTCCCTAGGCAATTAGATACCGCGCTGCTTACGAGAGCGCCACCCTGACCTCGGGAGCTGATCGCGTCCAACAGATGTCCGCAGGGTCAGAAGCGGACTTCCGCTTGACCCGTCAGGGTACATTTCACATGCCGGACTCGACTCGCGTCCATTTGGCGGCGCTCGACGAAGACGAACGCTCTCTTTAGGCTCGCACGATGACCGAGCCTGCTCCTGCATCGAGATGCGACCCGGCAATACGCGCTTTCGAGCCCGGAGACCTGCCCGCGCTTCAGGCCATCCGCAAGGCGGCGTTCGAGCCGGTCTTCAAATCCTTTCGCGAAATTGTCGGCGAAGACATCGCGCGCATTGCTTTTGCGCATGCCGACGCCGAGCAGGCAAAGCTGCTCGACGGCATCTGCCGAGCCCAATCGGGGCATCAACTCTTTGTCGCCACGATCGGCGAGGAGATCGTGGGCTTCGTGGCCTTCACGATCGACGCCTCCAAGCGCAGCGGGGAAATCGGTTTGAATGCGGTCCATCCTCGCCAAGCCGGACGGGGAATCGGGACCTTCATGTACCGGCAGGTCATGGCGCATATGAAGGAATGCGGCATGGCGCTCGTGACGGTCGGCACGGGGGGCGATGCGAGCCACGCCGCAGCGAGGCGCGCCTACGAGAAGGCCGGGTTCGGCAGACCGCTCCCGTCGATGTACCTCTACAAGCTGCTTTAGAGCGTTGTTGGATGCTCTCCCATGATCCCCCGCGATAGAACCGCATCGTTACGCTTGCAACTCGATGCGTCCCGGGCCGTAAGCTTGCTTGTGTTATCTTAATATGATAACTGTTTAGGGTGACGCTGCCGCGCGATCCGACCCTGGACGCTCTTCTCGATCTCGACGGCCAGGTGCTGGTCGTGGACCCGAAGGGCGGGCATTGGGGTGCGGTTCGTGGTGAAGCGTGTGCCGGCTTCAGCGGAGAAGCCGCATGGCCTCGACTACTCGCTCACGTTGCACGGACCGGACGGCGAGCGGCTAGTTGGATTCGACAATGCGCACCCTACGGGCAAACAGAAGCGCGGCGCGCCGCAGGACCATCGGCATCGGCTCAAGAACGTAAAGGCCTACGACTACGAGGACGCGGCAACCCTGCTCGCAGACTTCTGGGCCATGGTGGACGCGGTGTTGCGCGAGAGAGGAGTGATTCCATGACAACGCTGAAAGTGGGCATCGCCAGCTACGAGGAAATGAAAGCCCGCACTATGCGGATTGCCCGCGGCGAGCATCGTGTCGCTTCCGGCGAACCCAGGGTCTGGTTCACCTCGACGGAATCGTTTGCCAAGGTGCTTTCCGCCGGCAACCGCAAGCTCTTGCGGATCATCGCCGAGAAGGCACCGGGCTCGCTCGACGAGCTGGCGCGGATCACCGGCAGGGCCAAGTCGAACCTGTCACGCACGCTCAAGACCATGGAGGGTTATGGCCTGGTCCGGCTGGAGCGAGGCGAGCGCGGCCGGATCAGGCCGAAGGTCACGCACGATCGGGTGGAGCTGAACTTGCCGCTTATTTCGCGGAAAGACGCCGGGCGAAAGCGGGAGGCGTCCTAACCGTGAGGCTTAGGGTGAGCGAAGTCGCTCCAATACGGCGGCTTCCTCAGCTCTCAGCTGCGAGGCGGATGGCGGAGAGGGTGGGATTCGAACCCACGAGACGGTTGCCCGCCTACACGCGTTCCAGGCGTGCGCCTTCGACCACTCGGCCACCTCTCCTTGAAGCAAAGCGCCGCACTATAGCGAAGCACCGAAGCGGTTCAAGCAACGGCGCCCGCGCCCCGCGCGGCTCGCGCGCCGTTCACGCAATGCTGAAGACGCCCCGATTTGAACATGAGCGGGCAATAGCCTATTTAAGCCTTACTGCCCCTATCCGGTATGGATCGAACATGCTCGTGCTGTTGCGCATTATCGGCGTCTGGCTGCTTCTGGTCGCCATGGTCGCCGCCGTTATCGACGCCACCAAGAGTCTCGCGGGCGGCGGGGCCTGGGTGGTCACGCCGATGGGCCAGCAGTGGCAGGCGCTGAGCCCCGAGACGCTGCGCGACGCCAAGGCCGCGATCGAAACGCATGCCAGCCCCGTCCTGTGGGACCCGATCATGACCACGATCCTCGATGCGCCGACCTGGGTCGTGTTCGGCATTCTCGGGGTGCTGCTCTATTGGCTCGGGCAGAAGCGGAAACCCGTCGAGGTGTTCATCAATTAGGGGGACCTGGAATTACAGGGGGAATCAAAATAACGGCGCAACGCCACTAACGGAGTCCTCCATGTTCACGCTGAAGCGCAAACCCTTGTCGATGCCATCGCCAGCCGAGGCCCTGCCCGGCCGCGAAAAGCCCATTCCTACCGCCACGACGCATTTCGTGAACGGCGCAGCGCTGAAGGGTCCCTACCCGCAAGGCTTCGAGACGGCTCTGTTCGGGCTCGGCTGCTTCTGGGGCGCAGAGCGCAAGTTCTGGCAAGTGCCCGGCGTTCACGTCACCGCGGTGGGCTATGCCGGCGGGCTCACGCCGAACCCGACCTACGAGGAGGTCTGCTCGGGCCGTACCGGTCACAACGAGGCGGTGCTCGTCGTCTACGATCCCAAGCGCGTGAGCTACGATCAGCTATTGAAGGTCTTCTGGGAGAGTCACGACCCGACGCAAGGCATGCGGCAGGGAAACGACGTCGGCACCCAATATCGCTCCGGCATCTACTATTCTTCGGAAGGCCAGCGCCGCGCGGCCGAAGCGTCGAAGGCTGCTTACGAGGCGGCGCTCAAGGCGCGCGGGCTCGGGACTATCACCACGGAAATTCTGCCGGCGCCCGAGTTCTATTTCGCCGAAGACTATCACCAGCAATACCTTGCCAAGAATCCGCACGGCTATTGCGGGATCGGCGGCACCGGCGTCACCTGCCCGATCGGAACGGGCGTCGACGCCTAAATTGGCGTCATTCCGGCGCAAGCCGGAATCCAGAAGCGGCATGCACCGCGCTTGTGATTCTGGATACCGGCTTCCGCCGGTATGACGCAGTGTACTTTCACCGCGCGCACATTTTCTAACCTTCCCTCTTGGGAGGTCCGGCGGGGCCGAAGGCGGCGTCGGGGTGGGGGGCTCCCTCCTGTCATCGTCCGCGAGGGCGGACGATCCAGTAACCCCTAACGCTCCTCGCTTGCAGCGCGGCGTTTACTGGATGCCCGCCTGCGCGGGCATGACAGTCTTCGATGTCACGCTTTCGCGTCAGCTGCGGATGAGGCCGACGATGTCCTTGGTCTTGGCCAGAATCGGATCGGCGATGGCGTGAGCGCGGCGCGCACCGTCGGCGAGGATGCGGTCGATCTCGACGGGGTCGGCCATCAGCCGCCGCATCTCGGCGCCGATCGGCGTAAGCCTTGCCGCAGCAAGCTCGGCAAGCGCCTCCTTGAAGCGCGAGAAGGGGGCATTGCCGAACTCCCGCAACACCTCCTCCTTGGTCGTGTCGGCGAGGCCGGCATAGATGCCGACGAGGTTGTCGGCCTCGGGCCTCGTCTCGAGCCCCTTCACCTCAGACGGCAGCGGCTCGGGATCGGTCTTGGCCTTTCTGATCTTCTTGGCGATGGCATCGGCATCGTCGGTGAGATTGATGCGTGTCATGTCGGACTCGTCGGATTTCGACATCTTGCGCGTGCCGTCGCGCAAGTTCATCACGCGGGTCGCGGGACCGGTGATGAGCGGCTCAGGCAGCGGAAAGAAGCCGCCGGGATAACCCTCGCGGGCGATCGGCGCGGCGAAGTCGTTGTTGAATTTCTGGGCGATGTCGCGCGCAAGCTCAAGATGCTGCTTCTGGTCGTCGCCGACCGGAACGTGGGTCGCGTGGTAGAGCAGAATGTCGGCCGCCATCAGGTTGGGATAGACATAGAGCCCGGCGGAGGCATTCTCGCGGTCCTTGCCGGCCTTCTCCTTGAACTGCGTCATGCGGTTCAGCCATCCGAGCCGCGCCACGCAATTGAAGATCCAGGCAAGCTCGGCATGGCCCGAGACCTGGCTCTGATTGAACACGATGTGGCGGGTGGGATCGATGCCAGAGGCGATGAAGGCGGCCGTGACCTCGCGGGTGTTCTTGGGCAGCTCCTCGGGGTCCTGGAACACGGTGATGGCGTGGAGATCGACCACGCAATAGAGGCAGTCGTGCTCGGCCTGGAGCGCCACGAATTTGGCGATAGCGCCGAGATAATTGCCGAGATGGAGATTGCCGGTCGGCTGGATGCCGGAAAAGACGCGGGTCTTGGTCTTGAATCTTTGCATGTCCTGGCCCTGAAGCAAGGCGGGTTATGGCCTCCCCCGCGGCCCGGCGCAAGCGGGCCGCCCGGCCGCGTCATGGGCCGGCCTCCTTGACGAGATCGCGGAAATTGGCGGCGCCGAAGAGATGCGCCGCGCCGAGATAGGTCAAAAGGCCGGCGCCGACCAAGGTCGCAAGCGAGATCGCCTGCACGATCAGCCCGCTTTCAGGGGCGAACCCGCTGCTCAAAAGTTTGACCAGCATGAAGACGACCGCCCCCATCGCCGCGCAAGCTCCGAGAGTGCCGGCGAAACGCCGGCGGAAGATCGGGTCGAGGGCGAAACCTTCGCGGCGTGCAAGCTCGGCCACGAGAAGCGCGACGTTGATCCAGCCCGCGAGCGCCGCGGCGAGTGCAAGGCCGGTGGCGCCGATCAAGAGGAACAGCATCAGGCTCAAGAGCACATTGGCCACAAGGCTGACGCCGGCATAGATCATCGGCGTCTTGGTGTCCTCGCGGGCGAAGAAGCTCGGATGCAGGACCTTGATGAGGACATAAGCGGGCAATCCCAGCGCAAGCGCGGCAAGCATCGACGCCGTGGCCTTGGTGTCGACGGCGGTGAAGGCACCCCGCTCGAACAGCACGCGCATGATCGGCTCGGCGGCGAGGTAGAGCGCGATTGCGGCGGGCATGGTGAGGAGGAGCGCGAACTCGAGCGCCCGGTTCTCGCTCGCAAGCACCGCCGCGTGATCGCCCGAGCGTAGCTTGTGGCTGAGCGCCGGCAGAAGCACGACACCGATGGCGACGCCAATTACGCCCAGCGGCAGTTGGAACAGGCGGTCGGCATAATAGAGCCAAGAGACGACGCGGTCCTGAAGGGTGGCGATGATCGTCGAGACGACCATCGTGATCTGGGCCATGCCGCCGGCAATGATGCCGGGAATTGCGAGCCCGGCGAGGCGCCGCATTTCGGGGGTGAGTTGCGGCCTCTGCCACGGAAGGCGCATTCCGATCTTGGCGGCTGCGACAGCCACCACCAGGACTTGCAACAGGCCCGATGCGGCGATGCCCCAGGCGAGCGCCGTGCCCGCCGCGCTCTGATTTGAGCCGTCCGAAAAGACAAAGACAAGCAACACGGCGATGAGCACGACATTGAGCAGCGTCGGGGCGAAGGCCGCAATGGCAAAGCGGCCGAAGGCGTTGAGGATGCCGGAATAGAGCGCGACCACCGACATGAACACGAGATAGGGAAGCGCGATGCGGGCGAAGAGGACGGCGAGCGCGAATTTCTCCGGGTCGCCGGCGAAGCCCGGCGCTAGAAGAAGCATGAGCCACGGCATGGCGATCTCGCCAAGAAGGGTGAAGAGAACGAGCACGACGGCGAGGCCCGACAGCGCCTGGCCGGCGAAGGCACGCGCCGCCTCGGGATCGGCTTGGAGGCGCTTGGCAAAGAGCGGGATGAAGGCGGAATCGAAGGCGCCTTCGGCAAACAGCCGGCGAAACAGATTGGGGATGCGGAACGCCACGAAAAATGCGTCGGCCACGGAGGAGGTGCCGAGCACGGCGGCCATGAGAACGTCGCGGACGAAGCCGAGCGCGCGGCTTCCGATGGTGATGGCGCCGACGGTGGCGAAGCCGCGGATGAGCTGCATCAGGCGGGAATGAGCGCCTGCTCGTGACGCGCCTGGAGAGCCTTCAACAGCCGCTCGCGGATGGCGCTCTCCCGGCTCTTGCTCGAGATCTTCTTGCCGGTGAGATCGGTCACGTAGAACACATCGACGGCCTTCTCGCCGAAGGTGGCGATATGGGCCGAGGCAATGTCGAGATTGAGATCGGAAATCTCCCTGGTCACGTCGTGGAGGAGGCCCGGACGGTCGAGCCCGTTGACCTCGATCACGGTGAGCGCATCAGACAGGGTGTTGTCGATGACGACTTGCGGCTCTACGGTGAAGGCCGACAGCCTCGGCTTGGGCTTTCGACGGTTGGCAATGACTTCGGTCAAGCGCACGTCGCCGCTGAGCAGGCGCTCGATCGTCGTCGCGATCCTTTCGGCGCGCCGTTCCTCATCCTCGGCATGATCGAACTCGCGCTCGAGCGAGATCGTGTCGAGCGCCATGCCGTCGCGCGTGGTCGAGATCTGCGCATCGACGATGTTGGCGCCCGCCCCGGTGCAGGCGCCGGCGACCATGGCGAGCAGCCGCGGGTGGTTCGGCGCGAGCAGCGTGATCTCGGTGACGCCGCGGAAGGCATCGGTCGCGATGTGGGTGGCGATCGGCTTCGACCGCAGCTCGGCGTCGCGGATCAATTTGGCGTGCTTGGCAATCGTCTCGAGGTCCATCCGGAGCCAATAGGACGGAGCGTGGCGATTGATGAAGCGCTCGAGCTCCGCCTCCGGCCAGCCGGCGAGCCGCTCTCTCAGCGCCTCTTGCGCGCGGGCGACGCGTTCGCTGCGGGTCAAGGTCGTGTGTCCGCCGCCGAGCAGAGGTTCGGTCTCGAAATAGAGGGTGCGGAGCAGCTGGCCCTTCCAGCCGGTCCACACGCCGGGCCCGACGGCGCGGATATCGGCGACGGTAAGCACGAGCAGGAGCTTCAACCGCTCGCGGCTCTGCACCAGGGCGGCGAAATCGCGAATGGTCTTGGGATCGTTGAGGTCGCGGCTCTGGGCGAACTGGCTCATGGCCAGATGATGCTCGACGAGCCACGCGGCGGTTTCCGTCTCCGAGGCGTTCAGGCCAAGCCGCGGGCCGAGCTCGCGGGCGATGCGGGCGCCGACAATCGAATGATCCTCGTCCCGCCCCTTGGCGATGTCGTGAACGAAGGCGGCAACATACAGCGCGCGGCGATTGTCGATGGTGCGGATGATCTCGCTCGACACCGGATGCTCGGCGGAATACCGCCCGCGCTCGATGCCCGACAGAAATCCGATGGTGCGGATCAGGTGCTCGTCCACCGTGAAGTGGTGGTACATGTTGAACTGCATCATCGAGACGACACGGCCGAAATCCGGGAAGAACCGCCCGAGCACGCCCGCCTCGTTCATCTTGCGCAGCGTCCCCTCAGGGTCGCGCGCGTCGGTGAGAAGCCGCATGAACAGGCGATTGGCCGTCTGGTTGGCGTGGAGCTTGTCGTCGATCAGGCGAAAGTTCCCGCGAATTTGCCGCAGCACCTCCGGCGAGAACGACGCCTGATGCTCGTCGGCGAAGGAGAACAGGCGGATGAAATTCACCGGATCCTTGGCGAAGGCGTCCTTGTCGACGGCGGAGATGCGGCCGTTCTCGATGCGGAAATCCGACGTTCGCCTGAGCCTCGCGCGGCGGCGCCAGCTAAACGGAGCAAGCAAGGTGTCGAGCGTGGGCAGCGACTTCAGCTGCTTCATCTCCAGCGCCGAGCAGACGATCCCGGTCAGTTGACCGACCTCCTTGGCGACGAGGAAGTAGTGGCGCATGAAGCGCTCGACCGCGCTCAACCCGGCATGGCCGCGATAGCCGAGCCGATCAGCCATGGCCTGCTGCAAGTCGAAGGACAGACGCTCCTCGGGACGCCCGGTAAGAAAGTGAAGCTCGCAGCGCACCGTCCACAGAAAGCTCTCGCAGCGGAGGAAGCTCCGATATTCGTGGGCTGTGAACACGCCGGCTTCGACGAACTCCGCCTCGGCGGTGTCGGGATAGAGGTGCTTGGCGAGCCAGTGCAGCGTATGCAGATCGCGCAAGCCTCCCTTGCCGTCCTTGATGTTGGGCTCGACGAGATAGCGCGAGGCGCCGGCGCGGGCATGACGCGCGTTCTGCTCGGCGAGCTTGGCCTCGATGAAGGGCCGGGCCTTGCCGTCGAGCACGTCGCTGTGGAAACGGCGCTGGAAATCGGCATAAAGAGCCTCATCCCCCAGGACCAGCCGCGCGTCGAGGAGCGCGGTGCGGATGGTCATGTCTGAGAGACTGCGCCGGATGCATTGGTCGATGTTGCGCGTGGCGTGGCCGACCTTGAAACCCAGGTCCCAGAGCAAATAGAGCATGTATTCGGCGACGCTCTCGCCCCACGCGGTTTGCTTGTAGGGAAGCAGAAACAGGAGATCGATGTCTGAGCCGGGGGCGAGAAGGCCGCGCCCGTAACCGCCCTGGGCCACGATCGCCATGCGTTCCGCCGCCGAGGGATTGTCGGTCGGGTAGATGTACTTGGTGGTGAAGTCGTAGGCGAGCGCGATCAAGGCGTCCTGGAAAGCGGAGAGACCCTCGGCGCATTCTCGCCCGTCGCCGTCTTCTTCAAGCCGACGTCTGGCCGCGGCTCTCGCCCCGTTGACAATCGGGCGCATGAGCTCGACGAGGGCCGGGCGAAGCGCCGGGGTCTGCGCCCCATGCGTGCGGGCGAGCTCGGAGGCCTCGTGGCGAAGAAGATCGAGGTCGAAATAGGGTGCCTGTCTCGGGGCGGGCTGGTCCATGGCGGCGCGTGGGGCAGTCTAGCACATGGGCGCATCAAGGCTCGTCGGCAAGCAGCGCTTTCAGGCGATAGAGGGCTTCTAGAGCCTCCTTTGGGCTCATGGCGTCGGGGCTCAGCCCCGCCACGGCCTGTTCGAGGCGGGTGGCGCGGCTCGTCTCTTGGGTGTTCCCCTTTGCCGCCTGGAACAGCGGCAGGTCGTCGGCGAGATCGCTCGGCTTCGGGCGCCCATCGGCCTTCTCCAGCGCTCCAAGGACTTCGTTGGCGCGGGCGAGCACCGGTGCCGGCAGCCCCGCAAGTTTCGCCACGTGAATGCCGTAGGAGCGGTCGGCGGCGCCCATCATCACGCGGTAGAGAAATACGATCTCGTCGCGCCACTCCTTGACCTCGACCGTGGCGTTGGCGGCGCGCGGGAGCTTATCGGCAAGCGCCGTCAGCTCGTGATAGTGGGTGGCGAAGAGAACGCGTGAGCGGTTGACCTCGTGCAGATATTCGAGTGCCGCCCAGGCGATCGAGAGCCCGTCGAAGGTGGCGGTCCCGCGCCCGATCTCATCGAGCACGACGAAAGACCGTTCGCTCGCCTGATTGAGGATCGAGGCGGTCTCGACCATCTCGACCATGAAGGTCGAGCGGCCGCGCGCGAGATCGTCGGCCGCGCCCACGCGGCTGAACAGGCGGTCGACAACGCCGATCCGAGCGCTTTTCGCCGGTACGAAGGAGCCCGACTGGGCCAGCACCACGATCAGCGCGTTCTGACGCAGGAAGGTCGATTTGCCCGCCATGTTGGGACCGGTCACCACGAGCATGCGGGTATCAGCATCTTCGCTTGCGCCGAGCCGGCAGTCATTGCCGACGAAGCTCACGCCGTCATTGCGCCTCAAGGTCTGCTCGACCATCGGGTGGCGCCCCTCCTCCACCTCAAAGACGAGGCTCGCGTCGATCCTGGGCCGCACATAGCTCTCTTCGACGGCAAGCTCGGCGAGCCCGGCGTGGTGGTCGAGCTCGGCAAGGGCGGCGCTCGCGGCTGAGAGCGCGGCCTGTTCGGCAAGGACCTCTTGCGACAGCCGCGCGAAGATTTCGAGCTCGAGCGCAAGTGCCCGCTCGGCGGCCTGGGTGATGCGCGCCTCGAGCGCGGAAAGCTCGGGCGTCGAGAAGCGGACGGCATTGGCGAGCGTCTGGCGATGAATGAAGAGCTCGACATGCGGCGGCTTGGTGAGGATCGGGCCATGCAGCGCCGTGACCTCGACGAAATAGCCGAGCACGTTGTTGTGGCGGACCTTCAGCGCTTTGACGCCGGTCGCCTCGGCATAGGTCGCTTGCAAACCGGCAATGACCTGGCGGCTGCCGTCGCGCAGGCGACGATTGTCGTCGAGATCGGGGTCGGCGCCGTCGCGAATGAAGTCGCCGTCGCGCGCATTCACCGGAAGCGTCTGGGCAAGCGCGTCGTCGAGAGAATCGGCTACGGCGAGCGGCGCCGCAGCAAGTCGCGCGCTGATGCCTGACAGCTCTTGCGGCAAACCGAGAGCGCCGGCCCCTTGCGCAAGCGTCACGGCGAGCGCATCGGCGCAACGGATGGCATCGCGCACGGCGCCGAGGTCGCGCGGTCCGCCGCGCCCGAGCGCAAGCCTGGCAAGAGCGCGGGCAAGATCGGGGGCCGCCTTCAGCGCGTCGCGCAGATCGTGCCTGAGGCGCGGCTCATCGGCGAGATAAGCAACCGCATCGAGGCGCGCGTTAAGCGCCTTTGGATCGGTCAAGGGACTGCCGAGCCTGCTTGCAAGCTCCCGCGCCCCGGCCGCTGTCACGGTGCGATCGATCGCGGCAAGGAGGCTCCCGGCCCTCGCGCCCTGGTTCGAGCGCATCAGCTCGAGATTGGCGCGGGTCGCGGCATCGATGACAAGAAAGCTGCCTGCGCGCTCTTTTCGCGGCGGCCTGAGCAGGGGCGCCTTGCCGACCTGCGTAATCTCCACATAGGTGAGGAGCCCCGCGAGCGCGGCAAGCTCGGGCCGGGTGAATTCGCCGAAGGCGTCGAGCGCTGCGACGCCGAGACGCTGCTTCAGCGCCCTCTCCCCGCTCACGGAATCGAAATGCGCGCGCGGGCACGGCGTGAGCGCAGCACCTGCTTCCTCGATGTGACGGCGAAGCGCCGGATCGCCCGCGATGTCGTCGCCGAGCAGCACTTCGCCGGGCTTGAGCCTCGCAAGCTCGCCCGGAACATCGCTCGCGCCGACCTGCGAGGCGATCAGCTCCCCGGTCGAGATATCGAGCGAGGCGAGCGCATAAGCGGGCTCTCCCGCTTCCTTGCCGGGGGCCCTGAACAGCGCGGTGAGGAAATTGTGGGCGCGGGCATCGAGCAGACTTTCCTCGGTAAGCGTGCCCGGCGTGACGAGACGCACCACGTCGCGGCGCACCACCGCCTTAGGCCCGCGCTTCTTGGCCTCGGCGGGGTCCTCGATCTGCTCGCACACGGCCACGCGGTGGCCTC
>Ga0187892_10006976_pt1 | contig 16390 bp, 14 predicted proteins | sample MA1701073metaG_FD_139345 | JGI IMG/M metagenome (GOLD analysis project Ga0187892, IMG submission 139345) | Bio-ooze microbial communities from a basaltic lava cave in the Kipuka Kanohina Cave System on the Island of Hawaii, USA - MA170107-3 metaG ... | reverse complement strand
CACGACACTTCCGGCTTATCGACTTGCCGCCGTCGGCTCCGGGTCGCGCGGCACGGTCTTGTTGCATGGCGGCTTCGACTCATTGATCGAGGAGTTCTACGCGATCTGGGAGCGTATCGCCGCAAGCGGCTTCGACGTGATCGCGTACGAAGGTCCCGGCCAAGGCGGCGCGCGCGCCCTCGCCGGGCTGCTCTTCGATCACGACTGGGAGAAGCCGGTGGCTGCGGTACTCGACCACTTTGCGCTCGACCGCGCCGCGCTCGTCGGCATCTCGATGGGCGGATACTGGGCAATCCGCGCCGCCGGACGGGAGCCGCGCATCGATCGGGTGGTGTGCTGGCCGCCCGTCTATGACTGGCTGTACCAACTCCCGGCAGCATTGCGCCCCGCCGTTCGCCACATGCTCCGGCTGCGGCGCTTCATGAACTGGAGCATTCGGCTGCGCGCACGCCTCTTCCCGGTACTCCGCCATGCCGTCGACCAGACGCTCTATCTCGTCGACGGCCACGAACCGATGGAGGTCGCTGACTGGTTCCTGGGAATGAACGCCGAGCACCTCGGAAGCGATCGTGTTACGCAGCCCGTCTTGCTGTGCTGCGGCGAACACGACACTTTCCAACCTCCAGTCCTGGCGCAGCGTCAGGCCGAGGCCCTCACCTCGGCACGTTCGGTGCAGCTGCGAACATTCACCGCCGCCGAGCACGCCGATGCTCATTGCCAGATGGGAAACCTGGATCTCGCCTGCAGAGTCATTACGACGTGGCTGCGGGACGGCACGGTCGTGGGCATGGAGGGCACTCCAACCTTGGCCCATTAGCCTCTCGTAGTGCCGAGCTCAGTGCGGTCCGATTGATCCTCCAAGCCAGCCCGAAACTGGTCAGGCGTTGGTGCGACGTGGTTCTCTTGCGTGGGCGACGAAGGCAGTAACCATTCCCGCCACGACCGCTCCTACAAGATTGCAGAGCGGTTCAATCTCACTCCCATGGCTTTGGCCTTTCGCTGCCCGATACGATACACCCACTTTGCCATGAAAGTAGCGGCCCGGCTCGAGCAACGTTGCAAACGTGGCTGGTCGCAAGACGTTGGGAATTTCAGTGACGTCGTGGTGCTCCTCGTTCTGCGACTCTTCGCCCCTTCGTGCTGCAAGAATGACCGGAGACTGAGAATCTGACGAGCCGCGAAGAGGTGCTGCTGTGAATGCCGGGCGCGTCGCTCACGGAAATCAACTCGCCGGCGCGGTGCAAGAACAGCGGCGATTCGTCGGGTGGGACGCCATCGCCGCCACGCTCATCCTGCTGGTTGCCGCTTCCAACGTCGCTGGCTGGGTGCAGAATCTACCGACGGAACGCTTCCTGGTCCGTGCCCTGTGGTGGATCCTCTACCTCGGTGCATTTCTGCGCCTCGTTCAGAGGTTCGGGGCAGGATGGCTCGCCTGGATGATGCGCCATCAATCGATACTCTGTCTGCTCCTGGCGTGGGCGGTCTTGTCAGCGCTCTGGTCGCTCGCCCCATTGGAGACGCTCCTGAAGTCGCTGTCTCTGGTTGGGACGACCATCCTTGGCGTTTACATCGGCTATACCCTTCCACCGTCGCAGATCGCGGGACTCCTGCGCGGTTCCTTTGCGGCCGTCATCGTGTCCAGCCTGGTGGCACTCACTGTGCTCCCAGCCTCCATCGTCGCAATGACCACCGGGGAGTGGCGTGGGCTGATGGACCATAAGAACAGCTTTGGAGCGATGTCCGCCATCGCGTCGCTCTGCTTCCTGGCGGCAGCGTTCCGCCGCGCTCCGCGCCGAATTTGGTGGAGCGTCATGTGCGGTGCATGTCTGCTGGCGGTGCTCCTGTCCCAATCTCGTACTGCCCTGGTCTCGTGTGCCGTCGGCGGCGGTACGCTCGTATGGTTCAATGCGATGAAAACGCGGTGCTCACCGCGGGTGGCGCTGCTCCTCCTGGTGCTGTTGCTGGGAACCGCGGCTGCTGCCGCCACCTACGCCAGAGAGCCGCTCACCGGAATGATCCGGAAGGGTGACGGCCTCAACGGACGGTTCGCCCTCTGGGCGGGTGCAGTGCAGATCATCCGCGAGCGGCCACTCACGGGGTATGGTTACAGCGCCGTCTGGGGAAAGAAGAAAAATACTCTATTGCCGCACATTCCGATCACGGCGCATAACAGCGCCAGTTCCGCCCACAACGCCTTCCTCAGCACCGCGACCGAGCTAGGTGTGCCAGCCGCCGTCCTTCTCGTGATGTATGGTCTGCTCACCCTACTCCATGCAGTGCAGTTCTACGAAAATCGAGCGACATCATTCTCCCTGTTTGTGATCGCCTTCCTGTTCGCAACCGCGACCATCAGCATTACGGAAGCCAACATGCTTGGAATTCACTGGATCTTTTGGATCCTGTTCGTGGCGATCGCGGTCATGCTAAAGCGTTCGCAGCAAGCATCGACCCGATAGGCCAGCCCTACGTCACCGACGATCAGTAAAGATGGCAACGATGGAACGCGGCGCCTTCATCATTGGGCAAGACGATCTCATCCTCGTGACAGGGGCGACCGGGTTCATCGGGCCCCGCCTGGTGAACACGTTGATCGAACAGGGCTACAGAAACCTGCGCTGTCTCGTCCGGCGTTCCAGTGAAGAGGCGCAACTGACCGCCTTGTCCGGCCTTGTCCGCAAGGGCGTGCGATTTGAAATCTTCACGGGTAACCTTCTGTCACAGGAAGATTGCTCTGCGGCGGCCAAGGATGCGGCGGTGATCTTTCACCTTGCGACGAGCCGTGACGGAAAGTCGTATCCCGAAGCATTCAGGAACTCGGTGGTGACGACACGCAACCTTCTCGAGGGAACCCGGCGGCACGACTCGCTGCGTCGATTCGTCAATGTCAGCTCACTTGTGGTCTATTCCAACACGGGCAAGCCTCGATGGCGGCGGTTGGATGAGACATGCCCGCTCGAAAGACACCCCGAGCTGCGCGGCGACGCGTATTGCTTCTCAAAGGTCAAACAAGAGGAAATCGTCGCCGAGTACGGCGCGAGATTTGCGATTCCGTACGTCACCTTGAGGCTGGGATATGTGTTTGGGCCAGGCAAGGTGAGCATTCCGAGTCGAGTGGGGCTCGATGCGCCTGGCGTCTTTCTGCATCTTGGCGGCTCGAACCCGATACCCCTGACCTACGTTGACAACTGCGCCGAGGCCATCGCCCTGGCCGGCGTGCAACCGGCAAAGAATGGCGAGGTGCTCAACGTTGTCGACGACGACCTGCCATCCAGCCGCCAGTTCCTGCGTCTCTACAAAGTGAATATGAAGCCGTTCAAGTCACTCTATCTTCCGCACTCCCTCAGTTACGCGCTCTGCTACATCTGGGAGCGCTACTCGGCATGGTCAGAGGGACAGTTGCTGCCCGCCTTCAATCGCAGACGCTGGCATGTGTATTGGAAAAAGACGCGTTACAGCAACGACAAGCTGAAGGCTCAAGTCGGTTGGACGCCAAGGGTTTCGATGGCGGAGGGATTCAGACGCTATTTCGAATCCTGCCGCGTAGGAGAAGCAGGTGCTTAAGGTTGGGATTGTCGGCTGTGGCAACATCGCAGACTGGCACGCATCACAGATCCAGAGGATCAAGGGCTGCCAGATCGTGGGTGCCTGTGACACGGAGCTGCTGATGGCTCAACAGCTGTGTGACCGGTTTCCGATCCAGCGGTATTGTGACGACGTGAAAGAACTCCTGCGTGACGCGCGACCGGACGTCGTTCACATCACGACGCCGCCGCAGAGCCATTTCGCCCTCGCCAAGAGCTGTCTGGAAGCGGGAACCCACGTCTACGTGGAGAAGCCGTTCACTCTGCATGCCGAAGAGGCGGAAGACCTCGTGGCCCTGGCGAGCAGGAGGGAGCTCAAACTAACGGTCGGACATGACGACCAGTTCAGCCACGTCGCGCGCCGCATGCGAGAGATCGTCGCCAGCGGCTACCTCGGTGGACCGCCAATTCACATGGAGAGTCACTTTGGCTACGATTTGACAAGTTCGTATGCGCGGGCGGTTGTGTACGATCAGGACCATTGGGTCCGGCGACTGCCCGGCAAACTGCTGCACAATGTCATCAGCCACGGCATCGCAAGAATCGCGGAATTTCTCACCAGCGACTCGCCGTCAGTGGTCGCGTACGCATTCCCGAGCTCTCTCCTGACAGGGTTGGGTGACACCGAAATCGTCGACGAACTGAGGGTCATCATCGGCGAAGAGGAGCGTACAACCGCTTACTTCACGTTCTCTTCTCAAATGCGTCCGTCCTTGCACCAGTTTTCTCTCTACGGCCCGAAGAACGGCCTGGTCCTCAACCAAGATCACGAAACGCTAATCACGCTTCGAGGCGGAAGGTTCACGAGCTACCTCGAGCAAGTGGTTCCCCCGGTTCTCCTCGCCCAGCAGCACTTGGCAAACGTCGCAAGGACGGTCTGGGCCTTACTGACAAGAGACTTCCACGTAAAGTCTGGCATGAGGTACCTGATTGAGTCCTTCTACCGCTCGATCACCAACGGCACCCCGCTGCCGATTCCGTACGCAGAGATCCTGCGGACAGCCAGGATCATGGACTCCATTTTCGAGCAGATTCGTGCCGACCGACCACAAGCCGATGCGGGATTCGATTCCCGGCCGCCCGCGCTCGCTGGCCACACGGTCAGAACGTGATCCGAGCACCTCACTGAATCGATGCGCACCGGGAAAATCCGCGATCTGGATCCAGGCTACGCATCGGAGGTCGACTGCGTCGACGAACACACGTGGTGCCGGAGTCTGCAGGAGTTCGACGATGCGAATATCTATCAGACATGGCCGTACGGAGTCGTGACTTCCGGCCGGCGCAACATGAGCCACGCGATACTGCGCAAACATGGCGATATCGTCGCGATGACTCAGGCCAGAATCGCAACCGTGCCGCTCGTGAACGTCGGCATCGCCTACGTTCGGTGGGGCCCACTGTGGCGCCACCGAACGACTGACCCGGACCCTCAGATTTTCCGCCAGGCGATTCGGGCTTTGCGGAATGAGTTTGCGGTCAAACGAGGCTGGGTCCTCAGGCTGTATCCCGCTCTCTTTGATACGGACTCTCCGGATCTTTCAGCGATCCTTGCGGAAGAAGGGCTGGCAGCGCTCGGCGAGCACACCGGCAGCCGGACGATACTCATGGATCTTCGTCCCGCACTGGAGGAGCTGCGCGAAGGCATGAGGCCGCACTGGAAGCGCGAGCTAAAACTGGCGGAGCGAAACGGACTGAGCGTGGTTGAAGGTTCCGATGACGACCTCTTCGCTGCGCTGGTTGACATCCACAGGGAGATGGTCTCGAGAAAGAAATTCGTGGTGAGCAACGACATCAATCAATTCAGGCGAGTTCAGGCCCAGCTGCCGGAGCGCTTCAAGATGAAGATCATGCTGTGCAGGTCCGGTGCCGGCCTATGCGCCGGACTGGCCTGCAGCGCAATCGGCAAGACCGCCGTCTACTTGTTCGGCGCGACAAGCAATGTTGGCATGAAGAGCAACGGATCGTATCTCCTGCAGTGGAAGCTCATCGAACAGCTCAAAGCTGAGGGCTGCACCACGTATGATCTGAATGGAATCAATCCCGTCCGAAATCCGGGTACCTATAAGTTCAAGGACGATCTCGGTGGCAGAAACGGAAGGGATGTTCACTTCCTTGGGCGATTCGATTCACGAGGTGGTCTCATCAGCTCTTCGTGCATCGCGGTGGGCGACAGACTCCTAACCGCGTATCGAACACTGAAGGAGCTCACCAATGCCGGGCTCGTTGCGGCACATCGGGAATAACAGCTCCCTGGCGGCTGCCCGCCCAAAGGTCGACCTGACCTATGCACTGGTCACCCCCGCCCGAAACGAGGCGAGGTTCATCGAACGCACGGTTCAATCGGTTGTGACACAGACGAAACTGCCGGTGCGTTGGATCATCGTCAGTAACGGGTCGACGGATGGAACCGACGAGATCGTGCAGAAGGCCATTTGTCGCCATCCATGGATCGAGCTGATTCGTATCGCTGGGTCAGACGAGCGAAGTTTCGTCGCTAAGGCCCACGCTTTCAACGCCGGATACCAGAGACTCGACGGTATCCCGTACGGAATCTTGGGCAATCTCGACGCCGATGTCAGCTTCGACGCTGAATTTTTTGCCTTCCTCATGGAGAGATTTGCGGAGGCGCCTGACCTCGGGATTGCCGGAACGCCTTTTCTCGAAGGAGGTGCGCAGCTTTACGATTACCGCTTCACGAACATCCACCACGTCTCAGGCTGCTGTCAGCTCTTTCGGAGAGATTGCCTGGAAGCTCTCGGCGGGTACATTCCGGTCGAAGGCGGCCTGGATGCGATTGCGGTGATGGCCGCGAGAATGCTCGGATGGAAAACCAGGACGTTCGTCGAGAAGGTGTCTATCCATCATCGCAAGATGGGCTTGGCCGGCCGATCGTCCGCGGGAATGTGGTTCCGTCAAGGCGAGAGGGACTACATGTTGGGCAATCACCCGCTCTGGCAATTGGCCAGAAGCATCTACCAGTCGAAGTCGAGACCCTATCTCACTCGCGGACTGTTGCTTTGGTCCGGCTACGCCTACGCATTCCTGCGCGGGGCGGAGCGACGGGTGTCGAATGAACTGATGCGCTTTCACCAGGCCGAGCAGAAACTGAGACTGCGGCGCATATGGCCCGGCTTTTCGTCAATCAGACGCGAAGCCGAGGGTCCTCTGCAGGTCGCGGATCTGTCTTTGAGCGAGAGCCTGTTCCGGTTGGGGAACTGGATGGAAGCTCATGACTACAAGGGCTACGAGCCCTTTGACGGCCTCGGTTCGTATCTCCGTCCGTTCACGTTTGGAAACCAGTTTCTGGAGCGCGTTCTGATGCAGGCCGTCCGCCGCACTCCGCTCAACCTTCGCCCGTACCTCGGTATCAAACCGCTCGAATCGACCAAGGGGCGCGGCTACATGGCGCGAGGCTATCTGGTCCGCTGGAAGCAGACGGGGCGCGATGAGTACCGCGACAAGGCGATCGCCTGTTTGGAATGGTTGATCCACAACAAGTCTCCCCTCTATCCCGAGTACAGCTGGGGGAATCACTTCGACTATGCGAGTCGCGCCGGGAGGTACGCCAAGCATGAATCGACCATCGTCTGGACGGCTTTAATCGGCCAGGCGTTTCTCGATGCGTACGAGGAGCTCTCGGACGAGCGATACCTGGACGTGGCCCGAAGCGTCTGCAGCTGGATATTGAAGCTGCCGCGTGAGATCACCCCGAATGGAACGTGTCTGAGCTATCTGGCGCCTCGGCAGATATCCATTCACAACTCCAATCTGCTGGGAGCGGCGATGCTGGCCCGAACGGCGAGATACACGGGGTCGAGCGAGCTCCTCGCTGTGGCGAGAGCTGCCGTGGAGTACAGCTGCGGTGCTCAGCTCTCCGACGGCGGCTGGTACTACGGCGAGGCTTCCATCTACCGCTGGATCGACAGCTTCCACACCGGCTACAACCTCGACAGCCTGCAGTCGTACATCGAGAGCACCGGCGATCAGGCGTTCCGCCCCTACCTGGAGCGCGGCTTCCACTATTTCAAAACGAACTTCTTCGAGCCCGGCGGAACGCCGAAGTACTACCACGACCGCACCTATCCGATCGATATTCAGTGCGCGGCACAAGCGATCGAAACCTTCGCCAATTTTTCGGAGTGCGATCCGGAAGCCCTGCACCGAGGCTCAGAGGTCGCGCGCTGGACGATTCGCAACATGCAGGACCCAGTCGGCTACTTCTACTACAGAAGATCGCCGCGCGGCATCGCACGAACGCCGATGCTGCACTGGGGACAGGCCACGATGTACCGGGCGCTGGCGCTGTTGTCACTGAAGCTAGAGCACGAAACGCGTCACTCACCAGATCGTAGCGTAGATGGGAGACTCGAGCCCGCCACAGGTTGCGTGCCGAGCCTCCGTTCGTGAGAGCGATTGGCCGGCGTCGTGCGGATCGAGGACAAAGAAATCATTGTAACAGGAATGTGTCCGAGGATTGCCCGCCTGCGCGACGAAGGATGCGAATACCTCGACACTCCCGAGGAGTCCATTCAGCGGCTCAGGACGTTTGGTATTCGCGCCGATCTGTTTACCTTCCTGCAACGCATTCCCGATCGCACTCCGAGGCATCCTTTTCACCTCGAGTGGTGCAGCACTGCCGTGCTGCCGCTGCGTACTTACGAGGATTGGTGGAGCAACAAGATCAACGACAAGACCAGAAACATGGTTCGCAAGGCAGCCAGGTCGAGGGTGGAAGTGAAGCGTGTCGAGTTCAACGACGACCTCGTTCAGCGCATCCTGGATATCTACAACGAAACGCCGCTGCGCCAGGGGAAGCCCTTGGAGCACTACGGAATGAATTTCGACGCAATCAAAGGGATGCTCATCACCTTTCTCGAGAGCAGTGAGTTCCTCGGCGCGTTCTGCGGTGGAGAGCTCATCGGCTTCGCAAAACTTGTGCACGGCGACAAGGTTTCCAGCCTCATACACATCCTCTGCAAGGTCGCCCATCGACACCGATCCCCTTCCAATGCACTCATTGCCGGCGCGGTTGAGGCATGCACCCGGAGGAATGTCCTCTATCTGGAATATGGAGAGTGGAGCCGCCGCGGCCTGGGCGAGTTCAAGAAACACCACGCCTTCGAGAAGTTTGATGTTCCGCGTTACTTCGTACCTCTCAACGCCACCGGCCGGCTCCTTCTGAGCCTGGACCTTCACCGCCCGTGGAAGGAACGCATTCCGGGCAAATGGCAGGACACGTTCGTTGCCTGGCGCACGCGATGGTACACCGGAAAACACGAGCACCGGTCCGACTGACGGCAGGAAAGCTTTCGTGCCTGGTCTAGTGGGGATCATCGGGAACGGTTCGCCGGGCGAGCCGCGCAGCGAGGTTCAGCGCATGGTCGACAGCATGAGCTACGAACCCTTTTATACGTCGGGGGTGTGCTCGCAGGAGGCGATCGGCCTGCATGCCGGGTGGGTCTGCCACCGAGGCTCGTTCTCCGATTGCTTGCCGATCTGGAACCAGGCGGGCGACATTTGTCTGCTCTTCAGCGGCGAACACTTCGCCGAGGGAGCGGACGCGGAGGGCTCGAGCGCGGCGAGCGAGGAGAACGCAAGCGCCCTGGTCTACCAATACGAGGAGATGGGAACGACGGAGTTCCTGCAATCGCTCAACGGATGGTTCAGCGGTCTCGTCGTCGATCTCCGCGAACGCAAGTGCGTCCTCTTCACGGATCGGTACGGACTGGGGCGGGTTTATGTCCACGAGAGTCCGGCAGCATGCTGGTTCGCCTCGGAGGCAAAAGCCCTCCTGAAGGTTCTGCCAGGATTGCGCCGGATGGACCCGTTGGGCCTGTCCGAGTTCTTCTCCTGCGGCTGTGTCCTGCAGAACCGAACGTTATTTGCCGGATTGTCCGTGCTCCCGGGCGGGTCCGCGTGGACTTTTCGCCCGGGCCGGCAGCCGCAGAAGGAACTCTATTTCCGTTGCGACAGTTGGGAACAGCAGCCCCGCTTGGATGCTGCGGGCTACTCCGTACAACTGAAGGAAACGTTCGCGCGAGTCCTGCCGCGCTATTTTCGGCGCGCGGCACGGCTGGGTATATCGACGACCGGCGGGATCGACAGCCGCATGATCCTCGCCCGAGCGCCATCGGGAGGGCAGCAAACCTGTTACACATTCGCAGGCCCGTATCGCGAGAGCCGGGATGTGCGGCTCGCCAGACAGGTCGCGAAGATCTGCCACCGCTCGCACCAGACAATCCCCGTGGGTCAAGATTTCCTCCTCGAGTTTCCGTCTCTGGCCGAGAAGGCCATCTACGTTTCGGACGGCGCCATGGACGTCAGCGGATCCATCGATCTCTACGTCAACCGGCTGGCGAGGGAGATCGCACCGATCCGACTGACAGGCAACTACGGTTCGGAGATCCTGCGGGGGAACATCGCCTTCCGCCCGGTTTCGCTGCAGGGAGAGTTGTTCGAACCAGAGTTTCGGCGCCTCCTGCGTTCGGCGCAAGAAACCTATGCCCATGAATCGCAGGGCAGCCAACTCTCCTTTGTCGCATTCAAACAGCTCCCCTGGCATCACTACGCGAAGCTCGCCCTGGAGCAGTCGCAGCTGACCCCTCGGTCACCTTATCTGGATAACGAGTTAGTGGCCCTTGCCTATCGCGCCCCGGCGGATCGCGCCGCGACAGACCAGCTCTTGCTCGCGATCATCGCGCAAGCCAATCCGCAATTGGGCGAGATCCCCACCGACCGTGGAATTGTCAGCCACCGCGTTTCGCTCACCGCGTATGCTCGGCGACTGTTTCAGGAGCTGACGTTCAAGGCGGAATACACGTACGACTACGGCATGCCACAGTGGCTTGCAAAGCTCGATCATGCGCTGGCCCGTCTCCAACTCGAAACCTCTTTCCTCGGGCACCACAAATTCCACCACTTCCGCGTCTGGTACCGCGACCAGTTGCACGGCTATGTGAAGGATGTACTGCTCGACCCGAAGACGCGCAGTCGCCCCTACTTTAGAGGCTCTGCTTTGGAAGATATGGTTGCGGGCCACATCAGAGGCGATTGCAACTACACCGTTGAAATCCACCGGGCGCTGACGTGCGAGCTCGTCCAGCGACAACTCATCGAACAGCAGTAGGCGCACTCGGCATGAGCCCCAAACCCCTCGTATCTATTCTCATTCCCGCCTACGACGCGGAGCAGTGGATCGGCGAGACCATTGGCTCGGCGCTGGCGCAGACTTGGCCGCGCAAGGAGGTCATCGTCGTGGACGACGGGTCGAGCGACGAGACATTGGCGATCGCTCGCCGGTTCGAGTCCGCCAGCGTCAAGGTGGTCACCCAGCCCAACGCCGGTGCCGCCGCAGCGCGTAACACGGCGCTGTCGCTCAGCCAGGGCGACTACATCCAGTGGTTGGATGCGGATGATTTGCTTTCGCCGAACAAAATCGAGTGCCAGATGCTGGCCGCCGAGCAGGCGGCGTCGCGGCGGGTGCTTCTCTCCTCGGGATGGGTCCGCTTCCATCATCGCACGAAGAACGCCGAGATCTTGCCAACCGCGCTTTGGCGCGACCTCGCGCCGACCGAATGGCTGTTGCGGAAGATGTCCGAAAACCTCCACATGCAAACCGGCACGTGGCTCGTCAGCCGTGAACTGACCATCGACGCTGGTGCGTGGGACACACGACTCCTCTTGGACAATGACGGCGAATACTTCTGCCGCGTGCTTCTCGCCAGCGACAGTATCAAGTTCGTTCCAGTCGCGATGACCTACTACCGGATGGCGGGATTTTCGTCCCTCAGCAACGTCGGGAGTTCGCGGTGCAAGCTCGAAGCCAGGCTGATATCGATGCGCCTTCACATCCAGTACCTCCTATCGCTGGAGGATTCGCCACGCACGCGGTCCGCATGCCTCACCTACCTCAACAACTGGTACTTGCATTTCCTTCCGGATCGCCATGGCCTCGTTGAGCAACTGGAGAAATTTGCGTTGGAGCTCGGCGGCGCGCTCGAAGAACCAAGGTTGTCGTGGAAATATGACTGGTTGCGGCAACTGTGGGGGTGGCCGGCGGTGCGCCGGGCGCAGTTGATGCTTCCGTCTATCCGGTGGATGGGCATCATCCAATGGGACAAGTTGCTCAATCGCCTCGAACGACGAGGCTCTTCCTGACGAGACAGTCGCCTATCTGGCGAACCGCCCCGCGATACGCCGCCGAAGACGTCGGCTACTCGGGGCGAGCGGAAAAGTCGCCCAGTTCGACGCCTGCGAACACCTCATCGAAACGGTCGCCCATCAGAAAATCGTATTCCAAGGCATTGCAGGGATGCGTCATGAGCTCGACTTTGGCTGTTTTTGACCACTCGATAATCCGGTCGAGTGTTCTTGCCTCCAAACACTGGCGCAGAGAGAAGAACCCGTCGGTGAGCAGATACCTGCGTTGAAGCCACTGATCCAACCAGTGCCGGTAGGTGCGACTGAGCCATCCTCCTTCGCCGCGGCAAAGCGTGAAACTTCTACGAACCTGGTAGTCCGCAGGGATGACCCGATCAATCAGCATGTTGGTGCAAAGGTGCAAGTGGTGATGGCCGTCCACGTGCGACGGTGGCTTACCGTAGAGCCGCATGAATTCATTCTCTTGGGCACGGTAAACCGAGCCGATTTTCTGGCGCAAAAGGGGATGGTATACGAGCAACGAATACTTTTGGCACTTTAGGAAGCGGGCGATGGACTCATGGTATCTCCTGAGCACCGGGTGAACTTCGCGAGCTGTGAACGATTCGTCCAGATTAAGATGCAAACCGACATCCAGACCAGTGCCTCGCACCAACTCGGCCGCCCGCTCCGAGTCCGCCATGAACACCATAGCCGTCGCCGCTGTGATCCGGCCCCGGGCATAGCAGGACATGGCGGCTTCCGTCTCGGAACGCGACCGCCCCACATCGTCGGCATTCAAGATGATCATCGACCCGGCAACCGGAGCGGAACATGAACGTTCTGATCATCAAGATCAACTCAACCGGTGATGTGGTGCGAACCACAACACTGTTGCGCCGGTTGGAAGGCAACGTCACTTGGGTTTCTGCGCCGCACAACATAGCGGTGCTGAGCCGGAAGGATGCGAACCTTCGATGCCTCGGGTGGGAAGAGCGTGGCCGTGCACGCGACAGATCTTACGACCTGGTCATCAACCTCGAGGACCAGATTGACGCGGCGCGCTTTGTTGGAGAGATGCGGTACAAGCAGTTGTTTGGAGCGTATCTGAATGGTGGGCAGAACGTGAGCTACACCGACGATTCGCGTCAATGGTTCGATTTGAGTCTCGTCAGCGTCTATGGGCGTGCGGAAGCCGACAGGCTCAAGCTGCAAAACCGCCGCACCTACCAGGACCTCATCTTCGAAGGGTTGGGCTTTTGCTTCGCGGGCGAAAAGTACGTTCTGCCGCAGCCTGCCGTGACGGATCTCGTGGGGGATGTTGCCCTCGCCCCCGCAGCCGGACCCGTCTGGCCCGCGAAAGGCTGGGCGTACTATGGTCAGCTCAAGCTCGAGCTCGAGGCTCAGGGCCTGCGCGTCAACGTGTTGCCGAAGCGGCCATCGCTGCTCGAGCATTTGAGCGACGTCCGGAACCATCGCTGCCTGGTGAGTGGCGACAGTTTGCCGATGCATCTGGCCCTGGGAACGGGCACGCGTTGTGTCACTCTCTTCAACTGTACCAGTCCCTGGGAAATCCATGCCTACGGATTGCAGACCAAGATCGTTTCACCGCTGTTGGAGCAGTTTTTCTACTGGCGAAGTTTCGACGATCGCGCCATCAGGGCTATCGGCGTCGAGGAAGTCTTCGCTGCGGTGCTGGCGCGATTGAAAGGTGATCAGAGCTCGAATCGCGAGGTGCGAAGTGAACCGGGGCGCGAATAGCAGTCTCGGGCAGTTAGAAGACGCCACTTCTTCAGCAATGGCCGGAGCGTGCGGGCAGGCATGCTTCAAGCCAAGCACACAGCCTTCTGCTGCATCGGCCAAAGTGTCGCGCGTGGCCCTGTTGACCGGCGGTTTGGACCAACCGTACGCGCTCGGCCTCGCGTCGGCCCTGATATCCCACGGCGTGATGTTGGATTTCGTTGGAAGCGACGAAGTCAACGGGCCCGAGCTACAAGGAAATCCCCGGGTACGCTTCGTCAACCTGCGTGGCGCCCAGCGGTCGAATGCGGGACTGGCGAGGAAAATCGGGCGCGTATTGCTCTCTTACGTCCGTCTGCTGCGGTATGCCGCAAGCAGCGAAGCGCGGGTCGTCCACATTCTCTGGAACAACAAGTTGGAGACCTTGGATCGGACCCTCCTTCTCCTTTACTATCGACTGCTCGGCAAACGCATCGTCTTCACGGTTCACAACGTGAACGCACGCCGGCGGGATGGCGGTGACACCTGGCTGAACCGGCTGACGTTGCGAATTCAATATCACCTCGTCGATCACCTCTTCGCTCATACCGAGCAAGCGAAATCGGAGCTCCAGGCGGATTTCGACGTGCCAGACAGGAAGATCACCGTCATTCCATTTGGCCTCAACAGCACGGTTCCCGATACCGCTTTAACATCGCTGCAGGCGAGGCAGCGTTTGGGGTTGAGCAACCGCCATAAGGTGGTGCTCTGCTTCGGCAATATCGTGCCCTACAAGGGTCTGGAGTACCTGGTGGAGGCGATGGCGCTGCTGGCCGAGACCCATCCTGAGTGCCGTCTGATCATCGCCGGTCAGCCCAAGAAGCCCACAGCGTATTGGGAACAGGTTGCGGGCCGCATCTCTGACCTCGGGCTCGGCTCCCGCGTGATCATGCGCATCGAATACGTGCCGGATACGGACACGGAGATCTACTTCAAGGCGGCCGATGTTCTGGTGTTGCCGTACACGCACGTCTACCAAAGCGGTGTGCTGTTCCTGGGATACAATTTTGGTCTGCCCGTCATTGCCTCGGATGTGGGTTCCCTCAAAGAGGAAATCATCGAGGCGGAAACCGGATTTGTTTGCAAGCCGCGCGACCCGGTGGATCTGGCGAAAAGTATGGAAACCTATTTCGCCAGTGACCTCTACCAGCATCTGGAAGTGTGCAGACCGGAGATTCGAAACTCTGTGCACCAGCGCCATTGTTGGGCGCAAGTCGGAGAAATCATCACCGGGGTGTACGCACAGCTCGTCGGCCGAGAATGAGATGACCGAGCTCAAGCGAAACTCGTAGACTGGGCCGGCCTTGGAGAGTTCCTACTTTAGCTCGGTGCGATTCGGCTTTGCACGAAACTCATCGGACTAGCGCGAATTGCCTTGATCGAGCTTATCAGTTCCTCGAAGTAGTCCGTCCGATCCTGCCGGCCTGGGGAGCTCGCAGGCGTCGCCTTCGCGGTCGGCAAGGGCACGCTCGATCGAGGCCAGCAGCTCAGCTTGCGCCGGCGCACCGTGGATCAGCATTCGTTTGAAGAAGCCGCCCTTTGAAGCGACCAGATCTCCGTCGAGAAAGACGTCGAACTGACCGAAGCCACCTTCTTCGACGGTTACCTGCGCCGCGAAGCGTTCCCTCAACTCTTTGGCGAGATCGTCCGCGCGGTCGCGATAACCGCACGGCCCGCAGTACAGGATCCGGAGCTCCATGGTGAGACAGTACGACCGGAGCGGATGCCGAGGCAAGCCACACCGACTGACTGCCGGAGCGCATGACTTCCCCCCAACTGCTTCCTTACCGAGGCTGCCGGTTTTCTTGCGAGTGGTCCCTCGATACGCCGCCGAAGACGGCGGCTCCTCGGGACGAACGGATTTGTGCCTTTTAGTTTGCAGCGCCGGTCCGCCTGGTTGGCCGGCCGCTTCGATATCGACCTAACCGGACGCGAGCCACGCTTCGAGGATCGGCGCGAAAGCGGGATCGCGCGACACCCAATGGCCGCACTCGAGGCCGGCGACGGTGCCGTCGTTTCTTTCGATGTGCTCGATCCACTTCTGTGAGTGAAACGGGAAGGGCTTCTTCTTGCCGTAGACGAACAGCAACGGTACCCGCGGCCAGTAGTTCTCCGTCTCCCTGCCCGCGCGCCCGCTGAGAAGGTCACGCCAGATGTTGCGATAGGGGTAGTTCATCCAGGAATTGATCTGCGTGCGCGGCAACGGCGCCTGCATCGCGCCGGCGAGGGCGCGGGTCATCGCGTCGCCGATGCGCCCGCCGAGCACGAAGGCGAGGAGCAGCCACCACTGGTAGGCCATGATTCCGAGCATGGCGGCGGCGCTCGGCTCGACGTGCGGCGCGACGTCGAGGCTGGCAACGCGCGCGACCAGTTCCGGGTTGCGTTGGTGCAGCAGGTGCCCCCAGAAGCAGCCCCAGTCGTGCAGGATCAGAGTGACCTTCCCGCCAGGTGCTACCTCGCGGATCATTTCGGTGAGCGCGCCGACGATCTCGTCGGTGCTGTAGCCCCAGCGCGAAGTCCGCCGGCCGTCGAAGTTCGGCAGCGTCGTGCGGACACAACGGTAACGCCCCGCCAACGCGGCAACGTGCGCGTCCCACAACGTCGCATCGTCCGGCCAGCCCTGGATGAACACCAGCGTCTCGCCGGCTTCGGGTCCCTCGACGATCGGAGTCAGGCGCAATGCCATCGGTCATCCATGGAGGATCTGCTCTTCCTGCACAAGCTTCCGGGCCGGTTGAGTAGTGGGTCAATTTGATTGTAGCGAACGGGCGCCCCGTAACCTCCCGCCAACTCCCTCCTTGGTAGAGAGTGTCGATAAACGCCACAGGTCCCTCGATACGGCCGCTGAGAAGACGCGGCCTACTCGGGACGAACGGAGAGAGGTCTTG
>Ga0187892_10006975_pt1 | contig 16391 bp, 12 predicted proteins | sample MA1701073metaG_FD_139345 | JGI IMG/M metagenome (GOLD analysis project Ga0187892, IMG submission 139345) | Bio-ooze microbial communities from a basaltic lava cave in the Kipuka Kanohina Cave System on the Island of Hawaii, USA - MA170107-3 metaG ... | reverse complement strand
TCGCCGGCTCCAACTGCGACCGTGAGCGCCATTGCCACATTGTGGCCCTTCGGGCTCCGATCGACGAGGCGGAGCCCGCTCCCAATGGGTGCGCCGGAAGGGCGAGCCGCCGTCGCGGCCTCGATACGTTGCGTGGGACCCGTCACGCGACCCCTGAGGGCTAGTCGCGCTCGACCTGCTGCATGGGGGCGGCGCCGCCCAGGCGGCGTTCGCTGGTGGTGACCAGGGCCTTGCCGTCGGGCCGGTAGGCGATGGCCTCGCCCTGGGGGCGGGGCCCGAGAGCGACGGGCTGCGGCGGCTGGGACCAGACGTCGTCGAAGGCGGCCCCGGCCTCGGGTAGGACCAGCTCGAACCCCTGGGCGTAGGTGCACAGGGCCACTCGGCGGCCGTCGGGGGCGATGTCCCCACCCGTGACCGACGAGAGCACGGTCGGCCCGCCGATCGGCAGGGTGGCCACCTTCTCCATGGTCTTCGGCGAGCCCGGGGCCAGCGGGGCCCGGGCCACGTATACCCCCGGCGCCCCCTCCTTGGCCACCACGTACACGTCCCCCGACGAGGGGTGGACGAGCAGGGCCTCGGCATCGTGAGCCCCGTCGGGATACCGCAGGGTCAGGGCCTCGGCCGGTGCAGTGGGACCGGGCGCCGCGCCGGCGGCGGGCTCGGGCACCCGGTAGACCACGATCGACGGGCGCACCGCCAGGTTGTCGCCGATGTCGCCGACGTAGAGGTAGGGCGTGTCGGCCCGGGGCCCGGGGCCGGCGGCGATGTCCTCCCAGTCGAACGCCTCCGCCCCCGTCACCGTCCATGAACCGCACGAGCGGGCCCGATCGTCCAGGCAGTACAGGACGGCCCCGTCGTCGGAGTCGTTGTGGGTCCAGTAGCGGCCCGCCACCTGCCGCGACGCCACCACCCCGCTGCTCTCGGTGACGGCCGGGTCGGCGATGTTGCCGAGCAGGACGGGCGCGCCGTACCCCTCGGGCGCGGCCGTCGTGGTCGCGGCCGGCGGATCGGCGGGATCGGCGGTGTCCTCCTGTCCCGAGCTACAGGCAGCCAGCACCAGCAGCAGGGCCGCACCGCCGACGGCGGCCGCCGTCAGTCGGTGAAGCCGTTCTCGCGCAGCCAGTCGCGCGCCACCGCGTCGGGGTCGGCCTTGTCGTCGTCGACCCGCCGGTTGAGCTCGGCCAGCTCCTCGGTGGTCAGGGCGGCCGAGACGCGGTTGAGGATGGTGCGCACCTCGGACGTGGCCGCTTGCGTGCGGATGACGGGGATGATGTTGTCGGCGTTCTGGAGCTGGCGGTCGTCCTCGAGGATGACGAAGCCGCGGGCCCGGGCCCCGCCGTCGGTCGACAAGATGAGCGTCACGTCCACGTCGCCCCGTTCCAACGCATTGTTGGCCACCGCCCCCAGGCCCACCGCCTTGAACTCGCGGAACCGGATCCCGTACTTGGACTCGAGCCCGGGGGCGCAGAAGGGCCGCGTGGGGCACTCGGGCGGCCCGCCCAGTGAGAGCTGCCCGGCCACCGGGGCCAGGTCGGACAGGCGGCGGAGGCCGAAGCGGTCGGCGGTCGCCCGGGTCACGGCGAAGGCGTTCTGGTCGACGGCGGGAGAGGGCTCGAGGGCGGTCAGGCCGCGGGACTCGAGGCGGCTCCGCAGCCGTTCGGCGGTGGCCCGGGCGTCGGCCGAGGCCTCGCCGGCGGCGTTGTTGTAGTGCTCGAGGTCGGTGGCGGCGTACCCGATGTAGAGGTCGAGCTCGCCCCGCTCCAGGGCGGGCGAGACGACCTCCCGGCTGCCGAGGTTGGGCCGGATGGTGACCGTGTAGCCCTCCGACCGCAGGGCGCCCGCGTACAGCTCCGACAGGACGGCGCTCTCGGTGAAGTTGAAGGCACCGATGGTGAGGCTGCCCTTGGCCGACGACCCGCCAGACGAGTCGTCGCCGTCACCGCAGGCGGCGGCCCCCATGGCCAGGGCCAGCAGGGCGACGACGGGCACGGCCAGCCGTCGGGGTCGGGACGTTCGGACACGCATGGTGCACCTCCGGCGCGGGGACTGCCCATTCTTTCTCAAGCGTGCCGGTCAGCTCGGCTGGGGATCGGCGGCCAGGCCCACGAAGGGTTCGCGGCGCTCCCGGGCCGGGCGCCGGCGACGCAGCGGGGCGGGCACGACCAGGCGCTGGAGGCCGGCCAGGGCCAGCTCGGTGACGATGGCGAGGGCGGCCACCAGCACCGCACCGGCGAAGACCTGCACGAAGTCGCGCTGGGCCGTCCCGTCCACGATGAACCGGCCCAGGCCGCCCCACGCGACCAGGGCGGCGAGGGTGGCGGTGGCCACGACCTGCACCGCCGCCGTCCGCACCCCGCCCACCACGACGGGCATGGCCACCGGCAGCTCCACCCGCCACAGCGACTGGGCGCCCGTCATCCCCATGCCCCGGGCCGCCTCCCGCACCTCGGCGTCGACTCCCTGCAGGCCGACGTAGGCGTTGGTGACCATGGGCGGCACGGCCAGTGCCACCAGGGCGAAGAAGGCGGGCTTCCAGCCGATGCCCCAGACCTGGGCGGCGAGCACCAGGATGGCGAAGCTGGGGACGGCCCGGCCCACGTTGGAGGCGTTGATGGCGATGGCCCCACCCCGCCCCGTGTGCCCCAGCCAGATCCCCAGGGGCAGCGCCAGCGCCGCCGCCACCAGCATGCTCGCGCCGGACATGGCCACGTGCTCGTAGAGCCGGTGGACGGCCCCGGCGTTGCCCTCCCACGACGAGGCCGACGTGAACCACTCCACCACCCCGCTCCAGAAGTTCACTGGTCCCGCCCCCACGGGGTGAGCCGGCGCTGGAGGGCGGCCAGGCCCACGTCGGCCACCACTGCCAGCGCCACTGACAGCAACGCCCCCACCACCAGGGGCGTGCGAAAGTCACGGGTCAGCCCGTCGAGGATGAGCCGGCCCAGCCCGCCCTGGCCGATGTAGGCGGTGACGGTGACCAGTCCGATGGTGGTCACCACCGCAACTCGGATGCCGGCCACGATGACGGGCAGGGCCAGGGGCAGCTCGATGCGGAACAGGCGGCGGGCGGGCCCGAACCCCATGCCCGCAGCCGCCTCCCTGACCTCGGGCGCCACCCCGTCCAACCCGATGACGATGTTCCGGGTGAGGATGAGCAGGGTGTAGGTGACGAGGCCGATGACGGCCGTGGTCCGGCTCAGCCCCGTCCAAGGGGTGAGCAGGCCGAACAGGGCCAGGGAGGGGATCGTGTAGAGGATCCCGGCCGTCGACAGCACGGGTGCCGCCAGCCACCGCCAGCGGCGGGCCACGAGGGCCAGGGGGAAGGAGATGGCCAGGCCGATCAGGGTCGCCACCACGGTGAACACCACGTGCTCCCGGGTGGCGGCGCCGATGTCGTCGAGGTGGGTGGTGACCCAGTCCCACCGCACCCAGGGGTCCACAGCGGCAGACTACAGGCGCCTCATGATCCGCCTCGACGGCGTCACCAAGCGGTTTCCCGACGGCCACGTGGCCGTCCACGCCCTCGACCTCGAGGTCGGGAAGGGCGAGGTCTGCATGCTCGTCGGCCCGTCCGGGTGCGGCAAGACGACGACGTTGAAGATGATCAACCGCCTCGTCGAGCCCTCCGGAGGCCGCATCCTGCTCGACGGGGAGGACGTCACCCGCGCCGATCCCGTCGAGCTGCGGCGGCGGATCGGCTACGTGATCCAGCAGGTCGGCCTGTTCCCGCACCAGACCGTGGGGGACAACGTGGCCACCGTCCCCCGCCTGGCCGGCTGGGACAAGCCCCGCGTGCGCGACCGGGTCGACGAGCTGCTGCGCCTGGTCGGGCTCGAGCCGTCGAGGTACCGGGGACGCTACCCCCACCAACTGTCGGGCGGAGAGCGCCAGCGGGTGGGCGTGGCCCGGGCCCTCGGCGTCGACCCGCCCGTCCTCCTCATGGACGAGCCGTTCGGGGCCATCGACCCCATCAACCGCGACCGGCTCCAGCACGAGTTCCTCCGCCTCCAGTCCGAGGTGCGCAAGACCGTCGTGTTCGTGACCCACGACGTGGACGAGGCCATCAAGCTGGGCGACCGCATCGCCGTGCTGCGGGGAGGCGGCCATCTGGAGCAGGTGGGCACACCGCCGGAGATCCTCGGCGAGCCCGCCACGCCCTTCGTGGCCGACTTCGTGGGCGCCGACCGGGGCCTGAAGCGGCTGACGGTGACCGCCATCGACGCCGCCGGCCTGGAACACCCGCCGGTGGTGGCCGCCGGCGCGCCGCTGGGCGAGGCCCGACGGGCCCTCGACGGGCACGGGTGGGCAGCGGTGGTCGACGACCGGGGCCGGCTGCACGGGTGGGTTGACGGTGCCCGCCTCGGTGAGGGCGCCGCCGGCGGCGAGGGGGGCACGGCCGCTGACCGGGCCCGGCGGGCGACGGCCTGGGTGCCGGCCCGGGCCAGCCTGAAGGACGCCCTGTCGGCCCTGCTCCTCCACGACGCCGGCTGGGTGGCGGTGCTGGGCGACGAGGACGAGCGGTTCCTGGGCGTGCTCACCCCCTCGTCGCTGCACGCCGCCCTGCGGCGCTCGGTGGGGTCCGGGGCCGGCGAGACGGGCGCCGCTACGCTCGGCGGGGATGGCTGACCTCGAGGCCCAGATCGAAGAGCTGTGGGAGCGGCGGGCCGAGCTGACCACCGGCCACGATGACGCCCTGTCCGTCGTCCGCCAGGCGGTTCGCCTGCTCGACCGGGGAGAGGTGCGGGCCGCCGAGGTCGACCCCCAGACCGACCAGGTCGTCGTCCACGTGTGGGTCAAGCAGGCCATCCTGCTCTTGTTCAGGCTGTCGTCCATGGAGACGGTCGAGCTGGGCCCGTTCGAGTACGCCGACCGCATCCCCCTCAAGCACGGCTACGACGAGGCGGGGGTGCGGGTGGTGCCCGGGGCATCGGCCCGGTGGGGTTCGTTCCTCGACCGGGGCGTCGTCATGATGCCGAGCTACGTCAACATCGGGGCCCGGGTGGGGGCCAACACCATGGTCGACACGTGGGCCACCGTGGGTTCGTGCGCCCAGGTTGGGGCCAACGTCCACCTGTCCGGCGGAGTGGGCATCGGCGGCGTGCTCGAACCGCCCCAGGCCGCGCCCGTCATGATCGGCGACGACTGCCTCATCGGCAGCCGCTGCATGATCACTCAGGGGGCGCGGGTCGGGAACGGGTGCGTGCTGGCCGAGGGTGTGATCCTCAACCCCGGCATCCCCGTCATCGACGCCCAGACGGGCGAGCAGCTGAGCCGGGGCGTGGTGCCGCCGTGGTCGGTCGTGGTGCAGGCGGCGCGCCGCCGGGAGTTCCCGGGTGGGGAGTTCGGCCTGCCCTGCGCCCTCGTCATCCGCCGCCTGAGCGAGGGCGATCGCCACGACAAGGGCAAGCTGGAGGACATCCTGCGCGAGCACGGCGTCGGCACCTGAGTGAGCGGGCTCCTCGAGTTCACCGCCGAGCTCGTCGACATCCCCTCCGTCAGCCACGACGAGCGGGCCATCACCGACCATCTGGAGGGCATCCTGGCCGGGGTGCCGTGGCTGGACGTCACCCGGGTGGGGGAGAACCTCGTCGCCCGCACGTCGCTCGGGCGCGACCGCCGGCTGCTGCTGGCCGGCCACACCGACACCGTGCCCCCCAACGGCAACCGGCAGGCCCGCATCGTGGGCGACGAGCTGTGGGGGATCGGCGCGTGCGACATGAAGGGAGGCGTGGCGGTGCTGGCCGAGCTGGCCCGCACCGTGGCCGAGCCCTCCGTCGACGTCACCTACGTGTTCTACGAGTGCGAGGAGATCGACGCCCGCTTCAACGGGATCGAGCGCCTGTTCCGGGAACGGCCCGACCTGCTCGACACCGACGCCGCTGTCCTGGCCGAGCCCACCGCCGCCCGGGTCGAGGCCGGCTGCCAGGGGACGCTGCGGGCCCGGCTCACCTACGGCGGGGTGCGGGCCCACTCGGCCCGGCCCTGGCTGGGCCGCAACGCCATCCACCGCCTCGGCCCCGACCTGGCCGCCCTCGCCGACTACGAGGGCCGGTTCGTCGAGATCGACGGCTGCACGTTCCGCGAGAGCCTCCAGGCGGTGTTCGTGGACGGGGGCGTAGCCGGAAACGTCGTGCCCGACTCGGCGGTGCTCACCGTGAACCATCGCTTCGCCCCCGACCGCACGCCCGAGCAGGCCGCCGCCCACGTGCGGGACGTGCTGGCCGGAGCCGACGGATTCGAGGTGGTCGACCACGCGGTGGCGGCGGCGCCGTCGCTCGGCCACCCGCTGTTGACCTCGCTGCTGGTCTCCACCGGCAGGCCCGCCGAGGCCAAGCTGGGCTGGACGGACGTGGCCCGCTTCGCCGCTCGGGCCGTGCCCGCCACCAACTTCGGGCCGGGCGATCCCAACCTGGCCCACCACGCCGACGAACGGGTCAGTCGGTCGGACGTGGACACGGTCTACTCGGTGCTCAAGACGCTGCTCGAGCGAGCCGAGGAACATACGTCCGACTGACCGTCCACCGTTCGGCCTGCCCATGTACCGGCTGTTCACCTTGCAGAGGGTCCGCTGTGTTGTCGCGCTGTGCTGCGCCCTGGGCGCAGTGCTGGCCGGAGGTGTGCCACGGCCGGCCCTGGCCAGCGACGACTCGTTCTTCGAGATGCAGTGGAACCTGGCCCAGATCGGGGCCGAGGAGGCCTGGGGGCGATCGACCGGCTCGGGCGTGACGATCGGCATCGTCGACACCGGCGTGGACATCGACCACCCCGACCTGCGGGGCAAGATCGACGCCACCGCCAACTGCGTGGGCGGGACGTGCCGCGACGGCAACGCCTTCGACGTGCATGGCCACGGCACCATGGTTTCGGGCATCGCCGCCGCCGCCACCGGCAACGGCCGGGGTGTGGCGGGCGTGGCACCCGACGCCCGTCTCGTCGTGGCCAAGGCCATCGACAACGACGGCAAGGGCGAGGTGGCCGATATCAACGCCGCCATCCGTTGGGTGGTCGACCGGGGGGCCAAGGTGGTCAACCTGAGCCTCGGAGACCCCAACTTCCTCGTCGTCTCCCTGCTCGGCACCCCGCTCCGGCCCGGGATCGACTACGCCTGGAGCCGGGGGGCGGTGCCCGTGCTCGCCTCCGGCAACGAGAACCTCGGCGTGGGCGGCCTCGGCTCCTCGAACTACGGCGACCTCAACGCCCTGGTGGTGGGCGCGACCGACAAGTCGGGTGGCCCCGCCTCCTACTCGAGCGGCATCGGCACCGCCAAGTGGGGCCTGGTGGCGCCCGGCGGCAGCGCCGGCGGGGCCGGCAACGACATCCTCTCCACCTTCCCCCAGGCCCGTTACGCCTGGGTGGCCGGTACCTCCATGGCCGCTCCCCACGTGTCGGGCGCCCTGGCCCTCCTCCTCGCCCAGGGCATGACGCCCAGCGCGGCGGTGGAGCGGCTCCTCGCCACCGCCGACAAGGCCAGTTGCGGCTCGGGATGCAAGGGCCGCCTCAACGCCGCCGCCGCCGTGGGCAGCACCGGCGCCCCTGCCACCACCGCACCCCGGCCGACCACGCCGCTCGACTCGCCCGCCTCCACCGTCCGCCCCCGGGCTGGCACGACCACGTCGACCACGTCGACCACGGCCGTGGCTCCGACGACCACGGCCGTGGCTCCGACGACCACGCTGCCCGTGCCCGACACGGCCGAGCCGGCCCCCGCCACCCTCACCGCCGCCCCCTTCGGCATCGAGGCCGACCTGCCCCGTGCCCGGTACTCGGCCGTCCTCGCCCTGGCCGTGGCCCTCATCGGCGGCGTCGGCGCGGCCGCCGGCATGGTGGCCTGGGCCCGGTTCAGAGCTGGCGGATGATGGTGGCCACCTTGCCGTAGAGACGGAAGTCGCCCGGCTCCAGCTCGATGGGCTGGTAGGCGGCGTTGGCCGGCAGCAGCACGATCTTGCCGCCCTTGCGGGTGAACGTCTTGACCGTGGCCTCCTCTCCCGGGATGCCAGCGACCACGATCTCGCCCTTGCGGGGCTCTCCTTCGACCGTGCGGACGACGGCGTAGTCGCCGTCGAGGATGCCGGCTTCGATCATCGAATCGCCACGGACGCGGAGCATGAACACCTGCCCGTCACCCGTCCAGTCGGCCGGGAGGGGGTAGAGCTCCTCCACGTTCTCCTCGGCCAGCACGTCGGTGCCGGCGGCCACGTCGCCCACCAGCGGCACGTGGCGGGCGGGGCGGCGCTCCATGGCCGCGCCCGACGACGGGTCGTAACGGACCTCGATGGCTCGCGGCTTGCTGGGGTCGCGCCGCAGGTAGCCGAGGCGTTGCAGGGTGTTGAGGTGGGCGTGGACGGTGGAGGTGGAGGTGAGGCCCACCGCCTCGCCGATCTCCCGCACGGACGGGGGAAAGCCCCGGCTGCGCATCTGTGCCTCGATGAAGTCGAGAATGCCCCGCTGGCGTGGTGTGAGGCTGCCTTCCGTCACGGGATCTCCCTCCGTCGAACGGGTGTTCGGCATGCACCGTACCATTTCGTTCCCGAGAAGGCAAACATTCGTTCGAGAACGTTGTTGACGGCGAACAGCCGTTCGTGGTTTACTGGCCGGGTACCGAACGCACGTTCCGCCGAGCGGGAAGGAGGGAGCCATGGTCGCCGTGTCCAGCGCCACCGTCGGAGCTGCGCCGTGGGTGCCCCCCAGGGTGCCCCCCACTCCCGGTCGGCGGCTGGCGCTCGCACCGGCGGGGCGGCTGCCGGCCAGCACCTACCGGCGTCGCCGGGCCGTTGCCGCCGGCCTGGTCGCGGCGCTGGTGCTTGCCGTGTTCGCCGGGTTGGGGATGCTCGGGGGCGGCCCTCTTCCCGCCCCCGGACGCCCCGCCCAGCTCCGGGGGGGCGCCACCTACGTGGTCCAGCCGGGCGACACGTTGTGGTCGATCGCCTCCAGGCTCGAGCCGGGAGCCGACCCCCGGCCGGTCGTTGACCGGCTGACCGACGCGCACGGGGGCACGGTGTTGCACGTGGGGGAACGGATCCGCCTGCCGGCCTCCTGAGCCACGCGGCCGGGGGTACGGTCGGATGCGATGCGCTGCCCCTCGTGCTCGAGTCTCGACGACAAGGTCGTCGACTCGCGCCTGGCCGACGACGGTGTCGCCATCCGGCGCCGGCGCGAGTGCCTGGCCTGCGCCCGGCGGTTCACCACCTACGAACGCCTCGACGAGGTGCCGCTCGTCGTCTTGAAGCGCTCGGGGGCCCGGGAGCCCTTCGACCGGGCCAAGCTCGTGGACGGGATGCGGTCGGCGGCCAAGAACCGGCCGGTGTCGGCCGAGCAGCTCGACGCACTGGCGATGGAGGTGGAGGAGGCCATGCGGATGGAGGGCGGCCAGGTTGCCAGCGCCGCCATCGGCCACGGGGTGCTGGCTCGCCTCCGGAGCCTCGACGAGGTGGCCTACCTGCGCTTCGCCAGCGTCTACAAGGGGTTCGAGGCGGCCGGCGACTTCCAGCGGGAGGCGGGCCTGCTGGCCGATCCCGAGGGCTGACCTCCGGCCCGAGGGCGAATCCACAGGTTGGGGACGGCTTTGCCCCCTAGCGGTGCACAGGATCGCCCCCCCTACGATCCGCCCGGGCAAGGTGCGGTACGCGCAAACCTTCGCGAACCGCCTCTGACCAGCAACGACGGCACCACCCGGGGGTTGACATCCGGAGGCGCCACTGCTGAAATTACATACTCGTCATTTAGTGGTCGGGCGGCACGCCCGCCACAAGATGTTGTGGTCGATCCCGACCGGCATCCTGTGGCCGGCCTGGGACCGCCACCGCCGGAAGGGATGGACTCGCCCATGACACTGGCCCCGGAGAAGGCTGGCATCGGACTCCGCCGTCACTTCACCGCCGAAGGTGAGAACCCCTACGACGGGGTGGCGTGGGAGCTACGGGATGCCCGCATCACCAACTACCGGGACGGGTCGGTCGCCTTCGAGCAGCGGCATGTCGAGTTCCCCGTGTCGTGGTCCCAGAACGCCACCAACATCGTGGCCCAGAAGTACTTCCGCGGTCAGCTGGGGTCGCCCGAGCGGGAGCGGTCGCTGCGCCAGGTGGCCGACCGGGTGGTCGACACCATCACCGAGTGGGGTCGCAAGCACGGCTACTTCACCGACGAGCAGGAGGCCGAGGCCTTCCGGGCCGAGCTCAAGCACCTGATCGTCCACCAGAAGGCGGCGTTCAACTCGCCGGTGTGGTTCAACATCGGTGTGGCCGGCGAGCCCCAGCAGGCCTCTGCATGCCAGCCCTGGCACGCCCTCGTCAGCACTCCCGAGGGCCTCGTCCCCATCGGTCAACTGGTCGACGACGACGCGGTGGGCGCCAAGGTGTTCGACGCTTTCGGCCTCACCAGCGTGGTGGCCGTCAAGGCCAACGGCACCAAGACCGTCCTGCGGGTCGGCACCGCCGAGGGCTACGTCCTCGACGTCACCGCCGACCATCTTGTCTGGCGCTCCCGGCGGGGCGACGCGTCGGGCGAGTTCGTGCCCGCTGGCCAGCTCCGGCCCGGCGACCAGCTCGAGTGGCACATGACCGACTCGTGGGGTGACGGCCAGATCACCCGGGAGGGCGTCGCCGAGGCCGCCCTCGCCGGGTGGATCCAGGCCGGCGGCTACATCGTCGACGTGGGCGGCCGGGGCGTGGCCGGCGGCGAGGTCACCGTCTCGGGTCAGGCCGAGGAGCAGTGGTTCCGCAAGGCCCTGGCCGATGCCCTGCCCGGGGCCAGGGCCAGCGAGCGGTCGGCGGGGGCCGGGCCCGGCCCCGTCCAGGGCCGCCGCCTGCACATCGACGGCGCCGGCCTGGCCGGGTTCGTGAAGCGGTGGGGCCTCCACCGCCAGGGCATGGAGGCGTCCGTCCCCGAGGCGCTCTACACGGCGCCGCTGCCAGTGGCGGCCGGCTACCTGCGCAGCCTCTTCCAGGCCGAGGGCTGGGTGTCCTCCACCGGCGCCGTCGTCGGCCTGGCCATGGCCTCCGAGCACGTCGTCCGGGGCGTCCAGTCGCTGTTGCTGCGCTTCGGCATCTTCTCCCGGGTCCGCCGGGTGGCCGAGCGCCGGGCCGGGGGCAACGACTTCTGGGTCCTCAACGTCACCGTCGCCACCGACGGGCGCCGCTTTGCCGACGAGATCGGCTTCGTCGACCCGGGCCCGACCGCCGACCTGGAGTCCGCCCTGGCCAAGTCCGGCTCCACGGGGGCGGCGCCGGCCGTGCGGCTGGTCGAGGTGCAGGGGGTCGGCGTCCTCGGTGACGTGCCCGTCTACGACATCCAGACCGAGAGCGGCGAGTACCTGAGCGGCAACCTCCGCGTCCACAACTGCTTCATCCTGGCCGTCGAGGACACCATGAAGTCGATCCTCAACTGGTACGTCGAGGAGGGGACGATCTTCAAGGGCGGGTCGGGGGCGGGCATCAACCTGTCCAACATCCGCTCGTCGAAGGAGACCCTGAAGGGGGGAGGCGGCGCCTCCGGCCCCGTCAGCTTCATGCGGGGCGCCGACGCCTCGGCCGGCACCATCAAGTCGGGCGGGAAGACCCGCCGGGCGGCCAAGATGGTCATCCTCAACGCCGACCATCCCGACGTCGAGGACTTCATCTGGTGCAAGGCCATCGAGGAGCGCAAGGCCCGCGTGCTGCGCGATGCCGGCTTCGACATGGACCTCGACGGCAAGGACAGCCACTCCACCCAGTACCAGAACGCCAACAACTCGGTCCGGGTCACCGACGAGTTCATGCAGGCCGTCGTCGACGGCCGCGACTGGCACCTGCGGGCCGTCACCACCGGCGACTCCGTCCGCACCCTCCCCGCCCGTGACCTCTTTCGCCAGATCGCCGAGGCCGCCTGGGAGTGCGCCGACCCCGGCATGCAGTTCGACACCACCATCAACCGCTGGCACACCGCCTCCACCACCGGCCGCATCAACGGGTCCAACCCGTGCTGCTTCACCGGCGACACGCTTGTGGACACGGCCGACGGACTGCTTTCCTTCGACCGGCTGCACAAGATGTACGAGGCGGGTGACGAGTTACCCGTTGCCCGTTCCTATGACGTCGGTCAGGCGGCTGCCTGTGAACGACCCATCACCAAGGTCTGGGTGGCCGGTCGCACCGAGCGCCTGGTCGAGGTCCAGACCGAAGCGGGTGTGACCCTCGTCTGCACTCCCGAGCACAGGTTCCTGACGGCATCGGGCTCGTATGTGGAGGCAGCCCAGCTCCGGCGCGATGAGCAGCTCCGAACCGTCAAGGCGTCGGGCGTAGCACACGAGGATCGCGTCGTATCCGTGTCCGACCTCTTGTTGGACGCGCCGGTGGCCGTGTACGACATGGAGATCGCAGGCACGCACGCCTTCGCCGTTGCCGGCGACTGGGTGCAGGCGCCGCACGCCGTGGTCGTGCACAACAGCGAGTACATGCATCTCGACAACTCGGCGTGCAACCTGGCCAGCCTCAACCTGCTGAAGTTCCTCGACGAGGACAGCCGTTTCGACGTGGAGGGGTTCAAGCAGGCCGTCGAAGTGGTGTTCACCGCCCAGGAGATCCTCGTCGGCAACGCCGACTACCCCACCGAGCGCATCGCCGAGACGTCCCGCCGGTTCCGCCAGCTCGGCCTCGGCTACGCCAACCTGGGTGCCCTGCTCATGGCCCTGGGCCTGCCTTACGACTCCGACCAGGGCCGGGCCTGGGCGGCGTCGATCACATCACTCATGACGGGCCATGCCTACGCCACGTCGGCCCGCATCGCCTCCCGCATGGGACCGTTCACCGGGTACCAGGAGAACGCCGATCCCACCATCCGGGTCCTCCGGATGCACCAGGACGCCTCCCGTGTGGTCGACGGGCAGATGGTGCCCCTCGAGCTGTCCTCCGCCGCTCAGGACGCATGGGATGCGGCGGTCGAGCTGTCGGACTGGTTCGGCGTGCGCAACTCGCAGGCCAGCGTGTTGGCGCCCACCGGCTGCCTGGTCGGCGGATCCCTCGTCGCCACCGACCGGGGCCTCGTGCGGCTCCGTTCTCTCGCCGACCCCGACGGCCCGCAGTGGCAGGACCTCGACGTGTCGGTCGCCACCGACGACGGTCCCCGGCAAGCCACAGCGTTCTACGTCAACGGCTCCGAGGCGGTCGTCACCGCCCAGACCGGGCGCGGCTACCGCATCCAGGGCACGCCGACCCACCGCATGAAGGTCGTCGACCCGGCATCGGGCGAGTGGACGTGGCGGCGGTTCGCCGAGCTGCAGGCCGGTGACCTCGTGCCGCTCTCCCTCGACCAGATCGTCGGCGCGCCGGTTGAAGTCCCGCTCCCGCCACTGGCCGAGGCGTACTCGAGGGCCGAGCACCATGTCACCGTTCCCCGGCGGATGAGCCCGGAGCTGGCCGAGCTGGTCGGGTACTTCATGGGCGACGGGTCGCTCCACTCCAGTGGGCTCCGCCTTGGTGTGACCAAGGGCGATTTCGACGTCGTCGAGCGGCTGGAGCGGCTCGGCAAGGAGTTGTTCGGGATCGCGGCCCGGGTCACCCCGAAGGAGGGCTACGACGAGGTTGCCTTCTCGTCCGTGCGACTGGCCCTGTGGTGGGAGGCGTGCGGGTTCGCCAAGCACGCGCCAGGCGGGGGCCGCGTCGGCAAGGGATGGCACCCGCACATCCCCGACGCCGTCCTGCACGCCAACGACCGGGAGGTCTACCGCTCGTTCCTTCGAGGGCTCTTCGAAGCCGACGGCACGGTCACGGCCGGCTACCCGAGTTGGTCGAGCACGACCCCCTCGTTCTCGCACGACGTGCAGGCGCTGCTGCTCGCCCTGGGCTTTCCCACCACGCTGCGCGCCGACGACAGCCGTACCGGCGGGGGGACGTCACCCATCGTTGCGCTACGCCTGCTCGACGCCTCTTTGGCGGCACGCTGGCTCGACGAGGTGGGGTTCATGAGCGGCCGCAAGTGCGCGGCGGTTGCGACGAGCAACGGCCGCCACGCGGCTCGTCACGATCACATCCCGCTCACCCGGGCCATGGTCGACCGGCTGGCGCCGCGCAACGATCGGCTGCGCAAGGTGCTGCTCATGGAGGTGGGCCGGGGGGCGGTGTCCCGCCGGGCGGCCACCGAGTTGTTCGAGCGGACGCAGGACGCCGAGCTCGGCCGCCTGCTCCGGTTCTTCTACGACCGGATCGAGTCGGCGGAGCTCGGCGACGACGAGCTCACCTACGACCTTTCGGTACCCGACAACGTGACCTACGTCGCCAACGGCTTCGTGAGCCACAACACCATCGGCCTCATGATGGACTGTGACACAACCGGCATCGAGCCCGACCTGGGCCTGTGCAAGACGAAGAAGCTGGTGGGCGGGGGCACGATGTCGATCGTCAACCAGACCGTGCCCCGGGCCCTGCGCCGGCTGGGGTACACGGCCGACCAGGTGTCCGACATCGTCGCCTACATCGACGAGCACAAGTCGATCGTGGGGGCACCGCACCTGTCGGCCGACCACCTGCCCGTGTTCGCCTGCTCGATGGGCGACAACACGATCCACTACCTGGGCCACGTCAAGATGATGGGCGCCGTCCAGCCGTTCATCAGCGGCGCCATCTCCAAGACGATCAACATGCCCGAGAGCGTCACGGTCGAGGAGGTCGAGCAGCTTCACATCGACGCCTGGCGGCTCGGCATCAAGGCGGTGGCGATCTACCGGGACAACTGCAAGGTGGCCCAGCCGCTGTCCACCACCAAGAAGGCCGGCGCCCTGGCCGCGCCGGCCCAGCAGCTCGTGGCTCAGGTCGTGGTTCGCGAGCCGGTGCGGGAGAAGTTGCCCCGGCGGCGCAACTCGAAGACGTTCTCGTTCCGGGTGGCCGACTGCCACGGCTACGTGACGGTGGGCGAGTACGACGACGGGCGGCCGGGCGAGATCTTCCTCAAGGTGGCCAAGCAGGGTTCCACCCTGGCCGGGATCATGGACGCATTCGCCATCTCCGTCAGCCACGGCCTCCAGTACGGCGTGCCGCTCAAGGCCTTCATCGACATGTACACCAACATGCGCTTCGAGCCGGCGGGCATGACCGACGATCCCGACATCCGCTTCGCCAGCTCGCTGGTCGACTACATCTTCCGCCGGCTGGCGGTGGAGTACCTGCCGCTCGAGGAACGCAGCGAGCTGGGCATCCTGACCATCGGCGAACGCATGCAGCCCACGCTGCCCGGGGTCGAGGAGTCGGCCACCCCCTCCACGACCGGGGTGGACATCGTCCCCGACCCCGCGCCGGCGCCGGTGGTCGCGCCCGCTCCGCCGGTGGCCCAGCCCGCCGCCTCCGACGCGCCGTACTGCTACCAATGCGGAATGGTCATGCAGCGGGCCGGCGCCTGCTTCGTGTGCTCCAGCTGCGGTACTACGAGCGGCTGTTCTTGATGTTCAGTTGGGTCTGGGAGTCGTCGGGGGCGGCCGGCCCGCACGGTCGACCGGAACTGATGCGCCTCAACCACCGTTTCGGTGGTCTATACGCATCACCTCTCCGTGTCCTCGCCGCTCTGCGCCGGGAAGTCCTGCTCCAGGGGCAGGCGGATCGTCCCGGTACAGGATGTTGTACTCCGCATCGGCGGGTCGTCGTGAACCTTGCTGGTAGTACCCCGTCGTCACACATCGTTGGCCATCAGAACCTGTCGTCAGCCTGGGGTAGGGCACATAAACCGGTTGGCGACCTGATGGCGTCGCAGGAACGGAACCACTCGATGTGGTGGATGAGAGGGCTCCGTTACATATCACCTCTCCACCGGTCTGACCGTGGTGGCAGCCTGCCGGAAGCTGCCCCGCCGAACCTTCCTCCGCTCCGGCCGGCATTCCAGAAGTAGCGAGCAGGAAGGCCACCATTGCTATGCGCAAGGGTTCACCGGCGGCTTGCGCCCTTCCTCGAAGCCTTCATATACAAGCACCCACCCGACGGCATTGATTGAATCTGGGTCTCGGTTCGCGTCACGCGGCTTCAAGACCACCCAATGCACGGCGTTTGGCACCGGATTCGCGGAGACGGCGTTGAAGTCTCTCTCGACCTTGGCAAAGATGCAGGAACCCGAGGTTGCAACCAACTCAGTGACTAAAGTCAGCTTGTTTCCGGGATCCGTGCGGTAGCCCGGTAGGCCGCGAGCCACATCACGTGAAAGTGAATCAAGGATTTGGTCCAGCTGAGCGTCGGTCCCATAGACCGCCTTAAGCCGCTGGACCCCTTCTCGCGGAATCGTTCTCGTCCGGACGACCATCCTCACGACATCGCCTACTGCCGCGTCCAGGCCGGCGAGCACGCGGTTCACGTAGGCCTCGTCGATGACGGCGGGGACGGCGTACGGATCCGTGGTTGTCGTGGTTGCGGGGGCGGTGGGAACCGTGGCAGAGGGGACGT
>Ga0187892_10006974_pt1 | contig 16392 bp, 13 predicted proteins | sample MA1701073metaG_FD_139345 | JGI IMG/M metagenome (GOLD analysis project Ga0187892, IMG submission 139345) | Bio-ooze microbial communities from a basaltic lava cave in the Kipuka Kanohina Cave System on the Island of Hawaii, USA - MA170107-3 metaG ... | reverse complement strand
GCCGTCGAGGACGGGCTGGCCGGCGTTCATCTGGACGAGGACGGGGACCGCCGCATGGACGGCGGCGCGGAGCTCGTGGGCGAGCACGGAGTAGTCCCCGATCGAGAGGTTCGTACCGCAGTTGGCGCCGACGGCGTCGGCCCCGGCGCCGAGCGCAGCGGTGGCGGCGGCGGCGACCGTCGTCCCCATCATCGTTCGGTACTCGCCGGTCTTCGTGCGATCGAAGGCGAAGGTGCCGATCACGAAGGCGGCCCCCGCCTCCCGCGCCGCGCGGATCGCCACCGCCATCTCCTCCGGCGCCGTCATCGTCTCGACGAGGATCCCGTCGACGCCCGCCTCGACCAGGGCGCGGGCCTGGTCGAGGAAGCCGGCGCTCACGTCGGCGGCCTCGTACTCCCCCAGCGGCTCGAGGAATCCGCCGAACGGACCGATGTCCCCGAGGACGACGGCGCGTTCCCCCGCCGCGCGGCGCGCGATCTTCGCGCCGGCGCGATTCACGTCCGCGACGCGATCCTCCGCCTCGTAGCGCGAGAGGACGAAGCGGTTCGATCCGAAGGTGTTCGTGAGGAGGAATTCGGCGCCCGCGTCGAGGTAGGCGCGCTGGATCGTCTCGACGCGGCCCGGGTGCTCGAGGTTCCAGAGGTCGCCGCAGCCGCCCGGCTCGAGTCCCGCGCGCTGGAGCTCCGTCCCCATCGCTCCGTCGCCGAGGACGGGGCGGCGCAGGCATTCGGCGAGGAATTCGCGACCGCGGATCAATGCGCTCCTCTCGAAGCTACCCGTACCGGCCGAACTCTTCGACCGCGCGGCGGAACTGCTCGACGTTCGCGGGCGGAGCCGCCGGCGCGACGGAGCAGGCCGTCGAGAGGATGTAGCCCGAGCCGGGCTTCCCGATGGCCACGCGCTCGCGGCACGCGGCGAACGTCTCCTCGGGCGTCCCTTGGAGGACCGTGTTCACGGGATCGACGTTTCCCTTGATGAAGAACCGCTCGCCCACGCGGCGCTTCGCGTCGGCGAGGTCGACCGTGCCGAGAGGGGGCGGGTCGAGCGTGTCGATCCCGTCCGTTCCCGTCTCTCCCATCATCTCCAGGCGGTCGCCGATCGCACCGCAGGTGTGAACGTAGAAGGGGATGTCGGGGAACTCCGCCTTCACGCCCGCGATCACCTTCTTCTCGCAAGGAAGGACGAACTCGCGGTAGTGGTCCTTCGAGATCAAGCCCGCCCCCGCGAACGCGCTCGAGATGAGGACCGCGTCCGCGCCGGCGCGGCAGTGCCCCCTCGCGAGCTCGATCGAGCCGTCCGCGAGAGCGTCGAGGCAGGCCTTCGTCTTCCCGGCGTCGTCGACGAGCGCCATGAGCCCGTTCGTGTAGTCGAGCATCTCCATGAACTGGCTGAAGGGGCTGAAGATCTCGCCGTGGACGGAGACGTCGGGGGCCTTGGCCCGCACGCTCTTGAGTGTGTCCCAGTGCCAGGGCGGGAAGAAGGCGTCCCTCGACGCCGGCTCGCCGTCGAACCCCCACGAATAGGGATAGGTGATCGAGGAGAGGTCGTGCGGCTCCATGTAGTAGAGGCGCTCGGGATCGACCTCCTCGAAGGAGGGGAAGTAGCGCGTCGTGCGATCGGGGAGGTAGACGTGGGGGTTGTCGTCCTCGGGGCAGATCGTCACCCAGTCGTTCTTCCAGACGATGTGGCGCTCGTCGCCGACCGTCTCGATCTTCCTCACGCGGGAGCGCCACTCGGGGTCGCGGCCGGGGAGGTTCACGAGGATCCCGTCGAATCCGTAGCGACGCTGGAGGCGGACGAGCGCCTCGGCGAACGTCTCCGTGTCGTGCCAGATGTCGATCTCGTCGAGGCCCGAGTTGAGAAAGTAGTGCCCGAGCGAGAGCTGGCACATCGCCGGCACTCGATCGGGGACCTCGTGGCGCATCGCACGCGCCATCCGCTCGCGCGGGGTCATCGCGGCGCCGGTCACGGAGCCTCCCAGCGGAGATCGCCGTCGCCGCCACAGCGCACGGCCTCGAGGGGGTCTCCCCGGCGCTGGTTCAAGCACCCGCCGCGATAGACGCAGCGATCCTCCGCCGTCCGATGCGGGCAGCGCTCGCGCACGCGCGACGCGAGGAGGCCCCCGACGTCGAGCCAGAGGCGGCGCATCGCCTCGACCGCCGATCGCAGCCGCTCGACGTCGCCGGGGATCCCGACCATGCCGCCATCGTAGCGAAGGCCGGGCTCCCGGGCCGCGGAACGAGATCAGCGGGCCCCCTCGTCCCCACAGAGGAGCGCGGCATAGGCACCGGAGCGGCCGCGGTCGGGCGTCACCTCGACGGCGGCGGCGAAGACGTCGCGCGAGTGTCGGCGTCGTCGGGGACGGGCTCGTCGTCCGATCGAGGTCTTCGATTCGCGGTCCGCCGATGCCGCCTCGCCTCGTCCGCCACGGCGACGATTACGGCAAGATGACGAGATCGAGCCCCTGCGTCATCGCTCCCGGGATCGCCGCCGGTCCCGGGTCGACGACGTAGAACTGGAAGTAGACGTGCCCGTTCGCGAGAGCGGGGACAGGCGGGATCGGAAGGGAAACGAAGGCGACTCCCGTGACGCTCGTGGTGAGGGGGAGGACGAACTGAGGATCGACGAGTAGGGTGCAGCCCGCGAGACCGATGAAACCGAGTGGAACCGAGACGGCCGTCGGGCCGGCGATCAACAGGACGCCCGCCGGTCCAAGCGCATTCGACAGCGCGAGCCCGAATCCCGCGCTGCCGACAATTGGGAGCCCACCGGTGGCTTGGACGAGCGGCGGTTGACCGCCACTGCCGGCGCAGGGACTTCCGAAGACGCTCGATCCGGAGGGAACCCCGGCGATGGAGAGGACCTGCGCCGTACCCGCCGACATCGAGCCGGCGAGGGGCGCGCCGACGAGGAGGTCGCCGAACCCGTCGCCGTTGAGATCGCCGCCAGCCGCAATGGCGCTCCCGAGGGCTCCCACCCCGGCGGTCCACGTGGAAGTCAGAAGGAGGGTGCCGAAGGACTCCCCTGCGTGAACCTCGACGTGCCCGCCGACGGCGGGCGAGTTGGGGACTCCGACGATCAAGTCCGGCGAGCCCATGCCGTCGACATCCACGCCACCCGCGACCGAATACCCCAGCAGGTCGTGCTGGTAGATCGCCTGAATCTGGTGCAAGGGTGAACCGGTTGCACCGGAGAAGAGGATCGCGTAGCCCGGCCCGAAGGGCACGATCGGCTCGGGATCTCCGACGAAGATGTCGGGGACGCCGTCTCCGTCGACGTCGCCCGGCCCGGCGACGGACCAGCCGAACGCATCGTAGGAAGAGCCGGCACCCGCGAGGGCGAACAGGATCGACCCGGAAGAACCCGACGCGACGAGGACGTAGCCCGTCCCGGACGTCAACGCGAAGATCTGGGTCGCGCCAACGGCGACATCCGACGCGGTGTCCCCATCGAGATCCCCGACCGCGGCGAGCGACCACCCGAGAGTGTCCCCCGCACTGGTGCCGTCGAGAACGACGAGCACACCGCTACTCGCCCCAGAGAAGACCGTGGTTCGGCCCGCATCGGAGACACCCCCCGGATCCGCGAAGGGGGCGCCCACCGCGACATCCGAGAACCCGTCTCCGTTCACGTCCCCGAGCCCGGCGACCGAGAACCCGAATCGATCCCCCAAACCCGTCCCCGACAGACTCGACAGCTCCGAGCCGGTCGATCCGGAGATGACCTTCACGTACCCAGCTCCGGTCGCGGAGCCGACGGTCGCGTCGCCTTGCGGAGCGCCGACGAGAAGATCGGGGACGGAATCGCCGTCTACGTCGCCCGCCGCCGCGACGGAGAGTCCGAAACGATCTCCACTCATCGCCCCGGATAGGGAGAGGAGGAGCGCTCCGCTTCCTCCGGAGTACACCATCGCCTTCCCGGGGCCGGGAGCCGGAGAAGCGCCCTGGGGAGCTCCAACGATGAGTTCCGGGACACCATCGCCGTCCAGATCCCCCAGGGCCGCCACCGCGCTCCCCAGTTGGTCGCCGGGAGACGTCCCGTTGAATTCCATGAGAACGTAGGTCTGAGCCGAGAGTGCGATGCCAGGATCGAGAACCGCTGTCGCGAGAGCAAACCCCACGATCCGCATCCTCTCGGGCCCGACTCTCATGGAAGGACGAGGAGCGCGGCGACCGGAGGGACGGGGACCGGGACGTACCCGATTCCCGCGGCGTCGGTCGTCGCGGGGATTAGGGCCTGCGGATGGACGAGAAGAGTGCAACCCGGGAGACCGATCGGTGCGAGAGGCACGGCGAACGGGATCGGTCCGCCGATCAAGAGCGCGTTCGCCGATCCGAGCGCCTTCGAGAGGACGATCGCGAACTCCGGATTGCCGACGTTCGGGTGGCCACCGAGCGTCTGGATCAGCGGGACGACGCCGCTCGACCCCGCGCAGCCCGCTCCGTCCGTGCCCGAGGAAGGTGGAAGCCCGACGAGGGAGAACACCCTGGCCTGGCCCGCTTGCGCCATCCCACCATCGCGCGAGGGACCGTAGTTTCCGGCTCCCACCAGGATGTCCGGGATACCGTCTGCATTCACGTCTCCGGCGGAGGCCACCGAGCGACCCAGCAGGAAGTTGTAGATCCACCCCGAGAACGCGAAGAGTCGGATCCCGCTCGCCCCCGAGAAGACTTGCGCCACCCCGGCATCCGGACCCGCACCCGGCACACCGGTGCGCGGCGCCCCCACGATGATCTCGTCGACTCCGTCCCCGTCGAGGTCCCCGAGCCGGCCGAGGGCGCTCCCGAATTGATCGCCGGACCCCGAGCCTGCAACGAACTCGTCGGCGGTGTTTCCGCTGGCCTCCCACACGAGGTAGCCCTGACCGCGGGCGAGACGGCCGGAAAGGAGGACGAAGGACGCGGCGAGCGCGAGGAGGCCGAGGGGCCGGCGGATTCGTCCCGATCGAAGCACGCGCCCGAGCACCGTGCAGCCGTTCATGGGAGGAGCCCGCCGAGGGCGGCGATGATACCACGGAGTCCTCCCTCGCGTGAGCGGGTCGCTCCGGCGAGAATGGCGCCACTCCGCCGAAAGCCGAACCAGGGAGCCACGATGACCGGAGCCGCCGAGCGGTGTCCCCTGTCCGTCATGTTCACCTCGAAGGACGCGAAGAAGAGCGTCGCCTTCTACCGCGACAAGCTCGGCTTCACGCTCGAGGAGGTCTGGCCGAGCGCGGACGACCCGAAGTGGGCGAACCTGATGCTCGACGGCCAGTCCGTGATGATCGGGGCCGAGATGTCGCCGGAGGACGCCGCGAAGATGTGCGGCGGGGACGAGGGGGCGGCGACGTACATGAAGACGCTCTGCGAGGAGTTCAAGTCGAACAAGCCCGGCGTCGGAATCGTGACGTACGTGACGGTGAAGGACGTCGACGCCTACCACAAGACCGTCACGTCTCGGGGCGTGAAGGCTCCGCCGCCGAAGACGCAGTTCTACGGAATCCGGGATTTCGCGATCCAGGATCCCGACGGCTATCGCCTCATGTTCTTCACGGCCGTCGCCATGGAGACATGCCAGTCGTGCGAGATGCCGCTCTCCGACGCGAAGCCGGGACAGATGTACTGCCAGTACTGCTCGGACGAGCAGGGGAAGCTCAAGCCCTACGAGATCGTCCTCGAGGGGACGACGCGGGGCTACTTCATGGAGCACATGAAGATGCCGCGCCCCGAGGCGGAAAAGGCGGCGCGCGAGCACTTGAAGAAGATGCCCGCCTGGGCCGGGCGGTCGTAGCCCAAGTTCAGGTCAGCGCGAGCACCGCCACGCCGATCGCGGTCGTGGCGAGGGTCGTCGGCACGCCCGCGCGGAGGAACTCCCCGAATCCGAGGTGGACTCGGTCGCGGGCGACCTCCGCGACGATGACGTTCGCGACGGAGCCGAGCAGCGTAAGGTTGCCCGCGAGGGTGCTCGCCATCGCGAGCGCGAGCCACATCGTCTCGGGATCCGGGAAGGCCTCGATCCAGTGGCGCGCGACGAGGACGAAGGGGACGTTCGAGAGGAGCTGCGAGCCCGCCACGGTGAAAGCGGAGAAGGTCGCGAGCCGCGACCACTCTCCATCCCCGAAGAAGGGACTCGTCGCGTCGTAGATCTTCTCGACGACGCCCGATCGGGCGAGCCCGCCGACGAGGACGAAGAGGGCGCCGAAGAACAAGAGGAGGGCCCAGTCCACCTGCTCGAGGGAGCGCCTCGGCAGGCGGCGCGAGAGGAGGAAGAGCGCGACCGCCCCGGAGATCGAGACGGTGGCCAGGTGCCCGCCAGCGAGGTAGGCGACCAGCGTGGCCGCGACGACGAGGAGGGAGAGGCGCAGCAAGCCGGGCACGACCGGCGTGCGCTCGACGGCGGCGACGGCCGCGAAGGGGACCGCCAATTCGCGGCGGTAGAGCCAGCGCAGGATCGCGAAGTTCGCCGCGAGCCCGAGCGCGGCGACGGGCAGCAGCCGCGAGCAGAAGGCGCCGTAGGGGATCCCCGACGCCGTCGCGACGATCATGTTCTGGGGGTTGCCGGTCGGCGTCGCGACACCGCCGATGTTCGCCGAGGTCGCGAGCGCGATGAGGAAGGGGACGGGCGGGAGCTTCGCGCGGAGCGCCACCTCGAGGACGATCGGCGTGAAGAGGAGGCAGACGGTGTCGTTGACGAAGAGGGCGGAGAGGACCCCGGAGAGGACGACGACGGCGGCGAGGAGCCCCGTCGGCGTGCGGACGCGGCGCAGCGCCTTCTCCGCGACGAGGCCGAAGAAGCCCGCCATCTTGAGGTAGGCGGTCAGGATCATCATCCCGAGGAGGAGGACGATCGTGTTCCAGTCGACGGCGCCGTAGGCCTCGTCGATCGGGATCACCCCCGCGACCACCATCAGGACCGCCCCCGTCAGCGCGGCCGAGGGGCGGTCGAGCGGGAGCCACTCGAGCCGCCGTCCCGTCATCAGGACGTAGGTGAGCGCGAAGATCGCGACGGCGACCCACATGGGTTCGTGCGGGGGCGCGGGATTCTACTTTCCCTTTCCAAGTAGACCCGGCCTGGATGGTCGGTACTCGAGCGAGTTCCGACCATCCAGGCCGGGTATGGATGGAAAGTTGACACACACGTGTATATGGCTATATTAGCCTTATGAAAAGGGCCAAGATATCCCAGTTAAAGAATTCGCTCAGCCGATACCTCGACTACGTCCGCGACGGAGGGGTCGTCCGGATCTTCGACCGGGATCGTCCCATCGCCGACCTCGTCCCGGTGGGGCACGCCTCGTCGCCCGCGGCGACTCCCCTCGACGAAATCCTCGACGAGCTCGAGCGAAAGGGGATCGTGCGGCGTGGGACCGGCAAGGTCCCGGCGGGGTTCTTGAACCGCAAGCTCCCGAAGGCGCGCAAGAGCGTCGTCGACGCGCTCCTCGAGGAACGGCGCGAGGGACGATGAGGTTTTGGGACAGCTCGGCGCTCGTCCCCCTCCTCCTCGAGGAGCGAGCGACGGCGGCGGCGCGCCGCCTCCTCTCCGAAGACGGCGTCGTGCTCGCGTGGGCGCTGACGCCCCTCGAGATCCTCTCCGCGCTCTGGCGGCGGCGGCGCACCGACGACCTCTCCGAGGCCGACCTCGTCTCGGCGGAGGATTCCCTCCGGCAACTCGAGGGCGTCTGGTCCCTGATCTCCGATCTCGACCACGTCGAGCGGCGAGCGAGGCGGATGCTGGCCGTGCACCCGCTACGAGCCGGAGACGCCGCCCAGCTCGCCGCCGCGCTCGTCGCGAGCGGGGAGCGGCCGGATCTCCTTCCCTTCGTGACGTCGGAAGCCACCCTCGCGGAGGCCGCGAGAAAGGAGGGGTTCACCGTCCTTTCGTGAGCGAGTTCCGACCATCCAGGCCGGGTATGGTTGGAAAGGGGATGGAGGAGACGAAGGATTCTTCGTAGTCGGGATGGCCGGCGAGCTCGACGTACTCGGCGGAGGAGGCGATCGCCGTCGCGCGCGCGCGCGCGCGACGGTCCACGAGGGCGAGACGGGCGCCGACGCCCGCCGCATCCCCCACGAAGACGATCCGCTCGGGGTCGACCGGGGGGACGAGGCCGATCGCGAGGGCGGAGGTCTTGCGGACGTAGTTCCCGAAGGCGCCCGCGACGCGCACCTCGGCGAGATCGTCCCACGAGATCCCCAGGTGCGCGCGCAGGATCTCCATCCCCCCGCGGATGCTCCCCTTGATGAGCTGGAGCTGGCGGACGTCCTGCGCGGTGAAGAGGACGGGGCGCTCGTCCGTCCCCCCGAGCCGGAACGAGTCCCCCTCCATCCGACCCGAGAGATCGACGACTCCGACACGGACCAGTTCCGCCGCAGCGTCGATCAATCCCGAGCCACAGATCCCGACGGCCGGGGCGTTCGCGACGGTCTTCGCGCGCACGCTCCCGTCGGCGCGGATCGAGACGGCGTCGATCGCGCCGGGGGCGGCGCGCATCCCGTGGTGGATGTTCGCCCCCTCGAAGGCGGGGCCCGCGGCGGTCGAGGTGCAGACGAGCCGCCCCGCCTTCCCGATCGCGACCTCCGAGTTCGTCCCGAGGTCGACCATCAGGGTCCACCCCTCCGCCCGGTCGATCCCGAGCGCGAGGAGCGCCGCCACCGTGTCCCCGCCGACGTGGCTGCGGACCATCGGGAAGGTCCAGACGCTCGCTCCCGACCCCGGGAGACCCAGATCCTCGGCGGAGAACGTGCGCGCCTCGGTCCAGAGGCCGACGTAGGGCGCCTGCCCGAACGACACGATCTCCACGCCGACGAGCGTGTGGAGCATCGTCGGGTTGCCGGCCGCGGCGTAGGCGACGATCGCGTGCGGGGAGAGCCCCGAGGACTCGCAGCACTCCCGGACCAGATCCGCGATCCCCCGCACGAGGACGTCGTGGAGGAGGCGGTGCCCCCCCTCGTTCTCCTGGGAGTAGTGGATCCGGCTGATGACGTCGGCGCCGAAAGAGACTTGGGGATTGAGGCGGCTCGCGCTCGCGAGCACGCTTCCGTCGGCGAGGTCGACGAGCGACGCCGCGAGCGAGGTGGAGCCGACGTCGAGGGCGACGCCGAGGCCGCGCGGCGCCACGGGATCGAACCCGCCCGCGAAGAGATCCTCGGGCCCGAACGACTTCCCCGCGACGCTCCGCGTCACCGCCGGCACCTCGACGACGGCGGCGGCCACGACGGCGCTGCGGCAGGCGAGGCGCCAGCCGCCGTCGATCTCCTCGCGAGTGAGAAGCCGCTTCTCCGCCTCGTCGGCCGGCGGGGCCCCCTCGACGTAGCGCACCTTGCACTTGGCGCAGACCGCCTTCTTCCCGCAGGGCTGCTCGACGAGGATGTCGCAGGATGCAGCGGCGAGGAAGAGATCGACCTCCCCCTCCGCGAGGTACGTCCGGTTCTCGGGGAGGAACCGGACCGCGAAGGGACGGGGCCCGCCCACCCTACCCCGCGCGCTCGCGCACGAGCGCGAGCGCCCGCTCGACGGCCTCCGGCGCGTTCTTCCCCCAGCCGTCCGCGCCGATCTTCCGCGCGTACTCCTCGGAGACGGGGGCGCCCCCGACCATCACCTTCACGTCGAGGCGCGCCGCGCGGAACGCGTCGATGTTCACCTTCATCTGGCCCATCGTCGTCGTCAGCAGCGCGCTCATCCCGACGATCGCGGGGCGGTGGGCGTGGATCGCCTCGAGGAAGGCCTCGAGCTTCGTGTTCACGCCGAGATCGATCACCTCGAACCCGGCGCCCCGCAGCATCATCCCGACGAGGTTCTTCCCGATGTCGTGGATGTCCCCCTTCACCGTGCCGAGGACGACCCGCGCGACCGGCTCGATCCCGCACTCGGAGAAGATGGGCTCGAGGTGGGCGAGCCCGGCCTTCATCGCGCGCGCGGAGACGAGCACCTCGGGGACGAAGATCTCGTTCCGCGCGAAACGCTCCCCCACGACGCGCATCCCCGCGATGAGGCCCTTCTCGAGGACGGTGGTCGCCTCCGTCCCCTCGGCGAGGGCCTCTTTCACGAGACGATCGACTTCGAGATGCTTGCCGTCGATCACGTTCCGCGCGATGCCATCGAAGTCGGTCACGCATCGAGTATAGGGTGAACCTCCTTTCGACCCCGACGGGCCGGAGAGTCCTCTTCGCGGCCCTCTACCTCAGCGAAGGGGCCCCGATCGGGTTCCTCTGGTGGGCGCTCCCGACGAGACTGCGCGCGGCCGGAATCCCCGTCGAGGAGATCACGGCGCTCACGTCGCTCCTCGTCCTCCCTTGGGCGTTCAAGTTCCTGTGGGCGCCGCTCGTCGACACGCTGCGGACCTCGCGCTGGTCTTTCCGCTCCTGGATCGTCGCGACCCAGCTCGGGATGGGCCTCACGCTCCTCCCGCTCCTCGGGATCGACCTCGCCCGCGACTTCGCCGCGCTCGTCCCGCTCCTCCTCGCGCACGCCGTCCTCGCCTCGACGCAGGACGCCTCGATCGACGCGCTCTGCATCGCGACCGTGCGCCCCGAGGACAGGGGGTCGATCAACGGATGGATGCAGACGGGGATGCTCGCCGGGCGCGCGCTCCTCGGGGGCGGCGCGCTCTTCCTCGCGCGGCATCTCGGGGACGACGGCGTCGTCCTCCTCCTCCTCGGCCTCGTCTGGTCTTCGCTCCTCCTCGTCCTCCTCGCGACGAAGGAGACGGCTCCGCCGCTCGGCACCCGCCCGAAGCGGGGAGCCTTCGCGATCGCGCTGCGGTCCGCGGCATCGCGCCGGGAGACCTGGGCGGGACTCTTCTTCGCCCTCGTCGCCGGCGCCGGCTTCGAGGCGGTGGGGGCGGTCGCCGGCCCCTATCTCGTCGATCGCGGATTCGCCGAGGAGGAGATCGCCTTCTTCTTCGGTGTCCTCGTCATCGCCGCGATGGTCCTCGGCGCGCTCGCGGGCGGCCGACTCTCCGACCGGTGGGGCCGCCGGCGATCCGTCGCCGCCTTCCTCCTCCTCCTCGGGGCCGCAATCGCCGCTCTCGCGATCGTGGACGACGCGTTCGGATCCGCCGCGGGGTGGGGGCTCGTCGCGCTTCTGACGGGGGTCTACTTCGGGATCGGCCTCTTCACGGCGGCCTCCTACGCGCTCTTCATGGACGTGACGGACCCGCGCCTCGGGGCGACCCAGTTCAGCGCCTTTATGGGTGCGACGAACGGCTGCGAGACCTGGGCCACACGGGGCGTGGGCGCGCTCGTACCGCGCCTCGGCTACCCGACGGCCTTCGTCGCGATGGCGGCCGCGTCTCTGCTCGCGCTTCCCGCGCTCACCTGGCTGCGTCCCGCGGGTCGGGAGGCGGGGGTTGACAGGGGGGGTCGGGGAATGCCATGATTGAACGATCAATCAACTATCGGAACCCACACCGTGAGCCCCGCTTCCACCCGAGAACGAATCCTCGACGTCGCCGCCCGGCTCTTCCACGAGCAGGGGTACCACGCGACGGGGATCTCGACGGTGCTCCGCGAGGCGGAGGTCAACAGCGGGAGCCTCTACCACTTCTTCCCGAGCAAGGAGGATCTCCTCGTCGGCGTCCTCGAGCGGTACGTGACGCTCCTGCGACCGGAGGTGCTCGAGCCCGCGGAGGCGCGCGCGGAGGACCCGATCGAGCGCGTCTTCGCGCTCCTCGGGCTCTATCGCGAAGGGCTCGAACTCACGGGCTTCAACATGGGCTGCCCGATCGGGAACCTCGCGCTCGAGCTCTCCGACAACCACCCGAAGGTCCGCGAGTGGATCGAACGGAACTTCGAGAACTGGCTCGCCGGCGTCGCGGCGTGGATCGAGGCCGCCGCCGATCGCCTGCCGCCGGACGTGGAGCCCAAGACGCTCGCCGGATTCGTCCTCACCGTGATGGAAGGCGCGATCATGCGCGCGCGCGCCGCGCGCTCGATGAAGCCCTTCGACGAGTCGATCGCGCAACTGAGGAAGCACTTCGACCTGCTCCTCGCCCGCTCGCGTCGTCCCCGCCCCCGTCGAGGCGGTCTGGAAGGCGTGGACCGACCCCGCCGAGATGGTGAAGTGGATGGGGGTCGCGAAGGCGGAGGTCGACCTGCGGATCGGCGGGCTCTGGAAGACGAACTACGTCCCGAACGAGCCGATCGGCGGCCCCGGCACGATCGTCCACGAGATCCTCTCGTTCGAGCCGGGCCGGATGCTCACGACCCGGTGCACGCGCGTGCCCGACGGGAGCGGCCTCGAGCTCTTCAAAGAAACCTGGCTCGTCCTGCGCTTGGAGCCGCTCGCGCCCGACCGAACGCGCGTCGCGGTCTCCATCCTCGGATGGGGTGAAGGAGAGGAGTGGGACCGCGTCTACGCTCACTTCGAGTGGGGAAACGCGTTGACGCTGACGCGGCTCGTCGAGCACTTCGGAGGAGCGGGCGAGTCCGGGCACGCGGACGACCCGACGTACCGCTCCTACCTCGCGCACGTCGCGGCCGCCGAGGCGTCGCTCCGCCTCGGCGAGATCGGTGCCACCCGCCGCTGGCTCGAAGCCGCCCCCGCGGAGCACCGCGGGTGGGAGTGGAAGCGCCTCGACGCCGAGCGCGACCGAAGCCTGCGCGCGCTCCGCGCTCACGACGAGCCGGTCCACGCCCTCGCCTATTCCCCGGACCGCCTCGCCACGGGGTCGGCCTCCGGAAAGGTCACGGTCTGGGACGCGAGGACGCTCGAGCCGATTCGAACGCTCGAGGGGCACGAACGGGAGATCCACTGCCTCTCGTGGAGTTCCCGACGGACGCCGGCTCGCCTCCTCCTCGGGGGACGCGACGGCGCGCCTCTGGGACTGGGAGCGCGGCGAGTGCGTCACGGCCATCACCGCCCGGAAGGGGGCGAGGTGCGGCTCTGGAATCCCGACTCGGGGGAGGAGATCTCGCTGCTGCGCGACGGCTACGCGCCGATCACGGGCGTCGCCTGGCGCCCGGACGGGAAGAAGATCGTCGCGGCGTCCTGGGACCAGACGCTCAAGCTGTGGAATCTGGAGGACTCCGGCAACCCGGTCGTCGTCCGCCTCGGCTCCGCGGACGACTATCGCGCGCCGAACGCCCTCGCGCTCTCCCCCGACGGGAGGATCGCCGCCGCGGGCGGCAAGGACGACGTCGTCCACCTCTTCGACGCGGAGACGGGCGAGAAGATCCGGGACCTCGCGGGCCACGAGGCGTGGATCGAAGGCCTCGCCTTCTCTCCCGACGGCGTCCTCCTCGCCTCCGCGTCGATGGACAAGTCGATCGCCGTCTGGGAGGCGGCGACCGGCGCCCGGCGCGCGCGACTCCTCGGACACGAGTCGACCGTGCGCGACGTTTCCTTCTCCCCCGACGGCCGCGTCCTCGCCTCGAGCTCCGACGACGGCACCGTCCGTCTCTGGGACGTCGCCACGATCTCGCGGCCGATCGACCGGTTCGAGTTCGCGACAGGAGATGCGAACTACGCCTACTACGCCTGCGAGAGCCCGGACGGGAGCCTCCTCGCGGTCGCGTTTCACGGCGGAAGCGTTCGGTTGCTCTCGACCGCGGACGGGAGCGAGGTCCGCGCGATGACGTGCGAGGACTGGGTGAACTGGCTCGTCTTCACGCCGGACGGCCGGCGTCTCCTCTCCGCGGGCCAGTCCGGGATCACCGTGTGGGACCCGGCGAGCGGCGAGCGGCTGCTCGCGATCGACGCGACGACCGGTGCGGAGATCCTCTCCATCCCGCACGGGAATGTCGTGCGCGGAGTCGCCTTCTCCCCCGACGGGACGCTGCTCGCGACGGCCGCCTACAAGGACCCGATCGTGCACGTCTTCGACGCGCGGACGGGAGAGGTACGACTCGAGCTCGACGGGCACGGCATCGGCGCGGACGCCGTGGCGTTCTTCCCCGACGGGAAGCGTCTCGCCACGACCGCCTCCGACGGCGTGCTTCGTCTCTGGGGGGTCGAGGACGGCTCGCTGCTCCGCGCGCGGCGCGGCCACGACGGCTCGATCACGAGCCTCGCCGTCCACCCCGACGGCTCGCGGATCGCGACGGGCAGGGACGACTACGCGACGGTGATCTGGGACCCCGAGACCCTCGAGCCCCTCTCGCGGTTCCTCGACCGCGACGTGATCTACGCCCTCTCCTTCTCCCGAGACGGATCGCGCCTCGCCGTCGTCCCCCTCACGAACCGTCTGGTTCTCCTCGACACCGTGCCGCTCCGGGAGCGCCTCGCGACCCGTCCGGGTGGATAGCCCGGAGCCTCACAAGCAGCGCTCGAGGATCGCCAGGTCCGTCTCGAACGAATCCGGTCCCAGGGGCCCGAACGAGAACCGGATCATCGACCCCAGCGGTCCGCCGTTGCCGCGCCGCGCCATGTCGCAGAGGCGGCCGGGGAGGATGCCCGCCCCGTGGGCGAAGAGCCGCTCGTTGAAGGCGTCCCCGTCGAGACCCCCCGGCAGGCGGCCCCAGTGGTAGAAGCCCCCCTCGCCGGTGAAGAGCTCGAGGCCCAGCCGCGCGAGCGCCTTGCCGTAGCGCTCCCGCTGGGCCGTGTAGTAGGCCGAGATCGCCGTGCGCGCCCGCTCGACGCGCGTGAGATCGAGGAGCTCCGTCACGTAGAGCTGCGAGGCGCGGCTCACGCCGCCCATCGCGAAGGAGGAGAAGTTCCGGAAGAGCTCGACGTGATCCCGCGACGCGACGACCCAGCCGACGCGCATGCCGGGCACCTGGAGCCCCTTCATCGCGGCGCCGACGACGAAGAGGTTCGTCCCATCGACCTCTCCGGCGTGCGCGAGCGCGCTCTCCGGCGGGTCCGCGAAGAACTCGTAGGCCTCGTCGAAGAGCGCGCCGCGGCCGGGCCCGCGGTAGGCGTCGACGAGGCCGCGCAGGTCGTTGCATTTCGTCGCGACACCGGTCGGGTTGCACGGGTTGCTCTTGAGGAGGAAGGTGCGCTCGCCGGGCGGGTGATCGGCGAGCCCGGGCCGGAAGCGGTTCGCCGGATGGCTCGGCACGAGCCGCGGCTCGCGCCGCAGCGCTCGCAGGATGTCCCAGTACGGCGTGTACTCGGTCTCCTCGACGACGACGGTGACGTCGTCCAGCAGGAAGGCGAGGATCGCGAAGATCGCCGGCCGCCCGCCGGCGAACACGGCGACGTTCTCGGCCTTGATCGGCGCGTCGTAAAAGCGTCGGTAGTAGGCCGCGATCGCCTCGCGGAGCGGCGGCTGCCCGTCCGCCTTGGGGTACATGCGGTCCGTCGCCGTGATTCCGATCGCATCGGGGAGCTCGGGCCCTCCGGGCACCGGCGTCGTGAGCGGGAAGCCCTGCGCCCACGGGTGCGTGCCCGGCTCGCCCATGTAGGTGCCGGTGGCCGCGGCGAAGCGGAAGAGGGTCTCGTAGACCCCCATCGGGGGGAACTGGCGCAGGATCATGGCGTCGTGAGCACGGTTTCCGGTCGCGCCCGGCCCGATGGAGGCTCCACTTCGAGAGGGGGCGGTGCGATCCTATCCCCGCGAGGCGCCATCGCCAGCGGACCCATCCGGAGAGCGGCGCGTGACCGGCCCCGAGCGAGCCCGACCCCTCTTCCTGCGGTCGTTCGGGCTCGTCTCGCTCGTCGCGTTCGCCTCGCTCGGGGTCCAGGTGCGGCTCCTCGCGGGGAGCGAGGGGATCCTCCCCGCGCGCGAGCTCTTCGACCGGGTCGCGGCACTCGCGCCCGGCGGCCCCTTCTGGAGCGCGCCGAGCCTCTTCTGGATCCATCTCTCCGACGCGGCGCTCGTGGGCGCGACGATCCTGGGCGGGATCGCGTCCCTCGCCCTCGTCCTCCTCCTCGCGCCGCGGCTCTGCCTCGCCGCGATCTGGGCGCTCTACCTCTCCCTCGCGGTCGCGTGCGGGGAGTGGCTGTCGTTCCAGTGGGACAACCTCCTCGTCGAGACGGCGTTCCTTGCCTTCTTCTACGCGCCGTGGGGGGGGCGACCCTTCCGCGGGACGCCGCCGCCCGCGAACGGCGCGTTCCGGTTCCTGCTCCTCTGGCTCCTCTTCCGCCTCCACTTCGAGTCGGGCGTCGCGAAGATCCACTCGGGGGACGAGGGATGGCGGAACCTCTCGGCGATGGTCGCCTACTACGAGACGGCGCCGATCCCGACTCCTCTCGGCTGGTGGGCGCACCAGCTCCCCCTCTGGGCGCACGAGGTCTCGGCCGCGCTCACGCTCGTCGCCGAAGGTCTCCTCCCCTTCTTTCTCTTCGGGACGCGCCGGTTTCGCCTCGTCGCGCTCGCGGCGATCGTCCCCTTCCAGGTCTTCGTCGCGGCGACGGCGAACTACGGCTTCTTCAATTGTCTCTCCCTCGCGCTCTGCGTCCCCGCTCTCGGAGGTCGACTCTCGCTCCCGCGCGGCCGCGCGAGAATCGCCTCGCTCGCGCTCGCGGCCGCCGTCG
>Ga0187892_10006973_pt1 | contig 16394 bp, 17 predicted proteins | sample MA1701073metaG_FD_139345 | JGI IMG/M metagenome (GOLD analysis project Ga0187892, IMG submission 139345) | Bio-ooze microbial communities from a basaltic lava cave in the Kipuka Kanohina Cave System on the Island of Hawaii, USA - MA170107-3 metaG ... | reverse complement strand
CTGCTTGCCGTTGACGTAGTACGTGATGGCGGCGGCCTCGCGGACGACGGCGAGGTAGGTCCAGTCGTCCGGCTTGACGAGGTTCGGGGCGGTCTGCGAGACGAAGTTCTGGCCGCCCTGGCTGCCGGAATCGAAGTAGACCATGCCGTTGTTCTGCACGAGCAGCCAGAAGTCGCGCTTGTACATGTTGCCCGCTTCGTTCTTGGCGATGATGGTGGCGTACGACTTCGTGATGCGGCCCATCTTGAAGCGGGCCTCGAGCGTGAAGGCGTCCTTGGTGAATTCGGTCTCGCCGGGCCACGGGGCCTCGCCGTGGGCGCCCTCGGTGCGGCGCTTGAGGACAGGCGCGCCGCCCTCGCCGGCGGCGACCTCGACGTCGCGGACGGTCATGGTCCGTCCGGAGACGACGTCGATGACGCTGTCGCCGCGCATGTCCTCGAACGACCAGAGCGCGAGCGTGTTGTCGTCGCAGAGGACGGACGCGCGACCGCCCGGCGCGAGGCTGCGGAGGTCCTTGGGGGAGACGGTGAGGCGCCCGAAGGCGGTCTCGAACGTGAGGTCCGCCGCGGCGAGCGTGCCTTCGACGACGACCTTCGACGTGGCGGCGCGGAAGGTGGCCGCTCCCGCGCGGCGGAGCTGCCGCAGTTCGGCGAGCGGGATCTTCTGCTCTCCGAACTCGGTCGTGATGACCACCGAGGAGAGGGAGGTCCTGGCGCTGAAGAGCGAGCCGTCCTCGAGGGCGACGACGACGGTCGCGTCCTGGGCGAGCAGGAGCAGGAGGAGGGCGTGCATCTGCACTATATTACTGACGATTATCCGGGGCGGAAAGACGAGAGATCATAGATCAAAGACCGGAGGTGATCCCCCGCTCGCGGTGCGCCCCCCTTGATCTTTGCTCTTCGATCTTTGGTCTTTCCGACATGCTCTAGTTAGGGCCAAGGTTCTAGCGTAATCTGCGGCGGCTGGTCGCGGTCCTCGTCGAGGTGGTAGTCGTTCACCTGCCGGATGAAGGGGCCGAGTTTGAGGCCCATGAACTCCTTCGCCTCGACGCGCACGAGCTTCTCGATCGCCTCGACGGCGAGGCGGCGCGCGCCGTCGGGATGCTCGAGAAAGCGCTGCAGGTTGGCGGCGGCGACCTGGATGACGCCCTGGAGGAAGAGCGCCTCGCGGCCGGTGTGGCCGGTCAGGTGCCAGAGGCCCTCGAGGCATTCGTGGCACTCCCACCAGTAGGCGTGGTTGTAGAGGTCGATGCCGTGGAGGTACTCGTGGTTTTCCTTCCAGCGCTCGGGCGGGAAGCGCGGGGGCGGGACCTCGGGCTGCCCGTACGTGTGGCCCTTCGGGTCGCGCCGCGGGTGGGGGGACTTGCCGGGGGCGAAGCGGTAGGGGGGGAAGGCACGGGACGAGTAGCGCGGCGGCGGGGGGCTCGGGGGGGAGGGCTGTTCCATCGGCTGCATTCTACTAAGGGACTGCGCGAGAATAAGTTGGTCAAATCCCGAAGCGCTCCATATAGGGAGATCAGGTGATAGGGCGATGGGAGGAAGGGGATGGGGCTGATCCCCTCTTGAATCTCCCCATCTCCAGATCCCCCGAGTGTGATCCGGCCCCACGGCCTTCTCTGCGCCTCAGCGTCTCTGCGGCAATCCCTTTTCTCTGTGTCCTCTGCGTCCTCTGGTGCTAATCTCCGCACGGTTTCGGGAGGGTTTGACATGCGCGTCCTCTGGGTCCTCGTCCTTCTCGGCGCGTGCGCTTCCGCGCAGGAGTCGCCGCCGGCCGCGCAGGACGGCTTCAGCGTCAACCTGCCGGTCGAGGAGTTTTTCCTCGACAACGGCATGAAGGTGCTCGTGGTGGAGCGCCCGCACGTCCCGCGCGTCTTCTGCGCGCTCTACTGGAAGGTCGGGTCGGTCAACGAGCGGCCGGGGACGACCGGCTTCTCGCACTTCTTCGAGCACATGATGTTCAAGGGCACGAAGAAGCTCGGGACGACCGACTGGAAGAAGGACGCGGAGTACAACGACGCGATCGAGAAACTGATGGGCGACGTCCGAGCGCTCAAGCTCAAGGGGCTCGAGGCGATGCGGCGCGGCGAGCCGATGTCGGACGCGGCGGCGAAGGCGGCGACGAACATCGCGAAGGCGGACGAGACGCGCTGGGCGGAGCTCATGAAGCAGTTCGAGGAGCTCAAGGAGGCGCAGCAGAAGATCACCGTCGGCGAGCACATCTCGAAGCTCTTCGACTCCAACGGCGGCACCGACTCGAACGCGTCGACGTTCTACGACTGGACGCGGTACTTCGTCGAGCTGCCGGCGAGCAAGGTCGAGCTCTTCTTCTGGCTCGAGAGCGAGACGTTCCTCGGGCCGGTGTGGCGCGAGTTCTACACGGAGCGCGAGGCGGTGAAGGAGGAGCGGCGGCTGCGGACCGACTCGACGCCGACCGGGCTGATCAACCAGCAGTTCAGCGCGCTCTTCTGGCAGGCGCACCCGTACTCGTGGCCGGTGATCGGCTGGATGAGCGACATCGACCAGTACACGGTCGCGGAGGCGCAGCGCTACTACGACACGCACTACCAGCCCGCGAACTGCACGGCGATCTTCGTCGGCGACGTGGACAAGGCGCAGATCCGCGAGATGTCGAAGCGCTACTTCGGGCGGCTCAAGAACCGGGACGTCAAGCCCGACCCGATCGTCACGCAGGAGCCGGCGCAGCTGGCGCCGCAGCGGATGGAGGCGGAGGCGGACGCGCAGCCGTCGGTGCTGACGCGCTGGCACGCGCCGTCGAGCGTGCACGCGGACACGGCGCCGCTCGACCTGCTCATGATGATCCTCGACGGGCGGACGGGGCGCATGTGGCGCTCGCTCGTCGACGACAAGAAGCTCGCGCTCAACGCGGGGGCGAGCTACTGGGCGTTCAAGTACGGCGGCATGCTGAACCTGAGCGCGAGCCCGCGCGACCCGAAGCAGTTCGGGGAGCTGGAGGCGGCGATCGCCGCGGTCGTGAAGGACGTGCAGGACGGCGGCGTGACGGACCGCGAGCTGCAGAAGGTCAAGAACCAGTCGCTCGCGAACCTCGTGCGCGAGCTGGACACGAACCAGGGGATCGCCGACCAGCTGGGGTGGTACGACGTGGCGCGCGACTGGCGCGACGTGACGGGCTACCTCAAGGCGGTCGAGAAGGTGAACGCGGACGACGTGAAGCGCGTCGCGAGCCAGTACCTGACGCCCACCGGGCGGAATGTGCTTGTCATACGACGCAAGGAGAAGAAGTAGTCATCAGTCGCTAGTCATTAGTCCTTAGTCTCGGGAGACGAAGATGAAAATCCTGGCGGTGTTCACACTCACTGTGCTCATCGGATCAACCAAGGACCAGGGACCCAGGAGGCAGCAGGATATCCCCGACAAACCGGAGGACCTGAAGTACAAGCCGCTCCGGTACGACGTGCCCGACCCGTCGAAGATGCGGACGGAGCTGCCGTGCGGGTCGGTGCTCTACGCGCTCGAGGACCGGTCGCTCCCGAAGGTCGACATCACGATCTACGTGCGCGGCGGGTCGTTCTGGGAGGACGCGGGCAAGGAGGGCGTCGCCGCCATCACCGGGACGCTGATGCGGATCGGCGGCACGGCGACGCGCAAGCCGAACGAGTTGGACGACGAGCTGGACTTCCTCGCGGCGCAGCTGTCGGTGTCGATCGGCGAGACGAACGGGGCGGCGTCGCTGTCGCTGCTGTCGAAGGACCTGGACCGCGGGCTCGAGATCCTGTTCGACGTGCTGCGGAGCCCCGGGTTCGCGGAGGACAAGCTCGACCTGACGAAGAAGCAGATCCTCGAGCGGCTGAAGTCGCGCAACGACGCGACGGCGTCGATCGAGGGGCGCGAGGCGAACCTGCTGCTCTACGGCGACTACCCGATCAACCGGCACCCGACGGGCGCGTCGGTGCAGTCGATCACGCAGGCGGATCTGAAGGCGCTGCACGCGCGCTTCTTCGAGCCGTGGAACTTCATCATCGCCGCGTCGGGCGACTTCCGGAAGGCGGACCTCGCGCAGAAGCTCGAGAAGGCGATGGCGGGGTGGGGCGGGGCGAAGCGGGCGCTGCCGCCGGTGCCGAAGCCGGCGCACGAGCCGAAGCCGGGCATCTACTGCTTTCACAAGGAGGGGGCGAACATCAACCAGGGGCGCGTGACGGTGCAGCACCTCGGGATCGACCTGCACCACGCGGACCTGTATCCGCTGCGGGTGCTGAACTACATCTTCGGCGCGGGCAGCTTCAGCTCGCGGCTGATGCAGCGGGTGCGCACGGAGATGGGGCTGGCGTACGACGTGCGCTCGGAGTTCCGGCCGCAGTTCCTGTATCCGGGCTGGATGCGCATGTCGTTCCAGTCGAAGAGCGAGACGTGCGCGCTGGCGCTGAAGACGTGCCTGGACGAGCTGGACAAGGTGCGCAAGGACTCGGTGACGGAGGAGGAGCTGGCGTCGGCGAAGCAGTTCTACGTCGACGCGTTCCCGGCGCTCTTCTTCGAGAACGCGGCGAAGACGGTGGCGACGTTCGCGTCGGCGGAGCTGAACGGGTATCCGAAGAACTACTACCAGACGTACCGCGACAAGATCACGGGGGTGACGCGGGACGACATCAAGCGGGCGGCGAACACGCTGCTGCACCCGGACAAGTTCGTCGTCGTGGTGGCGGGGAACATCCCGGTGATCAAGGCGGGGGACGGGAAGGTGAAGCTGGCGGACCTGGAGCGGCCGATCGAGGACGTGCCGCTGCCCGATCCGGTGACGCTGGAGCGGCCGAAGCCGAAGCAGTAGGAAGAAGACAGGATACAGGAGGCCGGAGAGCCTCCCGGCTACTTCGCGGCCGGAGGATCGGCGGGCGGGACGCCCGAACGGCGGAAGATCTTCTTCACCTTCGGCACGCCGCGACGGCGGAGGCCGAGCGCGATGAGCGCCGTGGCGACCTTCTCCGCGACTTCCTTCTTCCCGGGGGGGGACTTGACCTCGACCTTGGACGCCTCGAGCTTGATGGTGACTTCGGCGCCGGACTTGGGGTCTTCGATGGTGATCTCCTCGTCCCAGAGGAGGATCTCCATCCCCTGGCAGTGGCGCGACTCGCGCAGGTCGCGGCAGATCGCTTCCGGCGTGATGGATCTGGGTTTATCGAACTGGATGCTGCCCATCCGACGCGGAGTGTAGCACGGCCGGGCGTTTCCAGCAACGGATTCGCAGGGACGGGGTATTCTGCAGCTACACACTTCATGCCCGGCCCCACGAGCGACATGACCCTGCTCTTCCGCGAGCAGATCAACATCGGCGCCTCCGACCTGCACCTGAAGGCGGGCCGTCCCCCGCTCTTCCGCATCGTCGGCGAGATGGTGCTCTCGAACCATCCGCCCGTCAGCGCGGAAGACATGGAGTCCGCGCTCAAGCAGCTGCTCGGCGACGACGGCTACGCGCGGCTCAACCGCGAGAACGAGATGGACTTCGCATTCCAGGTGCCGAACCTGGCTCGCTTCCGCGTCAACGCGTTCCGCCACGTCGGCAACCTCGGGCTTGCCGCGCGCGCGATCCCGCTGAAGGCGCCGACGTTCGACAAGTTCATTTTCCCGCCGGTGCTGCGCGAGCTGCTGTCGGCGCACAACGGGCTGATCCTCGTCACCGGCCCGACCGGATGCGGGAAGTCGACCACGCTGGCGTGCATGATCGAGCTCGCACGAGACGTCGAAGCTGAGAATCCCGCCGCTGCCGCCGATCACGCCGAAGCCGGGGCCGCCGCCGGGCCATCAGACGCCGCGCCCGATGCCGTCGCCGCTGCGCGCGCCGGAGGCGTCGCCTCCGCCGGGCTCGCCCCACCACGATCGATAGCGAGTCCGCCCCCGGAAAGTCTATAATCGCGCGCTCAGGATAGGGGAGATCCGCACATGGACACGATGCTCTATTCGCGCCTGCAGGTGCGCTGCTCGACGTACGAGCGCCTGCTGCACGTCTTCACCGACCTGTCGAACCGCGGCCGCATCTTCCAGGACGTGCTCGACATCGCGGACGACGCGGTGCCGAGCGAGGCGGCGAGCCTGCTGCTGGTGACGGGGGAGGACGGCGAGATGACGTTCGTCGCCGCGACGGGGCCGGTCGCGGAGAAGATCAAGGGGATGAAGCTCAAGGCCGGCATCGGCATCGCGGGGGCGTGCGCGCGCGACCGTGCACCCATCGCCGTGAGCGATGTGCAGAAGGAGCCGCGGTTCGCCAGGGAGGTCAGCAAGGCGCTCGGCTTCGAGACGCGGTCGCTCCTGGCGGTGCCGGTGATCTACCGCGGGCAGCTCGCGGGGGTGATGGAGCTGGTGAACAAGAGGGGGGCGGACGACTGGACGCGGTGGGACATCGAGCTGCTGGACCGCGTGGCGCGGGTGACGGGGACCCTGGTCAACCTGCTGGGGGAGCGGCCATGATCGACATGAACCAGCTGTTCACGCAGCAGGTCGACCGGCGGGCGTCGGACCTGCACCTGAAGGTGGGGCGGCCGCCTCTCTTCCGCATCGCGGGCGAGATGGTGCCGCTGGACGGGCCGCCGATCTCGGCGGAGGTGATGGAGGCGGCGCTGAAGCAGGTGCTGGGGGCGGAGGGATACGCGCGGCTGCAGCGCGACGGCGAGAGCGACACGGCGTACATGATCCCGAACCTGGCGCGATTCCGCGTGAACTGCTTCCGGCGGATGGGGCACTGGGGGATGATCTGCCGGGCGATCCCGATCAAGCCGCCGTCGTTCGACCGGATGACGATGCCGCCGGTGCTGAAGGATCTGCTGACGGCGCCGCAGGGGATGATCCTGATCACGGGGCCGACGGGCAGCGGCAAATCGACGACGCTCGCGTGCATGATCGACCACCTGAACCACACGCAGGCGCTGCACGTGGTGACGATCGAGGACCCGGTCGAGTTCGTCTACGGCGACGACAAGTGCGAGATCAACCAGCGGCAGCTCGGAACCGACGTGAAGAGCCTGCAGGAGGCGCTGCGGCGGGTGCTGCGGCAGGACCCGGACGTGATCCTGCTGGGGGAGATGCGCGACCGCGAGACGATCGAGATGGCGATGCACTCCGCGGAGACGGGGCACCTGGTGCTCTCGACGCTGCACACGAACGACGCGAAGCAGACGATCGACCGGATCATCGACATTTTCCCCGCCGACGCGCGCGACCACATCCGCTCGATGCTGTCGCAGACGCTGCACGCGATCGTGAGCCAGCGGCTGGTAAAGCGGGCGTCGGGGAACGGGCGGGTGGCGGCGATGGAGATCCTGATCAACACGCCGAACGTGAGGGAGCTGATCCAGCAGAACAAGATCGGCGAGATCCAGAGGGCGATGAGGGACGGCGGCTTCTACCGGATGCAGACGTTCAACCAGGCGCTGGCGAAGCTGGTGCAGGACTCGCTCGTCACGGAGGAGGAGGCGCTGAAGACGTCGTCGAACGCGAACGAACTGCAGGCGATGCTGCGGGGCATCACGTCGGGTTCGGTGTCGGCGCAGGGGACGGGGCAGGTGGCGTCGAAGCCGTCGGGGGAGCCGCCGAAGCCGGGCGGGGACACGGCGACGAAGAGCGGGCTGAAGATCACCAAAGGGTACTGAGCCCCATTCCAGATCCCGGATCCCCGATCCCTGATGCCGGTCGACCGTCACCGGCCGAGGTCGACGAGCGGGCCGGGATGGCCTTCAGCCCCGAGGCGCTCCCAGCGCGGCACGAAGACGCGGCCGTCCCAGCGGTGGTAGATCGTGCGAGAACCGTGGGGAAGACAGGATGTGTCTGCCGATTCCCGCGTCCAGCAGAGCCGGAGAGGGGTTTGCCGGACGGACAGGCGTGTGGTGGAATTGGTAGACACACCGGTTTGCCAGGCCGGAGCCCCGTGAGGGGCGTGAGGGTTCGAGTCCCTCCACGCCTATTCGGCCGGCAAACCCCTCCTTGCACCATGAGAGCGCGGACGCTATACTCAGAGCGGCTTGGCAAACCGGTTCCACCAGGAGCCGTGAAGGGCGCGGCCGGAGACGACCGCGCCCTTCGCATTTTCAGCGGGCGGCCCGGCCGGCAGGGGCGCGTCGGAACAAGGCTGACGCGCTCGTTCCCAACGGCGAACGGCGAACGGTGCAACGGCCTACCGCGCGCTCATCAGCTGGCGGCCGCCGTCGATGTTCACGCACGCCCCCGTGATCCAGCCCGCCTCGTCGCCCGACAGGAAGAGCGCGAGCGCCGCGAGGTCGTCGACCGTCCCGACGCGCCCGATCGGGTGCGTCGTCTTCGAGCGCTCGAGGAACGCCGCGTAGTCCGGCACCGTGTTCGTCACCGTGTGCAGTTCCGTCACCACGACGCCCGGGTTGACCGCGTTGACGCGCACGCCGTGCGGCGCGAGCTCCAGCGCCAGGCACTGCGTGAACATGTCGACGCCCGCTTTGCTCACGCAGTAGCCGAGGATGTTCGCGTAGGGGCGGATGCTCGTCACGCTCGACAGGTTGAGGATCGATCCGCCGCGGTTCTTGATGAGGTGCGGCGCGGCGTGGCGCGTGATCGAGTACACGCCGTTCAGATTGACGTCCATCAGCCTCTTCCATTCGTCCGGCTTCGAGTCGAGGATCCCGTCCGTCCCGATCACGCCGGCGGCGTTCACGAGGATGTCGATCCGCCCGAAGCGGCGCACGGTCTCGTCGACGATGCGGCGGTTGTCGGCGTCCTCGCGGACCTCGCCCGCCGCCCATTCGGCCGTTCCGCCGGCCTTGCGGATCGCCTCGACGGTCTCGCGCAGGCGCGGCTCGCGGCGCCCCGCCGCCATGACGCCGGCCCCCTCGGCGCCGAACCGGATCGCGATCGCCCGGCCGATGCCGCTGGACGCGCCGGTGACCAGGGCAACGCGGTTTTTCAATTTCATGGTCGGGGATTATACGGGCTATAATGTTGGCGTCCATGAGCGACGTGAACCAGGAATCGGTCCCGACGGTCGACGCCGAGATCGGCGCGAAGCTCGACCGGCTGACGGAAAAGATCGGCCTGCTGGAGCAGCTCATCGTCAAGCGGATCAAGGACGACCAGACGCAGCAGACGGCGGTCAACGCGCTCCACTCCGAGCTGCAGCAGTACCGGAGCGACGCCGTCCGCGCAGGGCAGAAACCGATCCTCAAGGGACTTGTACTCATGTACGATGCCGCCCTGCGCATGCTCGAATCGCTGCCCCCCAGCAAGGGGACCGAGGCCGTGGAGACGCTCGCCGAGGAGATCGTGGAGCTCCTCCATCGCCACGACGTGGAGCTCATCGCCGAGCAGCCCGAGAGGTTCGACAACAAGATCCAGATGGCGCTCCGGATGGAGCCGGCCGGGAGCGAGGACGAGGACCAGCGCGTGGCGCAGGTCGTCCGGCAGGGCTTCCGGTGGGGCGGACAGGTGCTCCGCCCGCAGGAGGTCGTCGTGAAAGTCTTCAGGAAGAAATAGGAGGAGACGATGGCGAACGATCAGCCCCCGATGGTGTGCGGCATCGACCTCGGCACGACCAACAGCGCCATCGCCTACATCGACGAGCACGGCAAGGCGCTCGTCATCCCCAACACCGACAACGACCGCATCACCCCGTCCGTCGTGCTCTTCGAGCAGAACGAGGTGATCGTCGGCAAGATCGCCAAGAACTCCGCCGTGGCCGCGCCCGACCGCGTCGTGCAGTTCGTCAAGCGGCACATGGGGGAGGAGGGGTGGGTCAAGTCGTACTTCAGCAAGGAGTACACGCCCGAGACGATCAGCGCGCTGCTCCTGAAGAAGATCGTGCAGGACGCCGAGCAGGTCAGCGGCCGCAAGGTCGGCACCGTCATCATCACCGTGCCCGCCTACTTCAACGAGGTCGAGCGCAAGGCGACGCAGGACGCCGGCATCATCGCCGGCCTCAACGTCGTCTCCGTGCTCAACGAGCCGACGGCCGCGGCGCTCGCCTACGGGCTCGACCGGCTCGGCCAGCAGAAGCGCGTGCTCGTCTACGACCTCGGCGGCGGCACGCTCGACGTCACGATCATCCAGATGGAGGGGACGAAGATCGACGTGCTGGCGACCGACGGCGAGCGGCGCCTCGGCGGCATCGACTGGGACGACGAGGTCATCAACTTCGTCTCCGAGAAATTCAAGGCGGAGCACGGCATCGACCCGCGCAGCGACCTCGACGCCTACCAGGACCTGCGCAACAAGGCGGAGGACGCGAAGATCGCGCTCTCGAAGCTCGAACGCGTCCGCATCCTCTGCCAGTGCCAGGGGCAGAGCACGAAGATCGAGCTGACGCGCGAGGAGTTCGAGTCGATGACGAAGGGGCTCCTCGACCAGACGGAGACGTACCTCGGCGTCGTGCTCAACAAGGCGAAGCTGACGTGGAAGGACATCGACGTCGTGCTGCCGGTCGGCGGCATGACGCGCATGCCGTGCACGCAGGCGATGCTCAAGCGCGTGACGGGCATCGATCCCGACACGTCGCTCAACCCGGACGAGTGCGTCGCGATCGGCGCGGCGTACTACAACGCGGTGCTGACGGTGCAGCAGGCGCCCGAGGCGACGGCGGCGCTCTCGAAAGCGGGCACCGACGTGGGGCTGCCGGGAAAGGTGGCGCCCGCCGCCGTGCTGAAGAACATCGACGAGGAGGTGAAGGTCCTCCTCAAGGGCGTCGAGGTGACGAACGTCAACTCGCACAGCCTCGGGATCATCGGCATCCGCAAGGCCGACGGCAAGATGATCAACCACGTCATGGTGCCGAAGAACACGCCGATCCCGGTCGAGCGGACGGAGCCGTTCGGCACGGCGTCGGCGAACCAGCTGAGCGTGCAGATCAAGGTGGTCGAGGGGGAGAGCGAGGACCCCGAGGATTGCGTCGAGATCGGGACGTGCGTTCTGTCCGACCTGCCGATCGGGCGGCCGGCGGGAGCGATCGTCGACGTCACCTACAAGTACGGCGTGGACGGCCGGCTGACGGTGACGGGGCACGACCGCGCCACCAACCGGGAGGCGAGGGTCGAGATCCAGCGGAAGACGGGCATGAGCGAGGCCGACATCACCGAGGCGAAGGACACGGTGGTGGGGCTGGACGTCGGATAGTCCATGGGCGAGACCCGATACAACGAGCTCCTGGGGCTTTCTCCGGAGATCGCCGACCCGGACTACTACCAGCTGCTGGAGATCGAGCGCGGGTGGGTGGACGCCGCGCAGGTCGAGGAGCGGTTCAAGCAGCAGATGTCGAAGCTCCAGCAGATCCACAGCCCGAAGCACAAGGAGTTCATCGAGTTCCTGAAGGGGGAGCTGAAGAAGGCGCGCGCGATCCTCACCGACCCGATGCGCCGGGACCGCTACGACGGGGAGGTGAAGGCGGAGCGGGTCGCCGAGCTGCGGAGGCTGGCGGCGCACATGCTGATCGACCGCACGCTCTCGCAGCAGGGGGAGATCTCGCTGGTGGAGGAGGGGAAGCGCATCGGGCTGGAGATCCCGGACGTGAAGCGCGTGATCGAGGAGGAGGTGAAGCGGCTCGGGGCGACGCGGGTGACGTCGAAGAGGACGGACGCGCGGACGCAGGCGGCGGCGATCGAGCAGATGCGGTCGGTGGCGCGACAGGCGGAGGACGCGCGGATCACGGCGCGGTTCGCGGAGGCGAAGGCGAAGCACGCCGAGCACGCGCGCGAGCGGGCGGAGGAGCAGGCGCTCCTGGCGCTGAAGAAGGCGAAGGAGGCGCAGGCGATGGCCCGCCAGACCGTCGTGCGGGGAAGCCTGGCGGCGGCGGTCGACGAGCAGGAGCGGGAGGCGCTCGAGGGGGAGATCAAGCAGCTGAGGACGGAACTGGAGGAGCGGCTGAAGGAGCTCGACGCGCTGCGGACGCAGCTCGAGGCGGAGCGGTCGGAGCTGGAGCAGGCGCGGCTGGCGCTGGAGCGGTCGGCGGCGCGGTCGCAGCGGATGGAGCGGATGGTGCTGGCGATCTCGCTGACGATCGGGGCGGCGCTGCTGGGTCACGCGCTGCGGATCTTCGTGCCGGGGGCGCCGGCGTGGCTGGAGGAGGCGGGGATCTGGAGCGTGCGGGCGGGCGCGGGCGCGGCGGCGGGGGTCGTGGGCGGGCTCGGACTGGCGCTGATGGCGATCTCGGCGTGGCTGGCGGGACGGCCGGCCCGGGGGCCGTTCATCGCGGCGGTGGCGCCGCTCGTCCTGCTGGCGCTGGCGGCGGGGGCGGTCTACCTCACGTAGATTTCAGATCTCGGATGTCGGATCTCAGCCGGCGATCTGACGCAACAGGTCGCTGCGGTCGGTCCAGACGTCCGCGCACGGCTGCCCTTCCGCGCACCAGAATTGCGAGGCCCGAAGCCCCGTCCGGTGCAGCGCGACGAAGCACGCCGACACCGTCCCGTAGGCGTCGCCGTGCTTGCAGACGTCCCCGTCGTGGGACGACTGGACCTCGCGCAGGTGCGAGCGCAGCTCGTCGATGCCCCGGCACGGCCCCCCCTTCGCCGTCCCACCCGGAACCGGGTGGTCTGGAAAGGCTGCGGAGGGCAGGCGGAGGAGCCGGCGCACGGCGAGGCCGTCGGGCGCGTCGGGGTCGTCGACGTCGCGATGCGACGAGATGACGTGCAGGTCGGAGCGGAGGATGCGCATGCGCTCCTCGCCGTCGTACTCCCACGCGACCTGCGCGCGCGGGCTCGCGATAAGCAGGTTGTATCCGCCGGTCGGGCGCCCCTCCCACGAGCGGGCGAGGAGCGCGTCCATGACGAGGCGTCCGCGCGAGTGCGAGTCGCTGCGCGGGGGCGTGCGGCGGTTCGTGATCGCCACGACGGTCGCGTCGCGGCTGACGCCGAGCCACGTGCCGCCACCCTGGAGATCGCGCCCGGCGAGCGCGCAGCGGTCGAGGATCTGCGGGCCTTCCGAGGGGCGCGCGCGGAATTCGTCGCGGTTGGCGGCGACGACGACGGGCCAGTCGGGAAGGGGGTTCCGGAGCAGGACGAGCACGCACATGCGAAGTAGGTCTCACGTAGCACGTATGACGTTTCACGTCGTCGCCCGCCGACGACGACAGTCAACCGTCAACGGTCAACGACGGTCGTCCGTTGACGGTCAACGACCTGATGCGTGAAACGTGATACCTGACACTCCCTGTTAGGATAGACGAAAGAAGAGGGCAACAAGAACAGGGGGCCGCGCTATAATTCCGCGCGTGGGGCACCAGTTCGATTGGTTTGGAATCCGCCGCGACGAGCCGGAGAAGCTGCGGGACGAGATCCGGCGGTACTTCGCGGCCCCGGGGGCGGGCGCGAACAGGGTCGAGCTGGAAGCGGACCGCGCGGCGCTGGCGAACGCGGTCGCGGTCAGCCGCGGCGACTGGTCGGCGGTGCATCCGAGCACGCCGCTGCAGAACGGAGGCGCGCTCATGTGCCGGCTGTCGCGCAACATCAACGCGCCGGCGATCTGGATGCGCATCCCGCACGACTTCTGGGAGTACCGCCTCTACATCGGCGGAAAGGAGGTCGACCGCTTCTCGCAGGTGCCGGAGCGGTCGGAGCCGTACGCGGAGGATCTGGAGCACTGGAAGGGAAAGCCGGCGATCCTCGCGTCGGCGTTCGGCGTGACCGAGTCGGCGATCTCGAAATACCTCGTGACGTGGCCGCGGGAGGCGTGGGACAAGCCGGCGGACTACGGCGCGGACACGAAGCGCTTCTCGTGGGGGCGCAAGGCGCACGCGGACGACGAGTTTCCCGTCAGCGACTACTGGGTGATGTGCGACTTCGCGCGGCGGATCGGCCTGGCGTACGACATGCCGGCGGCGACCGGGGTCGCGCTGGAGCTGTAGCAGGCTGTTGAAAAAGGGGCAGCCTGCTGGTCGCACGTTTCACGTATCACGCTTCAGGTCGTCGCCCGTTCTCCGTCGTCTGTCGTCGCCCCGTCTCCCGTGCGCTTGCGGCTCGCGGGACGGTGGACGGCCGACGATCGACGACATGAAACGTGCGACTTGATACGTGGAACGGCGCGACAACCCGGTACTCCGACGCGCTCCTACGGAGGCGGCGGGATTGGCGGGAGCGGGCGCGTCTTGCGGCGGGTCGCCTGCGTGTCGACTTTCTTGCGGATGGCTGTGCTGCCGTGGGGGTCCGGCTGCGTCGGCAGCAGGTTCGGCGGCGGCGTGTTGGCGGGCGGAGGCGGCGTGCCGGGCGGGCGCGCCGGCATGGGGCCCTGGGTCTGGCTCGGGCGGTAGGCGGTCACGCCAGTGACCTTGGTCTCGCGGCGGATGCCGAGGGTCTCCTCGATCGCCGCGAGGAGCTTGCGCGTGCCGCCGGCGATGCTGACGAGCGCGTCGACCTTGAGGTGCTCGCGGATGCGCTTGATGTCCTCGCGGCCCTCGATGACGACGTCGGGCTCGTTGTGGTAGAGGATGAGCCGGATGGGGCGGGACTCGCGCGCGCGGCGGAGGAGCCCGGCCAGGTTGTCCGTGGCGCGCTGGGTGGCCGCGAGGTGCATGACGATGACGTCGGGGAGGTGATCGTGGATGGCCATCTCGACTTCCTTGCCGGAGGTGGCGATCTTGACCACGACCTTGCCGCCGCGCTCGAGCTCGGTGCGCAGGAGGAACTGGACCTGCTGGTCGCGGTCGCAGAGCAGGACGCGGCTGGTCATGATCTTCTGCATCTGCGCGAACATCTTGCGCGACTTCATGAAGTCGATGAGCTCGTCATGACGGATCATGTAGCCCATGAGCCCCTGGTTGAAGGAGGCGAGCAGGTGTTTCGACTCGATGAAACCGAGCACCTGCTGCTCCGGCATGCCCAGGAGCTGCGCGGCCTGCGCCAGCGTGTAGGTGTTGCGGGCTGCCACGCTAGGAGTCTACCGCGCCCGGGGGGTTGCGTCCAGCGGGGCCTCGGCCGGCCGGGCGTCCGCGCGGCGGGGGCCGGCGTCGACGCGCCCGACCAGCACGGCGCCCTCCTGCACGGCCAGGAGCGGGGTCGACACGTCGCCGGTGAGCTTGCCGGTCTTCTCGAGGTGGACCGATTGGCGGGCGCGGACGGGACCCTTGACCTCCCCCTTCACGACGAGGGCGCGCACCCGCACCTCGGCGATGATGATGCCCTTCTTCGCCACTTCGACGCGCCCCTCGTTGTAGTACTCGACGCGCGCCTGGTAGTCGGTGACGGTCTCGTCCTCGCTGCGGATGTTGCGGTGGCAACCCGGGCAGGGCATCGATTTCGCCGACACGCTCGCTTCCATGGGCGTGTCGCAGCGCGGGCAGAGCAGGGTGCGACGCGCGGGCGTCTTGCTCATGGGAAAGGCCGCACGGGGACGCGGATCCCCGTGCGGCTCCTCGCGTCTGTTTAGCGGCGGACCTGGGGCGACTGGCCGGACAGGATCTGCTCGCGCTCGGCGGCGCCCTGGCCCTTGAGGGCGTCCGGGCTGATGACGACGTTGCCGACGAGCGTGGCGCCCTCGGCGACGACGAGCTTCGGCGCGCGGATGTCCCCCTGCATCTGGGCGGTGTTCGCGAGCTCGACCTTCTCGCTCGAGACGACGTTGCCCTTGAACCCGCCCTCGATGCTGACGTTGCCGACGCTGACCTCGCCCGAGACATGGGCGCCCTTGCCGATGGCGAGGCGGCCCTTGCTGGTGATCTTGCCGTCGAACTTGCCCTCGATGCGCATCGCGCTCTCGTAGATCACCTCGCCCTTGAAGGTGACGTCCGAGCCGAGGACGGTTTCGGAGCCTCCGGGTGGAAGTGGCGGCATAACCCTCTCTCCTAATCGTGTGCCGGTCTATCCCTCTCGATGTACTTTATACTCTGTAAAGTACGATCTGTCAAGGATGAATCGGCACGGGAGGGCTCCACGGTGCCGAGGGACGGAGTGTGGGGGCCGGCCGTTCCGAGGCCCCCGCCGGACTTCGGGCGCGCTGCGGCTCACGACCCGGCGCGCCGCACGCGCGAGAGGTCGAGGGACCGCACCCGCGCAGGGAGCTCGGCGAGCCAGGCGTCGAATCCCCCCTCGGGCGCGGTGATTTCCAGCCGGCCCGACCCCGTCACGCGCATCGAGCCCGCGCCCTCGGTGCCGAGCGGGACGACGACCGCCTCGCGGTGGAGGCCGATCGCGTCGGTGACGGCGAGGATGCGCAGGATCTCCGGCGGCCCGACCGAGTCCATTCGTTAGGAATTATAGAAACGCCTGAGTAGAATCCAACGACCATGCCTCCGAAACCGAGGTTCATCCCCGCGATCCGCAGCATGCAGGAGGCGCGCGAGGCGCTCGCGGAGGTGCTCGAGACCTCGGTCCGCCGGATGCAGATCATCATGATCATGCAGAAGATCATGATCTGCCGAACGCCCGACACGCGGCGGTTCCTCGGCGACGCGATGGCCGGCCTCATCGAGGGCGGCCTCGACTACATGCG
>Ga0187892_10006972_pt1 | contig 16398 bp, 15 predicted proteins | sample MA1701073metaG_FD_139345 | JGI IMG/M metagenome (GOLD analysis project Ga0187892, IMG submission 139345) | Bio-ooze microbial communities from a basaltic lava cave in the Kipuka Kanohina Cave System on the Island of Hawaii, USA - MA170107-3 metaG ... | reverse complement strand
GTGGCCGACATCGTCGACGCCTACGAACGGGGCGGTCCCCGAGCGGCCGTCGCCACGCCGTGACGGCGTCGGAGGGCCCGAGTCCCGACGGACGCCGCCCCGGCCCGGATCGCGACGGCGTGCCCGTGGTCCGCTCGTGGTCGGCCGCGCCGCCTGGGCGCCCTTCCGACATCGAGGTGTTCGTCGCCGACGAGCAGTCCACCGAGCCCGTCGACACCCGCCGGTGGTCGAAGCTGGCCCACGACGTGCTCGTGGCCTCGGGCGTGCGGGGCGAGGCGGAGCTGTCGATCCTGTTCGTCGACGAGACGGCGATGGCCGAGCTGAACCTGCGCTTCCTGGGGCGCGACGGGCCGACCGACGTGCTGTCGTTCCCCATCGACGACGACGTCGTCCTGCTCGGGCCGCGTAGCGCCGACTCGCTCGGCCCGGGGCCCTCGGTGGAGATCGAACCCTCCGACGCGCCCGCCCTCCTGGGCGACGTGGTCGTCTGCCCGACGGTCGCCCGCCGCAACGCGCCCGGCCACGCCGGGACCTACGACGACGAGGTGGCCCTGCTCGTCGTGCACGGCGTGCTCCACGTGCTCGGGATGGACCACGTCGACGCCGAGGAGGCCGAGGCCATGGAGGCGCGCGAGCGCGAGCTCCTCGCCCGGTTCAACTGCGCATGACCGCCCTGCTGCTCGCCGTCGTCGGGTCGCTGGTGCTGCTCGCCGCGTTCCTCGCCATGGCCGAGACGAGCCTCACCCGCACCAGCCGGGTGAAGGCCATGGCCCTCGAGGACGAGCACCGTCGGGGCGCCTCCTCCCTGCGGCGGCTCGTCGAGCATCCCGAGCGGTTCCTCAACCCCGTGCTGCTGCTGGTACTGCTCTGCCACCTGCTGATGGCCAACATCGTCGGCATCCTGGCCGAGCGCGCCTTCGGCACTGCCGGGGTGGTCGTCGCCGTGTTGGTCGAGGTCATCGTGATCTTCGTGCTCGGCGAAGCGGTGCCCAAGACCTTCGCCGTGCAGAACCCCGACCGTGCCGCGCTGCTCGTCGCCCCCCTGGTGGACGCGATCGTGCGCTTCCCGCCGATCCGGCTGCTCTCCCGGGCCCTGATCGCGCTGGCCAATGTGGTCGTTCCCGGAAAGGGCCTGGCCCAGGGGCCCTTCGTGTCGGAGGAGGAGCTCCTCGCCCTGGCCGACGCGGCCGTCGAGGAGGACGTCATCGAGAGAGCCGAGCGTCGCCTGATCCACTCGATCATCGAGTTCGGCGACACCGTCGTGCGTGAGGTGATGGTGCCGCGCACCGACATGGTGTCGGTGGAGGCCCGGGCCACGGTCGACGACGCCATGGTCGTCGTGATGGCGGCCGGCTACAGCCGCATCCCCGTCTACGAGCAGGGCATCGACGACATCGCAGGGATCCTCTACGCCAAGGACCTCATGCGGGCGGTCGGTGAAGGTCACGGCGCCCGCCCCGTGCGGGAGCTGGTGCGCTCGGCCCGGTTCGTACCCGAGACCAAGCGGGTGGCCGAGCTGATGCCCGAGATGCAGCAGGCCAAGGCCCACATGGCCGTCGTCGTCGACGAGCACGGGGGCACGGCCGGGCTCGTCACCCTCGAGGACCTCATCGAAGAGCTCGTGGGCGAGATCGTCGACGAGTACGACGTCGAGGAGGTGCACGTCGAGCCGCTGCCGGGCGGCGGGGTGCGGGTCAACGCCCGGATGCCGCTCGACGAGCTCAACGAGCTGTTGGACGCCGAGTTCCCCGAGGGCGACTACGACACGGTCGGCGGGCTGCTCCAGTTCCTCCTCGGCCACGTCCCGGCCGAGGGCGAGGCGGTCGACCACGGCGGCTACCGCCTTCACGCCGAGCGGGTGCAGGGTCGTCGGGTCGGCCGTGTGCGGATCACGCCGCGCCCCGACGAGCCCGAGGCCGGTGACGAGCGAACCGAGCCGGCGGTCGACGGCGTGGCCGGGCCAGCCGCGACCGAGGTGCCCGTGCCACGCCCGGAGGCGGCCGTGCCCCTGGAGGCGGCACCGCCGGAGGCAGGCCCGGTGGCCGAGGAGGGCCCGGTGGCCGAGGAGGTGCCCGGGCCGAAGTGAGGTCCGGTTTCGCCACGCTCGTCGGGCGGCCCAATGTGGGCAAGTCGACCCTGCTGAACACGATCGTCGGCACCAAGGTGTCGATCACCTCCGACAAGCCCCAGACCACCAGGAGCCAGATCCGGGGCGTGTACCACGGGCCGGACGCCCAGATCGTCTTCGTCGACACCCCCGGCATCCACAAGCCCCGCACGCCCTACGGCGAGCGGCTGAACGCTGCCGCCCAGAGCACACTCGCCGCCGGCGACGCCGGTGTCGACGTGGTCTGCCTGGTCATCGACGCCACGGCCCCCATCGGCAGGGGCGACCGGTTCGTGGCCGCCGGCGTGCCGCCCTCGGCCATCTGCGTCGTGAACAAGATCGACGCCGCCGGCCCCGCGGCCGTGACCACCCAGCTGGCCCGGGCCGGCGGGCTGGCGCTCGCCGAGTACTTCCCGGTGTCGGCCCGCACCGGCGAGGGCGTCGAGGCGTTGGTGGCCGCCATCGTCGCCCGCGTGCCCGAGGGGCCCGCGTACTACCCGGCCGACATGGCGAGCGACGTCCCCGAGGCGGCGTGGGTCGCCGAGCTCGTGCGTGAGCAGCTCCTGGCCGCCGTGCGGGACGAGCTGCCGCACGCCATCGCCTGCCGGGTGACCGAATGGGAGTGGCCCCGCGTCCGCTGCGAGATCCTCGTCGAGCGAGAGTCCCAGAAGGGCATCGTCATCGGCCGCGGCGGCTCGGTGCTCAAGGCCGTCGGCACCGCCGTGCGCCAGCAGCTCGATCCCGGCGCCTACCTCGAGCTGGCCGTCAAGGTCGAGCCCGACTGGCGACGCCGCTACGCCTCACCAGAGGCGTAGGGGGCGGTCGTTCGCCACAACCACCCCGAAGCGGTGACCCGTCCGAGCACTACAGGCCTCGCGATCGTCACCGGTTGGTGCGGCGTGCGGATCAGCCCTCGGGCTCGGGGCGGGTGCGCAGGCGTTTGGTCTCCGACCGCCGGCGCTTTGACTCCAGGCGCGCCGTGCGGGACGCCTTGGGGGGGCGGGTCGGGTGGCGCGGTGCCTCCACCTTGAGGCCCTCGGCCAGGCGGGAGGCCAGGCGGTCGAGTGCCAGCTGGCGGTTCCGGGTCTGCGAGCGCTCGTCGTCGGCCACGACACGCACCAGGGGGCCGATCCGCTCGAGGAGCCGAGCCCGCTGGCGGGGGCCGAGGGACGGAGAGGAGGCGACGTCGAAGCGCACCTCGGCGCGGGTGTTGGCCGTGTTGGCGTGTTGGCCGCCCGGTCCACCCGACGCGCTGAAGCGCCACTCCAGCTCGGCGAGCGGGATCCGGCAGGTGCGGCTCACGACCAGCGCGTCCTCAGGCACGACGGAACTGTACGCGCCGCCCATTGACGCCAAGTACTTTGTATCGTAAAGTCCCTGCCAACGACCTAGCGGAGGAGGAAGCACCCGATGGAGACCAATCCCGACGTCCAGGCTGCCCGCCAGGCCCTCGCCCAGGTGGACGAGCTCCGCCGCCGCACTCGTTCCGCCCTGGCTTCGGCCTGGTATCCCCTCGTCGTCTTCGGCCTCATCACCGTGCTCAGCGCCGGTGTGCCGCTCGTGGCCCATGAGGCCTTGGTCGGTGCCTACTGGTTGGTGGTCGGCGGGGCGGGGAGCGCCCTGGTCGCTCGTCACTACCGCCGACGGGAGGACGAGATCGGCCTGGCCGAGCCGTGGGTGCCGTACGCCCTCGTGGGTGTCGCCATCTTCGTGGCCTGCCTCGGCTTGGGGTTCTTCGGCTCGGGCGACGTGCGCGTGGCCGGCCCGCCGCTCGCGGTCTCGGCCGGCTACCTGGTGCTCGCGACCCTCGACCGCTGCCTGTCGCTCGGCCTCCTCGCCGTCGGGATGGCAGTGGTGGTCCTGGCCGTGCTCGCCGTCGACCCCGGCCACCCCTACAGCGTCCAGTCGCTCGTCATCGGCGCGGGCACGGTCGGCGTCGGCCTGGCCCTGCGCCGGGCCGAGCAGGCCGAGCGGGCCGAGCGGGCCGAGCGCACCGGCCGGTGAGCCATCCGTCCCAGCGCCTCGACGACGTCGTCCACCAGCGCGTCCGTCTCGGGATCCTGGCCGTGCTGGCCGAGGCCGAGCGGGCCGACTTCACCTACCTGCGCAACGCCCTCGACGTCACCGACGGCAACCTCTCGCGGCACCTGGCCGTCCTCGAGGAGGCCGGGCTGGTGAGGATCAGGAAGGCCTTCGAAGGCCGCAAGCCCCGCACCTGGGTCTCGGCAACGGCGGAGGGCAAGCGTGCCCTGGCCGCCGAGCTGGCCGCCCTCCGGGACCTCATCGAGCGGGCCGGCGATCCCTCCCGCTCCTGACGAGGACGTTCCGGATCCCTCCTCCTGGCGGGGTGACCAGCGAACGAGAAGAATCCGGCGGCCATCCCCGCCGCCGCAGGCGGCCCGCCTGGCTGCCGGCGAGGAGCAACGGCGGACGGCGACGGCTTTGCCGGCGCCGGGAGCTCGATCAGCTCACCCGAACGGAGCGAGCGAAGCGAGCGAGTGAGGGTGATGCTCCTCAGGGATCCGGAGGCCGGCGACGCCGGCTGGTACGCTGCCGTGGCGCTTCGGCGGTGCGGTCGTTGTTCCGACGACAGCCCGTAGGAGTGCACGCGGGGGCGGAAGCTCGAGCCCCTGGCGCATGCCAGAACGAGACAGGGACCTGTTACATGCCCGACAGCCAGATGGCAGCCAAGGTCGCCACGATCGGCGAGTACCGGCTCCACGACACCGACACGGGTTCTCCCGAGGTACAGGTCGCGCTCCTCACGGGGCGCATCAACCACCTCACCGAGCACCTCAAGGTTCACAAGAGCGACCATCACAGCCGCCGCGGCCTGCTGATGCTCGTGGGTCGGCGTCGCCGCCTGCTCGACTACGTGAAGGCCAATGACGTCGAGCGGTACCGGGCCCTGATCGCCCGCCTCGGCCTGCGTCGATAACGGCTTCACCACAAGGCGGCGCGAGCGCCAGCTGCCAGTCGCCGACTCCCCGCCCGCCGGCACCAGGCGATCGGGTGGTCGACAACTGGGAACTGGACGGTTGCCGCCTCCGACAACGGCCTCCTCCCGGGGATGGCCATCAGACGAACGGAGCAGCAACCAATGACGGAGCCCATTTCCGTTTCCCGTGCCGTGAGCGGCACCGACAAGACCCTCTCGTTTGAGACGGGCAAGTTCGCCAACCTGGCCGACGGGGCCGTGGTGGCCCGGCTGGGTGACACGGTCGTGCTGGTGACGGCCACCGCCTCGAAGAGCGTCCGGGAGGGTGTCGACTTCTTCCCCCTCACGGTCGACATCGAGGAGCGGATGTACTCGGCCGGCAAGATCCCCGGCTCGTTCTTCCGCCGGGAGGGCCGGGCCACCGACCAGGCCATCCTCACCTGCCGGCTGATCGACCGACCGTTGCGGCCGTCGTTCCCCGAGGGCTTCCGCAACGAGGTCCACGTGGTCGGCACCATCCTCGGCGCCGACCAGGCCAACCCCCACGACGTCCTCGCCATCAACGGCGCGTCGGCTGCACTGATGCGCTCGGGCATCCCCTTCGAGGGCCCCGTCGGCGCCGTGCGGGTGGCGTTCACCCAGGGCGGCGAGTGGGTTCCCCACCCCACCTATCAGGAGGGCGACGAGTCCACCTTCGAGCTCGTGGTGGCCGGCCGGGCGCTTCCCGACGGCGACATCGCCATCATGATGGTGGAGGCGGGTGGCACGGAGGACGCCTGGCGCTTCTACGAGGCCGGTGCGCCCAAGGTCACCGAGGAGGTCATCGCCGACGGGCTCGAGGCGGCCAAGACCTGGATCCGTGAGTCCATCGAGCTCCAGACCGAGCTCGTGGCCAAGGCGGGTGCGCGCGGCCCCATGACCTACGAGGTCCAGCGCGACTACGACGACGTCGTCTGGGCGCGGGTCGTGGCCGTCGGCAGCGACGGGCTGGCCAAGGCTTCGACGATCCTCTCCAAGGCCGAGCGCGACGCAGCCACCGCCGAAGCCGTCGCCGCCATCGTGGCCGACGTCGGCACGGAGCTGGAGGGCCGCGACAAGGAGGTCAAGGCGGCGGCCCGGGCGCTGCAGAAGAAGCTCGTGCGGCGACGCATCGTCGAGGAGGGCGTGCGCATCGACGGCCGGGGCACCACCGACATCCGGCCCCTGTCGGCCGAGGTCGGCCTGCTGGTGACGGCCCACGGCTCGGGCCTCTTCCAGCGGGGCGAGACGCAGGTGCTGAGCGTCGCCACCCTCGGGATGCCCCGCATGGAGCAGATGCTCGACACGATCGGCATCGACGACTCCAAGCGCTACATGCACCACTACAACATGCCGCCGTTCGCCACCGGCGAGACCGGCTTCATGCGGGGACCGAAGCGGCGCGAGATCGGTCACGGGCTGCTCGCCGAGCGGGCCTTGCTGCCGGTCGTGCCGCCGGTGGGGGAGTTCCCCTACACGCTGCGGGTCGTGTCCGACTGCCTGTCGTCCAACGGCTCGACGTCGATGGCCTCGGTCTGCGGGTCCACCCTCTCGCTCATGGACGCCGGCGTGCCCATCAAGGCACCGGTGGCCGGCATCGCCATGGGCCTCGTGTTCGCCGAGGGCAAGTACACGACGCTCACCGACATCCTCGGGGCCGAGGACGCGTTCGGCGACATGGACTTCAAGGTGGCGGGCACGGCCGAGTTCGTCACCGCCCTGCAGCTCGACACCAAGATCGACGGGCTGCCCGCCGACGTGCTGGCCCAGGCCCTGCGCCAGGCCCGTGACGCCCGCATGACGATCCTCGCCGTCATGTCCGATGCCATCGCCGAGCCCCGCTCCGACGTGGGCGCGGCGGCACCCAAGATCGTCAGCTTCGAGATCCCCCTCGACAAGATCGGCGAGGTGATCGGACCCAAGGGCAAGGTCATCAACACGCTGCAGCAGGAGACGGGCGCCGACATCAACGTCGACGACGACGGCACCGTGGGCACGGTCACCATCGGCTCCAAGGACGGCGCCGCCGTCAACGAGGCCCGGAGGCGAATCGAGCTGATCCTCAACCCGCCGAAGGCCGAGGTGGGTGCCGTCTACACCGGCAAGGTCGTCAACATCACCAAGTTCGGCGCCTTCGTCAACATCCTCCCGGGCCGTGACGGGCTGCTCCACATCTCCAAGCTGGGCCGCGGCAAGCGGGTCGAGCGCGTCGAGGACGTGCTGACCCTGGGTGCCGACATCACCGTGCGGGTCGACGACGTCGACCCCGGCGGCAAGGTTGCCCTCTCGCCGGTCGGCGACCTCCCCGCCACCGACGGCGAGGGAGCTCCGGCCAACGGCGAGCTCGCCGCCGAGGACGGCAACGGCCGCCAGTCGGTCTCGTTCGAGGACGCCTTCGACGCACAGGTGCGGGATCGCTTCGGCGACCTCGGTCCGGCCGAAGCCGGGCCGTCTCGGGGCGAGGCAGGTCGTGGCGACGGGCCTCGACGCAACTCGGATCGCGATCGTCGGCGCAGCCGGCGGTAGCCGTTGATCGCCTCCTCGCGCCTGGCCAACGGCGTGGCCGTCGTCACCGAGGCCATGCCCGACGCCCACTCGGCCACCGTCGGCTTCTGGGTCGACGCCGGTTCGCGTGACGAGGAGCCACAGGAGGCGGGGGCGTCGCACTTCCTCGAGCACCTGCTGTTCAAGGGCACCAGCACCCGCAGCGCCCGGGAGATCGCCGAGGCGGTCGACGCCGTCGGCGGGGACATGAACGCCTTCACCACCAAGGAGTACACCGCCTTCTACACCCAGCTGATCGACACCGACCTCGACCTGGGGCTCGACATCCTCTGCGACATCATGACCGACCCGGCCTTCCGGCCCGACGAGGTGGAAGCCGAGCGCCAGGTGATCCTCGAGGAGATCAGCATGCACTCCGACGAGCCGTCGGACCTGGTGCACGAGCTGGCCCACGAGGCGCTGTTCCCGCACCACCCGCTGGGCCGGGAGGTGGCCGGCGACCGCGACACCGTCGGCGCGATGAGCCCGGCCGAGATCGAGGCCTACTTCCGTGCCCGCTACCGGCCGTCGAGCATCGTTGTCGCGGCCGCCGGGCGCCTCGACCACGACACCGTCGTGGAAGGCCTCGAGCGTCGCTTCGGCTCCGGGTCGGGCGCCGCGCCGGCCCGCGTCGAGAGCCATCTCGCGCCGGTCACGCCCCTCGTCGTGCGCACCCGCCCGACCGAGCAGGCGCACATCGTCGTGGGCATGCGGGCCCTGCCTCGCGACGACGACGACCGCTACGCGCTGGCCGTGCTCGACCAGGCCCTCGGCGGCGGCATGTCGAGCCGCCTGTTCCAGGAGATCCGCGAGAAGCGGGGCCTGGTGTACTCCGTCTACTCGTACCGAGCGGCCTACGCCGAGACCGGCGTCCTGGCGATCTACGCCGGGACCGCACCCGAGCGGGCGGCCGAGGTGATCGGGCTCATCGACCAGGAGCTGGAAAGCATTCGCGCCGACGGGCTGTCGGCCCGGGAGCTCGACGTGGCCAAGGGTCACCTCAAGGGCTCGCTCGCCCTGTCCCTGGAGGAGTCGGGAGGAAGGATGAGCCGTCTCGGGCGGGCCCAGCTCCAGCACGGACGGGTCCGGTCCTTCGAGGAGGTCGTGGCCCGCACCGAGGCGGTGGGGGTCGACGACGTGGCCCGGGTGGCGGCACGGCTCGCCGAGCAGACCCGCGCCCTGGCCGTCGTCGGCCCCTTCGACGAGGCGGCGTTCGCGGAGCGAGTCGCATGATCCGCGTCGGCGTGCTCGGGGCGGCGGGGCGGATGGGCTCGGCGGTCTGCCAGGCCGTGGTCGACGATCCCGAGCTCGAGCTCGTGGCCGCCGTCGACCCGCTGCACTCGGGCCTCGACCTGCGCCGGGTGGCCGGCATCGAGGGCACGCACCTGTCCGTGTCGGGCGACATCGGGGCGTTGGCACGGGCCGAGGCCGAGGTGGCCGTCGACTTCACCCACCTCGAGGCGGCTCGCGACAACCTGGCCTGGTGCGCCGGGAACGGGGTCCACGCCGTGGTGGGGACGACCGGTTGGAGTGCGGGCGACCTGGCGACCCTCGAGGGAGCCTTCACTTCCAGCAACTGTTTCGTGGCGCCCAACTTCGCCATCGGCGCCGTGCTCATGATGCGGTTCGCCGAACTGGCCGCGCCGTGGTTCGAGTCGGCCGAGATCATCGAGCTCCACCACGAGGCCAAGGTCGACGCCCCGTCCGGTACGGCGGTGCTCACCGCCGAGCGCATGGCCGCTGCCTCGCCCCGCTGGACGCCCGACCCCACACAGCACCACGTCATCGACGGCGCGCGCGGCGGCAGCGGTGCAGCGGGAATCCGCATCCACTCCGTGCGCCTCCGTGGGCTCGTCGCCCACCAGGAGGTGCTGCTGGGCACCGCCGGCCAGAGCCTGTCCATCCGCCACGACTCCTACGACCGGGCCTCCTTCATGCCCGGCGTGGTCCTGGCGGTGAAGTCCATCGCCGGCCTCTCCGGCGTCACCGTCGGCCTGGACGAGCTCCTCGATCTGTAGTTTTCGCACTTCGTGCGGGCGAGCTGATCGAGCTCAGGACCGGCGGCAGAGCCGCTGGGGACGCCGAGCTCCAGGCCGCGCTACCGGCGGGCGGTGCGGCGGCGGTCGGCCTCGGTCAACTGGCGCTTGCGGACCCGGATGGCCGTCGGCGTGATCTCCACGAGCTCGTCGTCGGCGATGTGCTCGATGGCCGACTCGATGGTGAGCTCCCGCGGCGGGGTGAGGTTGATGGCCTCGTCGGACGCGTGGGTGCGGATGTTCGTCTTCTGCTTCTCGCGGATGGCATTGACGACCATGTCGCCGGTGCGGGCGTTCTCGCCGATCACCATCCCCTCGTAGACCGTCTCGCCGGCGCCCACGAACAGCTCGCCGCGCTGCTGGAGGGCGTCGAGGGCGTAGCCGGTGGACGTGCCGGGCCGGTCGGCCACGAGGGCCCCGCCGCGCCGCTGGGGCAGCTCGCCGAACCACGGCGCCCAGCCCCGGTGGCGAGTGTGCAGCAGCGCAGTTCCGCGTGTGGTCGTGAGGAGCTGCGAGCGGAAGCCCAGCAGTCCGCGGGCGGGGGCCTCGAAGCTCAGCACCGTGCGGCCGGGGTCGCCGGGCCGAAGGTCGAGCACCGTACCCTTGCGGGGCGCCAGCGCCTGGGTCACGGCGCCGACGTGACCGTCGGGCACGTCCACGATGCCCTCCTCGACGGGCTCGTGGCGCCGCCCGTCGATCTCGCGGGTGATGACTTCGGGCCGGCTCACCTGCAGCTCGTAGCTCTCACGGCGCATGCTCTCGATGAGCACCGCCAGCTGCAGCTCGCCCCGGCCGGCCACCGAGATCACGTCGGGCGAGTCGGTGTCGGCCACCCGAATGGCCACGTTGCCCAGCACCTCGCGGGCCAGGCGGTCGCGCAGGTGCCGCGAGGTGACATAGCGACCCTCCCGACCCGCCAGCGGCGAGGTGTTGACGCCGAAGGTCATGCGCAGGACGGGCTCGTCGACGGTGAGCCGGGGGAGGGGATCGGGGTCCTCGGGGTCGGCGAGCGTGTCGCCGATCTCGACCTCGTGGAACCCGGCCAGCACGAAGAGGTCACCGGCCACGAGCGACTCGGTCTCCGTGCGGCCCAGCCCGTCGACCGCCAGCAGCTTCGCCGGCCGCCGGGTCACCGGGGCGCTCTCGCCGGCCACCAGGGCCACCGGCCGGTCGGCCCGCAGTGTGCCCCGCACGACGCGGCCGACGGCCAGGCGCCCGAGGTAGTCGGAGGCGTCGAGGTTGGTCACCATGGCCTGCAGGGGTGCCGCCGGGTCGCCGAGGGGGGCCGGAACGGTGTGCAGCACGGCGTCGAGGAGGGGCGCCAGCGTGGCGTCGTCGGCCGGGATCCCGACTCCTTCCATCACCCGGCCCTCCCGGGCCACGGCCGAGAACACCGGGAACTCGATGTGGTGGTCGGGCACCTCGAGGTCGACGAAGAGCTGGTAGACCTCGTCGAGCACCTCCTTGGCCCGGGCGTCGGCCCGGTCCACCTTGTTGAGCACGACGACCGCGGGCAGGTCGGCGGCGACGGCCTTGGACAGCACGTAGCGCGTCTGCGGCAACGGGCCCTCGGCCGCGTCCACCAGCAGCAGGATGCCGTCGACCATGGCGAGTGCCCGCTCCACCTCGCCGCCGAAGTCGGCGTGGCCGGGCGTGTCGACCAGGTTGATCTTGACGTCGCGCCAGCGCACCGACGCCGCCTTGGCCAGGATCGTGATGCCCCGCTCTCGCTCCTGGTCGTTGGAGTCGAGCACGCGCTCGACGACCTCCTGGTGGGCGCGGAAGACGCCCGTCTGGCGGAGCACGGCGTCGACGAGCGTGGTCTTGCCGTGGTCGACGTGGGCCACGAGGGCGACGTTGCGCAAGGGGATGCTCTGCATGGGAGACCTCCAGCCTACGGGTGCCGGACACGGGCCTCGTCCGGTGGCCGGCGCCGCCGGGCCCTCTTGTAGTGTCCGGCGGACGGAAAGGAGGAGGTGACCGTGCCGCGTTACTGAGCCACTGAGCGCCACCTCGCCCGGTCGGGCGAGCACCGCCGCGGCACCCTCCCCACTTCCTTGCGGGCAGCCGCGGCTCCACTCCGCTGAGCCGATCGCCGGCCGACGCCGGCAGGAAGGGCTGCCAACATGAACGACTACACCGACGCGCTGGCGCGCGTCGTCGCCGACGTGGTCGCACCCAGCGCGGTCGACGTCGACACCACTGGGCGCTTCCCCCGCGAGGCGATCGACGCCCTCGCCGGCGCCGGGATCCTGGGTCTCACCAGTGCGGTGGACGTGGGTGGCGGGGGCCAGGGTCTGCGGGCCGCGGCCGACGTGATCGAGCGCCTGGCCGGTACCTGCGGGTCAACGGGCATGGTCGTCCTGATGCACTACGCGGCGGTCGCCATCCTCGAGGGCCACGGGCACGCCGACGTCCGAGGCGAGATCGCCGCCGGCCGCCACCTCACCACGCTCGCCTTCTCCGAGGTCGGCTCGCGGAGCCACTTCTGGGCGCCGACGTCCACGGCCACGGCCGCCGAGGAGGGCCCCTCGGGGGGCGAGACGGTGCGCCTCGACGCGGCCAAGAGCTGGGTCACCGCCGGCGCCGAGGTCGACAGCTACGTGTGGTCGAGCCGCCCGCTCGCCGCCGACGGGCCCATGACGCTGTGGCACGTGCCGCGCTCGACGCCGGGCGTGGCCGTGGCCGGGAGCTTCGACGGCGTCGGGCTGCGGGGCAACGGGTCGGTACCGGTGAAGGCGGAAGGGGCGACGGTGCCGCGCCAGGCCATGCTCGGCGCCGACGGTGCCGGCCTCGACGTGGCCATGGCTACCGCCCTGCCCACGTTCCTCGTGCTCAGTGGCGCCTTCAGCCTCGGGCTCATGGAGGCGGTCACCGCCGACGCCACCGCCCACCTCGGCGCCACCCGCCTCGAGCACCTCGGCCGGACCCTGGCCCAGCAGGAGGCGCCCCGCACCGGGCTGGCGCGCCTGCGGGTACGGACCGACACGGTGCGCGCCTTCCTGGGCGACACGTTGAACGCCCTCGAGACCGGTCGGGCCGACGCCATGCTGCGCGTCCTCGAGGTCAAGGCGGTCGCCGGCGAGGCGGCGGCCGACGTCACCGACGGGGCGATGAGGGTCTGCGGCGGCGCCGCCTTCCGCAAGGAGGTCGGCATCGAGCGGCGCCTGCGGGACTCGCTGGCGGCGCGGGTCATGGCACCCACCACCGAGGCCCTGCTCGATTTCGTGGGGCGGGCCATCAGCGGCCTGGCTCTGCTGGGGGACCCAGTTGCTGCCGGGTGAGGGAGGTCCCCTGACCCTCGGGGCGGTCGCCTACGACCCGAAGGTGGTCACCATCTGGGACGGCTTCCGCCGGTGGTTCGCGGCTCGGGACTTCGCCTTCGACTTCGTGCTCTACTCGAACTACGAGCGCCAGGTCGAAGACCTTCTGGCCGGCCGCATCCACGTGGCGTGGAACTCTCCGCTGGCCTGGGTACGGGCCCGCCGCCTGGGAGAGGCGGCCGGCCGCCCGGTACGGGCGGTGGCAATGCGCGACACCGACTGCGACCTCACGTCGGTCGTGGTCGTGCGGGCCGAGTCGCCGGTCGCCGAGGTGGGCCAGCTGCGCGGCGCGACGGTGGCCGTCGGTGCCGTCGACTCACCCCAGGCCACGCTGCTCCCGCTGGCTCACCTGGGCGATGCCGGCCTGGTGGCGGGTGCCGACTTCAAGGTCCGCCGCTTCGACGTCGGTGTGGGCCTGCACGGCGACCACATCGGCGGCGAGCGGGAGGCGGCCCGGGCCCTGGCCGGAGGCGAGGTCGACGCCGCCTGCATGATCGACGGCAACCACCTCCTGTTCTCGACCGAGGGCACGCTGGCCCCCGGGGCCACGAGGGTCCTCACCCAGACCCCGCCCTACGACCACTGCAACATGACGGTGTCGGCCGAGGCCGACCCGGCCGCCGTCGAGGCCTTCACCGGGCTGTTGCGGTCCATGGACTACGCCGATCCGGAGGTCCGCCCGCTCCTCGACCTCGAGGGGCTCAAGGAGTGGTGGCCGGGTCGGCTGGAGGGCTACCGCCCCCTGGAGGCGGCGGTCGATCGGCTGGGCTTCTACGACGCGTCGGGCAGGGTCACGGCCGCCGAGTACGAGCCGTGAGCCGCGGCCGCCGATGCGGGATCTCTCCGCGCCGCGACCCCCTCACAGGTGCAAAGGCGCGAGTTGGTCCATTGGGGGGCGCTTCGTGGTGACCGTCGTCGAGCTCGACGATCTGGGCTTCGACAGGGGGGCCCACCTCCTGGTCGACCGGGCCCTCCGGGGCCAGCCGCCCGGCACGGTCGTGGAGGTGCGGGGGAGCGACCGTCACCTGGCCGTCCACCTGAGGTCCTGGGCCCGTCGCCGGGGCCACGGCGTCGCGGGGGCCCGCGTGATCGCCGGCGGGGCCGAGGCCCGCCGCTGGCACGGCGCCGAGCGGGCCGGTGGGGCCCGGCCCGGCGAGGTCGTCGAACGGGCGCCGGCGTCGTGGGGCGTGGCGGCGCGGGGCGCCCTCGTCGAGGCCGGCGGGCCGCCGCTGGCCGGCATCGACCTCGACGCCAAGGCGGAGGTCTGGACCGACCTGGCGCCCAAGCTCTACGCCCAGGCCCTGGCCTCGCAGTGGGACCCAGCGGTGGCCGTCGACTGGGACGAACCCCACCTGCACGACGACGTCGAGGCGGCCGTGGTCCAGGTCATGACCTACCTGGTCGAGAACGAGCAGACGGCGCTGGTGGTGCCGGCCCGCTTCCTCGGTCGGATCCATCCGCACTACCGCGAGGTCGTCCAGTTCCTGGCCGTGCAGGTGGCCGACGAGGCCCGCCACGTCGAGGTGTTCACCCGCCGGGCCCTGCTGCACGGCGAGGCCCTCGGCGTGTCCGGAGCCGGAGGGCGGGCGTCGCTGCAGACCCTCATGGCCGAGGCCGAGCTGTCCCTGGCCTCGTTCCTGCTGTCGGTGCTGGGAGAGGGCACATTCCTGAACCTGCTCTCCTTCCTCGAGCACCATGCGCCCGACCCCGTCACCCGGCAGGTGTCGCGGCTGGCGCTGGCCGACGAGGCCCGCCACGTGGCTTTCGGCCAGGCCCACCTCGAGCACCGGGTGGCCTGCGACCCGTCGCTGCGGAGCCGGCTGCGCGCCGCCACCGAGCGCCGGCACGCGGCGCTGGCCCGGACGGCCGGCCTGGCGCCGGAGGTGTTCGACGCCCTCGTCGTGCTCGCCGCCGGAGGATGGTCGACCGAGGCCGTGGGACGGGGTTGGGACCGGGTGATGGCGTTGCAGGCCGAGATGGACGAGGGCCGTCAGCGGCGGCTCGTGCGGCTCGGCTTTCCTCCGGCCGAGGCGGCCGCGCTGTCCGGGCTGCACACCCGCAACTTCATGTAGCCGGCGCGGCTCTCTCGTCACGGAACCACAGCGACAGGGCGAAGTCGCCCGCGGTGTCGGTCCACCAGTTCCCGAGCGAGAACCCGGCGGTGGCCAGCTCGGGCTCGACCATGGGCCGGTCGAACTTGGCCGAGATCTCCGTGTGCAGCTCCTCACCCTCGGCGAAGTCGACCATCAGGTCGAGCGCGGCGACGGTGACGGTCTGGGCCACCGTCGACCGCAACGACATCGCCATCCACGAGCGCACGTCGTCCCAGCGGGCGACGTGCTCGAAGCGGTCCGGCTCGAAGTCGGCGCCCAGCTCACGGTTCAGGACGTGGAGGACGTTGCGGTTGAACTCGGCCGTGACGCCCTCTGCGTCGTCGTAGGCGGCCACGAGCCGGCGGGGGTCCTTCCGCAGGTCGGTGCCCAACAGGAAGCTGTCGCCCGGGCGCAGCTCGTCGGCCAGGTCCGCGTAGAAGCGGGCCCGCCCGGCCGGATCGAGGTTGCCGATGGTGCTGCCGAGGAAGGCCACGCAGCGACGGCCGCCGTCGGGGATGGCGTCGAGGTGGCGCTCGAAGTCGGCGACCACGGCCACGACGCCGAGGCCGGGGTACTCGTCGCAGAGAGTCCGGGCGGTGTCGCGCAGGCACTCGTCGCTCACGTCGAGGGCGACGAAGCGTTGCAGCCGGCCGGTGGCGGTGAAGGCGTCGAGTAGGAGCCGGGTCTTCCCCGACGTGCCCGATCCGAGCTCCACCAACGTGTCGGCACCGGAGCGCCGGGCGATCGTCGCCGCCCGGGCCCGAAGGATCTCCCGCTCGCGCCGCGTCGGGTAGTACTCGGGCAGGCGGGTGATGGCCGAGAACAGCTCCGAGCCGCGCTCGTCGTAGAACCACCGCGACGGGAGGTGCTTGCGGCGGTCGGTGAGCCCCCGGCGGGCGTCGTCGCGCAGGGCGGCGGCCATCTCGTCGGGGCCGATCCTCGTCACCACCTCGATGGTGGCGGACCGGCTCATGGCACAGGGGCCGGCGGGGCGGCGGCGGCGAGGGAGGACGGCGCGGGCGCGGCCCCAGTGGCCGACCACGTGTCGAGGGTGTCGTCGGCCGGGCAGCGACCCTGGTTGACGAACCGGTCGGCGTAGTCGGCGACGGTGTCGGTGAGCTCGGGGCCCACGCCCAGGCGGGGACAGGCGTCGAGGGCCGCCTCGAAGCACACCGGCGCGGCGACGGCCAGGCGCGGCTCGCGCAGCCCCTCACGAGAGGCCTGCTCCCACAGCCCCCTCGTCGGGCCGGCGGCCGAGGCCACCGTCTCCGCCGCGACGGGGTCGAGCAGCAGCGCCGTGCTGACGAGCACCGACACCTGCCACCAGGGCTCCGGCAGG
>Ga0187892_10006971_pt1 | contig 16398 bp, 13 predicted proteins | sample MA1701073metaG_FD_139345 | JGI IMG/M metagenome (GOLD analysis project Ga0187892, IMG submission 139345) | Bio-ooze microbial communities from a basaltic lava cave in the Kipuka Kanohina Cave System on the Island of Hawaii, USA - MA170107-3 metaG ... | reverse complement strand
TCCACGATGCTGTGGATGCGGGCGCTGTCGGACTGCATGCTTTCGATGGTCACGATGCCGTAGCTCTGCGTCTGGTCGCGCGGAACCTCCTCCACGCCGAGCAGCGCGCAGCCCTCCTGGGCGAACAGCTCCGCCATGCGGCACATGGCCGGCGGCTTCGCGTCGATCAGGTCGTCGGCCAGCACCACCGCGAACGGCTCGTTGCCGACGATCGGCTGCGCGCACAGCACCGCGTGGCCCAGGCCGAGGGGCTCGGCCTGGCGGATGTAGATGCAGCGCACCCCCTCGGGCAGCATCGAGCGCGTCATGTCGAGCAGCACGTCCTTGTTCTTGCGCTCGAGCTCGGCCTCGAGCTCGTAGGCCTTGTCGAAATGGTCCTCGATCGCGCGCTTGTTGCGGCCGGTGACGCACACCATCTCGGTGATGCCGGCGGCCGCCGCCTCGTCCACCGCGTACTGGATGAGCGGCTTGTCGACGATCGGCAGCATCTCCTTCGGGCTCGCCTTGGTCACCGGCAGGAAGCGGCTGCCGAGGCCGGCGACCGGGAATACCGCTTTTCTGAGCTTGGCCGTGGGGGGCATAAGTGCGGGGTCAGAGATTTTGCAGCATTTCGGTGAATTCTTTTTCTTCCAGGATGGGGATGCCCAGGGCGCGCGCCCGCTCGAGCTTGCTCCCGGCGTCCGCGCCGGCGACGACGAAATCGGTCTTCTTGGACACCGAGCCGGCCACTTTGTGCCCCTTCGCCTCGATGGCCGCGCGCGCCTCCTCGCGGCTCATCGTGTCGAGAGTCCCGGTGAGCACGAACGTCTTCACCGGGGTGGAGGGCCGCGGCGCCGGGGCCGTCCTGGGCCACTTGACGCCCGCCTTCACCAGATTCCTGGCCACCTGCCGGTTGTGCGGCTCGTCGAAGAACTGGCGGATCGAGCGCGCCACCACCGGCCCGACGTCGGGCACCTGGAGCAGCTCTTCCTCGGCGGCTTTCATCAGGGGCTCCAGGTCGCCGAACTGGCGCGCCAGGTCGCGCGCCGTGCTCTCGCCCACGTTGCGGATGCCGAGCGCGTAGATCAGGCGCTCGAGCGTGGTGTCGCGCGAGCGCTCGAGCTCGGCGACGAGATTGGCCGCCGATTTCTCTCCCATCCGCTCCAGGTCGGAAAGCGCTTTCGAGGACAGTTTGTACAAGTCGGCCGGCGTATGGACGAGGTCCTTTTCAACGAGCTGGTCGACGATCTTCTCGCCCAGGCCCTCGATGTTCATGGCGCGGCGGCTGGCGAAATGCAGCAGCGCCTGCTTGCGCTGCGCCGGGCAGTAGAGGCCGCCGCTGCAGCGGTGCACCGCCTCGTCCTCGTTCTTCACGACCGCAGAGCCGCACACCGGGCATTTGGCAGGCATCTGGAAGATTTGCGCTCCAGTGGGCCGCCTCTCGATCTGGACCGAAACCACTTCCGGAATGACGTCGCCCGCGCGGCGGACGACCACGGTGTCGCCGACGCGCACGTCCTTGCGCCTGAGCTCGCCTTCGTTGTGCAGCGTGGCGTTGGTCACCGTCACGCCGCCGACGAACGCCGGCTTCAGGCGTGCGACCGGCGTGAGCGCGCCGGTGCGGCCCACCTGCACCTCGATGCCGAGGACCTCGGTGGCCTGCTCCTCCGCCGGGTACTTGTGCGCCAGGGCGAAGCGCGGCGCGCGCGACACGAAGCCGAGGCGCTCCTGCCAGTCGAGCCGGTTCACCTTGTACACCACGCCGTCGATCGCGTAGGGCAGCCGCTCGCGCATGCGGCCGATGCTTGCGTAGTAGGCGAGCAGCCCCTCGACCCCGGCGACCACGTCGCGCTCCTCGCAGACCGGAAAGCCGAGCTTCTCGAGGCGGTCGAGCCCCTGCGAGTGGGTAGATGAAGATGATTCTGAAACCACCGCGTATGCGAAAAAGCGCAGGCGCCGGGTCGCGGTGACGCGCGAATCGAGCTGGCGCACCGCGCCGGCGGCCGCGTTGCGCGGGTTCACGTATTCCTTCTGGCCCGCGGCGCGCTGGCGCGCGTTCAGGGCCTCGAAGTCGCGCCGGTACATGAGCACCTCGCCGCGCACTTCGCCCGAAAAATCGACCTTCAAAGGCAGGTTGCGGATGGTTCGCAGGTTCGCCGTCACGTCCTCGCCGGTCGTGCCGTCGCCGCGGGTCGCGCCCTGCACCAGCAGCCCGTCGCGGTAGGTCAGGCTCACCGCCAGGCCGTCGAGCTTGGGCTCGGTCGCGTATTCGACGGCATCCGCGCCCACCGCCTGGCGCACGCGCCTGTCGAAGGCGCCGACCGCCTCCTCGTCGAAGGCGTTCGCGATCGAGAGCATCGGCGTGCGGTGCCGCACCTCGTCGAACTGCGGCAGCGGCGCGGCGCCGACCCGTTGCGTCGGCGAGTCGGGCGTGCGCAGCCCGGGGTGCTCGGCCTCGAGCGCCTCGAGCTCGCGGAACAGGCGGTCGTACTCGGCGTCGTCGACCTCCGGGGCGTCCTCGGCGTAGTACAGCCGGTTGTGGCGCTCGATCGCCTCCCGGAGTTTTCTCGCCCTCTTTTCGATACTCATGAAAACAGGCGCAGCGCGAGCGGGCTCCCGGTCTCGATGCCGCGCGCGGCGAGCCCCTGGCGCACCGCCTCGAGCTGCGCGCCGATCGAGGCGAGCGAGCGCTCGTCGAGCGCGTTGCCGCGGTCGTCGACCAGGCGGCCGCCGTGCGCCTCGGCCAGGCTGCGGCCGGCGAGCGCCATCGCCTCGTAGCTGCGCGCGAGGTCGGACGTGAGCGCCACGTCAAGGACCAGGGTGACGCCGTCCTCGCGCCTCACGACTTGAAACGGTTGTTCCCCCAGCTCGGCGTCTATTTGCTGGCCTACTACGTGCAACGCCACTTGTATGTCGCTGTCCGCGCAGGCGCGGTCGAGCTCGCGCGCCGCCTCCAGCGCCTCGCGCATCTCCGGTGCCGCGACCGTCGCGCCGAGCTTGGCCGCGAGGGTCTCGACCGCGGAGCGGAATTCGAGCAGCTCGGCGTCGCTCACCACCCCGGCCCGGGTCACAAGCTGCAGCGCGGCCCGCCAGGCGCCGTCGCCGGCGCTTTCCAGAAGGGCGCGGCGGCCGAAGCGCTGCTTGACCGGGCCCCAGCTCTCCTGGACCGGGGCCGCCGCGCCCGGCGCGGAAAACCTGAGCTCGATCACGTAGTCGATGCGTGCGTCGGGCGGCGCCTTTTCAGAAGAAATGAATTTTGCGGGTGAGGAAAACGCCGGTTCCTGGCGTTCAACCTCGTCCATGAGGGCGTCGGCGTGCCGCGAGCCGAACGCGCGCTCGGCGGCGCGGGTCGCCCGGCGCACCTGCACCCGGTTGTAGACCAGCACGCCGATCACCGCCAGGGCGCCGATGACGAGCAGACCGGGCACGAGATCGCTCATCACGCCTCTACGCCGCGAGCTCCTCCCGGATGCGCAGCGCCTCCTCGATGTCGACTGCGACGACGCGCGACACGCCCGACTCGGGCATGGTCACGCCTATGAGCTGCGAGGCCATCTCCATCGAGATCTTGTTGTGGCTGATGAACAGGAACTGGGTATGCGCCGACATGCGCTTCACCAGGTCGCAGAAGCGCAGCGTGTTCGAGTCGTCGAGCGGCGCGTCGACCTCGTCGAGCAGGCAGAACGGCGCCGGGTTGAGCTGGAACAGCGAGAAGACGAGTGCGATGGCGCTGAGCGCCTTCTCGCCCCCGGACAGCAGGTGGATGGTGCTGTTGCGCTTGCCCGGCGGCTGCGCCATCACCTGCACGCCGGCGTCGAGGATTTCCTCGCCGGTCATGGTGAGCCTGGCCTCGCCGCCGCCGAACAGGGTCGGGAACAGCTTGCCGAGGTGGCGGTTCACGGTGTCGAAGGTCTCGCGCAGCAGCTCGCGGCTCTCGCGGTCGATGCGCCGGATCGCGTCCTCGAGCGTGCGCACCGCCTCCTCGAGGTCGCTCGATTGCGCGTCGAGGAAGCTCTTCCGCTCCTGGCTCGAGCGCAGCTCCTCGAGCGCGGCGAGGTTCACCGCGCCGAGCTCGTTGATCGCCTGCGCGATGCGCGTGAGCTCGCCCTGCAGGGTGGCGGCGCGCGGCGCGTTCGGCGCCTCGGTGGCGAGAAGCGCCTCGTCGGCGCCGGCCTCGGCGAGCTGGCTGGCGAACTGGTCGAAGCTGAGTCTCGCCGCCTGCTCCTTGAGGCGCAGCTCGCCCATGCGCTCGCGCAGCGGCGCGGCGCGCGCCTCGGCCTGCAGCTTCGCCTCCTCCAGCTCGCGCAGCGCCGCTGCCGCGGTTTCCACCGCATTGCGCGCTTCGCTGAGCTGCTTTTCGGAAAAGAGCCTTTGCTCGACGGCCTTCTCGAGGGACCGCCGTACCCCTGGAATCGGGTCGGCGGCGAGCTCCTGGTTGAGGCGCGCGACCTCGGCGTCGGCGCGCTCGATCTGCTGGTCGATCACGCGCACCGCGTTGTCGATCTCGGCGATCTTGGAGGCGCACTCGCGGCTGCCGAACAGCGCGTCCTGCGCCGCGCGCTCGGCCTGCTGCGCCGCCTGGCGCTGGGCAGCCAGCGCGCTATCGGCGGCCGCCAGCGCCTGGCGTGCCTCCTCGGTCGCACTCCTGCCCTCCTGCACTGCATTCTCGAGCTGAGAACTTGCGCCCCGCGAGGCGGAGATGGCCGCGCTGCCGCGCCCCGCCTCCGCGCGCACCTCGTCGAGCTCGGCGCCGAGCTTGCTGCTGCGCTCGCGCGCCTGCGACAGCTTGAGCCCCTCGATGCGCGCGTCGTGCAGCGCGCTCACTTCCTCGTCGAGCGCCTGCGACGCCGACTCGGCCGCCTTCAGTCTTGCCGCGAGCTCCTGAGTGCGGCTCTCGAGCTCCTCGATCTCGCCCTGCCGCGCGAGCAGGCCCTCGTCCGCGGGATCGGGCGCGTGGAAGCTCACCGTGTGGCGCGTGAACTGGTGGCCTTCCCGGTTCACCAGCACCGCCCCCGGCGGAGCCGCCTCGCGCATGCGCCGATCGGGCGTGCCTTCGACCGCGATAACGCCCGCCAGCCAGTCGGCGAGCGCTCCCGATACCGCGGCGTCCGTGGCGTGGATCTTCGCCGTCAGCGGCAGGCCGGCAACCGGCGCGCCCGTGGCCCGCGCGCCGTGGTCGAACACGCTGGCTTTCGCCGGCGGACGGTCGGCGAGCGCCGCCGCCAGGCGCGACGGATCGGTGAGCTCGAGCGCATGCAGGCGCTCGCGCAGCACCGATTCGACCGCGATCTCCCATCCATGGTCGATGCGCAGCTTCTGCCACAGGCGCGCCGCCTGGGCGAGGCCGTGGCGCTGCAGCCACCCGGCGAGCGGCGCGTTGTCCTCGGCCGCGGCCTGGACCTGGCGCAGGGTGGCGAGCTGCGCTTCCGCCGCTGCGTGCTCGCGTTGCGCGCTGCCCAGAGCGATGGCCTCCGCCGCGCGCCGCTCCTCGGCGGCGGCGAGCTCATGCTGCAGGTCCTCCAGGTTCCGCGGGGCGCCGGCCCCGGGCGCCGCGAGCGCCTGCAGCTCGGCTTCGAGCCGCTCGCGCCGCTGCTCGAGCGCCTGCTGGCTGCGCTCGAGGTGGACCGAGTTCGCCTGCTCGAGCTGCAGCCGGCTCTCGGCCCGCGCAGCCGCGCCGCGCGCCGCCTCGAGCCGCTCCTGGGCAAGGCGAAACGCCTGTTCGGCCTGGGGGAGCAGATTGCTTTCCCCGTCCAGGCGCTCCTTTGTTTCCCTCACCCGCTCCTTCGCCTCGCCCGCCTTCACCGCCCAGGTGTGCAGCGATTGCGTGTGGTCGGAGCGCTGCTGGCGCCACGAGGCGAGCTGGGCGCGGCGCTCGGTGTGCTGGCTCTCCAGGCGACTGCGCGTCTCCTCGGCGTGGCGCAGCTCGGACTCGAAGCGCGCCACCTCGGCGTTGGCGGCGTAGAGCGCGCCCTGCGCCGCGTTCATCCCGTCGCCCGCGGCGTAGTGCGCAGCGCGCGCGGTCTCGACGCGCGTCTCGACGCTTCGCAACTCGGCGTTTTGCGCTTCCAGCTCGTTCGTGATGCGGGAGATTTCCTGCGCATGGCGATCGCGCTCCGCGGCGGCGTCGCGCCGGCGCAGGTACCACAGCAGGTGCTGCTTGAGCCGCATGTCCGACTGGTATTCCTGGTAGCGCGTCGCGATCTTCGCCTGCGCCTCGAGCTTCTCCAGCTGCGCGCCGAGCTCGAGGCGGATGTCGGTGACCCGCGCCAGGTTCTCGCGCGTGTCGGCGAGGCGGTTCTCGGTCTCGCGCCGGCGCTCCTTGTAGCGCGAGATGCCGGCCGCCTCCTCCAGGAACACGCGCAGCTCCTCGGGCCTGGCCTCGATCACGCGCGAGATCATCCCCTGCTCGATGATCGCGTAGGCGCGCGGGCCGAGGCCGGTGCCGAGGAACATGTCGGTGATGTCGCGCCGGCGCACGTGCGCGCCGTTGATGTAGTAGCTCGACTCGCCGTCGCGCTGCAGGATGCGCTTCACCGAGATCTCGGCGTACTGCGACCACTGCCCGGCGGCGCGGCCCTGCGCGTTGTCGAAGATCAGCTCGACCGAGGCGCGCGCCAGCGGCTTGCGGTTCACCGAGCCGTTGAAGATCACGTCCTGCATCGAATCGCCCCGCAGGGCGGAAGCGCGGCTTTCGCCGAGCACCCAGCGCACCGCGTCGATCACGTTGGACTTGCCGCAGCCGTTCGGCCCGACCACGCCGACGAGCTGGCCGGGGATGCTGATCGAGGTGGGGTCTACGAAGGACTTGAATCCGGCCAGTCTTATTTGAGTGAGCCGCACGGCAAAAATGATAACATCGCCGCGCTTTCCTCCCGGCCCGAGCTTTCCCGTGCCTTCCCGACCCAGCAAGCGACTCGAGACTTTCGCAAACCCGACGCCGCAGCGCGACTACCGGATCCACATGGAGATCCCGGAGTTCACCTGCCTGTGCCCGAAGACCGGGCAGCCGGATTTCGCCACGCTGCTGCTCGACTACGTGCCCGATCGCCTGTGCGTCGAGCTGAAATCGCTCAAGCTCTACGTCTGGTCCTACCGCGACGAAGGCGCGTTCCACGAGGCGGTCACCAACCGCATCCTCGACGACCTGGTGCGGGCGACGCAGCCGCGCTACATGAGGCTCGAGGCGCGCTTCAACGTACGCGGGGGGATTTACACGTCGGTCATTGCCGAGCACCGCAAGAAGGGCTGGCGCGGTGAACCCGCTGCTGGAAAAGCTTAACCCCTACCCCTTCGAGAAGCTGCGGGCGCTGACCGGCGGCAGGCCCGCCGAGATCGATCTTTCGATCGGCGAGCCGAAGCACCCCACGCCGCGGCTGGTGAAGGACGCCCTCGCGAGGGCGCTGGACAGCCTGGCGCGCTACCCGGTGACGGCCGGCACGCCCGAGCTGCGCGCGGCGGTCTCGGGCTGGCTGGCGAGGCGCTACGGCATCCCGGCGCCCGACCAGGCGACGCAGGTCCTGCCGGTGAACGGCTCGCGCGAGGCGCTGTTCTCCTTTGCGCAGGCCGTGGTCGGCCCGGGCGCCAGGGTCGTGTGTCCCAACCCCTTCTACCAAATCTACGAAGGGGCCGCGCTTCTCGCCGGGGCGACGCCGGTCTACGGCGAGCCCGAAAGCTGGGAAGGGGTGCAGCTCGTCTACGCCTGCTCGCCCGCCAACCCCAGCGGCCGGGTGATGGGCCTGGAGGACTGGAAGCGCCTGTTCGACCTCTCCGAGCGCCACGGCTTCATCATCGCCTCCGACGAGTGCTACTCCGAAGTCTACTTCGACGCTCCACCTCTGGGCGCCCTCGAGGCGGCACACAAACTAGGCCGCATTGCGTATTCCCGGTTGGTGGTCTTCTCGAGCCTCTCCAAGCGTTCCAACTGCCCCGGGATGCGCTCGGGCTTCGTCGCCGGCGACGCCGCGCTGCTGAAAAAGTTTCTCCTCTACCGCACCTACCACGGCTCGGCCATGAGCCTCGCGGTGCAGAGCGCCTCGATCGCGGCGTGGAACGACGAGGAGCACGTGCGGGAGAACCGCCGCCTGTACGCGGAAAAGTTCGACGCCGTGCTGCCGTTGCTCAAGGCCGAAAGGCCCGACGGCGGGTTCTATGTCTGGATGAAAACCCCGATCGACGACGCCGAGTTCGTGCGCCGGCTGCACCATGAATACAATGTGCTCGTGCTCCCCGGAAGCTTTCTCGGACGCGAGGCAAACGGGCTGAATCCCGGAAAGAACCACGTGCGCGTCGCGCTGGTCCCGCCCCTGGCCGAATGCGTGGAGGCCGCCAAGCGGATCGTGCGATTCGTCCAAACCCTATAATCAGGGACAGACCACGTTTTCCTCCCGAACGACCTCCGACCGAAAACGTGGTCTGTCCCTGTTTTTGAGCCTTCAATGGACCGTGCCCGCAAGGTAATCGAAGAAGCCTGGGAGAACCGCGCCGCGCTCAAGCCGACGAAGGGGCTGCGCTCGGCGGTACGGCAGGCGATCGCCGGCCTGGATTCGGGAAAGCTGCGCGTGGCCGAGAAGGCGGACGGCGAGTGGATCACGCACCAATGGCTGAAGAAGGCGGTGCTGCTCTCCTTCCGGCTCGAGGACAGCCGGGTGATGCAGAAGCGGCACTACGACAAGGTGCCGTCGAAATTCGAGTCCTTCGACTTCGCCAAGGGCGGCTTCCGGGTGGTCCCGCCCGCCGCGGCGCGCCGCGGCGCCTACATCGCGAAGAACGTCATCCTCATGCCCTCCTTCGTCAACATCGGGGCCTACGTCGACGAGGGCACCATGGTCGATACCTGGGCCACGGTCGGGTCCTGCGCCCAGATCGGCAAGAACGTCCATCTTTCGGGCGGCGTGGGCATCGGCGGCGTGCTCGAGCCGGTCCAGGCGAACCCGGTGATCATCGAGGACAACTGCTTCATCGGCGCCCGCTCGGAGGTGGTCGAGGGGGTGATCGTCGAGGAGAACAGCGTGCTGTCGATGGGCGTGTACCTCGGCCAGAGCACCCGGATCCTGGACCGAACGACCGGCGAGATCTCGTACGGCCGGATTCCGGCCGGTTCGGTGGTCGTTTCCGGTAATTTGCCCTCCGCGGACGGCAAATACGGCCTGTACTGTGCCGTGATTGTAAAAAAGGTAGATGCCAAGACCCGGGCGAAGACCAGCCTGAACGAACTGCTGCGGGGGGATTAAACTAGCGGTACTGCACCTGGGAGGGCCTGCACCATGTCTGCAATGAAGAAGCTGTTCGCGATCATGGCCGACAAGAAGGCGTCGGACATCTTCGTGTCGGTCGGCGCGCCGATCAACATCAAGATCAACGGCGTGGCGATGCCGGTCAACCAGACCACGATGACCGCCGAGACGGTGCAGCAGCTCCTGTACGAGGTGTTGAACGAGCGCCAGATCAAGGAGTACGAGGAGGAGATGGAGCTCAACACCGCCTACAACCTCGCCGGCGTCGGCACCTTCCGCATCAGCGCGATGCGCCAGAAGGGCTCGCCCGCGGTCGTGGTGCGCTACATCCCGGGCACCATCCCGACCATCGACTCGCTCGGCGTGCCCGAGGTGCTGAAGGAAGTGATCATGGGCAAGCGCGGCCTGATCCTGATGGTCGGCGCCACCGGCTCGGGCAAGTCGACCTCGCTCTCGGCGATGCTCGACTTCCGCAACGAGCGCAAGTCGGGCCACATCCTGACGCTGGAAGACCCGGTCGAGTTCATCTTCCAGAACAAGAAGTCGATCGTGAACCAGCGCGAGGTCGGCACCGACACCAAGGCGTTCGAGGTGGCGCTCAAGAACGCGCTGCGCCAGGCGCCGGACTGCATCCTGATCGGCGAGATCCGCGACAAGCAGACCATGGCGATGGCCCTCGCCTACGCGCAGTCGGGCCACCTGTGCCTCGCCACGCTGCACGCGAACAACAGCTACCACGCGATGAACCGGATCATCAACTTCTACCCGCTGGAGAACCGGCCGGCGCTGCTGCTCGACCTGTCGGCGGCGCTGTCGTCGGTGATCTCGCAGCGCCTGGTGCGCACCAAGTCCGGCCAGCGCGTCGCGGCGGTGGAAGTGCTGCTCAACACGCGCCACATCGCCGAGCTGATCGAGAAGGGCGAGATCAGCGAGATCAAGGAAGCGCTCGAGAAGAGCATGTCGCCCGGCTCTCAAACTTTCGAGCAGGCGCTGTTCAAGCTGTTCATGGACGGCAAGATCACCCAGGAAGAGGCGATGGCGAACGCCGACTCGGCGACCAACATGCTGTGGCTCATCAACCAGGCGACCGCCGGCGAGATCACCGGCCAGTCCGCTCCGCAGGCGGGCGCCAAGCCCGCGGCCGAGGAGAAGAAGGAAGGCATCCTGTCCGCCGCAGGGGGTGCTTCTTTCGGTAATTTCAAGATTGACATGAATGCCTGACGCGCTGGAGCTCGCGAGAGAGCTCATCGCGCGCAAATCGATCACCCCGGAAGACGGGGACTGCCAGGAAGTCATCGCCAAGCGGCTTTCGCGCGCCGGTTTCCAGTGCGAGCCGATGAAGTTCGGCGAGGTCGCCAACCTCTGGGCGCGGCGCGGCGCGGCGCACCCCGTCGTCTGCTTTGCCGGCCATACCGACGTCGTGCCGACGGGCCCTCTTTCCGAGTGGCATTCCGATCCGTTCGTGCCGACGATCCGCGACGGCAGGCTCTACGGCCGCGGCGCGGCCGACATGAAGTCCTCGATCGCCGCTTTCGTCGTTGCTGTTGAGTTGTTTCTCAAAGAAAAACCCAACCACTCGGGTTCGATCGCCTTTCTCATCACCTCCGACGAGGAAGGTCCCTCGATCGACGGCACGGCGCGGGTGGTCGAGGCGCTCAAGCGCCGCAACGAGCTGATCGACTACTGCATCGTCGGCGAGCCGACTTCGGTCGACTGGCTGGGCGACATGCTGAAGAATGGCCGGCGCGGCTCCCTGTCAGGGAAACTAACGGTCCGGGGCATCCAGGGCCACGCCGCCTATCCGCCCCTCGACAAGAACCCGGTCCACCTGCTCGCCCCCGCCCTCGCCGAGCTGGCGCGGACCGAGTGGGACAAGGGCAACGAAAGCTTTCCGCCGACCACCTGGCAGGTCTCGAACGTCCACGCCGGCACCGGCGCGGGCAACGTGATCCCCGGCGCCGTGGAGGTCGATTTCAATTTTCGCTTTTCCACCGAGAGTACGGATGCGTCGCTGCGCCAGCGCGTTGAGTCCATCCTGAAGAAGCATGCCCTCGACTACAAAGTCGACTGGACGCTCGGCGCCAAGCCGTTCCTCAGCAAGAACGGGCGCCTCGCGAAGACCGTCCAGGCGGCGAGCAAGAAGCACACCGGGCGCTCAGCCGAGCTTTCCACCACCGGCGGGACCTCGGATGCGCGCTTCATCATCGAGATCTGCCCCGAGGTGATCGAGCTCGGCCCGGTCAACGCCAGCATCCACAAGCTGAACGAGCACATCGAGCTCTCGCAGCTCGAGTTGCTCCCGCGCATCTACCTCGACATCCTGCGCGACCTGCTCCCTTGACGTTGCGGGAGCTGATGCGCGAGACCGAGCGGCGCCTGCGGGCCGCCCGCCTGCACTACGGACACGGCACCGACAACCCGCGTGACGAGGCCGCTTTCCTGGTGTTGCGGGGCCTGGGTTTGCCTTTCGGCACCGATCTGTCCGGCCCGGCGGACCCTCGCCGCATCGAGCCTCTCGTGCAGAAAAGAATCCGGGAGCGCATCCCGGCGGCCTACCTGTTGAACGAGGCCTGGCTCGACGGCGTGCCCTTCTACGTGGACCGGCGCGTCATCGTCCCGCGCTCTCACATCGCATTTCTCCTCGGAAGACTGGAAATTCGGCCGCGGCGCGTGCTCGACCTGTGCACCGGGTCGGGCTGTCTCGCGATCCTCGCCGCGCGCGCTTTCCCGGCCGCGCGCGTCGACGCTTCGGATATCTCGGGCGACGCCCTCGCCGTCGCCGTGCGCAACGTGCGCCGGCACCGGCTCGAAGGGCGCATCCGCCTGGTGCTCGCGGATCTCTTCACCGGCCTGGGGCGGTATGACCTCGTGGTCGCGAATCCTCCGTACGTAGCCACCCCGGCCATGCGCAAACTGCCGCCCGAATACCGCCACGAGCCGGGACTCGCGCTCGGCGGAGGCCGCGATGGCCTGCAGTTCGTGTCGAGAATTCTTGCCGAAGCTGCGGACCATCTGAAGCCGCGCGGGCTTCTCGTCTGCGAAGTGGGCGAGAACCGGAAGGCGCTCGAGCGCGCCTATCCGCGGGCCGGCTTTCTCTGGCCGCGCGACGAAGTGTTCATCCTGCCGCGCGCCAGAATACCGGGCGCCTCGCGAAGCGGCCCCAGGCGGCGCCGAGCCTCCTGAGCAGCGCGCTTTCGTCCGCCTCGAAGCCGATCAGCCTGCGGCCGACGGCGATGTCGTTCAGCTCGCCCAGGATCTCCTGCAGCTCCTTGAGCTCGGCGAGGTACAGCGCGGCGCGCCGCGCCGGAAACGCCGGCGCGAAGAACTCGCAGCCGTAGCGCAGCCGCTTGGCGCGGATGCGCAGCGCGTGTCGCTCGCCCGCGTCGCGCCAGTCCATCCCGCGCGCCTGCTTCATCAGCTTGCGCTGCGCGCGCGCCAGCGCGGCCGCGCCAAACTGCGCCAGGGGTTTCGTGCTCTCCGCGGGGACGATTGCGCGCGCTTCTTCCAAGGCCTGCGCGAAGGTCCGCGAGCGGATCGTGCGGCGCGCCGCCTGCCGCGCCTCCCTGCGTCGTGCGCGCGCCCGCGCAAGAATTTCCTGGCTTCCCGCGCCGGCCTCCAGCCGCGCCAGCAGCACGTCCCAATCCCGTGCGCGCCCCAGCGTGGACGAAATCCTGCGCAGGGAGCGCCGCAGCGCCTTCGTCGCCTTCGCCGGCAGGGCGGCTCGAAATGCACGCAGCGCAGCGCGCAGCCGGCGCATGCCGACGCGCAGTTGATGGAGGAACTCCGGATCGCTCGACACCGTCACGCCGCGGGCGTTGGCCTCGATCTGCTCGAGGGCGGCGTGCGTCACGGCCCGAAAGGCCTCGCGGGGCCTGGCGCCGCGCAGCGCGGGAGCCCGCCACCTGCGGGGACCGGGCGGCGAAGGAAGAACAAGGCGGATTTCCTGCTCAATGCGCATGACGCACGCCGTGGCAAGTGGTTGATCTTACATGATGCCTTGACCGCCTCGATGTGATGCTCTTACGCTCAAGAAAAGCTTGCGTAGTCCACACAACGGAGGAGGAACTAATGGTGTCGCGTTTCGTTGCAGTAGCGGCCGGATGCGCGTTGATGGCCGCGGTACCGGTCTCTTACGCGCAGATGAAGGCTCCCAAGGGGCCGGTCGAGATCACCGTGGGATCCGGTCCGGGCGGGACGCCCGACGTGATCATGCGCAACATCGCGAAAATCATGACCGAGGAGAAGATCGTCAACATCTCGGTGGTGGTGCAGAACCGGCCCGGCGGCTCGCATTCCAACGCGTATAACTACGTGCTCGGCAAGAAGGGGGACGAGAACCTGCTGCTCACCCTCGCCTCGCCGGTCTTTACCACGCCGATTATGCAGGGCACGCCTTCGGTCATCAGCCAGGTGGTGCCGATCGCCGGCTTCATCCAGTCTGAGCTGGTGTTCATGGTGCAGCCGAACTCGCCGTACCGTTCCTTCAAGGACTTCGTCGAGGCGGCGAAGAAGGAGCCGAAGAAGCTGCGCATCGCCGGAGCGGCGTCCGGAGGCACCGATCATCTCGCCACCGCGCTGATTGAAAAGGCGGCGGGGGTGCGGCTCACCTACATTCCGTACGAGAGCGGCTCAAAGGCGCTCGCCTCGTTCCTCGGCGGCAACGTCGAGGCCACCTTCGGCACGCTCGAGGAGGGCCTGCCGGTGTTCAAGGAGAACAAGGCGCGACCGCTCGCCATCCTCTCGGAGAAGCGCCGGCCGGAAGCGTCCTACAAGGACGTGCCGACGGCGAAGGAGCTCGGCTACGACATCGTGTTCGGCCAGTTCTGGGGCGTCGCCGCGCCGCCGGGAACCGACCCGGCGATCGCCCGCTGGTGGGAGGACAAGTTCCGCAAGGCGGTCGCGACCAAGGCGTGGCAGGACGGCCTGAAGGAGAAGTTCCAGAGGAGCGAGTTCTACGGCCTGGCGAAAGCCGGCGAGTACTTCAAGCGCGAAGAGGCGAAGTTCAGGTCGCTGATGGAGGACGTCGGCCTCGCCAAGAAGTAGCGAGTGAAAAAGAGCGACGTCGTCCCGGCGTTGCTCCTGCTCGCGCTGTCGGGGGCGATCGCCTTCGACACCCGCCGGCTGAGCTTCTGGGACGACACGACGCCGGGGCCGGCCTTCGTGCCGGTATGGCTCGCCGTCGCGGGCGCGGTGCTGTTCGTGCTGCGCCTGGCTGAGGCGCACCGCATGCGCGCCGTTCCGGTCGAATGGCCTGCGCGGGCGGCGCTCGTGCGCGTGGCGACGATCTTCGGGGGGCTGGTAGCCGTGCCGCTGCTCGCGCCGTGGGTCGGCCTCGTCCCCGCGCTCGCGCTGCTGGTTCTGTTCGTCCTTCTCTTCGTCCTGCGTCAGGCTTTGCGGCCCAGCCTGGCGACGGCAGCGATCACCGTGGGCCTGATCTACGCCATCTTCGTCGCTTGGCTGGGCGTGCCGCTTCCCCGCGGCCCGCTCGGACTCTAGGCCATGGACTCGCTGCAGCTCCTCGGGCAGGGCTTCGCCACCTGCTTCACGCCGCTCAACCTGCTGTTCATCTTCGTCGGCGTGCTGATCGGCCAGATCATCGGCGCGCTTCCGGGGATCGGGCCCGCCGCCGGCATGGCGCTGCTGCTGCCGCTCACCTACGGCGTGCCGCCGGCGACCGCGATCATGATGCTCGCCGGCATCATGTACGGCGGCCAGTACGGCGGGACGCTTACCTCGGTGCTGGTCAACGTGCCGGGCGAGGCGGCGAGCGTCATGACCACGCTCGACGGCCACCAGATGGCGCGCCAGGGGCGCGCCGGCGCGGCGCTCAGCATCGCCGCGATCGGCTCGTTCATCGCCGGCATCGGCTCGGTACTCGCGGTGGTGTTCGTGACCCCGCCGCTCGCCGCGTTCGCCCTCAAGTTCAATGCACCCGAATATTTCCTGCTGGCGCTTCTCGGGATCACGGCGACCGCGAGCCTCGGCAGCAATTCGCCGACCAAGGCCCTGATGGGCGCTCTGCTCGGCCTGATGATCGCGATGGTCGGCGTCGACCCGATCCAGGGCACGCCGCGGCTCACCTTCGGCCAGCAGGGCCTGATCGAGGGCATCGACTTCCTCCCCGCGGCGATCGGCCTGTTCGGCATCGCCGAGGTGCTCGCCTCGCTCGAGCGCTCGGAGCAGGCGGCGCCGATGCGCACGCGGCTGCGCGACATGTGGCTCACGGCGCGGGATTGGGCCGACGGTCGCCTCGCGATCCTGCGCGGCGGCCTGATCGGCTTCTTCATCGGCGTCATGCCGGGCGCCGGACCGACGATCGCGTCGATGCTCGCCTACATCGCCGAAAAACGCTTCAGCAAGCACCCCGAGCGCTTCGGGCGGGGTGCGATCGACGGCGTGGCCGCGCCGGAGGCGGCGAATAACGCCGCCTCCCACGGCGCCTGCGTGCCGATGCTCGCACTCGGCATCCCCGGGTCGGCTAGCACTGCGGTGCTGCTCGCCGCGCTGATTCTGCACGGCATCCGCCCGGGGCCCGGGCTGATGACCGAGCAGGCGACCCTGGTGTGGGCGCTGATCGCGAGCATGTTCATCGGCAACCTGATCCTGCTCGTCCTCAACCTGCCGCTCGCGCCGCTGTTCGCCGCGCTGCTGCGCGTGCGCTACGCCTACCTCGCGCCCGGCATCCTCGCGATCTCCCTGGTCGGCGCGTATGCCAGCACGCTCGCCTACACCAACGTGTGGATCGCGCTGGCGTTCGGCGTCCTGGGCTGGTTCATGATCAAGCTCGACTTCCCGCGCGCGCCCCTGGTGCTCGCGCTCGTGCTCGCGCCTCTGCTGGAAAGCTCGCTGCGCCAGTCGCTTCTGCTGTCTTTCGGCAGCCTCGGCATCTTCGTCGAGCGTCCGCTGTCCGCGGCGCTGCTCGCCTGCGTGGCGCTTTCTCTCCTCTATCCTGTTTACGCCGCCCGCAGGAAGGTGGGGTGACCGAGGGGACTCGAACCCCCAACAACCGGAATCACAATCCGGGACTCTACCCTTGAGCTACGGTCACCGTAGTCGTTGCCACTGCGCTTGCAAAACTCCGTTCTGGCCTGCCCGGCGGGACTCGAACCCACAACCCCCAGCTTAGAAGGCTGGTGCTCTATCCGGTTGAGCTACGGGCAGCCCGGGCGAAGCCAAAACCTGGTCG
>Ga0187892_10006970_pt1 | contig 16401 bp, 19 predicted proteins | sample MA1701073metaG_FD_139345 | JGI IMG/M metagenome (GOLD analysis project Ga0187892, IMG submission 139345) | Bio-ooze microbial communities from a basaltic lava cave in the Kipuka Kanohina Cave System on the Island of Hawaii, USA - MA170107-3 metaG ... | reverse complement strand
TGGCTTCCGTCCGAACGAGGCGAACTGCACGCCGCCCTTCGTGCGCACTGCTTCCGCGGCGCGGCGCACGCGTGAATCGGGGTCGTTCGCGTCGGTCCACGCGTCCGGCTCGAACGGGATGCAGGCCTCGAGCTCGCGCACCTGCTGGCGGTGGCGGTGCAGCGCGTCGTTCAGGAGCGCTGGCACGCGCTCGGGCGCAGCGGCCTCGAGCGCGCACTCCAGCGCGTCGTCCGCGGCGTCGGGCACGACCTTGCAGCCGGGCAGCGGTGCGACGCGGAGCCAGACCAGGTAGATCACGGTCTGAGCTTACGCGCCGCGCGCGTTCAGAGCAGCCGCCGCAGCGCGTCGAGCGACACGATCAGCCGATCCACGCCCGCGGCCTCCCAGTCCGCGAGCTCCGCGCGGCTCGCGGGCTCCGCGCGAGCGCTGGTTTGGAAGCGCCCGTCGAGCGTCTCGGCGCGCGCGCGCCGTTCGCGGATGTGCGCCAACCTCGCGCCGATCGACGCCGGCGTGTGGCCGGCCGCGAGCCAGCCGTCCGCGAGGCGCGCGACGCGGTCGAGGGCTGCGTCGGAGTCGCCCGCCAGGTGCAGCCGCGGCCAGGGGCGCTGCAGTGGCTTCGCCTCGAGCGCGGTCTCCTCGAGCGCGAAGCTCGCGCCGCGGTGCTCGACGCTCGGGTCGCACCAGAGCTTCTTGCACACCACGATCGCCTCGGCGAGCGCGCCCGACTCCGCGTCGCGCAAGCCGAGCTCCAGCCGGCCGAGCGACAGCCGGTCGAGCTCCGCGACCGCGCGCGCCGACAGCAGCGGGTGTCGGGACTCGAGCGCGAGCCCGAGCGTCGCGAGCCGCAGCCGCGAGGTCTGGCGCGCGAGCTCAGCGAGCGCCGCGAGCGCGTCCTCGCCGGCACGCGCCTCGAGCCAGATCGACTCCGCCCCGATCCGCTCCGCCTCGCGCGCCTGCTCGAGCCGGCGCGCGGGATCGGCGGGAGCGATCGCGACGCCGAGGGCGAGCGCCACGAGGCCCGCTCACTCGACGATGGCGACGCCGATCCTGCCCGTGCTGCGGTGGCTGTGCACGACCTTGTAGTCCTGCCAGAACCAGTCGCGCGCGAACACCACCGTGATCGCACCCGTGAGCTGGACGGCGGCGTCGCTGCCGACCGCGGTGAACTGGATCGGCGCGATCGCGATCGCCACGTTGCTGCCCGCCGTGAGCACCTCGGCGGCGCTGACCTTCCACTGGTACTGATCGTGCGCCTTGAACAGCTCGCTCATGTTGGCGCGCACGTCGGTGAGCCCGCGCGTGATCTTGCCGTCGCCGGCGATCACGAGCTGCGGCGAGTTGCTGGTGAGCGCGAAGAAGGCGTCCGCGTCGCCCGCGTTCGCGGCAGCGACGAGCTTCTGCACCTGCTCCGAGATCTCGGCGCGCAGGCTCTCGGAGGCCATCTGCTGCGCGGAGGCGGGAACGGACAGGCACAGCGCTACGAGGCTCGCGATCGCGATGACGGACTTCATTTCGGGCTCTCCTTGGGCCGACGGGCCGGGCGCCCTGTGTAGCACGGGTCCTCATGAGATTCGCCTTGACGTTTCTACCTGCGCGCAGGTAGAAAGCGACCGATGTCGCAGCCTGCCGCCCGCGGACCGCGCGCCTCGCTCACGCGCGGGGCGATCCTGCGCGCCGCCGAGTCGCTGTTCGCGGAGCGCGGCTTCGACGCCGCGCGGCTCGAGGACGTGGCGCTCTCCGTGGGCATGCGGCGCGCGTCGCTGGTCTACCACTTCCGCGACAAGCAGGAGCTCTACGACGCGGTCCTCGCCGACCTGCTCGAGGCGCTGCTCGCGCGCGTCGCGGCCGCGCTGCGTTCGAGCGGCGGGCTCGGCGTGCGGGTCGAGCGCGCCGTGTCCGCCTGGGTCGACTTCATCGGCGAGCGTCCCGCGCTCGCGCGCATCGTGCTGCGCGAGGCCGCGGGCGCCACGCCCGAGCGACCGCCAGCGATCCTGCGCCACCTGGGCGGCTTCCACGCGCTCGCGCGCGAGGTGTTCGACGCGACGCGCGACGATCCGCTCGCGCGGGCCGCGCCGATCGACCCGGTCCACTTCGCGAGCGCGATCGCCGGCGCGACCGTGTTCTTCGTGGCCGCGATGCCGGCGCTCATGCCCGGGACCGGCTTCGACCCGCTCGCGTCGGGGCGGCTCGCGGCGCACCGCGAGGACGTGCTGCGCATCGCGCGTCGTCTGCTCGGCACGAGCCTGCGCGGGCGCGCGCGCCACGCGGAACCGAACCGGGGGGAGAGTCCATGACCGCAGCCGCGACCGATCCGTTCGAGCGCTTCAACCGCGCGCAGGGACTGGGCAGCGTGCGCAGCCCGTACCCGCGCCTCGCCGCGTGGCGGCGACAGGCGCCGGTGCGGCGGCTCGCGCTCGCGGAGCTCGCGCCGCAGATGCAGCTCCAGGGCCGGGTGCTCTACGGCGGCAAGCTGCCCGAGTTCTTCGTCGCGCTCTCGCACGACGCCGTGGCCGAGGTGCTGCGCGACGGCGAACGCTTCTCCTCGGCGGGCTACGCGCGCACGATCGGCCTGATGCTCGGCCGCTCGATCCTGGAGATGGACGAGCCCGAGCACGCCCGCGCGCGCGGCGTGATCCAGCAGGCGTTCACCAAGCGCGCCCTCGAGCACTGGGAGCGCGACCTGGTGGGCCCGATCGTGAACGGCCTGATCGACCGCTTCGCCGCGCGCGGCCACGCGGACCTCGTGCGCGAGCTCACCTTCCCGTTCCCGGTCTCGGTGATCGCGCACATGCTCGGGGTCCCCGAGCGCGAGCACGCGGCCTTCCACCGGCTGTCCGTCGAGCTGATCAGCCTGGCGATCGAGCCCGCGCTCGCCGTCGCCGCGTCGCAGGCGCTGCGCGAGCTGTTCGCGCGCGTGCTGGCGGAGCGCCGGCGCGTGCCGACCGACGACCTGATCTCGGTGCTCGCGCACGCCGAGCTCGACGGCGCGCGGCTCGACGACGAGGCGATCTTCGCCTTCGCGCGCCTGCTCACGCCGGCCGGCGCGGAGACCACCTATCGCTCGTCGTCGAACCTGCTCTTCGCCCTGCTCTCCCACCCCGCGCAGCTCGAGGCCGTGCGCCGCGACCGCTCGCTCGTGCCGCAGGCGATCGAGGAGGGCCTGCGCTGGGAGACGCCCCTGCCCGGCATCCAGCGCACCTGCGTGCGCGACACCGAGGTGTGCGGCATCGCGATCCCCGCCCGCGCGGTCGTGATGGTGAGCATGGCGTCCGCGAACCACGACGAGACGCGCTACGAGCGGCCCGACGAGTTCGACATCTTCCGGCCCGCGAAGACGCACATGGCCTTCGCCTTCGGCCCGCACCGCTGCCTCGGCATGCACCTCGCGCGCATGGAGTCGCGCGTCGCGCTCGAGGCCGTGCTCGACCGCCTGCCGAACCTGCGCCTCGACCCCGAAGCCAAGGACCCGCACATCAGCGGCGAGCTGTTCCGGTCGCCGCTCGCTCTGCCCGTGCTCTTCGACAGCTAGGAGATCGCAGCACGACGGCGTCGTCCGCGGCCGCCCGCGGCGACGCCGGCAAGCGCCGCGGAGCGGCGCGCGCAGCGAGGCGAAGCCGGCGAAGTCGATCAGGCCCGCTCTACGTACTTCCGTTCGCGCGTGTCGATGCGGAGCTTCTCGCCGCGGCCGATGAAGCTCGGCACCTGGACGACGGCGCCGGTCGAGAGCTTGGCGGGCTTGAGCTTGCCGCCGCTGGTCGCGGGGTCGGTCTCGGTCACCTCGAGGATCACGAAGTTCGGCAGCGTCACGCCGAGCGGCCGCGCGTTGTGCAGCAGCACCTCGACCACACAGTTCTCGGTCATCAGATCGTGGCCCTCGACCGCGCTGCGCGCGATCTCGAGCTGCTCGTAGCTCTCCTGGTCCATGAACACCATGCGCTCGCCGTCGTCGTACAGGTACTGCATCTCGCGCTTGGCGATCTCCGCCTCGGGCAGCACGTCGCCGGCCTTGAGCGTGCGGTCGAGCATGCTCTCGCTCGCCAGGTTCTTGAAGCGCAGGCGCACGAACGCGCCGCCCTTGCCGGGGTTCACGTGCTGATAGGAGATGACCACGTGCGGATTGCCGTCGATCTCGACGTACACGCCGGGCCGCATGCGGGTGGTGTCGATCAGTCCCATGGGGCGCGGACCTTAGCCCGAAGCCCCGGGAGCTGTAAACTGCACGGGGTGAAACGCGCCATCCTGCTCGCCCTGCTGCTATCCGGCTGCGCCGCCTACCAGAACGTCGCGATCGAGAGCGATCCGCCCGGCGCGACGATCTACCTGGACGGGAAGTCCGTGGGCACGACGCCGCAGAACCTGCGCATCTCGCGCGAGTCCGACCACACGGTGTACCTGAAGAAGGAAGGCTACCGGCCCGAGTTGGTGGTGCTGAAGAAGCACGACGCCAACGACGGGATCGACTTCCTGACACCGGCCGACGTCGTGAAGCGGCTGGCGTCCGGGCCGAGCTCCGATCCCGACCTGGAACGCCGGCTCAAGATCGAAACCGAGGATTGACCCGCGCCGGGGCGCCGGGTAGCGTTCGACCCGTTCGAGGAGTCGCCGTGTTGAAGAGCTAGAGCTTCCAGCCGAGGTCCACGACTTCGACCACCCAGCGGGCGCGTGCGCCCAGGGAAGCTCGCTCATGCAAGTTCTGCTTCGAGGCGTCTCGTTCGCCTTTCGCGATTCCGTCCCCCTGCTCTCCTCGGTCTCCCTGCGTCTCGGTCCGGGCTGGACCGGCGTGGTCGGCGCGAACGGCTCGGGCAAGACCACGCTGCTGCGCCTGATCGCTCGCGAGCTCGCGCCCGAGCAGGGCGGGGTCAGCCACGAGCCGCACGGCCTGCGCCTGCGCTTCTGTCCGCAGCGCGTGGACGAGCCGGGCGAGGAGATCGCGGCGCTCGCCGCCACACACGACGGTGTCGCGGGCCGGCTGCGCGCGCAGCTCGCGCTGCGGCCCGAGGAGCTCGAGCGCTGGCCGACCCTCTCGCCCGGCGAGCGCAAGCGCTGGCAGATCGGGGCGGCGCTCGCGTCGCTGCCCGACCTGTTGATCCTGGACGAGCCCACGAACCACCTCGACGCCGAGGCCCGCGCGGTGCTGGTGCCGGTGCTCGAGCGCTTCGGTGGGATCGGCGTGCTGGTCTCGCACGACCGCGAGCTGCTCGACGCCCTGTGCGTCGAGACCGTCCGCGTCGCGCGCGGCCGCGCGCGCGCCTACCGCGGCCCGTACTCGAACGCGCGCGCGACCTGGCGGCACGACGAGGCCGCCGCGCGCGCGGAGCACGCCAGCCTGCGCGACGCGGCGCACGCGCTCGAGCGGCGCATCGGCGAGCGCCGCACCGAACAGGCGCACGCCGTGGCGCGCATGCGCACCACCAAGCGGATGAAGAACATCCACGACAGCGACGCGCGCGGGCGCTTCAAGCAGACGCGGCGCCGTGGGGCCGTGAACCAGCTCGGCCACGAGATCCGGCGCACGCACAGCGCGCTCGAGCGCACACGCGAGGAGCTCGGCGCGATCGAGCTGGAGAAGAAGGAGGTCGGGCGCGACCTGTTCGTGGACTTCGCGAAGGCGCCGGTCCCGCGGCTCGCCGCGCTCCAGACCGCGGAGTTGCGCGCGGGCGAGAAGGTGGTGCTCGAGGACCTCGACCTCGCCTTCGAGCGCGGCTCGCGCATCTGGCTGCGCGGCGCGAACGGGTCGGGCAAGACCACGCTCCTGCGCGCGCTCGCGGACGCCTCGCGCGTGCCGCCGGACTGCCTGCTCGTGCTGCCGCAGGAGCTCGGCGCCGCGCAGGAGCGCGCTCTGCTCGACGAGGTGCGCGCGCTCGGCGCGGACGCGCGCGGGCGGCTCATGGCGCTGGTCGCCGCGCTCGGCGTCGAGCCGCGCGCCCTGCTCGAGTCGGCGCAGCCGTCGCCCGGCGAGGCGCGCAAGCTCGCGATTGCGCTCGGGCTGTCGCGCAAGGCTTTCGGCTGCCTGCTCGACGAGCCGACCAATCACCTCGACCTGCCCTCGATCGAGCGGCTCGAGGCCGCGCTCGCCGCCTACCCCGGCGCGCTCCTGCTCGTCACGCACGACGCGCGGCTCGCCGCGCGCTGCACGCGCGTGTGGTGGAGCGTGCGCGAGCGGCGCATCGCGATCGGCCCGTGAGCGCGGCGGCTCAGAGCGCTTCCGACTTCGCCCAGGCCAGACCGCGCCGCAGCAGCTCGTGGTACACGGGCAGCTCCCACGCGCCGCGCTCGACCACCGGGTAGTAGTCGACCAGCGGCTGCATGTCGTAGTGGCCGCGGCAGTGCCCGAGCGTCAGGTACAGCACCTGGCCGCGTCCCACGTCGTGCAGGTACATGACGGGACGCGGGCCGTCGTCGTTCCAGTGCGGCGGATCGAAGCCCGGCGTCGCGCCGCCGAAGCGCGTCTCGAGCAGGGTCTTCACCGGGCCGTGGAACTCCGACAGGTACAGCTCGTCGTTCGCGTCGAAGTCCTCGATACCCTTCACCAGCGGATGGCTCGGGTCCGAGACCGTCACGCGGTAGGGACGGATCGGCGGGTGCGCGAGGAACTGCGAACCGAGCGTGCGCATGAAGCGCGGCGCGAGCCGGGGGCACTGCACCTTCGCGCCGTCGAACTCGAGGATCGAGTTCGTGCCGTGCAGCGCCAGCCAGCGCCCGCCCTCCTCCACGTAGCGCGCGAGCGCCTCGGCCTGGTCCTCGGTCGGGCGCAGGTCGCAGGTGTAGGTGACCAGGAAGTCGGCCGCGCGGATCGCGTCCGTCCGGCTCCAGTCGTCGAGCACGCGCGTGCGCACGCGCGCGTCCTCGGCGAGGTGCTCGAGCAGCGCGAGCCGCGCGTAGTCGAAGTCGTGGAAGCGCCCGCCGCACACCAGAACGGCGCGAAGGCTCCTGCTCACGGCCGGCTCAGAAGTTGACGCGCTTGGTGAAGCCGCCGTCCGTCACCAGGTTCGCGCCCGTGATCAGGCTGGCCGCGGGGCTGGCCAGGAAGGCGACCGCGCGCGCCACCTCCTCGGGTGCGCCCATGCGGCCTTGCGGGCAGGCGTTCAAGGTCTGCTCGAAGAACGGCGGCATCGCCTTCTCGATCATCGCCCAGGCGCCGCCCGCGAAATACACGGGGCCCGGCGAGACGACGTTCACGCGCACGTTCTGCTTCGCGTGCGCGTGCGCGAGGCCGGAGGCGTAGTTGAGCAGCGCGGCCTTGATCGCGCCGTAGCCGCCCGGCGCGCCGAAGGTCTCGACCGCGGCCGTGGTGCCGATCACCACGATGCTGCCGACACCGGACTTGATCAGGTGCGGGAGCGCGGCTTCGCACGCGCGCACCGTGCCGAGCAGGTCGATCTCGAAGCTTCCGCGGAAGCTCGCCTCGCCCTTGCCCGCGCCGCCGGACGAGACGTTGGACACGAGCACGTCGATGCCGCCCATCGCCTGCGCGGCGTCGGCGATGAACGCCTTCAGTGCGTCGCCGTCCGCGACGTCGACCGGCTTCGCGAACACGCGCACGCCCCGCTTCTCGAGCTCCTTCTTCGCGGCCTCCACGCCCTCCGCGCCGCGCGCGCAGATCGCGAGCTCCGCGCCCTCGTCCGCCAGACACTCCGCGATCGAGCGGCCGATGCCGCGGCTCGCGCCGGTGATCAGCGCGCGCCGGCCCTTCAGTCCGAGATCCATCGTTCCCTCCCGCCGCAGCCGCTGCGAGTATACTCGCGCTCGAACCCGCACGCGGAGGGCGAACCTTGGGCTTCCACCACCTGGCCGTCGCGACGCGCGACGCGATCGCGAACGACGTCTTCTACGAGCGCGTGATGGGCTTCCGGCTGGTCAAGGTCGAGCCCGGCGAGACGCCGGCCGGCGGCTGGGCGAAGCACCTGTTCTACGACACGGGCGGCAACGGCATGATCGCGTTCTGGGAGCTGCACGACGACACGATCGGGCACGACTTCCCGACCGCGCTCTCCGAAGGCGTCGGCCTGCCCGTCTGGGTGAACCACATCGCGTTCGCAGCCGACGGCCTGGCCGAGATCGAGAAGCGCAAGCAGCGCTGGCTCGACAACGGCTACGACGTGCTCGAGATCGACCACGACTGGTGCTACTCGGTGTACACCACCGACCCGAACGGCACGCTGGTCGAGTTCTGCACCTCGACGCGCGCGTTCGACGAGGCCGACCGCACGCGCGCGCGCGAGCTCCTGCTCGCGAAGGGCGTGCCCGAGCTGGTCGCGCCGAAGGGCCACAAGATGCACAAGGCCCCGGGCGAGCCGCTACACCTGACCGCTACGCGCGGCTGAGCCAGGCCTCGAGCGCGCGCGCCGCGTCGACGTCGCGCATCTGGGTCGGCGGGCTCTTCATCGCCACGGCGGAGATCTCCGCGAGCGGTCCGCCGATGCCGCGCTCGCGCGCGAGCTTCGCGCAGCGGATCGCGTCGATCGCGACGCCCGCGGAGTTCGGCGAATCCTCGACCGAGAGCCGCAGCTCGAGGTTCATCGGCACGTCGCCGAAGCCGCGCCACTCCATGCGGATGAAGCAGACCTTGTTGTCCTTCTGCCAGGCGACGTAGTCGGACGGGCCGACGTGGATCTGCTCCGGCGCGAGCCGCACGTCGAGCTGCGACTGCACGGACTCGGTCTTGGACAGCCGCTTGCTCGCCAGCCGCGTCTGCTCGAGCATGTTCAGGAAGTCGGTGTTGCCGCCCGTGTTCAGCTGGTAGCTCGCGTCGAGCGCCACGCCGCGGTCGGCCAGGAGCCGAGCGAGCGCGCGGTGCACGATCGTGGCGCCGACCTGGCTCTTGATGTCGTCGCCCACCACGGGCAGGCGCGCGTCCCGGAAGCGCGCGGCCCAGACCGGGTCCGAGGCGATGAACACCGGCACGCAGTTCACCAGGGCAACCCCGGCCTCGAGACATGCTTCGGTGTAGGCCCGCACGGCCCGCTCCGAGCCGACCGGCAGGTAGCAGACCAAGACCTCCGCTCCGCTCGCGCGCAGGCTGCGCGCCAGGTCGACGGGCGGCGCGTCGGCTACGCGGAAGGCGCGCTCGGCCGGGTGCTGCGCCATGTGCGCGGCGACGCCGTCGAGCACGGGACCCATCTCCACGGTCACGTCGCTCGGAGGCAGCTTCTCGGCGAACTGCTTCGTGCAGTTGGGCGCGGACAGGATGGCGTCCTCGAGCCGCTGCCCCACCTTGCGCGCGTCGACGTCGAAGGCCGCGACCGGCTGGACGTCCTCGAGCCGGTAGCCGCCGATCTCCGGGTGCAACAGGCCGGCGGAGCGCGCCGGATCGCGCTCGCGGTAGTAGGCGAGGCCCTGCACGAGCGCGCTCGCGCAGTTTCCAACTCCGGCAATCGCGAGGCGCAGCGCTGGCATGGGCGATCCAACTTCACCCACCGGCGCGCGCTCGTCGAGTCCAGAACGGATTTTCCGTTTCTCGGTAGCGCGCGGGAGACAGTCCACGCGGGCGACCCACTCGCGCTTCCGCCCGCGCGCGTGCGTCCGCCGTGGCCTGGCACGGAACTTGATATCGGAGCGGACAAAGCGATGGATCGCTCGGAGGGTCAGACCATGACACGAATTCGCCGCGGGGCCGCGCACTGCCGCACGACCGGTTGCTGGGAGCAGGCCCGCCTGATCGCGCTCGTTCCGTTCACGCCCGACTACACCTGCCCGCGCTGCGGCCGCGCCGCCTCGATCGAGGCGGAGTTCGGCACCGGCGTCGGCACGTCCCCGCACTACAACGAGGTGCGCGTCTACTTCGGCTTCGATCCGAGCACCCGCACCTACACCGAGGTCGCGCTCTCGCAGGACGACACGCTGGTCGGCCAGCACAGCGGCTACGCGTTCTTCACGCCGCTGGTACGCGAGCGCTCCGAGGCCGAGCGCCTGGCCGCGACGCTGCTGCGCAAGCTGAACGGCGAACGCCCCGCACGCGTGCGCGTCGGCTACGTGACGAGCGAGGAGCTGCGGCGCGAGGGGTGGCGGATCGCGTCTTAGTTAACTTCGCTCGGCTTCGCCTCGCTGCGCGCGGCGCTACGCGCCGCTTGCGGGCGCCGCCGCGGGCGGCCGCGGACGGCGCCCGTCTTGCTGCCGTCATCTCTTGGTTGGTGTGAGTATCAGGCCCGGCCTGCCAGGGACACCCAGATGGCGCGGGCGCGGCCGAGGATGCGGCCGGAGGTGTCGCAGAGGGCGGCGCCGGCGACGCCGCGGCGGCCCTCGAGGGCGATCGGCCAGGCGAGCACGAGCAGGCGCTCGCCGGCGCGCGCGCTCGCGTCGAGCGCCACGCACAGGCGGCCGAGCACCATCGGCTCGAGCGCGCGCGCGGACTCGGGCTCGAGCAGCGGGAACGACGACGGGCTGTCGAGCGCGGCCCACAGGAACTCCGGCGCGACCACGCCGCTCGCGTCGGCCAGCGACGCGTCGGGGGTCCAGAGCGCGGCGACGCGGTCGCTGCCCGACACCACGCCGGGGAAGATGCGCAGACCGTCGCCCTCCGCGCGCTCGGGTCCGCACACGAAGTCGCGCGGAAACGGATGGGTGCGCATGGCGCGGCAGTTCCCCGCGCTCGCCGCGACCTGCGCCGGATCCGGCAGCGGCGGCAGCTCGAGCTCGAGGCTGGCGGCTCGCGCGGTCGCGAGCGGCTTCCCCTCGTGCGAGAGCACGCGCTCGCCCTCGGCCGTCTCGACGACCTCGAGCGGTGTCGCGAGCGGGGCGGCCGCGCGCAGCGTGACCTCGACCGCGCCCGCGAGCCCGCGCGCCAGCCGGCCCGCGACGTAGCCGCCGTTCGCGGTGCCGGGTGGGCCGCAGAAGCGCTCGGCGATCTCGATCCGCTCGCTCACGCGCCCGCCCCCGCGCCGAGCCTCTCGATCAGTGCGGGCAGCTCGGCGAGCGAGTCGATGCGCGCATCCGCGTGCGCCGCGTCCGCGCTGCGCGCGTGCACCACGGCCCACGGCCCGCGGCGCAGGAAGATCGCGCGCATGCCGGCGGCGCGCGCCGGCAGCACGTCGTTGTCGAGGCGATCGCCGACGTAGGCGATCTCGGCCGCCGGACACGGCGCGGCGGCGACCACGCGCGCGAAGAACTCCGGGCTCGGCTTCTCGACGCCGATCCGCGCCGAAACCAGCACCGCGGCCACCGGCAGGTCGAGCGCGCGCAGGTCCGCATCGGCGCTCGCCGGCTGGTTGGCGGCCAGCGCGAGCCACAGCCCCCGCGCGTGCAGCGCCTCCAGGCACGGCCGCGCGTCGGGATACAGATCCGCGCGCCCGATCCGACCCGGCGCGGGCCCGGCTCGCAGCCGGCGCGCCTGCTCCCGCGCGAAGTCGAAGCCCGGGCGCAGCTCCGCGAACACGCTGCGACGCGGCAGCCCGCGCTCGACCGCGCTGCCGAGCGCCGCGAAGAAGGTGAGCCGGGGAACTCCGAGCCAGTCCGCCCATTCACCCCAGGCGCGTGTCTCGTCGACCAGCGTCTCGCCCACGTCGAATACCACGGCTCGGATCAAGGACTGTACTGTGTCTCGCCCGGCCACGCCCCGCAATTCGCGCGTTGACGCGCGGGCGCGGGGCGAGCATGGTCCGCGCGGGAGGAGTCGGTGCAGGGCAACGAGGCGGAGCGCGTGCGCGCGTACCTGATGGAGCTGCAGGACCGCATCTGCGCCGCGTTCGAAGCGCAGGACGGCCGCGCGCGCTTCAGCGGCCAGCGCATCGAGGGCGAGGGCACGCTGGCCCGGCCGCGCGTGCTCTCGGACGGTCCGGTGCTCGAGCGGGCGGCGGTGAACTTCACGCAGTCGCGCGGGCCCGCGCTGCCGCCCGCGGCCACCGCGAACCGGCCCGAGGCCGCGGGCCGCCGCTTCGAGGCGGTCGCGCTGTCGCTGATCGTGCACCCGCGCAACCCGTTCGTGCCGACCTCGCACGCGAACCTGCGCTTCTTCGTGGCCGAGCGCGACGGCGAGCCGGCGCTCTGGTGGTTCGGCGGCGGCTTCGACCTGACGCCGTACTACGGCTTCGACGAGGACTGCGTGCACTGGCACCGCACCGCGCGCGCCGCCTGCGCGCCGTTCGGCGCCGAGCTCTACCCGCGCTACAAGCAGGCCTGCGACGAGTACTTCTTCCTCCCCCACCGCGGCGAGGCGCGCGGCATCGGCGGGCTGTTCTTCGACGACGAGACGACCGGCGGCTTCGAGCACAGCTACGCGCTCGTGCGCAGCGTGGGCGATCACTACCTGCTCGCGTATCTGCCGATCCTGGAGAAGCGGCGGCACACGCCGTACGGCGCGCGCCAGCGCGACTTCCAGCTCTACCGGCGCGGGCGCTACGTCGAGTTCAACCTGCTCTACGACCGCGGCACGCGCTACGGGCTGCAGTCGGGCCGGCGCGTCGAGTCGGTGCTCGCGTCCATGCCGCCGCTCGTGGCCTGGCGTCCGGACTGGAAGCCGCCGGCCGGCTCGGCGGAAGAGCATCTCGCCGAGCGCTACCTGCGCGCGCGCGACTGGCTCGCGGGCGAGCTGTGAAGTCGGCGGCGCTCCACGACCCGAGCCCCGACGGGCTCGAGCTGTTCGTGAGCCACTGGCTGCCCGACGCCGAGACGCGCGCCACGCTGCAGATCGTGCACGGCATGGGCGAGCACTCCGGGCGCTACGCGCGACTCGCCGAGCGCTGCTGCGCCGCCGGCTTCGAGGTGTTCGCGGCCGACACACGGGGCCACGGCCGCTCGCTCGTCGCGCCGGACCTGCTCGGCCATCTCGCGGACCACGACGGTTGGACGAAGGCGGTCGAAGACGTGGGCCGGCTCGCCGCGCGCATCGCCGCGGAGCGGCCGGGCATGCCGCACGCGCTGCTCGGCCACAGCATGGGGTCGCTGCTCGTGCTCGATCGGCTTGGGCGCGGCGCCCTGCCCGTCGACGCGGTCGTGCTCTCGGGCACCTCGGGCCCACCGGGCCGCGGCATCGCGCTCGCGCTCTGGACGGCGCGCTTCGAGCGCCTGCGGCTCGGCGTGCGGGGCCAGAGCGCGCTCCTGCAGAAGATGCTGTTCGGCCGCTTCAACGACGCCTTCGCGCCGGCCGAGACCGACTTCGATTGGCTCTCGCGCGATCGCGCCGAGGTCGCGAAGTACGTGGCGGATCCGCGGTGCGGATTCGTGCTGCGCGTCGGCGGCCTGTGCGATCTGGCCGGCGCGCTGCGCGGGATCTTCGCGCCGGAGGCGCTCGCGCGCATCCCGCGCGAGCTGCCGCTCGCGGTGATCTCGGGCGAGTGCGATCCCGTCCACGACGGCAAACGCGGGCTCGAGGCGCTCGGCGCCGCGCTGCGCGCAGCGGGGCTCACGCGCTTGCGCGAACGCGTCTACGACGGCGCGCGCCACGAGCTCTTGAACGAGACGAACCGCGAGCAGGTGACGAGCGAGCTGCTCGACTGGCTCGAGGAGAGTCTCGCGCAACGCGGCGGCTGAGATCCGCGCAGCGGCTCCGTTTTCGCTTGCGGTTGCAGCGACACCAATCCTTGTCTAGTTTGGCTACTTCCCTCCAAGAGAAGCAGCCAAAGGCCCTGGAATGGGCGCCTCAGGGCGTGATGCACCCGGGGGATGCTATCTCGGCACGGCAGCGATTCGTCGCTGCCGTGTCCCGCTTAAAGCCTTTGCAACGCTCCGATCACTGCATGAGCGCGTCAGATCTCGCGCGCGCCGTGGTAGAATCCGCCCATGGGCGGGTCGTTGTTGCTGTTGTCGTCGCTGCTGCTGGCTCCGTCGTCGAGCGCTGCCCAACCGCCGCGCGTCGAGAACGCGTGCCTGTGCACCGAGAGCGCGAGCATCGAGCCGTGCGGACCGGAGCGCACCACCTGCCACTGCGTCGACTCGCCCGGCTGGACGATGGTCCGCTTCTGGGCGCCCGAGACCGCGCGCTGCGAGGAGCTGGTGTTCTTCCCGATGGACGGCGAAACGCCGAGCGCGCGTCCGCAGTAGCCGCGCGGCGCACGGGTTTCCACAGACTGGGAAACCGTTTTCACACCGGCTGCGCAGCGCGCGCGCAGATCGGCGCGTAAGAGCGCGGTTCGCGGTCCCGGGCCGAGCCCGGCTTCGCTCTTGCATCGCACTGGGGCATGAGACACCTGCGCTCCCGTGCCCCTGTCCTGCTTGTGTCCGCGTTCCTGTGCGCCTGCGGCATCGGCTATGAGAACGCCCAACGCGAAGAGCGTCCGGAGATGATGACCGGCATGGGCGCGACCGTGATGTACCCCGGCGAGTCGGGTCCCGCGATGCCCGGCAGCGCGATCGGCCCGGCTTCGACCGGCACCCAGAGCAGCGGCTCGAACGGCCCCGGCCAGACGTCGGGCTCGTACAGCGGAAGCGGAGAGCCGCAGCGCTACGGCGCCCCGGCGAACGGCCAGAACGGCCCGGCGCCCGCCGGCGGAGCGAGCGCGTCGAGCGGCGGGAACAACGCGGCCGAGCCCGGCAGCAACATGACCATGGTCGGCGGCATGAAGTCGGATGCGTCGCAGAGCTACGAGGACAAGCAGTTCCTGCCGATCGGCCCGCTGTTCGGGTACCCGTTCTGGTTCCTCGGCAAGTCGCTCGGCGAAGAGGCGGACGACGAAGCCAAGGAGCAGATGGACCAGCTGAACCAGGGCACGAACCCGGCCACCGGCCGCGCCAACACGCCCGACGACGTCGAGCGCAACCGGCTCGCCGACGAGAACCAGGCGCTGCGCGAGCAGCTGCAACAGCGCGCGGGCCCGCCGGTCGCGCCGCCCGTGCAGAGCGCGCCGCGCGGCGCGCAGAGCGCGCGGATCTCCGACGAGCTCGCCGCGCTCGAGCGGAGTCTCGGCAAGCGCGCCGGCGCGACCGCGGCGCCGGGCGCCGGCAGCGCGCCCCAGGCGTCGCGACCGCTGCCGCCGAGCCGGCCCGGAGTCGGCGCGCCCGAGGCCACCGACCGCAACGGCGACGGCCGCCCGGACATGTGGACCTACACCAGGAACGGTCGGCCGACGCTCGAGGCGCTCGACGAGGACCACGACGGCCGCGTCGACCGCAACCTGCACTACGACGAGGCCGGCCGGCTCGTGTCGAGCGACGACGACCTGAACGGCGACGGCGTGATGGAGACCTCGAGCGTGTTCCAGGACGGCCGGCTCGCGCGCCGCCGCACCGACGCGAACGGCGACGGCCAGTCCGACACCTGGACCTTCTACCGCGGCGACGAGGTCCTGCGCACCGAGTTCGACCGCGACGGCGACGGCTTCCGCGACGAGGTCGCCTTCTACTCGAACGGCCAGATCGAGCGCGAGGAGATGGACAAGAACGGCGACGGCCGGCCCGACGCGGTGTCGCTCTACGTCGACGGCCAGATCTCCGAGAAGCGCGAGGACCTCGACTTCGACGGCAAGTCCGACCTGGTCTCGCACTACAAGAACGGCAAGCTCGCCAGTCGCGAGGTCGAGTCCGCCGAGGTCTTCGAGATGTGGAACCGGGAAGGCGGTCCGTGAGCGCCGGCGCTTCGGTGCTGCGCACCCTGCTCTCGTTCGGCGGCGCGTTCTGCGCGGTGGTCTGGCTCGCGACCGCGCCGCTCGAGGCGCTGGCCGGGCCCGAGGCCGAGCTGCTCGCGCGCGTGAACGACGTGCGCGCGGAGCACAAGCTGATCGAGCTCGCGCCCTCGCAGGAGCTCGCGCGCGTGGCGCGCGCCCACGCGGAGGACATGGCGCGGCGCGGCTACCTGTCGCACACCAACCCCGAAGGCCAGAACCCGCTCGAGCGCGCACAGAGCGCGGGGCTCTCCGGCTTCCGGCTGTTCGCGGAGAACATCGGCGCGAGCACCGTCTCGGGCGATCGCGTGCGCACGATCGTCGACGAGTGGATGCGCTCGCGCGACCATCGCGAGAACGTGCTCAACCCCGCCTTCAACACCAGCGGCGTCGGCGTGGCCGAGACCAGCGCCGGCCAGACGATCGTCGTCGAGCTCTACGCGACCTACCCGCGCTGAGCGAGCCGAAGGCGAGCGTAGTCGACTGGACTAGACTCCCGCGCATGCTGGTCCGCCGGCTACTCGCGCTCGCTTTGGGTCTCGCGGCCGGCCTCGCGCTCTCGGAGCTCGCGCTGCGCGTGCTCGACCTGCCGCGCTCGCACCGCCCGCACAGCGCGCCCTCGCAGTTCGACTTCCTGCAGAGCCGCACGGACGGCCGCGTGTTCTTCGTCAACAAGCGCAGCGACCCGATCCCGTTCGTGTACGACTCCGATCCGCGCGGCTACTTCGGCCCGGGCAACCAGGTCACGCACCAGACCAACGCGAACGGCTTCCGCGGGCCCGAGTGCCCGCTCGCCAAGCCCGCGGGCGTGTTCCGCGTGGTGTTCCTGGGCGACTCGTTCACGTTCGGCGAGGGCGTGCGCTTCGAGGAC
>Ga0187892_10006969_pt1 | contig 16403 bp, 16 predicted proteins | sample MA1701073metaG_FD_139345 | JGI IMG/M metagenome (GOLD analysis project Ga0187892, IMG submission 139345) | Bio-ooze microbial communities from a basaltic lava cave in the Kipuka Kanohina Cave System on the Island of Hawaii, USA - MA170107-3 metaG ... | reverse complement strand
GGGTTCATCGCCCGGATTCTTCTCACCACCTGGGACACGGAGGCGGAACGATGGCGCGCGGCGCGCGCGAGACCCGTCCCGAGGACCATTCCTCTGCGTCCTCTGTGTTGAAATCCTCCTCCGCTGGGCATGGACTCCATCGCTCATTTCGCGATCGCCTGCGATCATCGGTGACCGCCGCGTGAGATTCTCCTGCGTGAGATTCTCCTTGACTTAGGCCCACTAAAGTTCTTATATTGTTCCCTTGCAGCGGTTCAGCACCGCCGGGTCGATTTTTGACACCGTGGATCAGTGAAGAAACCGGTCCCCAACCGGGCCGATGCGTTGTCGAAAGAGGGCGACTACGCAAATTACAACAGCTTTGATCCCCGCGTTTCGAAATCATGACGGGTGACCGAAGCAAAAGGGCGGACCCCAGGCCCGCCCCTCGCATCTGAACCGATCGAGGCCGATCGGCAATCAGCCAGCCGGCCGCGCTACTCCGCCGCCTTCGCCGTCGCCTCCTTCAGCAGCTTCTCGGCCAGCGCCTTCTTGCCGGCGGCGTCGAGCTTCTTCAGTTCGTTGTTCAGCACCCGCTCGTTGATCGACTGGTTCCAGTAGTCGAGCGACTGGAAGCCGAGCAGCGAGGCCTTGCCGACGAACTGCCGCAGCACTTCGTTGGTCGGCCCCATCACCCAGCCGGCCTTGCCGTCGCGCAGGTAGCGCTCGATGCCGAGGCCGGGCTTGTAGCCGGTGCCGCCGCAGGCATGCAGCATCTTGTCGGTCACATGCGCCACGTTCTTGGCGGCGCTGAACTTCACCTGCCACATCCAGTGCAGGAACTGGGCGCGCGGCAGGGCCTTCAAGTCCTTGTGGATCGACCAATCGCAGTCATTGGTTGCGTCGTCCATTGCCTTCGCCATCAGGTAGACGAAGGAGCGGCTGGTGTTGGTGTCGGTGATGGCCTCGCCGACATAATCCTGGATGGTCGGGTAGTCGGCCACGCGCATGCCGACGTCGACGTGCTTCTTCATCGTCGTGTGCCGCTTGGCGATGTCGATCAGGCCGAGCGAGATGCCGTTCCAGCAGGCCGAGGAGCAGAGCAGGAAGAAGGGATCGACGCACTCGTCGTTGGAGCTGGCGCCGTCGCCCTTCGGGCCGACCATGCGGTCGGGCGAGAGGATGACGTTGTCGAGCTCGAGCGTGCCCGACTGGTTGCCGCGCAGGCCGAGCCCGTCCCACTTCGAGGGCTCCGCCTTTACCTCGCTGAGGAGAGCGAGCCAGCAGGTGAGGTCGGCGAAGTTGCCGCCGAAGTCCGGGCTCGTCGTCTGCAGGATGTACCAGTCGGCGAAGCCGCCGGAGGTCGTCCAGGATGCCTTCTTGCGCACGCGGTAGCCGCCCTCGACCTTCTCCGCTCCGGACGAGATCGGGTACCAGAAGTGGGAGCCGGTCTCCGGGTCGGAGTAGGAGAGGGTGCCGACCAGGCAGTCCTTGTCGATCCGGCGCATGATGTCCTGGATCGTCGGGTTGGCGTGGTGGCGGAAGAGGGCGGCGGCGACGGCGCCGGTGTGCATGGTGTAGCACATGGCCGTCGAGGGGCAGGCGTAGCGGGCGATGGTCTCCACCACCATGGCGGCGCAGACGTGGTTCTGCCCCATGCCGCCCAGCTCCTTCGGCACCAGCAGGCCGAGCAGCCCGTGCTTGGCCAGGATCTGGAAGTTCTTGCGCGGGAACAGCAGCTTCTTGTCGGACTCGATGGCGTTGTCGCGCATCTCCTTCTGCGCCAGGTCGATGATCAGGGCCTGGATGCGCTTCTGCTCGTCGGTCAGCAGCCACTGCGGGTCGAACTCGAAGCCCAGGCCCCAGAACTCCTCGGCGCCCCATTTCTTCGTCATGTTTGCCTCGTCGTTAAGATGCAGGGCCGAAGCCGGCCCAATTCCGTGTCGGCGGGCGATGCGCTGCCGCCTCCCATTCTCCGGCCAACGCTACACGATGCGGCAAAAGCGGCGCAAGCGCTATGCAACCAATGTGTCGCTTATCGGACCAATCCCATACCAATGGCCGAATATGGTTTACGTCCGGATGTGCCGGTAGCCGCCGCGGAAATAGAGCAGGGGCTCGCCGCCCGGCTCGAAGCGCATCTTCCGCACCCGGCCGACGAAGATCAGGTGGTCGCCGCCGTCATAGATGTGCTGGGTCTTGCATTCGAAGTTGGCCAGCGTGTCCGTCAGGATCGGGCAGCCGGTGTCCCACAGCTCGTAGTGGACGTTGTCCCATTTGTCGATCAGCGGCGTCGCGAAGATCGACGCCAGGTTGCGCTGGTCGCCGCCTAGGACGTTAATCGCAAAGTGGCCGGCGCTGTGGAAGGCGGGCAGGCTGTAGGCGCGGCGGTCGAGGCTGAACAGGACGAGCGGCGGATCGAGGGAGACGGAGTTGAAGGAGTTGGCGGTGATGCCGACCATGCCGGCGTCGCGCGAGGCGGTGGTGACCACCGTGATACCGGTTGCGAAGCAGCCGAGAGCCTTGCGGAATTCGCGAGGGTCGATGCTCACGATCGTCGATGCGTCCGTTTGCGGTGAGGTACAAATTCCGGCTGAGGGCGCCGATCCGGTTCGGCGCACCGGTCACATCGTCGGATCGGACCGCGGCACCGGAGCGACGGCGCCGGGGATCTCTTGTTATTCGTGGCCGTGGTGCGGGCTGTTGCCGCGCGGCGGGAAAGGCCGCCGCGGCCGCTGCTGCGGTTGCGGCTGGCGTGGCGTCGCCGTGCTCTGATCGAGTTGGATCACGCGCAGGACCTGTATGCCTTTGCGGCCTTGTCCGACCTCGCAATGGATCGTCGATCCCTCCGGCGCATCCTGCAATCCGGCCTGCTTCAATGCGGAGATGTGCAGAAATACGTCCTGCGATCCGTCGGCCGGCGACACGAAACCGTAACCCTTCTCGGGATTAAACCACTTAATCGTACCGCGCAGTTCCGAGGCTGCCCCGCCCGCGGAACCACCGGCTTGCTGACGTTCGTTCATAAAGCTCACTCTGCTGTAGCGACCCTCATGGCTTGCCCTGGCCCGAGCGTCCAACCATCCGAAACCTACGAGCGCCCGCCCGCGGTAGTCACGGACGTCCATCCGCGAAGGACAACCGCCAATACTTTGAGCGCCGCTGAGAAGAAATGCAAGCGCGGCTTTAACCATGGCCGACGGCCCGTAGAGCGCAGAAAACCTGGACTCTTCGCCGCTGTATCCGCGCGCGGCCGTCTGCTATCACTGTCGCCGAACGTCCACCAATTCGTCCACACAACCATCGCGTATGATCATGACTCTTCGGCTCAATTCGCGCGCGGATTTCACCGTCGACAACTTCACCCGGGCGGCCTGGGCGGGCGAGGCCGTCGCCTTCTCCGCCGCCGCGCTGCAGCACATCGCCGACTGCCGTGCCTCCTTCATGCAGCTGATCGACGGCGATCCGGAGATCCTGATCTACGGCGTCACCTCCGGCTACGGCCAGTTCGCGCGCGTCCGGCTGAAGCCGGACGAGCGACGGGCGCACGCCCGGAAACCTCCCTACGGCGCGCGCGCGGCGTTCGGTCCGCCGCTGCCGGAGCGCGTCGCGCGCGGCATCGTCTTCGCGCGCCTCGTCAACTACGTCGAAGGTCATGCCGCCGTCACGCCGGCCCTGGCGCAGGCCGTGGCGCAGATGCTGGACGGCCGCCGCCTGCCGCCGGTATCGGCCATGGGGCAGGGCGGGGCCGGCGAAATCCTCGGCCTGGCGCCGCTGTTCAGCGAGCTGGCGGCGAACTTCGATCTCGCCGAGAAGGAAAGCCTGGCCCTGGTGAACGGCTCGCCCTGCGCCAGCGCGCTGGTCGCCGACGCGGTGATCGCCATGCAGCGCCGACTGCCGCTGATCGAGCAGGTCTTCGCGCTCTCATGCGAGGCGATCCTGGCGCCGATGACGCACTTCGCGCCGGAGTTCGAGGAGTTGTGGAACGATCCGCATGAAGCAGCGGCGCTGCGTTCCCTGCGCGCCCTGCTGGATGGCGGCCATGGCGAGCGACGCCCTTATCAGGCGCCGGTCAGCTATCGCATCCTGCCGCGCGTGCTCGGCCAGTTCCGCCGCGCGCTGGCACAGGCTCGCGAGATCGCCGAGCGCTCGCTCATGGCAGTCACCGACAATCCGGTCTATCTGCCGCCCGACGAGCGTCATCCGCAGGGCCGCGTCTACAGCACCGGCGGCTACCACAACGCCAGCGCCTACCCCGCGCTCGATGCGCTGTCCGCCGCCGCCGCCGATCTCTGCATCATCGCCGACAAGCACACCTCGAAGCTCCTGGACGGACGATACTCGCTGCTGCCCGACCAGCTGCAGGTCGGCGAAGGCTATCTTGGTTGCATCGGCATGGTGCAGGTGGGCTACGCCGAAGAGGCCAAACGGGCGGCCCAGCGCACCTTCCTGCCGGGCAGCGAGGGTGGGGGTTTCGGACAGAACGATACGGCCCCGCCCACCTTCATCGCCTGGCGCGGCCATGAGCAGGCGGCGTACTGCCTCGAGGCCGCCCTTGCCGCACTCGCTGCTGTTGCCTCCCAGGCCCTCTACGTGACCAAGCGCGAGGCCTCGCCGCCGCTGCGGGCACTGCTGGCGGACATACGGCACAGCATGCCGCCCGTCGTCGAGTCCCGCCCCATCGCCCCGGACATGGAAACGCTGGTCGCTGCGCTTCGCGCCAAGATCTATGACGGCGCGTCATAGGGCTCGCAGGATCTGCCGGTTCACCGCAATGTAACCCGGCGCGATGACCTTGAGATCGGGCCGCAGATCGCGGTGCAGATCGGGCAGGGCATGGAACGGCACCGACGGAAACGCGTGGTGCTCGGCGTGATAGGGCATGTTCCACGCGAAGAAACGAACGACGGTGTTGGTCATGGTGGTCCGGGAATTCGCCAGCATGTCCGGCACCAGCGGACAACCCATGTGTTCCGCCAGCAGGTAGAGCCGCAAAAGCGGTTGGCCGGCCAGAGCGGGCAGGATCCAATAGGTCAGCGGCGCCCACGATCCGGTCAGCAGCGCAATGGTCGCGATCGCTGCATAGACCATCAGGAACATCCGCGCCTCGGCGATGACGCTCGCCGCCGCGCGCGGCGCGGCCAGGAATGGTTCGGGGCACCGACCTAGGGCGTGCGTGAACAGTCCGGCGATTCCCGCCCGCCAGTAGTGCCAGCCGGAGACGTGCAGCAGCCATTGCGCCGGTGTCGCAGGCTTCGGTGATGCAAGCTCCGGATCGTTCAGCGGGTCCTGCGTGTGCCGATGGTGGGCGAAGTGGAAGAAGCGGAAATAGTTAGGCGGCAGCACCAGGATCAGGCCGAACAGCCAGGCCAGCCCGTCATTGAGCCGCCGGCTCTTGAATGCCGTCCGATGAATCGCCTCGTGCAGCGGTGCAAACAGGAAGACGAGAACGGCACCGTGAAGCATCGTTGCCGGAACGGCCCACCAGCTGCCGATGGCTTGGCTCAGGACGATGCCGGAGATCAGCAGCGTCACCCCATGGCCCGCAAGATGCATCAGTCCACGGGCATCGGAGCGCATGTTCAGTGTCGCCAGACGTGCGCGATCGATCCGAGCGCAATCATAGACGACGTCGTCCATGGACGATTGTAACCCATCCTGCTCCGGGAGCGAGCCGCGGATTCGGATCACCGGCCGGCGAATGCGCGCAGATCGGCCCAGAGTTGCCGATCATTGATCACCCGCGGCACCTTGTTTTGGCCGCCGAGGCGGCCGCGCGAACTCATCCAGGCGGCGAAAAAGCCCGGTGGGACCAGGTGGACCTGCGGCGCCGCCAAGCCAAAGCCCTCGGCTCGATGCGCCCGATAGTCGTCGTTCAAGAGCGCCAGCCGGGAATCGAGGGCATCGGCGAACGCGGCGATGCGAACTCCATCCGGCGCGACCGCGAACTCGACGATGAACAGATGTCCGCCGAGCTCGCCGGGACGTTCGGGGAAGACGGCGCCAACGGCAAAGTCGCTGACATCGACCGCGACGGCGCGCGCGGCCGTGGCAATTGCGTCTTCAAGCTCTTCGCCGATCAGATGCTCGCCGAAGGCAGACATCATGTAGCTCGTTCGTCCGGTGACCACGAGGCGCGGCGGACGGCGAGAGACGAAGCGAACGGTGTCGCCAAGCAGATAGGCCCACAGGCCGGCGCAGCTGGTAAGCAGGATGGCATAGTTGATGCCGACCTCAACGTCTGCAAGCCAGAAACGGCGCGGCGATGGTGCCGCCAGTTCTTCGACGGGCACGAATTCGAAGAACAGGCCGTTGTCGGCGAGGAGGCGAAGTCCGTCCGTCGACCCCTCGTCGGCGATGGCGATGAAGCCCTCGCTGGCCGGATACACCTCGCGCAGCTCGGCATCGCTGTCTGCGAGGAAGGTTTCGAAGCGGTTCCGGTAGGGCGCGAAGTTGACCGCGCCGTGGACGATCAATTCAAGGTTGGGGTAGAGCGCACGGGCGGTGTGTGGCGCGCCGCGTGCGGCAGCGTGCCGATCGAAGAGAACGAGCAGCCAGCTTGGCGTGCCCGTGATGCAGCGGATGTCGACCGCGCCGGCGTGTTGGATACAGGCAGCGACCTTCGCATCCCAATCGCGCATCAGCGCCACCGCAGGCGGCGGAAAGGTGAGCGGACGTGCCCACAGCGGCGTGCGCTTGGCGACGACGCCCGAGAGGTCGCCACTGAAGATCCCCGGCGCTTCCTGCTTCAGATCGCTCGAGCCCCCGATCAGGAAGGTCTTGCCGCCAAGGATTCTGCTCCGCGGCCGATGCGTCACATGATGGACGAGAACGTCGAGTGCCGCACGGCGATTGGCGCGCAGCATCGCCGGCGAAACCGGGACATATTTCGACGCACCGCTCGTCGTGCCGGAGGACATGGCGAAGAATGGAATGGGGCTTGGCCAGGTGACATTTGCCAGCCGGGGGAAGGGCCGTTGCCACCAGTCGCGCCAGAAACCCTCATAACGGCGCAGCGGTACGCGAGCCTGGAAGTCGGCGACCGTGCGGATGTGGCCGAAATCATGCGCGCGGCCGAACGGGGTCTCGGCAGCGTGCTGGGTCAGCCGCCGGAGCTGCTCCTCTTGCCGGGCGACGGCGTCTTCCGCCGCCAGCTGGGCGCACCGCCGCCGCGCATAGGCACGCAGGAGCGGCGTCGCGTCGATCATCGAGCCAGATCGGGGGGTGCCAGTGCGGCCATGCACGGACCTCAAGCAAGGATTGCCGGAATACATATGTCGATTCGCAACGCCTTGCGCTAGCGTGCGGCCGTGGAGCGCGACGGGAAATCATCCATCGGTGAAGGGAAGCGGATGCCGCGCGTGAAGATCTGCTGCATCATGTCGGTCGAGGAAGCGCAGCTGGCGGTGGCTGCCGGAGCCTCCGCGCTTGGCCTTGTCGCGCGGATGCCGAGCGGACCTGGCGTGATCGACGATGCCTTGATCGCGAAGATCGTCGCCGGCGTGCCGCCGCCGATCGCGACCTTCCTGCTGACCAGCGAGACAGATGCCGACGCGATCGTCGATCACGTTCGCCGCTGTGGCACCAATACGGTGCAGCTGGTGGATCAGGTCGAGGATCGTGCCTACGCGTTGATCCGCAAGGCATTGCCGCAGGTGCAGATCGTGCAGGTGTTGCACGTCGCCGAGGAGGGCGTGATCGCCGCGGCACAGGACCTGGCGTCGCGAGTCGACGCCTTTCTCCTCGACTCCGGCAATCCAAGGCTTGCGGTCAAGGAACTCGGCGGTACCGGTCGCGTGCACGACTGGGATCTGAGCCGCCGCATCGTCGAGACCGTCGACAGGCCTGTCTTCCTGGCCGGCGGCCTCACGCCGGAGAACGTCGCCGGGGCGATCCGGCGCGTCCGCCCGTTCGGCCTCGACCTCTGCTCCGGCGTCCGCACGGACGGGCGCCTGGATGCCGGCAAGCTGGCAGCGTTCTTTGCCGCTACGTTGAAGGCGGCGTGAGCGTTGCCGTGTCGGGCGCGGCCTAGTATCGTGACGTGCGGCAGCGAGCTATCCGGTCGACCGCTACTCGAGAACGGAGATGATCATGAACCTGGTGCGCAACAGCGAGGCAAAGGTAACGCATGATGCGACCTGGCAGGCGCGGGTCGATCTGGCGGCTGCCCTGCGACTCGCCGTGCGGTTCGGACTCAACGAGGGCATCGACAATCATTTCACGGTCATGCTCCCGGGCACCACAGACCGATTCCTGCTGCATCCGTTCGGGTTGCATTGGTCGGAGATCAGGGCCAGCGACCTCATCATTGTCGACTATGATGGGCGGACAATCGAGGGCGAGGGGGAAGCCGAAAGCTCAGCGTTTCACATCCACTCGCGAATCCACAAGGCGAGTCCGCGTGCCGGCTGCGTTCTTCATACCCACATGCCGCATGCTACGGCCTTGACGATGGTCGAAGGCGGGCGGCTGGAACCGGTCCATCAGAACGCGTTGCGCTTCTACGACGACGTCGCCTATGACGACAGCTTCAACGGTCTCGTCTTCGACGTCGACGAGGGCGACCGTCTGGCGCGCTGCCTGGCGGAAAAGCGCGTACTGTTCTGCGGAAACCACGGCGTGATCGTGGTCGGTCGCACAGTGGCCGAGGCCTTTGATGACCTCTATTTCCTCGAACGTGCCTGCGAAGTGCAGATCCTCGCCATGTCGACCGGGCGGCCGCTGCGCCACGTCAAAGATGAGATCGCCAAGGCGACCTTCGGCAACTGCGACATGTCGCAATTCGCGCACCAGCACCTCGCAGCACTCAAGCGCCTGCTCGATCGGGACGAGCCCGACTACGCCAACTGACGATCGTCACACGTCCGGCGGCGGGCCGTCCTCGGGCACCCATCCGGCCGTCCAGACGTCGAGCGGGAGGACGTAGGCGGGTTCGCCGTTGTTGCGGAAATAGGACTCGACGGCGTAGGGCTTGCCGGTCGCAGTCTCCTTGATCGTCGCGGTATTGCTCGGCCCCCAGGCGGTAATGACGAAGCGGTTTGCCGGAAAACCGATATCGTGAAAGCGGATGAGGCGGTCCGCGGCCATCATCCGCAGGTAGGTCGTCGAATTGGTCGCCTCGTCGATGCAGTCGAGCTGCCCGTCGCGGTTCCAGTGCACGCCCATGCCGGCCGCATCGTCGAGCGTATCCGCCTGACGCCCGGTGAACGTCTCGAGCAAGCCGATGGCGCGCGCGATTTGACGCCGCTCGGCCAGTGCATCGGCAGGAGCCGGATCGAAGAGTGCTCCGATCCGAGCCCATTCGTCGGTCGACAGCGACACGTCCGTCCGCAGCCGACAGGAGTTTCCGTGGCAAATGCTGAACTGCGCCGGCGTCGGATTGGTCTCCAGCAGCTTTGCCACGCGCTGCTCCTCATTGGCGCGGCAGCCGCTTAGAACGCCGAGCACGATACTTGCGGCTGCGAGCAATCGTTGCATCGCCTGACTCCCATCGCAGCGAATCCCGCCGCTACGCTAGCTGGAAAGGGTGCCAACATGTCAAGGGTTCGCCGTTCTTGTTGGTCCTTGTTGCCTGCGAGCGGTCGTTCGGCGACACTGCGGCATGGACGCATCCCGATCGACGGTCAGGGATTTTCAGAAGTATCGCGCGCCGCGCTTGGCCGTCGAGTGCAACGAGTCGGCGACATAGGCCCGTGGGTCGAGGCGTGAGCGCGCTTTTGGCAGGCATTGTCGCCGTCTACGTTGCCTTGCTGGTCCTGCTCTTTGTCGCTCAGCGCAGCATTCTATACGTGCCGAATACGCAGGCACCGAGCTTGGCCGAGGCCGGCGTCGAGGGGGTGATGGATGCGGTCGAGACCAGAAGCGCCGACGGGCTTCGGCTGCTCGCCTGGTATCACCCGCCGCCGACCAACCCCGCGCCGGTGGTGGTCTACTTCCACGGCAATGCCGGGCACATCGGTGATCGGGCCGGCCGCGTGCGGCCCTATATCGATGCCGGCTTCGGCGCGTTCCTGGTGGAGTATCGCGGCTATGGCGGCAATCCCGGGCGGCCGACGGAGGATGGACTCTATGCCGACGCGCGCGCGGCCGTCGACTTCCTGGAAAAGCAGGGTGTGGCGCCGGAACGGATGATCTTCTACGGCGAGTCGCTCGGCACCGCCGTCGCGGTTCAGATCGCTCTTGAGCGGGCCTGCGCGGCCCTGGTGCTGGAAGCGCCGTTCACCTCGGTCGCAGCGGTGGCACAGAGCCGGTACTGGATGTTTCCGGTCCGTCATCTCGTCCTGGACAAGTTCGACTCGCTCGCCAAGATCGGCAAGCTCCGTTGCCCGCTGTTCGTGATGCATGGAGAAGGCGACGGCGTCGTGCCCATCCGCTACGGCCGCCAGGTGTTCGAAGCGGCCCGAGAACCCAAGGAATCCAAATGGTTCGCAGAGGGCACCCACACCAATTTCGACGAACTCGGCGGCCCGGCGGCAGTCCTTGGCTTCCTCAGGCGGCAGGGCTTGGCACCGTGAGCGGCGGTTGAGAAAACCGCTAGCGGACGCCGATACGGCGCTGTACAGTGTCGATACTGTGAATATTGTCCATGCTTTCGGAGTCGGGAGGGACCTGAAGATGTGGCGGCGAGCTTGGTCCATTGTCGCGGCAGCTGCCTGGATCGTTGGCACGTCCGCGGCCCTTGCCGACGAAAGCAAGCTGACTCTGCCGGCGGCGATGTCGCCGGAGGCGCTGGCCAAGACATCGGCCCGAGGTGGCACGGCCAATGCGGAGGCCGAGGCCATTGCCGAACCCGGTCGCGTGCAGAGCAACGCCAGCGCGCAGGCCAGCGTCGGTCCCATCACGATCAACGGTCCACTCACGACGGGGAACGTCGGCGGGTTCCCCGGAATCGACGGCGCGAGCGGTCAGATCAGTACCGGTGTCGGCAATATTCAGCAAGGTGTCTCGGCCGTCGCCATCCTGAACTGAGACCGGCGGCCCGCCCGGGCGCGCCGGCGATCGGAACCGTAAGCACGGAACACCGGCAGCATCCGGTGCTTCGGGGTGACCGCGTTTCGTCAGAGCACATGGAAGACCTGACCGGTCAGACGGCCCTCGACCGACTTCACATAGGCCTTGGCGGCGCGCTCGCCCGACACCGTCTCGTGACCGCGGAAGTAGTCACCGAGAGCGGCAACCGACTCATCGAGCAGAGCAGGACTGACGACGTTGATGCGCAGGCCGCGCGGCAATTCGATGGCGGCTGCCCGCGCGAAGCAATCGAGCGCGCCATTGACCAAGCTGGCGCAGGCGCCGTCGCGGATCGGGTCGTGGCTTAGGACGCCGCTGGTCAGGGTGAACGAACCGTTGTCATTGACGTAGTCGCGACCGATGAGAACGAGATTTACCTGACCCAGCAGCTTGTCCTTCAAGCCGATCATGACCTCGTTCTCGGTCAGCTTGGCGAAATCGCCGAAATGCACTTTGCCGACGCACGACACCACTGCATCAATCCGGCCGATCTTCTCGAACAGGGCCTGGATCGAGGCGCTGTCGTTGATATCGACCCGATGGTCTCCGCTCTTGCTGCCGACCTTGATGACTTCGTGACGCGCCTGCAGCGCTGTCACGACCGGCTTGCCGATCGTTCCGCTCGCGCCGACGACTATTATTCTCATGCCTGACCCTTTCCCTGCATTCGCCTGTAGCGGCTTCCGGTCACCCACGCTCTGGGCCGACCCGAAACTAGTGACGAGGCCCTATGACCTCAACGATTTCTTGCACACGCGCGAGCGTCATGCCCTCACGCTGCTGATGTGACTATGCCTCCCTGGTGCCGGTCTGCCGCAACGCCGTCAACGCCTCGGGCGTGTCGATATCGGTGAGGACGGCGTCGTCGGGCATGGCGACTTCGGCGACTAGATCGGCGTGCTCACCGATCAGATGTTTCGCGCCGACGTCGCCGGCGAGGTCCGCCATCTCGGCAAAGAAGCGGCGGCCCCACAACACGGGGTTGCCGCGCTTGCCATTCCAGGTCGGCACGCAAATCGCACGTCCCTCATCAGGATTGAAGGCGGCGATCAGTCGATCGAGCACGGCGGGAGTCACCAGCGGCATGTCGCCGAGACAGATCAGCGCGCCGTCGACCTTCCCGGGCAAGGCGGCAAGGCCAGCCCGCAACGATGTGCTCATGCCCTCGGCAAAGCCCAGGTTGTGTATGAACGTCACCTTGCAGCCGCGCAGCGCCGCCTGCACCTTGCCTTGTTCGTTGCCGGTCACGACGACAACGGGTCTTGCCGCCGAAGCGAGCGTGGTGTCGACCGCTCGCCGCACCATCGGCACGCCGTCGACATCCGCGAGCAGCTTGTTGGCAGCGCCCATGCGGCTGGAGCGGCCGGCCGCCAGGACGACCGCGGCAATCCGGGCCACCGGCGGCACGGATACGGTGCTTGCATCGGTTCCTGCGCGCGGCTGCGGACGCGTCGGGATCTCCTTCAGCAGACCGCCGGCGCCCATGCGCATGATGTCGGTGCCGGTCACCGGAAGATCGGCGACGAGGCGCTGCAACACCCAATCGAAGCCGTTCACCTTCGGCGACCGTACGCAACCCGGCAGGCCCAGCACATGGGTATCGTCGGACAGCCGCCCGAGCAGCAGGAGGTTGCCGGGATCGACCGGCATTCCGAAATGGTCGATGCGTCCGCCGGCGCGCTCGATGGCCGCGGGGATCACGTCGCGCCGGTCTGTGATGGCCGAGGCACCCGCCACCAGCACCATTTCGGCGCCCCCCCGCCGGCGATCCGCGATCGCTGCCGCCAGAGCGGTCGCTTCATGATCGCATCGCGATTCCACCGCGGCGGGGCAACCGATCGCGGCGAGGCGGCCATTCATGACCTCGACGGTCTTGTCGAGCACACTGTCCTTAATGCCGGGCAGGCGCGTCTGGATCAACCCGATCTGGCGGGCGCGAAACGCCGCGACGCGGACGAGCGGCTCGCCACCCTTTGCCACGGTGAGACAGCGTTCGAGAACCGCACCGGGCACGGCAAACGGGATGATCTTGACCGTCGCGACCATGTCGCGCGGCTGCACGTGATCGTAGGGTGGCAGCGTGGCTGCGGTGACGGCCTCGTCGATCAGGTTCAGTTGGTCGAGCCGCTCGCGATCGACCACGAGAAGCCCAGCAGCTGTAGCGAACAGGTTGCAGCGGCCGGTGAACGGCGTTGCCAGCGTAACGTTGGATCCAGCCAGAACTTCGGCGATATGTGTCGCCGCTACGTCCTCGCCGACGTCGCCCGGCTCCAGTCGGGCGACGGTAACGGTCTTGCGGCCGGCCTCGCTCAGGGCCGCGACATCGGCGGCCGAGAGCAGGTGCCCCTTCTTGAAGGTGAGCTTGCCGATCCTGACGCTGTGGACGAGAAGGGCGCCGGCGGCTTCGGACACCGGCTGGTTGGCAAAGATCATGCCGCCTTCTCGCGGCGAGCATCGGTGCCCTGGCGCAGAACCTGCGTGATCTGCGCCAGGATGGAGACCGCGATCTCGGCTGGCGACACAGCGCCGATATCGAGTCCGACCGGGCCATGGATGCGGGCGCAATCCGCTTCGCCGAGGCCGGCCGACTTGAGGCGTCCGAGGCGCGCCGCGTGGGTGCGCTTGCTGCCGAGCGCGCCGATGTAGAAGGCGTCCGACTTCAGGGCCGTCTGCAGTGCCGGGTCGTCGAGCTTGGGATCATGCGTGAGCGTCACAACGGCCGTGCGACGATCGAGGGTCATGGTCGCCATGACCTCGTCCGGCCATTCACCGATCAATTTCACGTCGGGAAAGCGGGCGTCCGTGGCAAAGGCTCGGCGCGGATCGATGATGATGACGTTGTATCCGGCCAGGGCCGCCATGGGCGCCAACGCCTGGGCGATGTGCACGGCGCCCACGATGATCAGCCGAAGCCGCGGGTTCTGCACGTGCAGAAACAATCGCCTGCCGGCATGTTCGATCGTGCCGCTTTCGTCGACCTGCAGGGCCTCGCGCACGCGCGCGATCGCATCCGGATCGAGTGGGAGGTCGCCCGACACGTCGCGCGGATAGACCAGCGCCTGCGCGCCGGATGTCAGGTCGGTGACCAGGACAACCGGCGTCTTCGCTGTCCGGTCCTTGAGTAGGCGATCGAGAATGTTCGGTCTCATTGCAGAGCCTCGACGTAGACCTGGACTTTGCCGCCGCAGGCCAGGCCTACTTCCCAGGCCTGCTCGTTGGTGACGCCGAAATCCAGCAACCGCGGTTTGCCGTCCTTGATGGCGGCCAGCGCCTCGTGGACGACGGCACCTTCGATACAGCCGCCGGAGACGGATCCGATCATCGCCCCGGATTCGTCGACCGCGAGTTGACTGCCGACCGGCCGGGGGGAGGATCCCCAGGTCGTGACCACCGTGGCGAGTGCCACGCGCTTTCCCTGCGACTGCCATTGCGCGGCTTGTTCGATGATATCGTCACGGTAGGCGGACATGCGTCATCTCCATCGATGGACTTGGCGAGCGTCTGCGCGACTCATGCGTCCGGCTCGGCCTTCAACACCTCGACCCATTCGCTCTTCGCCTCCAGCCTACGCAGGCCCGGTTGACTCAGCACTCGGGTCAAATCGGCGAGACTCTCCAGGTTGTGCGCGGCGCGGAACTCGTCGACATGCGGCATGATCGTGCGCGCCCCCATGGATCTTGGTTCATAGCCCTCGTAGCGCAAGAGCGGGTTGAGCCAAATCAGGCGTCGGCAGGACTTGTGCAGCCGCTCCATCTCCTTGGCCAACCCTTCGCCGGCGTCGCGGTCCAGTCCGTCGCTGATGAAGAGCACGACCGCCCCCTGTCCGAGCACGCGGCGCGACCAGCGGCTGTTGAATTCCGCGAGGCACTTGCCGATGCGCGTGCCCCCCGACCAGTCCTCCACCGTCTGGCCGACCTTCTCCAGCGCGATGTCGATGTCCTTGTGACGGAGGTAGCGGGTGACATTGGTCAGGCGGGTTCCGAACAGGAACGTATGAACGCGATCGCGGTCGTTGGTGATGGCGTGCATGAAATGGAGGATGATGCGCGAATAGCGGCTCATCGAGCCGGAGATGTCGCAGAGGATCACCAATGGCGGATGGCGCCGGACCGGCATGCGTCGACGGAGCGGGATACTGTCGGCTGTGCGCAGCGCTGCCCGCAGCGTCGCGCGCATGTCGATCCGTCGGCCGAGGGTATCGGGCCGAAACCGCCGTGTCGGCACCGCCATGATCGGCAGCCGCATGGCCGAGATCAGGCGCTTCGCCTTGTGGATATCCTCGGCCGACATCTTCTCGAAATCCATCCGCTGCAGAAGCTCGCGATCCGAGTAGGTCATGATCGCGTCGATGTCGATCTCTTCCTCTCCCTCTTCAGCGCCCTGGTCTTCGTCCGGACGTTTCCCCATCGCCTCGGCGAGCCGGCGACTCATCTCGACCTGGTCTTCGGCATTCTCCACGCCGCGCAGTTGCGGCAGGAGCATCGCCATGGCGCGTTCGAGCAGGCGGGGATTGCGCCAGAAGATATGGAAGGCCTGGTCGAATATCTCCTGTTGCTCGCGTCGATTCACCAGCGTGGCATGCAACGCCCAATAGAAGTCATGGCGGCTGCCCACGTCGACGGTACGTGCGGCGCGGACCGCATCGAGCATTTTGCCCGGCCCGACCGGCAGACCAGCGGCCCGCAATGTGCGGGCGAAGTGCACGATGTTCTCGGCCAGACGCCCGGCGGAACCTGGGCTTTCGGGACCGTCGCCGCCCCGATCGTGCGTGCTAACGCAGCGTGTCACGGGCTGCCTTCGACGCTGCCGGTCGACAGCGTGTGCTTGTCAAGTTTGGAACGAGAGGGGAACATTGAGTGACGCCCGGACGTTTGCACCGATGACCCGAGTGATCATTGGCGAGTGCGGTGTCGCATGCAATTGATTCCGTGGCGCCACGGAAAAATGGTCCTATTCTAGCCGCGAGAGGTGCCCGCGCCATCTCTCGCAGGACAGGCCGACCGTTGGGATCGAGTTTGGGCATGATCAGACTGGCCGCGGGGGCATCGGACGTGCCGCGCTGTCTCCGTCGCTTGCATGCGGAGCCTGTCGGTCCGTGGCTCAGTATCCAGGGACAGACGCGTCAGTGCCGATGACATCACACAGTCCCACCAATGCGGACAGCATCGGCAGCTTTCGTCTAAGCACTGCTTCGGGCGCGGTCACCTGGACCGACGGTCTTTGCCGCGTGCTCGGCATCGATAGAAATGGCACCAGTCCCAGCCTCGACGCCATAGCTGCGCCGCTTCATCCCGACGACCGTGACCCATTCCTTGCCATGGTCAGCGGCGCTGCGACAAGGATGGAAGGACGATCGTTCGAGGTCCGTGTCGTCGGTCGGGATCGGCATGTTTCGTGCTGCCGGATCGACGTCG
>Ga0187892_10006968_pt1 | contig 16404 bp, 22 predicted proteins | sample MA1701073metaG_FD_139345 | JGI IMG/M metagenome (GOLD analysis project Ga0187892, IMG submission 139345) | Bio-ooze microbial communities from a basaltic lava cave in the Kipuka Kanohina Cave System on the Island of Hawaii, USA - MA170107-3 metaG ... | reverse complement strand
GTTTTCCGCCTGCGCCAAACTTCTCAGTTCTCAGTCGGACCGCGAACGCGTTCATTGCTGACTACTCAAGGTAAAAACGGCTAATGATCACACTAATAGTCGTTAAGCCGACAGACTCCTAGCGAACTGAGGTAATTGTTTTCTTTTAAGTAGTCAATCACCCGTCGCGCGGTCAGTCCTTTCACAACTCGAAGAACGTCTGAGGTGGCTTTGGGCCGGCTTGTTAGCAGGTGGAAATGATCAATCATGATCACATAGGCGAACAAGAGAAACTCCGCTGTCTTGCGGGCTTCGTTAATTGCATCGCATATCAATTCCCTCAATCTGTCGGTCCTAAAGACTGGCAGGCGATGGTTGGTAACTACTGTGATGTACAGAGCTGATGAGTCTTGAGATATCTGAAAACGGTGAGGCATATGCTTTCCTTGTTGTGAGGTAATAAAGCTGCGTGGCAGATTACTTTCCCCAGCCTACTGAGTAAAGAAAAACCAGGGGCGCAGCCCAGATCTTTATTGGCTATTCTTTCCGGCGGGGCAGAGCCACCGCCTCAAGTCAGGCGGCAAAGCCGAAACCGGAGATTGCCCCAGGCCTATTGAGTAAAGAAAAACTAGGGGCGCAGCCCAGATCTTTATTGGCCATTCTTTCCGGCGGGGCAGAGCCACCGCCTCATGTCAGGCGGCAAAGCCGTATTGCCAGCGCCGCCCGGCTTTTGAGGCAAAGCCCTTGCAAATGGATTCTTACCGCACACACGTGTTGATTGGGCAACTCCGGGCTACTTAGGCGGCAAGCATCGCCCACCGCCTGCGTCTCTGCTCCATTTACTTGCGCAGCGATCTGAGGCCGGCGCGGACTTCTTCTGAGAAGAGTTGCGGCTGCTCCCAGGTGGGAAAGTGCCCGCCTTTGGGTAGGGCGTTGAAATGGATGAGATTGTGGTAGGCGCGCTCGGTCCAACTCCGCGGAGCTTGGTAACCACTTGACATGAATTTACTTCACAGTCTATATTCAACCATACGGTTGAATAATGGTTACCCAACAGGCCAATCTTGATCAGATGCTAATGGCTCTGGCCGACCCGACGAGGAGGGCAATTCTACAGCGCTTGTCACGGGGCGAGGCGCGAGTCACGGAACTTGCGCAACCCTTCGACATGTCGCTCAACGCAGTCTCGAAACACATCCGCATCCTCGAGCGCGCCGAGTTGGTGCGTCGCCGAACTGCCGGACGGGAACACTTCCTATCGTTCAACCGACAACAGCTCGATGAAGTAGCGACCTGGATCGAAACTCAGCGTGCCGTCTGGAACGCTCGCCTGGATGCCTTGGAAGCCTTGCTGAGGGCAGAGGATGAGGCGGCATCGTTAACAGTGAAAAAGAAGAAGAAGGAAAGGAAAGGACCATCTCGATGAAAGCACAATTGAAGGAACAAGCGGGTAAGCAGGGATCAATCGTTGGTGAGTATGGCATATCTCCAGAAGCCGGCACCGTTCGGCTCGAACGCATGCTGCCGGGCCCAATCGAACGGGTCTGGGCTTACCTTACAGAATCGGAAAAGCGTGGAAAATGGTTCGCCTCCGGCCCCATGGAGTTGCGCGCGGGTGGGAAACTCGAGTTTCATTTCCACAACTCCAAACTGGCCCCTCGCGGTGAACCGACGCCGGAGCGGTTCCAAAAATATGAGGGCATGACAAGCAACGGTCGGGTGACGCGCTGTGAGCCGCCGCATCTCCTCAGTTTCACCTGGGGTGAAGAGGAGGGAGACGAATCGGAAGTCACGTTTGAACTAACCGACCGGAGTGGAGAAGTGCACATGGTTTTGACGCATCGCCGTCTGCCGAACCGATCGGAGTTGATTAGTGTCGCCAGCGGTTGGCACGTACATGTCGGAATTCTCATTGACCAGCTCAACGGACGCGAGTCGAAGCCGTTTTGGTCAACGCTGGAGAGGCTGGAAGCAGAATACAACAAGCGACTTCCTGCTTAGACCATGCGTAACCAAGTCGTAACAGGGGATAAATATAATCGGAGGCTCTGTCGATCAGAGCCTCCGTCGTTCGACTTACTATTGGAGGTGAACTGATTTGCCTGAAGGCCATCAGCTGAATTCGTGGCAACACTATTTCGAGCTGGGACCTAGGCTCAGTTTCAAGCAATTAATGACATCACTGGTAGAAACAGACCGGTGCAAAAGATAAGAAGACAGGGAGAAAAGAAAGTCATGGAAACAAAACCGACGCACGAACAGGCACAACTACACTTGCAAGTCTACGATTTGCGCCGCGAAGCCCGGCTCCGCCAGGCTCGAGATTGGTTTCAACAGAACTACACCGCGCAAACATTGGACGACGCCATGCGCATTGCGGCGCCCGGAACTGAAAACGGGACTTTCGTGGGAATGGTGATCGGCTATTGGGAACAAGCCTGCGCGCTGCTCAACTATGGCCTGCTCCACGAAGGCCTTTTCTTCGAGACAAGCGGGGAGTTTTTCGGCGTTTGGGAGTTACTCAAACCAGTGGTCCCCCAGTTTCGCGAGCGGTTTGCAGACAAGAACCTCCTCGCGAACCTGGAACGAGCCGCCGAGCGATACGAAGCGTGGTCGGAACGTCGCTCACCCGGTCATGTTGCCGCGATGCGGCAATTCATGCAGCAGCAACAAGCTAAAGCTGTAACAGCAGCGAACGCCTGATCGAAGGCCAATGCCGGTGTAGCCTGCGACCCCGTCGCTGTTCGCGACGGGGGTCGCGGGGTCCGCCGGGACTAATTGTGATGCGTAAGATGATCGTTCTCGAATTTATGAGTCTCGATGGAGTCGTGCAGGCGCCCGTGTACGACGAGGACACGGATGGCGGTTTCAAACATGGTGGCTGGCACGTGCGTTACTTAGAGGAGCGCTCGATGAAGTGGGTCGTCGAGAAACTGGGCCGGGCTGGAGGCTTCAGGTCTACACACCATTTCTTCCAAATTAGATCGGTATAAGAGGCATATGCGAAAATTCATAGTTCAACAGTGGGTCACCGTCGATAATATCGCCGCCGAGGAAGATGGCGGGATGAGCTTCGTTGCCGCGCAGCCTCTTGATGTGTCAACCGACGAAGACTTCAAAGCGAGTGCGATGGAATTTATTGATACCGTCGATACGATGATTCTTGGCGCAAATACCTATGCCATGTCTAAAGACTATTGGCCTACTGCCAAAGACCAGGGGGCGTTTGGTGAAAAGCTCAATCGGCTTTCAAAGTTCGTCGCCTCAACGAGGCTACGTGATGCTTCCTGGGGCACGTTCCCTGCCGCAACCATAACGCACGACCCAGTTGCCACGATACGGGAACTGAAGCAGCAGAGTGGCAAAGACATCTGGCTATGGGGGAGTCTGACACTTATGCAATCCATGTTTGACGCTGATGTTGTCGATGAAGTCCAGCTACGAGTCTGCCCAACGACGCGGGGTAAGGGAAACTACATGTTTAAAGAGCGACGGGATATGCATCTCATCGAAGCCAAGTCGTTTGAAAATGGCATAGTACTGCTGCGATACGATACTAAGAAGTAAATCTCAAAGCGGAATTGACAGGTCTGGGGGCAGGCTTGCGATTTCTGCGATTCGAAATGAATCTGCTGCGTGGCAGGTTACTTTCCCCAGCCTATTGAGTAAAGAAAAACCAGGGGCGCAGCCCAGATCTTTAATGGCCATTCTTTCCGGCGGGGCAGAGCCACCGCCTCAAGTCAGGCGGCAAAGCCGAAACGCCGGCGGAGTAGAGCCACCGCCTGATGTCAGGCGGCAAAGCCGGAGGTTGCCCTGCTAAAGGCGGATGGCACGGTTGACGGCGAGGCGGACCGAGTCGAGCTTAAGGACGGTGAATTTGGGAAAGGTGAGGGCGACCGGCGTTCAGTCGCCAGCGAAATCACGCCTGATTATATTCAGTTTGTCCCGGCGGTTCCCGGTAAGTTCAACAATTTTCGGTTCGAGCGGCAGTCCAACAACACGTGGCGCGCCGTTCTCGAATGGGCCGCCAAAGGCGACAAACCGGCAGGGCAGAAGATCTACACTATGGAGCCGTGGAAGCCATAATCATTGCCAATTGCCGATTGCCGATTGTCGATTTCCGAATGCCGATTGTTCGATCGTCAAAGGCCCAATCGGCAATTGGCAATTGGCAATGGGACGAGAGTTATTGGCGCTAGTTCAATGGCCACAGGCTGGCCCGGGCTATTTCGCAAACGTGGTTACCGTTCCATCGGGTGTTAACTTGCGGATGCTGTGATTGCTCGTATCGGCAATGTAGAGACTCCCCTTGCTGTCATACGCCATGCCTTTCGGCATGTGAAATAGTGCAGTCAGCGCTTTGCCATCGCGATTTCCTTCCTGCGATCGGCCGCCGATATTCTGTGAACAAGGGTCGATGATGTTGCCGCCCGCAAGTGTAGATACCTTGCCCTCGGCGATCTTGATAACGCGGTTAATACGCTGATCGGTGAAAAGTATCTCGCCTTTTTTACTCACGATAATTGTCTCGGGTTCGACGAACTCTGCAGTTGCGATGGGGCCCTGCGTGTACACCGGACACCATTCGCGTTTATAAGGTTGACCCGCCACTAACGTGATCGCCCCGGTCGCGAGATCGATCTTGCCAATGAAGCGACCAAAACTGTAGGAACCGAAAATAATGTTACCTTGCAGGTCGATCGCCATGCCGCTGATCTGATTCGCGAGGATGAATTTTCCGTCGAGCGTCTTGAGTGTTGAGACCACGCCGTGCGAGCTGATCTTGCGAATGACGCTAAAACTCTTCCTATTACTCCTCTCGTGTTTCCTCGCCAGGTCGCTCAAATTGAAATTGTCCGTGACGAAGTTAGTGCCGATCGTATCCTTTATCTTGTCGGCGCTGTCGGTCAGATAAATATTGTCGTTCTTGTCGATCGTCATCAGTCCGATCGCATTGAAACCGGCCGTCGCGATCGGGCCGTCTTCAAGTTTGTAGCTATAATCCTGTCCGGCGAACTTCGTCAGCGTGACAATGTTGTCGGCCGATACGACGATCTTGTAGATGACCTTGCCGTCATGAGCGTAAAGATTGTCTTTGGAATCGATGATCAGATCATGCCAGCTTCGGTCCATCCCGCCGATGACTGGACCCTGCTTTGAAAGATCCGTAACCGTGCCATTGGGCGCGATCTTCACCAGGCCGTACTTTCGCGTGACGAAAATATTGTCTTTGCTGTCAACGACGATGTGCTGCGGCTCGGAAATAACGCTGGCCGACTGCGCTGCCACGTTGACAGAAACGAAAAATGCTGCGAACAAAACTAAATATTTCATAATTGTGTTTCCTATTTGCTGCAAGGTTCGATAGGTGTGAGAGTATATTTCTCAGTTCCGCTCGCTGAATAGCCTTCGGCCGAACCATCGCCGGTTCCGGTCATGGTTCCGGGCTTATCCAAACCTTCAGGTAGCGAGATCGAATAAGTACCGGTGCCTTTACTGTTGAACGGCCCGCTGTAACTGTATGTTCCGGAAAGCCCGCCTGAAAATTCATTCTTGAAGCCGCCGCCGGTAAGCGTAAACGGTTTCATAATGCCGCAAACTTTAGTACTCGTCTGCCAATCATCAAGCCCGCCGACGATCTGAAAGGCCGCAGCTTTTTTACATTCCTTAATTATCTTCTCGAACTTCTCTAGCGTCTGCCAGAAGTTGGGGTCCCTTTTAACCCCGAGCAGAGCTCTTTGTCTTTCAGCGCCGATATAATTCTGGACCGCGCGCCGAGCAAACCGGCAATCCAGTTCAGCCGCGACCATTTCTTTTCGCAGGACCTGATCGTCGTACTGATCCATTATCGCTAGGACCTGCTCCACCCATTCGTCAGAGTTGAACTCCTGATACCCGAGCAATGATTTTATTCGCTCGGTCTGCGTTATCTCGCCGGCTTTTTGGTTCAGACGTGTTCGCGCGGTTTCAGCCTGGATTTGTAGGTTCACTGCCCATGCTGCGTCCGAGCCGCTGCCGACACCCGCACCGCTGAACTCCATCAGCTTGATCTTGATGTCCTTGCTCTTCGGATCGACCAGGGCGAGGTGATAGTCCTTGCCATCACCCTCGTAACCGAAAATGATCTGCTGCTTGATCGGGATCTCCTTCGCCGGAACCACGGTCAGTGTCAACATTTCGTTGAAGAACAATCCGGACGGTTCGAGCTGCACAGCGGTCGGCGTATTATTGTCGAGCGGACCGCCGTCCATGCTTTTTAGCGCCGTCATCGTGATCGTCGTTTCGGCATCGAGCGCTTTTGCCGGAACCTCGAGCGTGAATTTGCTTCCGTCCGCCGACGTCAGGGAAACGGTTCCACCATCGGGCGAGATCTTGCCGCTCGCGGTGTGCTTCTTATCGAGCTGGACCTTTACATCGAGCGACTTTCCAGGCGTTGTGAAATCGATCGCCGGACCGGTATTCTTGCCGGTCTCTTTCCCCGGCAACCATTTACATGACAGGGACACACCGATAAGTATTAGACCGACGATCGCAAGGTTTGTTTTCGACATATGGATTTTCCTTATTTCCTATTGCATCAGGGACATGAAAGACCGGGTGCCGGCCCGAGTTGGACCGCCGCCGAGTGGTGTTGTCGAGCGGAGGGCCTTCGCGGTCTGCTTTTTAGCGAGTTCCACCTTAACGTCGACCCCTTTCTCGGGCGCCGTGAAATCGATCGGCGGGCCAGATGCCATTATCGCCGACTTCCCGGGCATAAACGATTCGCATGATAACGACCCGGCGATCAGTAGGACGCCAACGATCGCGAGATTGATTTTGGACCTATTGTTTTCGTATTTGCTTTTCTTGAGACTCGATTGAGGTGATCTCTACTTCATCACGATCTGGCCGTTTTCAATTCGAAGATTGTCGGGATCGGTTTTTAGAACCATCTCTGTCAACATTCCTGCGAGTTTTTTGGAAGTGGCAAGTGTATCGGCGTCGTTGTTTTGTTTCCCTTCCGAATGGACGGCGAGCAGCATTCCGCTGAAACCGATCAACATGTTATTAAAGGCCTGTTTATCTTTGTTCGCGACGGTAGCAAATTCCGGAATTTCATCCAGGGCCACATTCATTACTTTGTAATACGTGTTGACTGCTTCATCGCTTGGCGCCTCAGCATTGTGATATGCGGTCATCGCAGTCACGGTGAAGAACGTCAGCCCGGCGGCGATATTATTTTTCCAACCCCTTAACGCGGCTTCCTTTTCGTAGGCGGCTTTGGTAGCTGCGTAAATCCGTTTTATCAGGGCTCTTTCTTCCGGTGTGTCGCCGAGGTTGTCGGCCAGTGCCTTGCCGGTGTCAACGGAGGGATCGGGACGATACACTCCGTGGTTTCGTACGACGGAAGGAGGAGGCACGACTATCTGCGGATTTGAGGGCGCGGAGGTTTTAGTACCGGTTGACGATCTGGATCCAGCTTCACGTTCGGCCTTTTCCACCGCCGCCAGCCCCCACTTTTTGATCATCGCGTTGCGAGCGGTCGTCCTCTGCATCTGCGCTTGGGCAACGTTGTACATACTCTGCATCGTCGACGCCAAGCCGAATGATCCGTACACCGTACCGTAGCCGGTACTGTATCCATATGCGTTGGGCGTTTGGGCATTAGTGATGCCAACACTCAGAAAAGCGAGTGCGAATGTTAACGCTGCTCGTGTTTTATGATTTCTTATTTTCATATTTCACCTCGCTGCTGAAATTTGGATTAGTTCGGCTGTTTGATAAAGCATTGGTCGCATGGCGGGCGATAGATCCATGCGTTGTTGAAAGCAGTGCCGCCGTTGGCGTGTTAAAAATAAGAACTCCATCCTTATCTTGCCTCTTCCAGCCAACAGGCGCCTGAAACGTAGCCAGATCAAATGTTTCTGCAGTTTGAGCTAATGAGCTTAGGGAAACAGTCAAAAGGCAGACGAACACTATAGTGAATCGTTTCATAGTCTGATTTTCTGTTGGCTTAGATTATCGAAGGATTGTGGAACCAATTTAGATTGAATGGAGCTATTTCGGCGGTAAAATTCGAAATGATTCAATGTGCTGAGGAAATTGAAAATCGTGGTGCCGAAGGGGGGCCTGGAAAGCTCATTCCCTTCTCTCATTTTACTGAGCAATTCTCAAAACGCTGAGGTTTCCGGCTTTTCCCTTGTTTCTCACTCGACCCATTGAGTTAATCCCTGCTTCGCTGTTGGTCGCTAAATGGACACTAAATTTCTCTCTACGAATAGTGGCCTTGCACGACCCTGAACTCGGCGACGCGTTGTCAGGGTACTCCCTTTGACCGATCTTCATCGTTTTTCTTCTTACATCACGCGGGAGCAATCATAAAGTCTAAAGCGATCAGATTCGCTTTCTAATCCAGTCGGCTAGCTGCTCTTCCGTAAGAGTCCCCTGGGCCAGTTGTAGGAAGGTTAAGTATTTCTCATCCTGATTAGCTTCTAGGTTGACGCCATTCAGTAGTAGAAAAGTGCGGGCCGCTACCAGCGCCGTTCGCTTGTTGCCATCCACAAAGGGATGGTTGTGGGCAATTCCATAAGCGTAGGCCGCAGCTAAGACTGCCAGGTCGGGTGGAGGTTGAGCATAGGCCAGGACATTTTGGGGACGGGCTAACGCAGAAGCAAGCAGTCCTTCATCTCTCAAGCCTTCACTTCCGCCATGCTCTGATATTTGGCGTTGATGGATCGCTATGACCGTCTCCTCCAAAAGCCAAACGATTTGAGCCATCACGAGCTATTCCGCCAGCTTCTTCAAAGCATCTCGATCCTCGCGCATCACACGCTCGGCAATCTCCACCTGTTGAGCAAACGCAGGATCATACGCCGTGAGCTGGATCCCGTTCTTCGTTTCGACAACGTAGAGGCTGTCTCCTTTACCCACCCGCAGGCGTTCTAATATCTCCTTGGGCAAAATCACGCCAACGGAATTTCCAACTGTTGTAACCTTCAAGACGCTCATTTCTTTCACCTCCACCCGGCCCGAACCGCAATTTCTAGGTTCATTGCGCCGCTGAGAATTATAACGCATGTTATAACCGGCGGCATACGAACTTCATGGGAAAGCACCTAAATGTTAACTAGAGCGGGGAACTTTTCGTAACGGGTAAAATCATTGGCGCACATCGCGAGTTACACCGGGTAGGCCACAGAGCAATTCACTCTCGACCGTGCTGCCCATGGAAAACTCGCCCCCCGGAATCCAAACCATCCCCACAGGCGATGAGCCAGGGGCTGTCAGGGAATTCGAAACGGTTGGCGCAAATGTGATTGAGCCAACTAACGGACAGGCTTCGCATGCCGCGGTCTCGGAGACAGGTGTCGTAGTCTCGGAAGGAGACCTTGACGTTCGCATCGAGAGCAATGACGGTACCGATCGCGATGATGCCGAGCGCAACAAACCAAAGAGCCTGGCCGTCAATCCTCTTCTTGGCACCTTAGTCGTTGCGATTTCGGGTTTCCTCTGTTTCTTCATCTCACCTCCAAAGTAATCGTGCTCGCTTCAGAGCTTCGGTTGACCGAACGCTCGGCCCGGCTCCCAGCCGCTGCGTCTCTCTGGAGTATTAATCGTCGGTAAGTTTATATAGTTGGCAGTTCCCAGCAGCTATCTAACCTAAACTGTTAGTTTGCGAATGGAAGTGAATGATTAGGTTGCGAATCGACGTTAAGTGCAATAAGAATTTGAATGTCGAAATCGCTGTGTGCCGCCCGTCATAACAATGACCTGTGATCTGATCACGAAGAGGAGAACGACATGCTCTACGCCTTACTCATCTATGAAAATCAGGCCGATTTCGCGCGCCGCGACTCTTCAGTCGAGACTGACGAATACGTCGGCGCATGGCGCAAGTATTACCAGGCAATGGTTGAAGCCGGAATCTACGTCGGAGGCCATCCATTGGACGTGCCGGAAACAGCTACTACGGTGCGTTTGAGCAACAACAAAAGTCAGATCCAGGATGGGCCCTATGCCAACACCAAGGAGCAATTAGGTGGCTTCACACTGCTCGAGCTGCCGTCGCTGGACGCTGCGTTGGAATGGGCGGCGCGCTGTCCGGCAGCGTCGTATGGAGCAGTGGAAGTGCGGCCGGTGACTTCCAAAATGGAGCGACGCATTACTGATTGAAAGCCAGAACTGATGAACAGGCGCACCGCGCGGTCGAGGCGGTAGCGCGCGAATCTTACGGACGCCTCGTGGCGCTGCTCGCAACGCGCACGCACGATGTCGCGGGGGCTGAAGACGCGCTGGGCGACGCGCTGCTGGCCGCGTTGACCACATGGCCTCGCGACGGCATTCCGAAGAATCCACAGGGATGGCTCGTTACGGTCGCGCGTAACCGCCTGACGGATCATGCGAGACATCAGCAGGTACATGACCACAGCGTTCCGATCTTGCAGCTCATGACGCGTGAGTTCGATGAGATCGCAGATCCTGATGCTTTGCCCGATGAGCGCCTGAAGCTCCTGTTTGTATGCGCGCATCCTGCCATTGATCCGGACATACACACGCCGCTGATGCTGCAGACGGTCCTCGGGCTTGACGCGGTAGCGATTGGAAGAGCTTTGCTCGTCGCGCCCAAGACTATCGGGCAACGCCTTGTGCGAGCCAAGGCCAAGATCCGAAAAACGCAGATCGCTTTCGAGATTCCCACCCCGGATCAGATTCCGCAGCGACTGGAAGCGGTGCTTAACGCGATCTACGCGGCGTATGGCAACAGCTGGGAAGACGCGACCGCCGCCGACCGGCGTTTCGCAGAGCTCGGGCAGGAGGCAATCTGGCTCGCCCGAGTGCTGCGCGAGCAGATCTCGGAAGATCCGGAAGTCCGCGGCCTGCTCGCATTGATGCTCCATTGCGAGGCGCGCCGTCCGGCACGCCGGAGCGCCGACGGCCGGTTCGTCCCGCTATCTGAGCAGGACGCGAACGACTGGCTCATGCCGATGATAGTCGAAGCCGAAAGCGAGCTCGCTGCAGCTGCTCAAATGCAGCGACCGGGACGATTTCAAATTGAAGCTGCCATCCAATCGGTCCATGCCGAACGTGCTCACACGGGCCGCACCGAATGGACCGCCATTGCGGCGTTCTACGATCAACTCATGCAAGTGGCGCCCTCGATCGGTGGTGCAGTGGCCCGCGCCGCGGCTTACGCCGAAGTCCGGGGACCCGAAGCTGGTCTGGCGCTCCTGGATCAGATCGACCCGCAAGCGGTGATCTCCTACCAACCCAATTGGGCCGTCCGCGGCCACTTACTACAGCAACTCGATCGCACGCAGGAGGCGGCCAAGGCGTTTGACCGCGCCATCGGTCTTAGTGAGGACGACGCCGTCCGTGCTTTCCTGACCGAACATCGTGATCGCTGACTCCGTCGTAAATTAATCGTTAGCGACTAGTCGAAATCAGGCAATCTCAGCCGTCACTAGCATGAGAACCAAATTAAGGAGTCAGCTATGTGTCCTTTATGCATAACCACTGCAGCAATGATAGCGGCAGGCACCACTTCAGCCGGCGTGCTCGGCTTAGTGGCGGTCAAGTTCAGAGCTTTGCGACGGCGGCGTCGCGAGCCGCGTACATCAAAAACGAAATCAATGAGGAGTAAATAATGAGCGCTTCAACAGTATCGTCAGCAATGAAGACACCACCGATCGTGTCACCGGCAGAGTGGGAGTCTGCGCGGCAGCAGCTACTCGTGAAGGAAAAGGCCCTGACCCGCGCGCGTGACGCGCTGGCCGCTGAGCGTCGACGGATGCCCTGGCTGGCAGTCGAGAAGGAGTACGAGTTCGATGGACCCAGGGGCAAGGCGAGCCTGCTCGATCTGTTCGACGGGAGACGTCAGCTTATCTTGTACCGCGCGTTCTTCGAGCCCGGCGTATACGGCTGGCCTGAGCATGCCTGCCGCGGCTGCTCATTCCTGGCCGACCATGTTGCGCATCTCGCTCATTTGAATGCGCGCGACACAACGCTCGCGTTCGTCTCACGCGCGCCACAAACGCACATCGAGCGCTTGAAGGCGCGGATGAACTGGCAGATGCCGTGGTACACCATCACGGACACTTTCGACACCGACTTCGGCGTGGAAGAGTGGCACGGCACCAATGCCTTCATCCGCGACGGCGACAGAGTATTCCGCACCTACTTCATCGACAGCCGCGGAGACGAGGCGATGGGGAGCACTTGGAACTATCTCGACATGACAGCGCTCGGGCGTCAGGAAGAGTGGGAAGATTCGCCGGAGGGCTACCCGCAGACACCGCCGTATAAGTGGTGGAACTGGCACGACGAATACGGCAAAGAAAATTCGCCTCAGTGGGGGGGCGTGGTCGATCGCGCTCTCACCATCTTGAATGAGCCGGTCGAGCGCAACCCGAACTCAAACTCGTAACATAGCCATAGCTTTCGAAGCTAATCCACGGAAGTCCCGGCGGGCATCGTTAGCTGAGCGATAATCCGCTCGACATGATGTCTCGCTCCCAAGCTGATGGATCAGGGTCGTTGCAAGGCCACTATTCGTAGAGAGAATTTAGTGTCCATTTAGTGACCAACAGCGAAGCAGGGATTAACTCAACTTTTCGTAGCCGGGTCAACTCAATTGGCGCACGCAACGAGACATTTCATGACGAACCAGCAGATTCCCACCCAAGCGCAATTTTTGGTTCCTCACGTAAACAACTCCGGAAGCGGAGGTCGTGTGGGTATAGATTTGCCGGCTGCCTTCTTGGCCCAGTAACCGAGTCTCGGCCGGGGATCTTAAGCTTCTTGCAGATCTTTCCGAGGCCAACGTCGGACATGCCATACCTTTTCGCAACATGCATGATGGGTTCCGCCCAGATCTCCTCATAAATCTTTTCACGGTCATACCTGGACATAAGATCACGAAGGATCCATTGGCGATGCGCTTCTTCCTGTCGTTTCTCCTCTACTATCCTTTCCTTCGTCCGAACATCAAAACCCTAAACGAGCGAATTTTCCAGTCACCGGCGTGAGGTGCTTCTTAATCGCTGGCGTTCCTATCAGGTCTTTCAACGTGTCTTGAGTACATGCTTCGTGCATGATCATCTGTTCGAGCAACTCCAATGTGACGTCCGGTTCGCACTCGAACAAACCTCGCCGTGCATCGGTCAGTTGCTGCTTATCGTCAGGCCTCCAGAGAGCTCCTTGTTCGAGGAGAAGCTGCACAGTTTTTAGCCTTTCGGATACCTTATATTTCGATGCCTTGGACCTTCTTCCGTAATCTGTTTGGTAAAAGTTAATCGCGGCTTCATATCGGAAGCTTCTGAGACAGTCGTCAAGCGCTAGTGATCCGCCGTTGGACTTATCATTCGGTCTCGCTCCTAATTCCAGCAAATACTCCACCATACTCGGGTTCCCTCTTCGAGCGGCATTTATGAGCAACGTGCCGAGATTGTCGCTCCTGGCGTCTGGCTTAAGGCGCTTTAGGATTTGAGAATCCTTCGAGTATGTCGCCGCCTCCAGGGCGGTTATGTAGCCGTCAGGATCATCCTCGTCATCATCAAACATTGGTCCACTTGAACGGGCATTTGCACCTGCCCATACAAGTAAACTCACCCACTTCAAATCTCCCTCGAAACAGAAATGCCGCAGCGCCCGGTCAGCCTGCTCCTGGAGTTGAGCAGTATGATCAGGATATTTCTCTCTGCACTCGCGCCAAGGACGAAGCGTGGTTCGGATTTTTTCGCGGAAGGCAACAGCAAACGGAGAATCCGTGATGAAGTCGGCGCCCTGATCAAGGAAGTAACGAATAATGCTCGGGTCCCAAACGTAAAGCACGTCAATGAACGGGACTGAGCTGATTTCGGCGCCGTGTGAGACTAGGAGTTCAATCAAGTCCAGGCGTTTCAAAGAAAGCGCTCGCTGAAGGGCCCGATTTTTCAGTTGTTGATTCTCCTCATTTTGAAGGAGTAGTTCGACGAGGCTGTGGAAACCGGAGTTGAGCGCAACTTCCACAGGAGTAGTTTTTGACTCATCAGGTAAACGAAGAGATTTTCCCGACGCAATCCAATCCTGAAGATCAAATAGCCGACCAGCTTTGCATAATCGCAGAAGGTCTTTTGCTTCAGCGATAGATAAGATTTCGATCACAAACAACAATATAACTGACCAGCCTGATTCTTCGTACGCCAAAGGCAACCGATTGTCCATTATGGCTAGTCATTGTTGTCGAGACAGCCAATTTGAACAGTGAGATTTCAAATTCCCGCTCGTGGCCACCAAATTAATTGCAGATAGTACAAACAGCGGAAATAAGAGCGGATGCCGCAATCTAGCGATCATAAGATCCAAAGGAGTAGAAGAATGAGATTTTTGCTTGGGGTATTCGTTGGCTACAACTTGCGAGGCAGGAACAACCTACTATTCACGGTCCTTGCGGTGGTAGTGTTGATTGAGTATGTAATCGTGCCGACAGGCGCACTAGTAGCCGTCCATTTGGACGTACAACGTGAGCGCCAGTCCAGACCAGCACGAACCAACGTTCCATCGATCAAAGGATTGAGTTATCAAGACGCCGAAACCAAACTTCACGCCTCTAACTTGAACATTCGACTATTGGCGACCCGCTACGATCTACCACTTCAGTCCGGGCTGGTTATCGAGCAGGTTCCACAACCTAATGAGGAAGTTGTTTACGGTTCCCCCGTTGGCGTCACTATTACAAAAGCGGACTTCCATGGCCAGGGTCGGTAACGACAACCGATCTTTTCCTTCGCCCTTTTCCAGCTCAAGATCTTGCGCTAAGTCTCCTTTCTCTTGGTCAAGGAGAGAGGAGCGCAGTCTTGGCATTTTAAGAGTCTGCATTTCCGGTAACAACCAATCGAGTTCCAGTGCCGAGTTGGGTTCCAGCTCTCGCACTCCTCGCAAAGTTTGCCTATCGAGTTGGCCCTGTAGAACAAATTCTAGAGGCGTCGATCTCTCACCGCAAGCCTTCACAACTCACGTTGATAGCGGTCGGGTCCGGCATTAGAATGAGCAAAGGAGGAGATGACGCATTGGAAACAAGCTACGTCAAGGAGGTTGATGGCGCTTATCGGATCACAGGCAGTCGTGTCTCGCTTGATACAGTTGTCTGTGATTTTCTGAGCGGCCTTTCTCCGGAAAGTATCGCCGATAACTATGACACCCTGTCGCTTGAGCAAGTTTACGGCGCGATCACCTATTATCTCGCTCACCGCACTGAAGTCGACTCCCACCTTCGGCGAAACCATGCCAAGTTTGACAAGCTGCGTCTCCAAGCGCGTGCAGCTCACCAACTCTTGTATCAGAAGCTTGAAGAACTACCAGAGCTTCGGTCTTGAAGCCCCGGTTTTCAAGCAGATGCCGATTTGCGCCGACCCTTCATCGCGGCCTCAGACGCCGCGAGCCAACTATTGATTTCAGGACGCTCATGATGCCTGGTCTCGCTGGTCTAAGTGACGCGACCGTACTGGCGATTGCTGCCGACGAGGGGAGACTGCTCGTGTCCCACGATGTCAGCACTATGCCGGAGCACTTTGCTCGGCATTGTCGGCGTACTCTACGGATAACAGGTGTCAGGTGGCTGGTGCCCTCATGATCTGCGACATGCTTGACGAATCTTGCTTTAGCCCGAGTGCCTTTTGAATGGGATTGAGGAATACGTAGACCACACTTCGATTGTAGAGACACAGCGATATTTGAAATTCATGCCAGAGTCAACAGAGTTGGCAGCACATGATTGCCTTATTTAGATGTAGTCTTGCGGTTATTTCTGTCCACATATTGGCCACACGGCGAGAATCTCCCGTGGCTAAGGTTCAGGTGCCGTCACGAGGCGACATTCCACAGGGAAGACCGCGGAGCATTAGCTGCCTACTTGCTTAAGACCGCGCACTGTAATTTCTCATGGGTAACAGGGGGAGACTAATCAGGTTGAAGCACTCGGCAGGAACGTTCGCGGAAGCCGCAGCAATTGAAAACAGGTCCAACCGCCTGTAGACTCTGGCCCACCTTTTAAATGGAGGCCGTGCCAATAGTCCAACCGTTCCTTGAGTTGCTCACTTAAGCTAAGGAGGTTCCGGTCATTGATCAACGCATTACAAGAGAGAGTCCCCCAGTTAGATCACTCTCCCTGTATTAACGTGAGTTTTTCGGTGGCTGGGAAACAACTGCCGACGGATCACGGATACCTGGTCTACTCCGCGATTTCGAGAGCCACACAACGGGGCAGTAGCCCGAGCGTCACGGAGGGCGTGAATACTGGGAGCGCGGGCGTCTCGCCCGCACGTTCGCCATTACACAAATCCGACTGGCTAGGAGTCTGTCGGAATAATGTTTAAAGATTCGTGTTCAAAGAAAAGCCAGACGGATTATAGTGAGGGCTATGAGCAGAATCTACCTGAGCTACGATCCGGAGCAGAAGTTACTGTTGCC
>Ga0187892_10006967_pt1 | contig 16405 bp, 12 predicted proteins | sample MA1701073metaG_FD_139345 | JGI IMG/M metagenome (GOLD analysis project Ga0187892, IMG submission 139345) | Bio-ooze microbial communities from a basaltic lava cave in the Kipuka Kanohina Cave System on the Island of Hawaii, USA - MA170107-3 metaG ... | reverse complement strand
GGGACTGACCTTGCAAATTCCCCCCAGCCTGCATCGCTGTCATTACATCCGGGTCACGGTGCAAGTGCATCGCTATCTCGATGGCAGTCTGGCGATTTTGCATGGTCCCCGCGCGTTGGCCCACTATGACGCAACCGGTCGACTGCTCGCGAACCCACCGGCGTCGACGGGCTCCGCTCAGAACCACGGGACCGTCGTAGAGCCGACGGCGGGGGCCAGAAAAGTCGCTCTGGCCAAGGCACGGCGTTTGTCCGTTTCGCCGCGCCCATCGGCAGCATCCGTGGCCGGGTTCCGTGTGGAGCAGGCGTGAATTTCCGCGAGGCGCGGACCGTGTGGATAAGTGCATAGGCACTTATCCACACTAATTCACCCCCGCCCCACACTCCACCCGTGGAAGCCCAGGGGTGGACGGACCAGCTTTCTATAACAGCAAATTGTTATAACTTAAAAGCGGACAGTTCTATTTGTTGCTAACAGCCGAGCCCCTAACTGCTCTTTCCGCCAATTAAGATGCCTTTTCCTATCCTCAGCGCTTCTTAAGGTGTTAAGGTGTGTCTGCTCATAACGACATATAGCTTCGGCTAAGGTGTGGCGTTTACCTTCGCGGTGTTTGAAATGCCGTCCTTCGCGGATTGCAGCTTCATGTGCCCATCGCTTAGCATCTGTAAGCTTGCAAACGTTGCCGTTTGAGAGGGGAAGCCTTTTAAGCGCACTTGCACTCGGCAACTTTCCCGCTCTTGGACATTCTCTTATTTATGGGGCTCATGACTTCTACTTAGAAAGTTTAATACCGAGGTTTTGTGCCGCCAGTGTGCCTTTTCGAACACTGCACCCCGCACTTACAATATAACCTATTGAGTGTGTTATACTTTATGCCCTTAACAATGACTCTTTACCGATATTATCCGGTCGAGCGGGGCCTAGAGGTGAGGATAGCGGAAAAGCTGGCTCGCTTACGTGAGCTCAATGAAAAGGCACCACCACAATGAACAGTAGACCCGAGAATCTTAGAACCAGGGAAAGCCGTGTGGTTTTCGGCGAATAGCGCACATCGGATGTCAGCTCGATGATCGATCCCCAGATGCTGCGAAACCAGTTGCAGGAAGTCGCCACCCGGCTAGCACAACGTGGTTTCCAGCTTGACACCCAAGCCCTGGAGCGGCTGGAATCCGAGCGCAAGCAGTTGCAAGTGCAAACCCAAGCACTGCAACAGCAACGCAACGAGAAAACCAAGCGGATCGGCCAAACCAAGGCGCGGGGCGAGGACTCGCAGCCTTTGTTAACGGAAGTGAGCGCGCTGGGAGAAAGACTAAAGGAAACAGAAACCCAACTGGAACAAACGCTGCGGGCCTTAGACGATATCCTCCTCGGGGTACCAAACCTACCCCATGAGTCCGTGCCTGTGGGCCGCTCGGAGGCGGACAACGTGGAGGTCCGGCGCTGGGGCGAGCCGCCGAAGTTTGATTTTCCGCCCAAGGACCATGTGGAGCTCGGGGAGCGCCTGGGCGCGATGGATTTTGAGGCGGCCGCGCGCATCGCTAAAAGCCGCTTTGTGGTGCTCTCGGGGCCGCTCGCGCGATTACAAAGGGCGTTGATCCAGTTCATGTTGGATCTACACACGGGCGAGCATGGCTATAAGGAGGTCTACGTTCCTTTCCTGGTCAATGCCGAGGCCATGCAGGGAACCGGTCAGCTCCCCAAGTTCGAGGCCGATCTGTTCGCGGTGCGCGAGCAAGGGCTATATCTCATTCCTACCGCTGAGGTTCCCGTCACTAACCTCGCTCGTGAGCAGATCATCGCCGAGCAGTTGCCCCTAAACTTCGTTTGCCACAGCCCGTGTTTTCGCAGCGAAGCCGGCTCTTACGGCAAAGATACCCGCGGCATGATCCGCCAGCACCAGTTTGAAAAGGTGGAACTGGTACGACTGGTTCCGCCAGCACATTCTTACCAGGCCTTAGAAGAGCTGACAGCGCATGCGGAAGCGGTGCTGCAGCGTTTGGGCTTGCACTATCGCGTGGTGAGCCTGTGCACGGCCGATCTCGGCTTCGCCTCCGCCAAGACCTACGATCTCGAGGTCTGGATGCCGGCCCAGCAGCGATTTCGGGAGATCTCCTCATGCAGTAATTTCGAAGCCTTTCAGGCCCGCCGCATGAAGGCGCGATGGCGCGATCCCGAAACCGGGAAGCCCGAGCCGTTGCATACCCTCAACGGCTCAGGACTGGCCGTGGGGCGCACCCTGATCGCGCTGATGGAAAACTTCCAGCAACGAGACGCCAGCATGCGCATCCCAGAGGCGCTGCAGCCTTATTTCGGCGCGGCACAACTAGTCAGCGCGGAAAATCTGGGGTAGCAGGTTCTGGTGAGGATCGCGTTTCTCAGCGGCCGGAGTCTTGCTCGCGCTCCGGACGAGGAGTGCCTGACTATTTCAAACGCGCTCTAGTGGCGGCTACAATGCGGTAGGGTTATTTCCAAGGCCGGTGCAGTGAAGATCATCCGCATCCGGTAGGGGCTATGATTTCGAGAAGCCACCCGAAAACCTCTGAGTTCGGAGATTTTCAAACCCCTGCCGCCGTTACCCAAACGATATGCCGGCTGCTGGCGGAGCGAGGTTCCGCCCCCGCGTCAGTAATTGAACCGACCTGTGGCATTGGTAATTTCCTACTCTCGGCTCTGAACGAATTCTCAAGTGTCAAAAGGGCGCTCGGGATCGAAATCAACCAAACATACGCTGACAAAGTCAGCGCTGCGGTGCGAGCCCGTCCAGACTCGAACAAGGTTCAAATTGTTCGAGACAGCTTTTTCAGCATTGATGTCGGCAAGTTACTTCGCGATCTCCCCGAGCCTATTCTCGCCATTGGTAACCCTCCGTGGATCACAAATTCTCAGCTCAGCGTGCTCGGGAGCGCTAACGTTCCCACAAAGGCGAATTTTCAGCACTACGACGGCCTAGCTGCTCTTACCGGAAAGAGCAACTTCGATATCTCAGAGTGGATTCTTGTCCGGCTCCTAGAACTCCTTCAGGGCCGTCGGGCAGAGCTAGCGATGCTCTGTAAGACTGCCGTTGCTCGTAAGATGCTTCTGCATGCTTGGAAGAACCACATCAACTTAGCTGGGTCTGAGATTCGCGCGATTGACGCCCCAGCGGTTTTCGGGGCCGCAGTAGATGCCTGCTTGCTGTTCTGCTCTCTCGTTCCTTCTAGCTCAGCCTGTGATTGCCAGGTTTTTCGCCAGCTAGAAGACCGCAATCCCGAAACGAGCATCGGGTTTCACAATGGTTTGCTGATCGCAGATGTCGCAGCCTTCAACCAGTGGCGACATCTGATTGGCGAAGAAGACGTTTACAAGTGGCGCTCTGGGATAAAGCACGACTGCGCGAAAGTGATGGAATTACGTAAAGAAGGCAGTCGATACCGTAACGGACTCGAAGAAGTATTAGACGTCGAAGATGACTACGTTTACCCAATGCTAAAAAGCTCTGAGCTTGCCAACGGCCGTATTGACGGCGGCAACCGTTGGATGGTAGTCATCCAAAGAAACGTGGGGGATGACACAAAGATCATACGCCACCTAGCTCCAAAGACCTGGAAGTATCTCGAAGAGCACAGCGAGCTGCTGGATGGTCGGGTCAGTTCCATCTACCGAAATCGGCCTAGGTTCTCGGTCTTCGGTGTTGGTGAATACTCATTCTCGCCGTGGAAAGTAGCTATATCTGGTTTCTACAGCAATCTTCACTTCGCCGCGATTGGCGACGACGGTGGAAAGCCGATGGTCTTCGACGATACCTGCTATTTCGTTGCCTGTTACAATGAAGAGGAAGCGAAGTTTGTCGCTTCTCTATTGAATGCGCCTGTCACCCGAGAATTCTTCTCCGCATTTATCTTTTGGGATGCTAAGCGGCCCGTCACGACCGATGTTCTCCAGCGTCTCAATCTCTTGGCCCTCGCTCGTGAAGTCGGCGAGGGAGACCGAATGAGTGGTCATTGGGAGAAACGAAAATCAGAAGCGTCGAGTGGCCAACGAGAACACTCGCATCGTTGCGAATTATCTGATATTCTGATTATTAGGTAAATTTACTTGCCTCTAAAACGATTATGGACCCGAAATCGATCAGTGCGACCGAAGCCGCGCGCAATTTCTCCGATGTAATCAACCAGGTGCGTTATCAATTGGTCGAGTTCGACGTGACCCGTGGCAAGGAGGTGGTAGCTCGCATCGTTCCCCCAACGAAGGCTCCCTTGGGTGTCCCGATAAGCGAGCTCAATGAGCTGTTTCGTGCGTTACCACCGCTTGAGGACGGTGACGCAGATCCGTTCTTACAGGATATCGAATCGGGGCTTTCAGCTGTGGTCAATACGCCACCTAAATGGGGCTGATCCTCGACACGGACGTCTTGATCCGAGCCGAGAAAGCGGCCGAACCCATCGATTTTCGAAAGTGGTCTCACCACGGCGAAGCATTCATCAGTGCCATCACCTGTTCCGAACTCTTCGTGGGCGTCCATCTCGCGAATACCCAGTCGCGCCGACTCAAGCGGGCGGCATTCGTAGAACGCCTGCTGGGAGTACTACCCGCATTGGCATTCGACAGTGACGTGGCGCGCGTTCACGCACAGCTTATCGCCTCCTTACCGCGCAATATTACGCTCGGTGCACATGACCTCCTCATTGGCGCTACCGCACTGAGGTATGGTCACCCCGTGCTCACAGGCAACGTCGAAGACTTCCGACGAATGCCAGGGGTAACCGTAATAGACGCCGCTTAAGCCATGCCTTGGGAACTGAGCTAGCACTTCGATTATTCGTTTCGTATATATTTCCGGATAATCGTCAGAGCCCCTTGCCTTTGCTACCCTCAGTTCGGCTCCGCGAGTAGGGCCTCTATCGCCGCCTCAATGATGCGCGCCTGCCCGTCACCCTCATGGGTCTCGCCGGCAAAGACCTTGCGGATGCGGCCCCATCGATCGATGAGGTAAAAAAGCCGGCCAATAGCGATTGCCTAGGGCGCGCCAGTAAGAGAAATCGTTATCGAGCATGATCGGGTGGTGAAGCCCGAATTCCTTGGCCTTGTTGACGATGCTTGAGCGCACCCGTTCGTGCTCGAATTCGGGTGTGTGCACCCCGACGACTTGAAGGTCCTGCCGGTGGTATCGTTCTTCAACAGACCGAAGCCAGGGAAAGGAACGGTAGCAATTCCAGCACTCGAAGGTCCAGAAATCGATGAGCACCACTTGGCCGCGCAAGTTAGCCAGTTTGAGAGGAGGTGAATTGATCCAGTCTGCGGGTGCCTGATGGGTAAATTCTGGTACCCGCGGAGGCTGTGTGTGGCTATCGCCGAAGGCGAGGCTCGAGGGAAAAGCTAAAAAAAGTCCCGCCGCCCTGCGCCAAAACGCGAGACTCATCACGCATTTCGAGTAAGCCATTTCGCTTTGCTCCTGAAACTTGCGGAGGGCTTTCTGCCGCAGTATGGTAACGCCCGTGACCAGGTTGCGCCAATCGCGCAGCCGGGAGGCACTCGAGAGATGGAGATCTGCTCAGGTGAATGTTAGCGGCCTTCCTTGGACGGGGCGGGGCCTCGCGGTCACCTTGGCGCTCCATCTTGGATTATGATAGGGCTCCGACAGAAGCAGGGTCATCCAGGTCTGCGCCGCGCGCTGCCTCGATCAGCGCGTCGGCGGGGCAGGAACTATAGGGCCTTGATAGGAGGACGGTGGCTCAAGTGAGTTTTTTGCAAACAGCGGTGATCCCGGCGCCACCGAAGATGGTGCGCTTCCAAGAACGCTTGCGCCGGGCGGGGCTTATGCTCTCCCGCGGCTCGACCGAGGTGCTACAGGTCAACCTGGGCAAGCGCTGCAACCAAGCCTGCCACCACTGCCATGTGGATGCGGGACCCAAGCGTACCGAAATGATGAATGGCGAGACGGTGGACCGTGTGCTGGATCTGCTCGCCCGCTCGAATTGCGTGCACACCTTGGATGTGACCGGCGGCGCGCCCGAGCTCAACCCCCACTTCCGCTACTTGGTGCAGGGGGCTCGGGCACTCGCCAAGACGGTGATCGACCGCTGTAATCTCACCGTGCTGCTGGAGCCCGGCCAGACAGACACCGCCCAGTTTCTGGCCGCCGAGCGCGTGGAGATCGTCGCCTCGCTTCCGTGTTATTTGAAAGAGAACGTCGAGCGCCAGCGCGGTCTCGGGGTCTTCGAGAAGAGCATCGATGCCTTGAGACGACTCAATGCTCTGGGCTATGGTTGCGAGGGCAGGGGCCTCGTGCTCACGCTCGTTCACAACCCGCTGGGCCCTTCGCTTCCACCCGCTCAGGATCCCCTCGAGGCGGCCTACAAGCGCGAATTGCGCGAGCGCTTCGGGATAGAGTTCAACCGCCTTTTTACCATCACTAACATGCCCATCAGCCGCTTTCTGCATCAGCTTGAGCGCGAAGGCCGGTATCAGGATTACCTGGATCTGCTGGTCGAGGCTTTCAACCCCGAAGCCGCCCGGCGCGTGATGTGTCGACATCTCATCTCGGTCGGATGGGACGGGCAGCTCTACGACTGCGATTTCAATCAAATGCTGGAGCTTCCGCTCGGCGGGCGTTTTCGCACCCTGTGGGACATCGACACGCTTGAAACCACGGGATCGCCGCCCATCGCTTTCGGCACCCATTGTTATGGTTGCACCGCCGGGGTCGGCAGCTCCTGCGGGGGCTCACTCTTATGATCAAAAGATAGCCGGAGGGCCACCCCCATGAATTCGGAAACGCTCGAAATCCCGCGAGACTTAGACGAGGACAGTCAGCGCCGTTCGGTGCAACGTTACTATGGTGAAGTGCTGAGCTCCAGCGCAGACCTTAAGACCAGCGCCTGCTGCCCGCCTGAGACCTTGCCTGCCTATCTCCGCGATATCCTGGCAGAGATCCATCCACAGGTGCAAGAACGCTTCTACGGTTGCGGCTCGCCCATTCCGCCTGCCCTCGAGGGCGCCACGGTACTCGATCTCGGCTGTGGCAGCGGGCGCGACTGCTACCTGCTCTCGAAGCTCGTGGGGCCCGGCGGCCGAGTCATCGGGGTGGACATGACCTCGGAGCAACTCCAAATCGCGCAGCGATACCGACATTATCATGCGGCTAAATTCGGTTACCGTTCCTCCAACGTCGAGTTCATCCTCGGCGATATCACCGATCTTGCCGCAGCGGGGATCGCCAATGATTCGGTGGACCTCGTAGTGTCGAACTGTGTGATCAATCTCGCCTCGGATAAGAGTCCTGTGCTGCGCGAGGTTTTCCGGGTCCTAAAGCCGGGCGGAGAGCTCTATTTTTCTGACGTGTTTGCCGACCGCCGCATCCAGGCGCCGCTTGCTTATGACCCCATGTTGCTCGGGGAATGCCTGGCGGGCGCCTTGTACGTTGAAGACTTCCGGCGGCTCTTGGCCCTGGCCGGTTGCGCGGATGCGCGCGTGTGCAGCCGCAGCCCGCTCACCCTTGACGGGGATGAGGTCGAGCGCAAGATCGGCATGGTGCGCTTCGAGTCCATTACCTACCGTGCCTTCAAACTAGCGTTGGAGGATCGCTGCGAGGACTATGGCCAGGTGGCGGTTTATTTGGGTACCCTAGCGCACCACCCCCACCGGTTTGCGCTCGACGATCATCATCTCCTCGATCGCGGCCGACCCATGTTGGTCTGCGGCAATACCGCAGATATGCTGGGCCGAACGCGCTATGCGCCGCACTTCGAGGTGCGCGGAGAAAAGCGCGTGCATTACGGCCTCTTTGACTGTGCGCCTAAAGCGACGCCCGCCCTGGCGGCCACAAGCGGTGGATGTTGCTGAGGAGAGGAGATCACCATGGAGGCCACGCTCGAGGCCTGATCAATCAGCCTCCGTTAGTTATTGCGAAACTGCCTGCTGATAAAACTGGGGTAGAACGAAAAACAGACGCGCTTCTTGCTTGGGGGATTCCGGGGCGGCGCAAGCGGATTCTTTGACCGCGGCGCAAGGGAGCGCCCTAAAGAGCGTTTTGATCGCCCGTTGCGCCCCGCCGTCCTCACACCGACCGACCCTTTCCATCCCCTATTTAGGCCGCTGTGCGCTGTCCGGCCGGCGTTTCCGCTGTCGGTGCGTCGCGGCTCGAGGTAGCTGGTTTTTCCTTCGCTCGGACGAGGGTAGAGACGAGGTTCTGTTGGGTCTGCAGGATCTTTTGCGTGCCCTGCTGCCAGGCTGCAGCCAGTTCTCGCCAAGCGTCTTCGGTAACTGCCACGCCCGAAAGAGAAAGTGGATTTAACCCGTTCGCAGCGTGACGCCATTGCACACAAGCGGCCTGCTGCAGCCGCAAGAATTGGGCGAACCAAAACCCCCCATTCTTCACCGATTGTTGCAACGCGGTGGCCTGTGAGCCATTGAGAGCGAAGGATCCCGTCGCCAATCGCAACCAATCCGCCTGAACTTTTACCAGCAGATCCAGGATCCGCTCACCGCATCGCCAGTGCTGCCCTGCAACACGTTCTACTTCGGTGGCATTAAAGCACGGCGGTAAGGGATCCTTCAGCATATGCTGCACTGTGTTCCATAAGTCGACCGTCTCATGATTGGAAAGTTCGTTATCCATTTACTCCTCCATCCAACGCATCGTTGAAGTCATCTCGTATTATGGAACCTCTGATTAATTCAGAGGCCCCGGCGGCATAGGGAGACGCCGACTCTGAAAAATTCCAGGGATGGATTTTTTCAGAGCTTCGTTATTTTCAACATAGTCGGCCCGCCGCCGATTAACAAGGTGTCGCACCCCTGTTGAAAGAGCCAGCATCGTTTGTTGCGGCGCAAGAAGAATTGCCGCGAAGAGCGGTGCCGTGGGGCTAGTGGCAGAACCTAGTCTGGATGGGTGGGGCGGGAGCTATCGGTTTCCCTCGTTTGGGTGGCCTCGGAAAGGATCACATCGAAGTCAACATCGGCCGAAGGTTCGACCATCAGTTTGGCTCGCAGGTCTTGATAACCGGCTTTTTTAAGCACGAGGGCGTACTCGCCCGGCGGTTTCGCGATTTCCTTGGGGGTAAAGCCGACAAATTGACCGTCTAACAGAATGGAGGCCCCGGCCGGATCGCTGCTAACGGCTACCAAGCCGGCTGAAGCGCGCGTAGGGGATGCTTTGGGGATCACGGGTTGAAAATATGAGCGTGTTGCGACAACCCCTCCCGATACTGCAGCAACTGCCCAGGCTAGAAGCCAAAGGCGTTTTTTGCCCCGCCACCGGGCATGCCGTTCTGGGGGAACACGAATCAAATCGCGAACGGGAGCAAGCGGCGATAGGGTTGCTTCTGCGTCCGCCTGTGCAAACCAATGGCCTTTTTCCGCAAGGTCTAATGCCTGTTTGAATTCCTCCGCGGTTTGAAATCGCCCGGTCGGTTTCTTAGCCAAGGCCTTGCGCAATAAGGCGTCAAAGGCTTCTGGGAGGCTAAAATTTAATTTGCTCGGATCCATCGGCTCCGAGGAAAGCACTTTGTGCATGATGGCCGTAGCCGACTGACCCGCGTAAGGATTCTCGCCCGTCAATAGCTCATAGAGCAGCATACCCGCACCATAGAGATCGGATCGGGCGTCTACCGTTTGACCCATGAATTGTTCTGGGGACATATAACCGGGTGTGCCCAGTACGGCGCCCGTTTGGGTTAGGGTCGAGGTATCGATGTGCGCGATACCGAAATCGGCGATCTTCGCCTGCCCATCTGGCAACAGAAAGACATTACCCGGTTTTAGATCGCGGTGGATCACCCCGCGCGAATGACAATAACCTAAGGCATCGAGCACCTGGCCCATGATTCTGACCACCTCTCGCAAGCTGAAGCGTCTTCCTTCCTTTAAATAGCTTTTGAGCTCGCGCCCTTCGACGTATTCCATCACGAGATAAGGGGAACCTCGGTCTTCGCCGTAGTCGAAAACACCCACGACATTAGGGTGGGTGAGCTTGCCTGCAGCCTGAGCTTCCTGCTGGAAGCGGAGCAATGAAGCGTCGCATTGGTCATTGTCGAACGCTTTGTTGAGGGTTTTGAGGGCGACGGTACGCCGGATATGCGGATCAAGGGCCTTGTAAACTACCCCCATCGCGCCCTTGCCGAGGATATCGGTGATTTGGTACCTGCCAATGCGCTGGCGCTCGGTTTGCATCTTGGTTAGCGAACGAATGGGTCGTGCTAAACAAAGGATCGATTCACGATGCATTTTTAAGCTAAGCCGAGCTCTTGTCTAGATCACCCCCTCCTCAACCATAACGAAAACCCGCACCAGTTGGCGACCAGAGATCACCAGCCGTCGATCAATTCCAGCTCGACGCGACGGTTCCTCGCGTAGTCTTCATCGCTTAGCTCCGGGTCAGCCAGCAATCGGGATTCTCCTTTCCCTTCTGCCAGCAAGCGGTCAGGCGAGAACCCATGCTTGTCCGCTAGAGCGTCGCGAACCGCTTGCGCCCGTTGGCGCGACAGCTCGGCATTATGGTCCGCATTGCCGCGGCTGTCGGTGTGACCGATGATCTTCAAACGCGTCTGAGTCAGATCAAGCAGCCTGAGGGCGGCTGCGATCTCGAGCATTTGCCGGCCTGATTCGGGGGCGATCTGCGCAGAGTTGGTTTTGAAATGGATGGTGAGGTCGATGGCGTGTTTCTTTTTGGGAGCCGCACTTCCGGCCATCGCCGCAGCAGGTACGGGGGTGATCCCACGCAGCCTGATCGTTTTTAGCGTGGGTCCGGGCACCGCTTCATCCTTGCCCGAGAGCTTCTTTAAGATCTCATCGGCTGAGGTAACATCGCCCGCGCGTGCGAGCGGAGCCAAGAGGCTAGTGCAGCCCAAGACCATTATGAGCACATATCGGAGCTTGACGAGCATCAGGGCTTCCTCCTTCCGAATCAATGAATGGTATGCACAACGAGCTGGGCTTCTGCGAAGCCTCGCGGGGTGGCTCCGCTCAAAGCCCAAAGTCGTTTCTGAAGGCCTTCGGCTTTTGTCCAATCGCCTTCCATTTTTTCTGGCAGATCGAGCGCTGTCTCTGATGCGATCGCCCATACCAAGTCCTTGCCGTACGGCGGGGATACCACCAGCTCATAAGGCATGCCATCATCAGGGAGCAATAGCAGCTTGTCGGGACTCAGCTTTTGGGTCTTTACCCCCAGCGCAGGATAGAGCTGTACCGCTTCGCCTTTGGAATTGAGATCGAAGAGATAAACATAAGCCGGTCGGTTCACTCGCACTAAGAACTGAATCTTAGCTCCGTCCCGATAGATCGCGGTGCCTTCCCCCCGCGATGTGGCCAGCTCCACGTTTAGTCCCTTTAGCGATGTCGGGGCTTGCGCGATCGCCTGGTCTTTAGGTCTTTTAGAAAACATCTCGGAAGCAATATCGCGCGGCAATTTGGCAAACGGGATCTGCACCGAGGCGGATATGGGTTGAATGGCGTTCGTTTTGCTAATCAACTCAGCGTCAATTTCGACAGCTTGTTTATCCGCCGATACGTTTCCTTTTATCTGCCGCTCCACCGCGAGCAGGTCGCTGGTCAAGCTCAGCTTGGGCCTCGGTTGGATCCCGCGCAGGCGCAGGGTCTGCGGGCTTAGCTTCGCTAGCTCTGTGGGCGCGTCAACGGGTATTAGGAGGTTGCTTTCCTGCACGGCCTGACGCATCCATCGATTGAAATACGCGTTACACGCTTTTCCGCTTACGATTCCCGATACCTCGATGGGGCGCACGTACACCCTCCAGGGTTTCAAGGGCCGTTCATTTTTCGCCAGACGGCGGATCAGGGTGCGCGCATAGGAGGCCATATCCGGTTGCAGCAGCCGTGGCGCGATCTCAGAAGCCGGGACCATCACCGACAGGACGGAGATCTCTCCGCGCTTTCCGCCTGTCCATGGGGTTGCCATAAAGGTGAAGGCGAGCTTGTTGCCCTTGTGCTTCCGACGGCAGTTGAGAACCCAAGCGTCTTCTACCGCTACATCTGGCTTGATCACCTTGAAGTCGTTTTGCTCCAAGGCCGACACCATGAGGTCTCGCAAGTGCGAGGCCAGAGGCAGACTAAGCTCGTTGTCCTTGCTGTAGCAATCGCTCGCGCTAAACAGGACGTTCGTACCAATGGTTTGCCGTTGCTCGGAAAGAACGCTGATAACCTTAGCCTGCATCGCCTGTAGGCCGGCGACCTCAGCGCTACTTTGCAGGGACACACTCGCCAGGGCAAAAAGCGCACTGAGCGTGAGCGTAAGCGGTAAGTAACGCCACTGAACACACTTCATGCTTCTACCTCTTTGAGCGGTTACCGATCAAAAAGTGATCCTGCCACGTTAACGTCCCCCTTTCTGTGAAATAATCACAAAAGCGATTGATCCCGAGCGGGCAGCGGCGCAACACGGGCGACTTTCACGTTGGTTGATCTCTGGGGAGGGTGAATGCCGAATCGTCGGGTGCCGGCGTCCTGGCTTCCTAGCAAGCGGTCATCGATTGCACAGTTGATCTTTGGAGATAGCCGTTGCGCCCTGGTTGATTTTAGGCGCTTCACTGAGGTTAAGGCTGTAACTGGGCAGCACCGTCTCCGGCCCCGGCGGCACCCCACCTCGGCCGCTGACGATGAAGCGGCTGGCGCCTTCCGCCGTCCGTGCCGAACAGCGATCGCTCAAGAGGCCGGTGACATCGAGGAAGGATGCGGGAAGCTCCAAGGCGCTGCTGATGACGTCGGTATCGGGGGAGTCTATATCGACGTTGCCTTCAACACCAAAGCGATTCGATGCTTTTATCTCGCTATCCGGGGATTGAAAGAGGAAGTTGGTCCTGATACGAATATTGCCGGCACTCCCTTCGAGGGCATTAGCGATGATCTTGCTGCCTCCATCGAGCACTGTGAATACCGGGTCTATGTTGATGTCGCCTCCCTCGCCTTGACCTTGCCCTTCTTCATCCACTGCGGCAGAAGTCGTGATGCTGCTCCGGTCGCGCAGATGCAACAAGAACCCAACGTCCAAATCAATGTCGCCGGCATCCGCCTCTGCGGTCTCAACACTCACACTGCTGCCGTTGAATATGCGGAAGGTATCACTGGCATTTATGTCGATAGTGCCGGATTTACCAGCGTTCGCCCTCGGGCTTAGACTTTCAGCTGAAATACTGCCGCCATCGGCTAGCTGGATCTCTGTGGCATTGATCTCCACGTTGCCACCGCTTCCTGTATTTGAGGTTCTCGCACTGACTTCACCTCCATCGCGTACTACAAACTGACCCGCCTCAATCATGATCGAGCCCGCATTGCCGGCTGTGCGCTCGTTGACATCTATTAGGGGCAGTCCGTCTGTGGTGAGGGGCAGTTCGTCCAGAAGGGCGAGCACATCAAAGAAATCGGGATCGGAGACGCCGACTGTCCTAGCGAAGTCGAGAAGATCGTCAAAATCTGCGGCGCCGACGTTTTGAATGGCGAAATCGTCGAGCACTTTGTTAGAAGGGTCAGCCGTTATGCTAAATATACCGCTGCTAGCTCCTGAGATACCGATTTCCGAAGCAGCTACTTTTACGTCTCCCCCATCGCCAGTCCCGAAGGTCGACGCGCTGACCTCAAACCAGTCCCTAATGTCTATCTTACCGGTCGCATTGATCTCGATATTTCCTGAGTTTCCAGCAAGAACGCTCAGCGTCGCGATTGCCCCGATGTTGGCACCATCCCTGGACAGAACAGCGTCGCTGGTGTTAACGATCACGTCCCCTCCACGGCCGAAGGCGAAGCTATTAGTGTTGATCTCCGCACCGCCACGCACAACGAGGCCGCCGGGACCCGTTGCGTTGACTGTGATGCTTCCACCGTCCGCCTTCGTGAGGGCGTAATTAAAGTTGTCCGGATGCTTCATGTCGTTGAGGCCCGGATGGAAGTCGCTTTGTGCTGTTAACCCCGTAAATCCTGAATTTCCCTCACCCGACAGCAGCACCCGGTTGGCGTTGACGGTCAGACTGCCGCCCGGTCCTTCAAAAAAGTTTCTCACGCTGATGAATGCGCCGTTTCTAACTTCTAAGGCTTCGGCGTTAATTTCTACTTCAGCAGCGTTCCCTGGCCCAAATCTGTCGCTGGCCACCACGGCAACCTCCGATAAAACCACAGAGTCCGCTTCGATCATGATATTGGGAACGTCCGTCGGGGCTGATGCGGGCGAGCTCAAATTCGATCCGGCAAACGTGGCAATGCCTGGAGGAAAGCAGGCTTCGCATCCGGTATCGCCCGGGCTCGCCGGATAAAACGCTTGCGTCCCCGTAATAGTCAGCTGACCCGATAGCTTGACGTTGACCTCCCCTCCGTTCGGCGGCGCGACTGGATCAGCTAGGGAAAAGGGGGCTCGTGCGCCGCGCTGGGAGAAGAACCCAGGTAGGATGAACCCATCATCGATCCTAAACCCTCCTCCACGGACGAACACCTCCCGACCGTCAACAACACTGCCTCCTTTAATGCTGATGTCCCCGAGCGCCTCGAAGTGGTCGACATTTATGTCATTATTATCAAGCATCACATCGCCTTCCGAGGCCACGCTTACCAGGTTCACACGGCCGGCCGGCGCCAATAAAAAGCCGGGGGAGACCACCGGGTTACCCCCTGACATTTGTTCCTCGCGGCCCACCTCTATCCTTCCGCCGATGAGCGATAGCGCTTTGCCTGTTGGCACTTGCAGGACACTAGACGTGTTATTGCCGACCTCGATTGGCCCAGGCTCCGCCAGGAAACCGAATGCCGTTGGGGGAGCCGATGTCAGCGTACTGGCCTTGGCGGTGTCTGCGTAGTAGATGCCACCGTCTCCGAGCTTGATGGAGTGGGCGGTGCCGACATGAAAGGACCCGTCAACATCAAGCGACGCGTTGTCACCGAAGATCACGCCCTGGGGATTGATAAAGTAGAAGTCTGCACTGGGGATCTGCGAGATCAGCGGTCCGTTAAACGTAGAAGGATCCCCTCCGGTTACCCGGTTAAGGACAGTGTCTATAGAACTCGGTCCGGTGAAGGTCGCGCTTTCGCCGGAGTTAATGTTGAATACGCTGAAGCTGTGAAAAAGGTTAGGGCCGTTTGTATTACCCACCGTGTGGGGAATGATGAAGTCTCCTGTGAATGAGCCGCTGGATCCCAGCGTCCCGTCGAGGGTAGCCTCCGCCCAAGCGACCGAAGCACCGGCGCATGAGACAAGACCGGCCATGAACAGCTCCAGATATCGACCGTATTTACTGGATGTAGCCATTCAGCGTGATCCTTCGTTTGAACGAACTTTCGTAAGGGCGCACCCTCGCTATGCAGGCATTAGCAGCACAGTAGCATCAGTTTATTTTATTTCCCCCTCCTTGCGGCACAGCACTGGCTCTATTGCATCCGTTCCCAAGATATGCTCACCGGTCGACATCCGAGCGGTCAAAGCCAGCTCAGTGCTCTCACACACGATGCCGGTCTCGCCGACCGCTTTAACAACAGCAACCCTATCCGTCAATCCATCCGAGTTTGTGTCCCCATCCAGGCAAAACACGGCCGAAGCCTTGCCGAGCTTCACGGACTCACATACAGTCTGGTTGGGGCTGAAATCTTTGGACGCGAGAATAGCTACTGCCAATGGGAGTTCTGAAGATGGCACCAGGTGATTTTCCGCAAATCCTGGGATGATGTCGATGTCGACCTTCCTGAAGGCTTCTGGCACCACTGACATTACCCATCCGGTGGTCTCTCTGATCTCTCCCGTCCTGGGATCTGTGGCCCGGCATGCCACTTCAACATCCAGGTCGAAAGTGTCGTGACAAAAGCGAGCAAAGATATAGGGCGCGGGGACACTGGGGACGTCATTTTCATCCCTATCCTTATAGGAAGACTCCTCATAAGAGCAGTTATTTACAAACTGTGTTTCCTGGAAAGAAAAGAGCTGGCCCTCGCCAAATTCAAATCCGAACACATTGTCATCCTTGGGGAAGAACCGGACGTCCTTGCCCCCAAAATTGAGTTCGAACTCTTCAAGCTTTGGTTCGTCTTCCTCACGGGCAAAACTCAACCCAGCAGCCCTCGTCGCCTCTGCATCAAGGCGGAGCGTTCCCGTAACTTTTCCGCCCTCTTTGAGATTCACGTCGTACAGAACGGATTCACTAAAACGTTGTGGATACTTTGGATTTTTGTTCTTCATACAATCCTTAAATTCTAGCCTGACACCTTCAAATACAAGATCTAAATCCCATCGCGCTGTCCGGTTTTGTTTGAACGTATTGCCGAGCAGCTGTCCTCCGAAGATATCGGTTCCTACTAAGGACATCCTCCTTTGTTCAGGGTCATAGTTGAGTATGGCGTTGCCCTGGTGGAACGAGTACGCAAAATCGCTCGAAGCGCCGTTTGTGCCCACGCTGTTGCCCGGAGGGGGAGCGGGAGGAGCGCGTGGATTGTCCGCAGGCTT
>Ga0187892_10006966_pt1 | contig 16408 bp, 15 predicted proteins | sample MA1701073metaG_FD_139345 | JGI IMG/M metagenome (GOLD analysis project Ga0187892, IMG submission 139345) | Bio-ooze microbial communities from a basaltic lava cave in the Kipuka Kanohina Cave System on the Island of Hawaii, USA - MA170107-3 metaG ... | reverse complement strand
GAAGACGAGGTCAGCTGGGCGTAGGAGCCGAACCTCTCTTCATCCTCGACTAAGTCCAGGGGGTCGTAATAGTTGTCTTCTTCAGGGCCGAAAAGGCGACGGATTTGATACGTCGTGGTACGCTCGGCGGGAATGCGTCCGATGTCGCGGATAAGACGGCGCATCTCCCTGGGTTTCAGCCGCTGCCCATAAGCCGCACCGGCCGAGGTTGAAATGCTTTCATTTATGAGGGTCCCCATGAAGTCGTTAGCGCCGGCGTTCAAGCAGAACTGAGCGAACTTGGGACCTTCCTTAACCCAGGACACTTGCAAATTTTTAATCCAGCCGTTGAGCATGAGACGGGATACGGCGTACATCTTCACCACCTCGGCGCCGGTAGCGCCGGGGCGTACGTGGGCGACGAACCCTTTTTTGTACATAGGAGCTTCGTTGTGGACGAAGCTGAGAGGGACAAACTCGGTGAAGCCGCCGGTCTGCTTTTGGATATCGCGTAGGAGGGCTAAGTGTGCGGCCTTGTGGCGAGAGTTTTCGATGTGGCCGTACATAATCGTGGACGTGGTAGGTACGCCCAACTCGTGAGCGGTGGTCACCACCTCTATCCATTGGCGTGTAGTGATCCGTCCGGGTGAGATCAGATCACGCAGCTCATCGTCCAGGATCTCGGCGGAGGTCCCCGGTAGACTTCCCACTCCGGCTTCTTTTAGCCTCACTATATACTCACGTATTGAGCAGCGGGAACGAATGGAGCCGTACAGCACCTCCTCCGGTGAGAAGCCGTGGATGTGGATGTCCGGCAGCTCCTTTTTGATGGCCTTCGTCAATTCGATGTAGTAGTCGCCTTTCATCTTGGGGGGCAGGCCAGCCTGGATACATACCTCAGTGGCGCCCAGTTCCCACGCTTCCTTGGCGCGACGGACGACCTCTTCTATCGGGAGGTAGTAGCCCTCCTCCTCACGGTGGCCGCGGCTAAAGGCGCAAAAGCCGCAGCGCTTGATGCAGACGTTGGTAAAGTTGATGTTGCGGTTATTAACGTAAGTAACCACGTCGCCCACGGTGCGACGGCGCAACTCATCGGCGGCCAAGATAAGGGCATTAATCGCAGGCCCTTGGGCCTCGAAAAGCGTTGTTCCCTCCTTGACGCTGATATCTTTATCCTGGAGGGCCTTGTCGAGGATCCGCGCTACCTCGCGATCGATCGTGCCAAGAAAACGTTCGACCGTCCTTTCGAGGGCCGAGAAGCCGTTTGTTCTGGCTACCATCGTTCCTCCTCCCTTCTAACCAAGCCATGGCTGTCGGTTAGAGATAGGATGCGTTCGGCCAGGGCTGGGGAGATGAAACCGTTATTCGCCACCACGTATTCTGGATATAAGGCCAACCGCTCACGCAGTTCAAATCCGGCTTCCTCGGTGACTTTCTTCAGCTCTACAAGCTTGGGCCAGGGCCTTTCCGGGTTGATGTAATCGCGGGTCAGCGGCGAGATGCCGCCCCAATCGTTGATGCCGGCGAAAAGGTACATTTGATAGGCGTCTGGAGTTAGATTAGGCGGGGCCTGGATATTCATGCCGCCGAGGATGAGACGAGCCACGGCGATGGTCCGGAGCATATCTAGGAGCGTCGGCTCTGGATGAGCGCGCATGGGGATATCGGCTTTTGCGCGGAAGTTCTGGATGATCACTTCCTGAATATGACCGTATTGTTGGTGGAGCTCTTTGATGGCAAATAGCGAGTCGACTCGTTCTTCTAAGGTCTCGCCGATCCCTATTAGGATACCGGTGGTAAAAGCTACCTTGAGCTGGCCGGCATATTCCATGGTAGACAGACGGAGTTTAGGCACCTTGTCGGGGCAGCGATAATGGGCCCCCCCGGGCCGCAGCAGGCGATCGCTAATGTTCTCAAGCATGAGCCCCATACTGGCGTTGACATCGCGTAGGGCGGCGATATCCTCTCGTGCCATGATGCCTGGGTTGGCATGGGGTAAAAGCCCAGTCTCCTCATACACCAACTGGCACACATCCCTAAGGTATTTCAAGGTCGTCCCATAGCCTCGTGTCGCTAGCCAGCTGCGGTATTCGGGGTATTTGGCTTCTGGCTTGTCGCCGAGGCTGAAGAGCGCTTCCTTGCAGCCAGCACGGCGGCCCGCCTTTGCCACCGCCAGAACTTCTTCGGGGGTCATGGTGTGGGCTTGGGGGTCCCCAGGTTGCCGAACGAAGGTGCAGTAGCCGCAGATATCGCGGCACAAATTAGTGAGGGGGATAAATACCTTACGTGAGTAGGTGATAGTGTTGCCTTTGTGCTGGTCGCGTATCTGGCTGGCCGCAAGCATCAAGGCGGGCACTGCGCTGGCCTCGACTTGGATGAGTCTGTAAGCGGCTTCTCTATCGACTTCCTGGGTCTCCACCGCCTTTGTGAGGATCTCTTCGATCTCCGGTCGCAGCCGATTAAGGATACGGGGCATAGGGCTTACCTAAGGAAGAACCATCAATGGTGCAGGAACGTAACAAAAGAGTGAGTATAGGCCATTCCGCAAAGTTAGTTCAGGCTGCTCAAGCAGCCTATTAGTCGCTTTCACGGGGTGCGATGCCAGTTAACGGCATAGGTTTAGACAGTTTAAATAGGAAGGCACCCCACGCCGCCTCCTCCAATTGGCGTATAAATTGTATCACTGTCTACAAACTAGGGACAATCACCAGCGGGGGCTAATGCTAAGGGGTTTCTGCCGATATAATCGAAGCGGATATGGCAACGACAAATCGTATAGGCTTAATTGGAGGCACGGGCCCCGAAGGTCTGGGTCTAGCCATGCGCTTCGCCAAGGCCGGCGATGAGGTTTTTATCGGATCGCGATCGTTGGAGCGAGCAGAGGAAGCCGCCGCTAAGGTTCTGGAGAAACTCCCCGATGCTAGAGTCAAAGGTTTGCTTAACGCCGAGGCAATAGAAAGGGCCGGCATCGTCTTCCTCACCGTTCCCTTTGCCGCCCATCGCGAAATGCTAGAGGAGTTGCGGGAAGTTATAGGCGAAAAAATCTTGGTGGACGTGGTAGTCCCCGTAGAGTTCGGCCGGGACGGCGTTGTGGTCACTCCCGTAGAGGAAGGCTCTGCAGCTCAGCAGGCAGGGGCCATATTGCCGCGGGCTAAGATTGTAAGCGGCTTTCATCATCTGCCCGCTCCCGATCTGCAACGCATCGAAAGGCCCATGCAGGGCGACGTGCTTGTCTGCGGCGATCACAAGGTTGCAAAGCAGCGCGTTATAGAACAGGCCGAAAAAATCGAGTATGTGCGGGGCTTGGATCTAGGTGGCCTGGCTAATTCTCGCTATCTTGAGGCCTTGACGGCGGTGCTTCTAAATTTGAACAAGCTGTACAAGGCGCGTGCAGGGGTGCGCATTGTGGGCCTCTGAAGTACTACCCCAGATCCGAATCATCGGCGTTAAGGGGCTGCCGGAAATAGAGCCAGGCGACGACCTAACTACGCTTATCATCGCCGCCGCCGAGGAACAGGGCACGCCAATAGACGACGATGATGTGATTGTGGTTACTCAAAAGATCGTATCCAAAGCTGAAGGTCGCTTGGTGGCACTAGGTACCGTTCAGCCGTCGTCCCAAGCACAACAGATAGCGAGCGAGACGGGGAAAGACCCGCGGCTGGTGCAGGTTATCTTGGGGGAAAGCCAACGCATCGTACGCCAGACCAGCGGCGTTCTCATCACTCAGACGAGGCAGGGCTTCGTTTGCGCAAACGCCGGCATCGATGCCTCTAACATAGGCGGGCAAGATCACGTATCTCTGCTGCCCGAGGACCCCGATGCCTCAGCCGCGACGATCTGCAAAGGCATCGAGGAGCGACTGGGAAAGCGTGTGGCAGTCGTAATCAGTGACACTTTTGGACGGCCCTGGCGCCTAGGACATACCAACGTGGCAGTGGGCGTGGCTGGCATGTTAGCTTTCGTTGACTATGTAGGAGAAACGGACCCTCAGGGGTATGAGCTGAAGGTGAGTATCATGGCGGTAACCGACGAATTGGCGGGAGCGGCGGAACTAGTCATGGGAAAGCTGTCAAGGATACCGGTGGCCATTGTACGTGGCTTCCCTTATCCAAAAGGTGAGGGCAAAGCACAAGACTTGGTACGGCCGCCGGAGCAAGATTTATTTCGCTAGCCTTGTAATAGGAATAGTTAAAGGCAGGCATAGAAAATATCTTGGACACTTGACAATTAAAGGGGTCGTAGCTACGCTTCTTGCGTCGAAAGGGGATTGAGGGAATGGGCGGTGGAAAATGCAGACCGGAGGGAATGAGAAATTGGCTCTACGGCGGCCCGACGACTTCAAGCACCACTCCGTGCAGCTTAAAGACGTCAAGATGCATTACGTTATGGAAGGCAAAGGGGAGCCTATCGTCCTCATACACGGCTGGCCTGGCTTCTGGTGGGAGTGGAACGCGAACATCGGCCCCCTGGCCGAAACCCACACCGTCATCGTCCCCGACATGCGGGGCTACGGCGACAGCGAGAAGCCTGACCTAAACGACCTCTCCAAATACCACATAGATCGCACCGTGGACGACATGGCCCAATTACTGGATCACCTCGGCTATAAAGACGCCTACTGGGTCGGCCATGACTGGTCGGCCATCGTGATGCATAAGTTCGTCCGACAGTACCGCGAGAAGGTGAAACGGGTTGTTTGGTTCAATGCCGATCTACCAGGTATCGAGGCCCGCTACCTGAGCGTCCCTCACTTCCAGGAGTCGTGGTACTCGCAGTTCCACCAGTGGCCCATGTCCTGGGAGTTGGTCACGCACGACCGTGAGACCGTCAAGATATACTTCCGCCATTTCTTCAACCACTGGTCTAGCCCCCAAAACCCGATACCCGAGGAAGAGCTGGAGGTCCACGTAGATAACCTTGTGAAGCCAGGCAACGTTCAGGGAGGATTCAACTTTTACCGCTCGAACTTGAACGTGCACACCAGCGTTGTGTGGACGCCTCTAGACCGCACCCTCTCAGATGTGCCTGCGGTCTTCCTATGGGGCGTGGATGACCCAGTGGTGGCCGTTACTTGGAGCGACTACATCCCCGATTGGTACACAAACTTCATCTATAAGGCCCTGCCCAATGTAGGGCACTTCGTGATGCGTGAGGCTACCCAGCTCGTCAACAATACGCTGCGGGAGTTCTTCCGAAGCGATGTCAGCGTAGAGGAGGCCTTCAAAAACATAAAAGAGAAGGCCTGGCGTTAGTCTTCGTACTCTGGGGGTCAGCGACTCGCTAAATACAGCTAACCCGTCGCCGGGCGGTCTTGCTTAAGGAAAGGAAGTAGGCATAGCCACCGAGTGCGACTTCACTTCGGGCAGGACTAAGCTCTCGCTTGATATTCGACGGTTTGCTCCATGGGGACCAGACCCAGTTGACGTTGAGAATCCGGGCTAAGGACACTTGGGTCGGTAACTACGTCTACGAGGGCGGGCCGTTTCGCGGCGAAGGCCTGCTCTAAGGCAGGCCTGATCTCTTCGGGCCTTTCAACCCGTATTCCGAGGGCACCGAGCGCCTCAGCCAACTGATCGTAACGGGTTGGGGTTAAGTCTGTTGCCACGGCCCGACCGAACTCCGTCATTTGCGTGTGAACCTCGATGGACCAGGCGCTGTTGTTGCTGATAACTACTACCATCGGGACTCCATGGCGCACCGCTGTCTCCACTTCGAACCCGTTCAAACCAAAGGAGCCATCGCCACTTAGCACCAATACTTGACGCTGAGGCGAGGCGAGCTTGGCGGCCACCCCGAAGGGCACGCCTTGGCCTATGATCCCCAAAGAGCCGGCATCGAGCCAGCTCCCCGGCGTATATACGTCCAATCCTTGGCGGGCGAAGGCCAGGATATCGCCGCCGTCGACGATGGTGATGGCGTCGCGCTCCAAGAAGCGGTCGATCTCGGCGCAGAGGCGGGCGGGGTGAATGGGCACCTGCTCCGACTGGCGCTGGTCGGCGAGTCCTAATCGGGCGGCCTCGTCGCGTCGGCGCAGGTCCTCTAGCCAGCCTGCCCATACCTGTGGTCGCAAGCGGCTGCTGGCGACCTCGGTCAATTGCTGCAGGGCGTCGTGCAAATCCGCTTGGATGCCTAGATTGACAGCACGATTGCGGCCAATCTCACGGGCGTCGTGGTCGATCTGGATAATGCGGGCGCTGGGATTAAAGCGAGGTGGCTGGCCGTAAGCCAATGCCCAGTTGAAGCGGGCGCCTAGCACTAGTAGCAAGTCGGCTTCGCCCAGGGCAAAAGAACGCGCCGCCCCGAAGTGCAGGGGATGGTCAGCAGGGACGACCCCTCGTGCGGCGATGGTGGTGAGCGCAGGCAGTTGGGTCATCTCTAGAAAACGTTCCAGCTCCGCCTCTCCCCTTGCCCACCATACACCGCTGCCGACGATTACTAGTGGCTGCTTCGCCGAGGCCAGCATATCCACTGCGCGTTGGATAGCTGCTGGATCAGCATACGGCCGGGCTGACTCGCCAACTGGCTGGGGAAAGGAGACTGCGTCCAAGTCGATCTGGGAGCGAAGGATATCCGATGGGATATCGAGGAAGGAAGGCCCGGCGGATCGGGCATGGCGAAACGCGGTGGCTATATACTCAGGGAGGCGATCCGTTTGTTGACAGGTGGCAGCCCAACTGGTGAGAGGCCGCACAATGCTAACCTGGTCCATCTCATGGAAGGCGCCCCGATGCTCCTGGCGGGTGGGCCAGCGACCGGCTAATAGAAGAAGCGGAGCCTTGGCGGCCCAGGCGGTGGCTAAGCCGCTCATCGCACTGGTAACCCCAGGGCCTGAGGTGACAACCGCCACCCCCACCTCTCGGGTCATCCTCGCCCAGGCGTGGGCCATGTGAACAGCCGCCTCTTCGTGGCGCGCACCGATAGCCTGAATCCCTTCTTCCAAGAAGCTGTCATAAAGCGGGCCTAAATGTCCACCAAACAGGCCAAAGATGGTGCTAATACCTTCCGCCTTTAACTGACGGGCGACTAAGCTACCGCCATGAACGCGAGCCATACATTCTCCTGGGGGACTAAGATTCTTTAATTAAGTCGCGGTAGAGGTCGCGGTTGTCAATGACGCGTCTTGCTTTGAACTCAGTGCGGGGGAGGACTCCGGGCGGTTCCAGCTTTATCACGGGCCGCACCCCGATAACGGTGCGTAAGCGCAGCTCCATCTCACGACGCAGCCCCTCCAGCAATTCGGGGCTCCCTGTAGCCTTGCTCGCTGTCTTTTCGTCGTACTCGGCCTGCACAACGAGTTCATCCATGGCTTGTTCACGGTTGATGATGATCCGGAACTCGCCGCCGAACTCAGGCATAGCCCGTAGCGTGTCCTCGATGGCGCTAGGATAGATGTTCTCTCCGCGAACGATGAACATATCATCAATGCGGCCGTATATCCCCCGTGGCAGCCGCGGATAAGTGCGGCCACACTCGCAAGGCTCGTTTGTCCACATGCTCAAGTCCCCGGACAGCAAGCGGATCATCGGTTGGGAAGTCCGCTCGAGGTGGGTGTAGACGGGGGTGCCCTCCTTGCCGTAAGGGACAGGCTCGAACGTTGTGGAGTCGCAGATCTCGGCGTAGACGATATCCTGATACAGGTGCATGCCGTGGCGAAACTCGCACTCAGCGTTGGTCATCCAGGGCGTCATTTCGGCCATACTCCCCGAGTCTATACAAGCGACGCCGTAGGTCTCTTCGATCTGCCGTTTGGTGGAAGGGATGCCAGCCCCCGGCTCTCCGGAGAAAAACATGGTGCGCAGCCCAAACTCTTTCGGGTCTACACTGTCCTGACGGGCCACTTCGGCCAGGTGCAAGGCGAAAGAGGGCGTGCCGTAAAAGGCGGTTGGCCGCATCTCCCGCAACCAACGTACGGCCATCAGCGTCTGGCCGGCAGCTCCGGCGCCGAAGGGAAAGCAGGTGGCCCGGAGGCGCTCTCCGCCGGCCAGCGCTCCCCAACTACCGAGGTATAAGCTGAAGAAAGAGGCGATGAAAATGGTGTCCGTAGGGCGGAGGCCCATTCCCCACATGATCCGGGCATGGGCGTTACCGATCCGTCGCCAGTCATCCCAGCCGATGGCGAAGGTTGTCGGTTTGCCCGTAGTGCCGGAAGTGCCGTGGATACGCAACACCTGCTCCGGCGGTATACACAGATAGCGGCCAAAAGGTGGTGCTTTAGCCTGCTCTTCCCGGATCTCTTGCTTCATCACTACCGGGAAGCGGCGCAAGTCGTCGAGTGAACGCAGCTGGTCAGGATGGACACCCGCCTTTTCCCATTTTTCTCGGTAAAAGGGGGAATGCTCCCAGGCATAGCGGGTGACAGCCTGTAGTTTTTGCAGGATGAGCTGTTCCCGCTCACCCGCCGCCATGGTCTCTAATTGGGGAGACCAATGACGCTGTTGCGGGTCGGGCAGATAGTCATCGTCGTAGACTGGTGGCCATCCCTTTTGCGTGACCATCCTCCGCTCCTAGCTTTTCTTTGCTGTTTTGGTCTCTTTTGCTGCCGTTTCTCGGATCCAGGCAATGATGTCGTCTGTCGTGCTGTCCTGGTCGAATACCGCTGCCACCCCCAACTCCTTCAGGGCTTCACCATCTTCCGGCGGGATTACGCCGCCCACGCAGACGATAATATCTTCCGCGTCGTTGGCTGCCAGCAACTCAATGATAGGGGGAACAAGGGACATATGGGCGCCTGAGAGAATGCTCAGGCCGATAAAGTCCACGTCCTCTTGCAGAGCCGCCTCGACCACCTCTTCTGGAGTGCGGTGTAGGCCTGTGTAGATAACCTCAAAGCCGGCATCGCGAAGTGATCGAGCCACCACCTTCACGCCACGGTCATGGCCGTCGAGGCCAACTTTACCGACAAGGATGCGGGTTTTCCTATCGTCCATGTCTTGTTAGTCCCCTCCTTGAGCGGGCTGCGGGTATCGGCTCAGAAGACCGGCGTTTCTACATAGGTTCCGAAGACGGTCTTCAGCGCCTTTACGATTTCCCCAAGGCTGGCCTGCGCTTTCACGGCAGCGATGGTCGCCGGTATCAGGTTCTCATCGCTGCGGGCTACCTCTGTCAGCTCCGCCAAACGCTTCTCTACTTCATCATCGTCACGTTGTTTCCTGACCCGGCGCAGCCGCTCTTTTTGTATCTCCTCCACCCCTGGCTCTACCTTATGCAGTTCAAAGGGAAGTCCCTCATCAGAAGAGGGGTCGTAATATTTATTGACACCAACGAGCGTGAGTTCACCGTCCCGCTTCTGCTGCTGATAGTGATAAGCGGATTCGGCGATTTCGATCTGGAAGAAGTTCTGTTCGGCCGCTGCTACGGCTCCTCCTCGCTCATCGATCCGACGAATGTAGTCCCATATCTTTTCTTCCATCTGATCGGTAAGGGTCTCCACCAGATAACTGCCGCCCAGAGGATCGATGGTATTGGCAGCTCCTGTTTCCTCCAGTAGGATCTGTTGAGTGCGCAGAGCGACCTTCATCGCTTGCTCTGTGGGGATAGCGTGCGCCTCATCCATGCCGTTAGTGTGAAGGCTTTGGGCTCCGCCTAGTATTGCGGAAAGGGCCTGCACAGCCGTCCTGGCTATATTGTTCAACGGCTCTCGCGCAGTAAGGCTGGAGGCCGCTGTCTGACAATGGAAGCGGAGGCGCATGGACTCAGACTGTTGAGCGCCGAAGCGTTCCTTCATGATGCGTGCCCATACTCGCCGTAACGCCCGGAACTTCGCTACTTCCTCGAAGAAATCGCGCTCGGCGACGAAATAGAAGGCAAGGCGAGGGGCGAATTCATCGACGGGAATCCCGAGCTTGAGGATCTCTTCCACGTAGGCTATACCGTTGGCTAAGGTGAAGGCGGCCTCCTGCACGGCAGTGGCGCCTGCCTCGCGGATATGGTAGCCACTGATATTGATGGGGTTGTAACGGAGCAGGTGTTTGGCGCTGTAGACGATAAGGTCGCGGACGATGCGAACGCCGGGACGAATGGGGTATATCCATTCCTTCTGGGCGATGTACTCCTTGAGGATGTCCGCTTGAACCGTGCCCGATAGCCGCCCCAGCGGGATACCACGCTGCTCAGCCACCGCCAGGTACATCGAAAATAGTATCCAGGCCGTCGGGTTAATAGTCATGGACACGCTGATCTCGCCGATGTCGATTCCTTCTAGCACTTCATCCAGGTCTGAGACCGTATCGGCGGCGACACCTTCGCGCCCGACCTCGCCTTGAGCACGGGGGTCATCAGAGTCGTAGCCCATCAAAGTGGGCATATCGAAATCGATGGAAATCCCCGTCTGGCCTTGAGCAATGAGGTACTTAAGGCGTTGGTTGGTGTGAGAGGGGGTGCCGAAGCCGGCGATCTGGCGCATGGTCCAGGGGCGAGAGCGATACATGGTGGGATAGGGACCACGAGTAAAAGGATAGGAGCCAGGGAAGTTAATCTTTTCCGCAAAATCGAGGTCCTGCAGGTCAAGAGGCGTATATATTCTTTCTAAGGGTAGTCCGGACAATGTGGAGAACTGCTTTTTACGTTCCGGTGAGCGCTGCTGAAAGCGCTTGAGCTCGGTCTCCTCCCATTCGGTCTTGGCTTTGGCGATTTCGGCTAAGTCGGAGTCTTTGGCTACTTGGCCTGGGATCTCAGTCCGGTCGGCTAGGGCCATGATTTTCCTCCTTGCGGTCCCCTCTTCCAAAATGATGTCCCCTATTTTAGGGAGCGGATCGGGACGACGCAATTATTGTGGACAGAGTATAGCATGAAAATCGATTCCAAAAACTCATCTCGGCTATCAAAAATTCGTATGGTAAAAGGCAGCTAACAAGGACGTTTTTTTGAGACAAAGCCCGGTACGCGGGAGATCGAACCTTTGTTATACTAAATGGAGGGAGAAGTATCATGGTAACAGATGAAGTCGTACGGGAAGCGCTCAAAGAGATATACGACCCAGAGCTGCACTATAACATCGTTGACTTGGGGCTGGTATACGATATCAAATGCGAGGATGACGGCAAAGTGCATGTCCTCATGACCCTTACCACTCCGGCCTGTCCCATCGGCCCCATGGTTATTGAGCAAATCCAGGAGAATTTAAGCATTATGCCCGGCATAAAAGATGTGGACGTGGAGATCACCTTTAACCCTTTGTGGAATCCTGAAATGATGAGCGAAGAAGCCCGCGCTGACCTTGGCCTAGACTAAGAGGTGAGCCCTTGGATCGCTACGACGGCAAACTGCCCATCGAGATAAAGTACTGCATCGTCTGAGGCTACCTGCCCCTGGCCGCCTGGATGGCGACCGAAATCTGGCATGAGTTTGAGGATGATGCCCCGGTGACGCTCATCCCGGTGGCCGATGGCCGCTTAGAGGTATACGCGGCCGGGGAGATGATATACGACCGTAAGGCTGAAGGCGGCGCCTATCCGGAGATGAAACGAGTGCGAGCGATCAGGGCGGAGATCCGCCAACGGCTGCAGGTTGTCACAGCGACCGAAGGTAGCTGAAGTTCAGCCCGTGGGGGGAAACCCTTAGCTTTCATTCTTGCGCCGATAAGGGAACTCCCATCTGCACCATCAGGCCCCGTATGTCATGTTCGACCCATTTCTCAATGATTTTGCCGTCGGTGACGCGGTAGACTACAATCCCCTCCATCGCCACCTGCTGTCCATTGGGTGGAATGTCGGCAAACTCATTCTTAAATGAGCCGCGCGCAGTAACGCGGACTACCACCTTGTCCCCTTCAGCAATCATGTCCGCTAGGTCGTGCACTACGTCTGCGAAGGCAGTGTCAGCCATGCCGAAAATCTGCTTTACACCCTCGAGACCGTGGGCTAGCCCGGGGATGGGCACTGGGTTGTGGTCTACGAAGTTGGGTGAGAAAATCTCGTCCATTGCTGCGAGATTCCTTTTGTCGACTTCCTGATAGAGACGGCGGATTAAAGCCTTGTTCTCTTCTACAGACATTGAACGACGCCTCCTTCTAAGGCTACTTTACTATTCGAGGGGCTATGCATCGAAGGTAGCACAGGTCTAAAGCTTGGACAAACTTCTGTGGTGGCAGAACGGAGGCTGCAGCCTTAAATCGGGCGACCCGAAGATCGCCCCTACATTTAGGCGTCTGCCAGGAGGCGGCGGAAGCGGCCCAAGGCCATCAACGGCCAGTAATTCCGGTACAGGTGGTACTTGATCATGAAGTCGCGGGGGAAGCCAGTAGCGGTGAAGTGGGGCTCTTCCCACTGGCCGTCCTCTTCCTGGCTTTCCGCTAGGTAGCGCACGCCCCGACAGGCCGCTGCCTCCAAGTTTCCATCCTCGGAGGGAGCGGCCGCAAGCAGGGCCAGCAAAGCCCAGGCCGTCTGCGAGGCGGTGCTGGGGCCCTGACCGGCCAAGCTTGGATCGAAGTAGCTTTCGATGGACTCGCCCCAGCCTCCGTCCTCGTTCTGGCGTTCGATGAGCCAGCGGATAGCTTCCTGAACGCGGGGATGAGACATCTCAACACCTACCGCTTTGAGAGCAGGAAGTACCGCCCCTGTCCCGTAGATATAATTAACTCCCCACCTTCCCCACCAGGGGCCGCGGGAATCCTGTTGTCGACGCAGATAGACTAAGGCTCGTCGAACCGGTGCCGCTTGCTTGTCGTAGCCCAAATAGCCCAAGCATTCGACGATGTGGGCGGTGACGTCCTCGGTGGGGTAATCGATGACCTCGCCGAAGTCGCAGAAGGGTATATAAGTGACCAGGCGCTGGGTATTGTCCTTGTCGAAGGAGCCCCAGCCGCCGTTTTTGCTCTGCATGGCCAAAAGCCATTTGACGCCACGCTGGATGGCCCGCCGCTTCCGTTTACTATCGGATATCTTAGTCCGGTGCAAGGCCATGATGACCTCGGCGGTATCGTCGGTGTCCGGGTAGTAATCATTCTCAAACTCGAAGGCCCAGCCGCCCGGCTCGGCGCCCTTGGCCTTGACCTGCCAGTCGCCTCCGCCCAAGACTTGCTCCCGCAGTAACCAGCGGCCCGCGCGCACTAGCATCGGGTGGTTTGGCGCCAAGCCGGAATCGAGGAGACCGTTCATAGCGAGAGCCGTATCCCAAACTGGCGAGATGCAGGCCTGAGGATTATAGGTCTCGTCGTCCTGGACGGCGAAGGAGTCGAAGCCTTCGATGCCCTTCTTCATAACTGAGTGGTCCAGAGGGTAGCCCAGAAGCTTAAGGGCAATGAGGGAGTAGACCCAAGGAGGCTGAATGCCGCCCCAGGAGCCGTCGGCCTCCTGGCGGGCCACGATCCAGCGCTCGGCGGCGCGGACGGCTGCCCGGCGTAAGGGGCGCAGAGCTATTGCCTCGTACTGACGAAAGATACCGTCCAGCTTATAGAAGAGGCCACGCCAGGACCAAGTATCCTTTGGCTTGGGGAGAGAATAATCGATCTGATCGCGAGGGGCGGGATACAGGTCATCCAGGCGAGCATATTCCGGGACGGGGCAAACGGGCCGTTCGCTGAGAAGAAGCAGCATTGGGACGATCGTCCCCCGGGCCCAACAAGCGAACTCGTAGATATTGAGGGGAAACCAGGTGGGCAAGAGCACGAATTCTGGCGGCAAGGCGGGCACGCCTCGCCAGTCCCATTGACCGAAGAGGGCTAGCCATATCTTGGTGAAGATGCGCGTGTTAGGGATGCCGCCCTGAGAAAGGACGAAGGCGCGTGCCTTCTCCATCATAGGGTCATCAGCGGGGACGCCGGCCAGCTTAAGGGCGAAGTAGGACTCCACGGTGGCGTTTATGTCCGGCGGGCCGTCGTACCAGATGGCCCAAGTGCCGTCCGGTCGCTGTTGGCTACGGAGATAGTTAGCGACCTTGCGCCAGCGATCAGTCTCGCCGCAGCCTAGAAAATGGGTAAGAAGCAGATATTCGGCGGCCATGGTCACGTTGCTTTCGAGCTCGCCCCACCAGTAGCCGTCGGGATGCTGGCTGCGCAGAAAATACTCTTGCGAACGGCGGATGGCCTCGTTGACGGTTTCGGCCAGGGCCTCCGGTCTTATCTTCCGACCCGTCTTGGCAGTGTTGGGCTCTATGGTCATCTTTTACTGGCCTTCCCACTGCTCCAGCAGTGCCATTCCCCAAGCCGTGAGGCTATCGGCCGCCTTGCCTACGTTAGCACCCAAGCGCATTAGATCGCGAGTGCGCCCTGGGTGACGCGCAAGATAGGCCATGACCTTCTGGCGCTGAACGACCCCGGTTTCATCCACCAAGTTAGCGTTAGGCACCCAATCATCTAGCTCGTCTAAGACGGCGCGCACCGCCAGAAAGGGGATATCGTGGGCAGCGGCCACGCGGCCTAGCCAGAAGTTCTCCATCTCCACCAGATGAGCCGGCCAAGTTTTGGCCAACTTACGCTTATCTTTGGGGGAAGCAATACGGGAGACGGTGACAGAGGCGCCCAAATGATGAGGAATCCCTTGATGCTCGGCGGCGGCTTGAGCGAGAGCAAGAAGGTGCGGATCAGAGTGAACGGTCTGACCTTCGCCAGTGTTATCTTCGGAGTCATTGGCATAGAAGACCTGCTGGCAGAAGAGAAGATCGCCGATCTTTAGTTGTGGGATGAGGGCGCCGGCGAAGCCGAGGGAAACGACGCTCTTGGTAGGGAAACGTTCGATCACCTGACCGGCGATCGCCTCGGCGCGACGGCCCAGGCCGGTGCGGCAAAGCATGACGGAGCGGCCCTGCCAATCGCCAACCAGCGTTGGGGCGCCGTCAATGGAATATGTATCTACGATGTTCAGGTGCCTTTGCAGACCTTGCGACTCGTCTTCAAGGGCAACGAAAAAAGCGATCATCCATTTGGGCCTGCGGCATTGTAGGCGAGAAACTTAAACCGCATTCTAATGCTATTCCGATCTTATCTCTAGGTGACCGGGATACACTAGATTACCCCATGCGCAATCTGCCTAGTTACACCAGGACTATCCGGATTCCACCGACACCGGGTAGAACTATTGTTTTTAGAGGATTCCCCATACTGCTGATTCAGCTCATAGGGGGACTGGGATTATCTATAGACTTCGTCTTTCACTGGCTTAAGAAAGAGAATTTTCTTGATTTTCTCCGCGACTACTTCTGGGAAGTGGAAAACCCTCTTTGGGAGGATTTTCCATTAGGCGGAGTTTGGTTTATACGGATATTTAGCCTTACCGCTCATATAATGTTCTTTGGGGCAATGGTTATTCTTATCCTTGCTCCTTGGCTCATTCGAGAGCTGAGGAAGAATAGCGCCAGCCGCTAGCGCGGTCAAGCCTGCGGGTGGTAGCCTCGAGAGAAGGTAGTCCGCTTGGCCAACTCCCACAAGACTTTGGGCTTCTCCATTGCTTCTAGGATAGCGGACCCCTCGTAACCGCAGTGCATCATGCAGGTGTCGCAGCGGGGATCCTTACCCAGGCCGTACGCGTCCCATTTGACAGTGCGCATAAGCTCCTGAAAATTCTCGGCATGCCCATCGGCTATGAGGTAGCAGGGCTTGCGCCAGCCAAGGATGGTATAGGTAGGGGTAGTCCATTGGCTACAGCTATAATCGCGCTTGCCCTGCAAGAAGTCTAAGTAGAGAGGGTTGTTGTAAAAGCGGATAGCTTTACCCTTGGCGCCAGCAAAAATGCGACGGAAGAAGGCTTGCGCCTCCTTACGTTGCATAAAGAGGTCATGGTGGGCCACCTCTTTGTATTGGAAGCCAGGAGAGACCATCATACCTTCCACGCCCATGTCGTTGAGCATAGGGAAGAGCTGATGATACTCCTCGGGTTTGGTGCCACTGAATAGAGTGGTGTTGGTACAGACGCGGTAACCTGCTTCCCGCAAAGCCTTGATGCACTTAATGGCCACGTCGTAGACGCCTTTGCGCTCAACGGCAATGTCATGGGTCTCGCGTAGGCCGTCCAGGTGGATGACGAACGAGAAGTAGGGAGAGGGCTTAATGACTTTCATGGCCCGCTTATAGAGGAGGGCATTAGTGCATAAATAGACGAAGCGTTTCTTACGAATAATGCCAGCAACGATATCGCCTATTTCTGGGTGCATGAGAGGCTCGCCGCCAGCGATAGAGACGACGGGAGGATCGCACTCTTCCACAGCGCGCAAGGCCTCTTCCACCGTCATCAGACGGTCGATGACCGGCTCATATTCACGAATACGGCCACAGCCCGTGCAAGTGAGGTTACATTTTTCCAAGGGCTCAAGGATCATGGTCAGAGGGAAATATTTGCGGCCCTTGATTTTTTGTTTGCACAGATACCAGGCCATTTTGAGGGTGAGCCTCAACGGTTGACCAGCCATGATAGTTCCTTTCCTCAACCCACCCTTGGGGCTAGTAGTCTCGCTCCAACAAGAATTCGGCCAGTTCCTGCAATTCCTGAAAGGCGTT
>Ga0187892_10006965_pt1 | contig 16410 bp, 16 predicted proteins | sample MA1701073metaG_FD_139345 | JGI IMG/M metagenome (GOLD analysis project Ga0187892, IMG submission 139345) | Bio-ooze microbial communities from a basaltic lava cave in the Kipuka Kanohina Cave System on the Island of Hawaii, USA - MA170107-3 metaG ... | reverse complement strand
TATCTCTTTGTTTTGTCGGGTGTTGAAGCATCGCCTGGAGCCAACATCAAGCAAGGTCCAGAGACTTTCGTAACCGTTTGTTTTCAGATAGGTAAATGTCGAGGACAAATTGACCCTGCGGTGCTCTCTATCGCGGCGCACATTTCGGCGGCGCCCAGCCCCGATTCTGCCCTATGCTCTGCCACCCGCCGCTTAGTGCAGCTTAACCCTCGCTTCGCTGCGGTGGGTGATCAATCCGCTCAGCAGGTCGAGTCCGGCCTTGAGGGGTCCGTGCACCGCCGCGAGATGCATCCGATAGAGCGACCGATACATCGTGCGTGCCAGGAATCCTTCGACCTTGACCGAACGTCCTGAGAGTCGATCAAACAGGTTGCCGAAGGTGCCATACTCGGATAGATTGACCAGCGAGCCGAAGTCCTGATACCGGAACTTGACCGGGGGCTTGCCGAGCGCTTGGTTCACGATGGACTTGTAGACCGCTGCGGCCATCTGGTGCGCAGCCTGCGCGCGCGGCGGCACGAGCGCTCGCGCGCCGGGAAGAACGCAGCAGGCGCACTCTCCGATCGCGAAGATGCTGTCATCGCGGGTGATCTGCAGCGTCTCCCGCACGATGAGCCGATTGATGTTGTCCACCTCGAGCCCGTCGAGATTATTGAGGAACTTCGGTGCCTTGATTCCCGCCGCCCACACCTTCATCTCGGCCGGGATGAAGTCATTTCCATTCAGGACGACGCCGTCGGCTCGGACCTCGGTGACCCGCTGGTTGAGCAGGACCTGCACACCTAGCGACTCCAGCATCTGGTGCGTCGGCCGCGAGATGTGCTCCGGCAAGGGAGGGAGAATCTTGGGGCCCGCTTCGATCAGCGTCAGCTTGATCAGCCGGTTGAAGTCGATGCGATCGAGACCGTGTGCGGCGATGTCGCGCATGGCCTTGTGGATCTCCGCAGCGAGCTCGACCCCGGTCGCCCCGGCACCCACGATGGCGCAGTGGAGCTGCCCCGGTCGGAGCGGCTCGTATTGCGCGTTTGCCCGCAGGCAGGCATTGATCATCTTACGGTTGAAGCGGGCCGCCTCATCGGCGGTGTCCAGTGCGATTGCATGCCCTTTCGCGCCGGGGACCTTGAAATCGTTGCAGACGCTACCCACGGCTATGACCAGCGTGTCGTATCCGATCACCCGCCGCGGAATGATCTCCTGGCCTTCCTCGTCGTAGCTCGGCTCAATATGAATTTGCCGTTTTTCGCGGTCGATACCGCACATCGCGCCGATCCGATAGCGGTAGCCGTGCTTGACGGCATGAGGGATGAACTCGATCGCGTCGACCTCCGCGTCCAGGCTCCCCGAAGCGAGCTCGTGTAGAAGCGGCTTCCAGACGTGGATGCGAGAGCGATCGACGAGCGTGATGGATGCGGCCTTCCGCTTCCCGAGGCGGTGGCCGAGCCACGTCGCCAGCTCCAAGCCCGCCGCACCGCCGCCGACCACAACCACGCGGTGCTGCATCGGGTCGTCGGTCGATAAGGTTTCGGGGATGTCGACGATCTCGGGATCGCTCGGGTCGATTTCAACAGCGGGAGGGGCTTGCATGCGCCTTCGAGTACCTTGCGCGTTTTATCCTTTCAGGTCGTAATCGGCGAACGTCTCACCCTGGACCGCCAGCCACCCGAGGACCGGCGCTAGCTTCCACTGGTTACCCTGGTAGCCTTTTTGGAAACGCTTGATCGCGTCGACCACCTGAGGTAGGCTCACATTGCTCGCGTAGAACATCGGCCCCCCACGCCAAGGCGGAAAGCCGTAGCCGGTGAGGTACACCACATCGATATCTGAAGCCCGCAGCGCGATGCCTTCTTCGAGAATGAACGCCGCCTCGTTGACGAGCGCGTAGACACAGCGCTCAACGATCTCCTGATCGCAAATAGCGCGCGGCGCGACCCCGATCTCCTTGCGGTACTCGGCGATCAGGGCGCCGACTTCCGGATCGGGGATCGGTTTTCGGTCGCCGGCCTCATAGCGGTACCAACCTCGTCCGGCTTTTTGACCGATCCAGCCCTGCTCGCAGATGCGGTCACCGAGACGCGAGTACACCCTATCCGGCCGCTCTCGGTATTGGCGCTTGCGGATCTCCCAGAAGATGTCGTTGCCCGCCATGTCAACCATAGCGAAGGGGCCCATCTTGAGGCCCCAGCTCTCCAAGGCGTTATCGACCTGTGCCGGGGTAGCGCCTTCATCCAGAAGAAACATCGCTTGCTGTAGGTACTTTTCCAGCATCCGGTTGCCGATAAAGCCGTCGCACACGCCCGAGACGATGGGGACTTTCCCAATTCTCTTGCCGAGCTTCATGACGGTTACCAGCACATCGGGGGCGGTTTTCGCGCAGCGCACTACCTCCAGCAGCCGCATCACGTTCGCAGGCGAGAAGAAGTGGGTGCCGATCACGTCTTGCGGGCGCTTGGTGACCGCGGCGATGTCGTCCACGTCCAAGGTCGAGGTGTTGGTAGCGAGGATCGCACCGGGCCGAGCGATCGTGTCAAGCTTCCTGAAGATGTCCTGTTTGACGTCCATACGCTCGAAGACCGCCTCGATCACGATGTCGACCTCTGCCGCGTCATCGAGCGCGATCGAGGGTTTGATCAAATCCATGCGCGTGTTCATCTGCTCTTGTGTGAGCCGCCCTTTCGACACGGTGGCCGCATAGTTCTTTTCGATCCCCTTGAGGCCGCGCCCGATGGCCTCCATGCTCGTTTCGATCAAGGTCACGGGGATCCCGGCGTTGACCAGGGCCATCGTGATGCCGCCGCCCATGGTGCCGGCACCAACGACGGCCGCACGCGTGATCGCGCGCACGGCGGTGTCTTCAGATACGTCGGGGATCTTCGCGGCCTCGCGCTCGGCAAAGAACACGTGGCGCAACGCCTTCGACTCAGGCGTGTTAACGAGGAATTCGAAGCGCTCACGTTCGATGGTGAGCCCCTCGTCGAAGGGCTTGGTGACCGCCGCTTCCACGCAGGCCACGATCTCGAGCGGCGCGGGATAGCCACGCGACTCTTTCGACACCCATTCCCTCGCGCCGGCGAAGAAGCCCGCAGCGTCGCCGTCGAACTTTGCGCTCTGGTCGCGCAGCCGGCGCGATCCCTTGCCTTCGGCCACTAACCGCTTTGCATATGCCAGCGCGCCCTCGAATAGATCGCCGTCGATCAGTTCGTCGACGAGACCGAGCACCCTGGCTTTCGCACCCCCGATATGACTACCGGAGACCATCATATCGAGTGCCTCTACTGTCGGGATCGCGCGCGGCAGGCGTTGCGTGCCCCCCGAGCCCGGTAGGATGCCGAGCTTCACCTCGGGCAGCGCGAACTCAGCATTAGGGGCTGCGACACGGTAGTGGCAGCCGAGCGCGAGCTCCAGTCCACCGCCTAGGGCAAAGCCGCCGATCGCTCCTACCATGGGCTTGGGAAAACGATCCTGGGCGTCGTTGATCTCGGACAGCGTCGGCCTCGCTGAGGACTTCGGCGTGTTGAACTCGCGGATGTCGGCACCACCCGAGAACGTCTTCGCTGCACCGATAAGTACGAGCGCCTTCACCGTGGGGTCCTTAGCAGCCTTATCCAGCCCTTGCACGATGCCAGCGCGTAGCACACGGCCGAGGCTGTTGACAGGGGGATTGCTCAGCGCAATGACTGCGATACTATCACGCACAGAGTATTGGGCAACTTCGTTCATTCGAGAAACTCCTGAGGGGTTAGTCTTTGCATGGGCTGAGGCGATTAACTTCACGCCTAGTGGTGCCAGCTCCTCGCGAGCCGCGTTTGGTTCATCGTCGGTCCCTGATGCGATCTGAGCGTTTAGACTAATCGAAAATTTTTACAGGCGCATGAAGGCTCCACCCTCTGCTAGCAAGGGACAGGTGCCGCCGAGATTACTGCGCGCTAGGCTTGTCCTGCTGCGCTTGCGGGTTGGCCCCGAACCGCTCGTCGATCTTGTCCTCATCGAGGCCGCCGAACGCGTAGGTGGCCTCGAGCCAGAGTACGTTGATAATGCCCGCTGCAAGGGCGAACCCCAATCCCAATATCCAGGTGAAGTACCACATGTCTTCCACCACTCAGAGCTTGTGAAAAAATCGTCGCGAGCGCAGGGAGGTCGTGTTCCGCCGGAGCGGAGGAACCGGAGTGTATATTGAAATACATGAGGATTCCGAGCACCGCCGGAACGCGAGATCCCGAGCGCAGTAGATTTTTTCACAAGCTCTCAGTACATCTGGTCCTTGTTTTCCACCACTGTCTTTACCGATACCTTGCCGCCCAGCACCCGGTACACCCACCTCGTGTAGGCGAGGACGATCGGCAGGAAGACGACAACGACCCAGAACATGATTTGCAGCGTTGCATGGCTTGATACTGCATCCCATACGGTGAGGCTCGCATTCGGCTGGCTCGACGAGGGAAGGATAAACGGGAACATCGACAGCCCAGCCGTGATGATCACCCCGCTGACTGCCGCGGCGCTGGTCCAGAAGGCAAGGTTAAAGAGCCCTCGCTGCGCCAACGCGTTGGCCACCAGCGGTCCAATGAGGCCGAAGGCTGGCGCGAGCCACAACCATTCAAACCGGGAGTAGTTGTCTAGCCAGGCTCCCGGTGCCCGCTCCACGGTCTTGGCAAGCGGCGCGATTATGCCACCCGGGTCCGGCATTGAAATAAGGCGATAGCCCTCGATTCCTAGCGCAACCCACAGCCCGCAGAGCGCGAAGGCCGCGACCAACACGAAGGCTGCGACCTGCGCCGCTTTTTCCGCGCGCAGGACAAGCAGTCCTTCGGTGCGGATCTGAAGATAGAAACCGCCGTGCATCACGACCATCGCCAGGCTCACGACGCCGGCTAACAATGCGAACGGGTTGAGCAGCGCTCCGAAGGAGCCGGTGTAGGTAACGCGCAGGACCTCGTCGAAGTGGAAAGGGGCGCCCTGCAGCAGGTTTCCGAAGGTGACGCCGAAGATAAACGCCGGTACGGCCCCACCGACGGCGAGGCCCCAGTCCCACGCGATGCGCCAGCGCGGATCCTCGACCTTGCTGCGATAGTCGAAGCCGACGGGGCGCAGGAACAGGGCGAACAACGTGAGCACTATTACCGTATAGAAACCCGAAAACGCGGTCGCGTACACCAGCGGCCACGCGGCGAAGCTCGCACCAGCGGCGGTGATCAGCCAAGTCTGGTTGCCTTCCCAGGTGGGACCGACCGCGTTGATCACCACCCGCCGCTCCTCATCGGTGCGACCGAGAAACGGCAGCAGTGCGCCGACTCCCATATCGAAACCGCCGGTCACGGCGAACCCGATGAGCAGAATTCCCATGAACGCCCACCAGATGATCTTAAGCGTCTCATAATCGAAGATCATCGTTCCCCTCCCGTGCTCTCGAGCGCCGCCTGGCCACCGAAGGATCCGCGCTCCCAGTGATAACGCCCCGTATGCAGGCTACTCGGCCCCAGACGGCAGTACTTGAACATGAGATAAAGCTCGACCACAAGGAGCGCACTGTAGAAGAGCACGAAGCCGATCAAGCTGAACCACACGTCGCCTGGCTCGATGTTAGACGCGGAGAGGAAGGTCGGGAGCACTTCTGCGATCGTCCAAGGTTGACGCCCATATTCGGCCACGAACCAGCCGCACTCGGCGGCGATCCACGGCAATGGGATGGTATAGAGTGCGAGCCGGAAGAGCCAGCGCTGCGGCCCGAGTCTCCGCAATGCGACGAAATAGAACGCCGCGGCGAATACGAGCAAGAACCATATTCCGAGCCCCACCATCACCCGGAACGCCCAATAGACCGGCGCCACCTTGGGGATCGTATCGGCAGCCGCGGAACGGATCTGCTCCGGCGTCGCATCGATCACGTGCGGCGTATAGCGCTTCAACAGCAGCCCGTAGCCGAGATCGCGTTTCGTCTCCTCGAACGCGGCGCGTACCTCAGGGCTGGTGTCGCCGTGCCGCAGCTTCTCGAGCGCCTCATAGGCGATCATCCCGTTGCGCACTTGCTTTTCGGCTTCTTTCTTCAGGTCCTTGATGCCGGTTACCTCCTCGTCGACCGATCGGGTTGCGATTAGCCCGAGCGCCCAAGGGACGCGGATCGCATAGTCGGTGGTCTCAGTCTTGTCGTTTGGGATCCCAAACACGGTGAACGGTGCGGGGGGCGGGTGTGTCTCCCACTCCGCTTCGATAACGGCGAGCTTCACGCGCTGCACCTGGCCGGTCGTGTATCCGGACTCGTCACCGAGTACGATCACCGAAAGCGCCGAAGCGAGCCCAAAACCGGCCGCGATCGCGAAGGAGCGCACGGCGAACTTGAGGTCACGGCGCTTGAGCATGTACCACGACGACACGCCCAGCACGAACATCGCCGCGGTGACGTAGCCCGCCGCGACCGTATGCACAAACTTCACTTGCGCCACCGGGTTGAAGATCACGTCACGGATGCTCGAAAGCTCCATGCGCATGGTCTGGACATTGAACTCGGCACCGACAGGATTGTTCATCCAGCCGTTGGCGATTAGAATCCAGAGCGCCGACAGGTTGGAGCCCAGCGCAACGAGAAAGGTAACGGCAAGATGCTGCACCCGCGTGAGGCGATCCCAGCCGAAAAAGAACACCCCGACGAACGTCGACTCGAGAAAGAATGCCATCATACCCTCGATCGCCAACGGCACACCAAATACGTCCCCGACGTAGTGGGAGTAGTAGGCCCAATTGGTGCCGAACTGGAATTCCAGCGTAATGCCGGTGGTGATCCCCATCGCGAAGTTGATCCCGAACAGCTTCCCCCAGAAGCGAGTCATGTCCTTGTAGATTTCTTTGCCGGTCATCACGTACGCGGACTCCATGATGACCAGCAACCAGGACAACCCTAGCGTGAGCGGGACGAACAGGAAGTGGAACATCGCCGTCAAGGCGAACTGGAGCCGCGAGAGATCAACAACCGTTTCGCTTGGCATTATCTTTGGTCAGCAACGAGGGGCGAGAAGCTGCTGGGTCACGGCCTCGGGCTCAAGCCGCATCGACGGAGCGATCGGCTCGCTGAAGGACGTCCACCAGATGAGCGCGAGCGCTACTGTCTTCACAACGAGAACGGCGGCGATCTCGATTGCGAGGCCAGAGGAATGGCGGGGCGGGGCACGCGTGCGGCAACCGTCGGCAGCCCAGCGCATTCGAGACGTAGGAGCGCGTCCGCGCTTCGGTGTGGTGATGATCAATCCCTGGAAGGTACCTGGTATAGTGAGCGGCGCTAATCTTTTTAAATTATTGCTTAGATTAAACAAACATTATTACAAAAATATGGCATCGGCCTTCAAAGACTGAGCTGTCAGGAATGCGTGTTCCCTCAATCTAAAGCCGTGGAACCCGTCGGCGAGCTCGCCGGGGAGCGCCAATCGCTATCGCTCAACCCGAACCCATGTTTTCTTGAACATACACGAAAAGAAGCAATTGCTGGCCCTGATTTCCAAGCGATCGGAGTCCACCAAGATGATTGCGTACGCGTTTTTATGATCGCCCAAGATCTCGCCATTAGACGGGAGATAGATCCGCCCCGGCTTACGGCCGAAATCGCCACCGCCTTCCCATAAGGTATCGTTGACTTTATGAAAATCCTGCAGGATCTCCAATCCAAGCAGCAGTCGCTTGCGCAAGCTCGGGTCACGGTTACGCTCATCGCGGGCTAACATTCCCTGGGGAAGGTTAGTTATACGTCCACATATCGTCTTAGGCCCGTCGCTGCACGGGTAAATCTCTACTTCAGCCTGCGATTCGGGATCGCGCCAGAGGCCGAAAACGCTTTGCCGATCAGCTGCAGCAGTTTGCGCCCAAAAAACGCAGAGAAGGACAACGAAGGCGGCTTTATGCATTTTTCCACTGGAAAAGCGACTAAAGCATTATCCGCGGGCAGATTAATCATTTATGACAAAACGGCTCCATCGCCTAGGAACCCTAGCCTACGGTCTTGCAACGTACACCAGTCCAAAGGACGGTGCGCACTATGTATTCGTCAGCCAGCGTGAAGGCAATCAGGTAGCGCAGCTCGAGTTACTGGAGAGAAAGGAAACGGGCCGGGCTCGCGTGCAGGCCAGGATCGTACGGAGCTTGACTGTCCTTATCCAGCAAGGTGGGGAACTTGAGGATGCTCAGGCGGAAGGCATGGTAGCCGATCAAGAGTTGGGGTTACTGTATGTGGGTCAAGAACAAGTCGGGATCTGGAAGTTCGACGCGGAACCCGATGGCAGTGCTGTGGGCGCATTGGTCGACTCTGTGGAGAACGGCCGTCTGGCGGCGGATGTGGAGGGTCTTACGCTGTACTATGCCGGTGAAGGCAAGGGCTATCTGCTGGTCTCTAGCCAGGGCGATAATACCTTCGCAGTGTACCGGCGCGAAGACGCCAACACCTATCTCGGCAACTTTTATATCGGCGCCAAAGGCGGTATCGACGGCGTGGAAGAATGCGATGGCGCGCAGGTGCTTAACGTGCGCTTGGGAGCGGATTTCCCGGCGGGTCTCTTGGTGGTGCAGGACGGCGCTAATGACCCGCAGCGTGTCATAGAAGATAATGAGCAGTTGGAGAACATTAGTACCGGTTTCAAGTTCGTCCCTTGGCAGGGAGTGTCGAATGCGTTTGCCATTCCTTTGGAGATCGATACGGCCAGCTTCAACCCTCGCCGCGTCTCGAACGAGTTTTGAGGCTGCATCGGCTATCCTTGCAGCAGCCCTTCGGCCAGCAAGATGATGTCTGTCGACGTCTGATCCAGGACGCTTTGATAGAGATCCCGTACGGAGATGATCCCGACAAGGCGGTTCTCGGCGATGACCGGCAAGTGTCGAAAATGCCCCGCATTCATCTTATCGAGCGCGTCTCGCACCGTATCCGATGGGCTCAGGGTCTCAGGTTCGCGCGTCATCACCTCGATCAGTGTTGTGATTGTGGGATCGCGACCCGCAGCGACGACCTTAAAAACGACATCGCGTTCGGTGAATATCCCCACGAGCCGCCCTCGCTCCACGATGGGAATGGCTCCGATGCGGCGCTCGGCCATCACCTGGACGGCCTCGCGTACCGTGGCCTGCTTGGGCAAGCTGATGATCTGTTGATCCTTGATAACGTCGGGAATAATGGTTCGCTCGATGGGCAACATGGCTTAAAAGAAGAGCTGCTGCAGATCCATCGAAGGCTCGTTACCTAGGCTGTCATAATGCCGGTCCAGCCACTGGGTGGCGGTCGAGCGGCCTAGCTCGAAGAGCGTGGTGAGAAAATCCCAGTCGGCATTGAGCTTGCTCGAGACACCGAAGCGGGCGATCTCCCGTTCCGCCTCGATCATGTGGAAGAGGATGCGCCGATAGCGGGTCCTATTGGTCAACCGGTGTTGTTCGAGCAGCTGGGTGACAAAGGCGATGGTGCGCATCTCGCGCATCATGGTGGCGTTGAAGCTGATATCCTTCATGCGGTCGATGATGGCGCGGGCCGTGGTGGGGATCTCGTCGGCACGGATAGGATTGATCTCGATCAGTATGATATCGCTCGCTTGGCAGGCGTTGAGCAATGGAAACATGGCCGGGTTACCCATGAAGCCCCCATCCCAGTAGCATTCGCCCTCGATCTCCACGGCGCGGAATAGCGTTGGTAAGCAAGCGGAGGCCAACAAGGCATCGACCGAGATCTCGTGCGGTTGGAAGACACGGATCTTTCCGGTGCGAACGTTGGTGGCGCACACAAAGAGCTTGATGTCGGTGGACTGAAGGCGGTCGAAATCGACCAGCTCGCTCAATACATCGCCTAGCGGGTTAACACCTGTGGGGTTCAGTTGATAAGGCGAGAGCGTACGGGTGACCGCGTCAAAGGCCCAATAGAGCGGCGAGTGATCGAGATCATGGTGGCCAAGCAGTCGATCGAGGGGTGTCGGCTGGAAAATGCCATAGCTTGCGCATTCGGCGATCCGACGCCAGAACGTCCGTAACATCTGCCGCGCTCCTGCTCGCCCGCCGCTGGCCATGCCATAGACGAGCATGGTACCGTTCATGGCACCCGCGCTCGTTCCGCTGATGCCGTCTATTACCAGGCGCTCATCCTCCAACAAACGATCGAGTACCCCCCAGGTGAAAGCACCGTGGGCGCCACCACCCTGAAGCGCCAGGCTCACCGTCTTCTTTTGCTGTACCGCACCTTGCTCTGATCGATCCGGCAGGAGGCGTTTCGGCATGGGAGCATCAAGCACTAGGGGACTTAGTCAGAGGAGATATTCACCAAGGCGCTTGGGCTTCCCCAAGGAACCGAAGAGCGATTTGGAGAGGTCAATAAACCTCGCATCGGACCGCGACCAACTCGCGTGCCTGAACTTTACGGTATCGTCCTTATGTGCGTGCCCTCGAATCTTAACCGGCTTGTATTACTTTTTTGTGACCACATATACGAGTGGTGAGCCGCATTCTGACGCGTCTGCCGTCACTAGCGCAAACGGCTATAGCGTCCTTGAGCTAAGAAAATACTTTATTTTCACCTCCTGGCCGCGCTTCAAGCCCGATGTCTTTGTTTTCTACAAAGCGTGGCCCACTAAAGACGCGTTCCCGCACCAGGGTAACAAGCGGGGCTTCAGCGGGGATGATCTGACCTCTGTGGACATGCACCAAAACATACTGGTGTAGTGGCAAGGGCCAAACGGGTCAACGCAACACCGGAATCGGTTCGCCTTCGATCGTAGGTGCTCCTTGAACGCCGAGCAGTTTGAGGATCGTGGGCGCGATATCGACATTGCGCACGCGCTCGATTTCACCGCGTCGAATATCCGGACCGGCGGCAATAAAGATCGCGCTCATCGCGCGTTTTTCGGCCACATAGCCATGGGCTCCGTAGAAATTGGGGACGGAGAAAACAGGAGTGCTCGCAGCCGCATCGCCGAGGTGCTGCACCACGGGCGATTGGGTACCGTCGAAGTTGTAACCGATAGTAAGCATCGCGAATACATCCCCGCTGTCCTGGCCGATGAACTCGCTCGTGCCCAGGCCAAAGGACGGATCGTTGAGGTCGGCGGGCAAAGGTCGGCGATAGATCGCGTCGAAGACCCGAGCGTTCAACGCTAAGCGGTAGTTCGGGTTGGTATCGCTCAGATCTTGGAAGATCTGGACGATCTGGTCTTGCAACGCGAGGTATTCGTTGCGCGAAACCGTGCCATCCGGCTCGCGTCCTTTCAGATTGATGTAAACATTGACCGCGGGACCCGATGTGATGGCCCGCACCTTGGTGGGATCGAGTCCTTGGCTTGCGAACAGATTATTGATGCTAACTGCGCTGTGGAAGGGTGCGAAACCGTGATCGGACACCACGATCACATTGCTCTGCGGACGCCCATTCGATTCCTGACCCACGGACTCGATGATCCGCTGCACGGCATGATCGGCGACCTGGTAGGCACGCCGTAGATAACCCCGGTAGCGGCGGACCTTGGCTCGATCCTGATTGGAGCCGATAGTAGTCGGGTCCTGAGGATTGGTCGCCTGGCGCGGATCGGTCAACAAGAACTGATGGCCCGAGCCGTCTGGCTGCTCGATGTAGATCATGGCGAGATCGGCCGTGGGATTCTGGGCGATGGCCCTTAGCGCGATGCCGGTCTGATATTCGACGAATGAACGAACTTGGTCCTGGTAGATGGCTTCGAGCTCGAGGTCTGGGAAGCTTGTGAAACCGGGGCTAAGGCGCTCGGGGATGCGAAAGTCCGGCTGCGGGGCCCAGAAGCCCACGTGATTATTGACATCGTCGACGTCTGCCAGCACCGGGGCATTGCGTGGAATGAAGTTGGCCGCGTAGCGGGCGATATGGACACTCGATAAATTGGGCACCAAATGGGAGACATAAAAGGATGTACCCGCTTTATTGGTGCTCCCTTCAAGATAAAAGAGAGCGGAACGCTCCGCGCTTGGCATCACATACGCCGGACCGGTTGCAGGCAGCTCGAATGGCCCGGGCGCGATTCCCTGAGTTTGATCGAAGAACACCATCGTGTCGTAGTTCACAATGGCGTCATCGGAGCTATCGAGCACCGCAGCGTAGATGTTGTAATTGATCCCCCCCTACGTTGAAGGTGTCGAGCGCGGTCGTCGTTTGCTGAACCGGGCTGTAGCCCAGCCGGCCCGCGGCCCGTAATTGATCAAGGGTACTTTGAGGCGCCGGACTGAAATCCGCCTGGATGAGATCGTAGCCTCGTGCACCCACGCCGGCAAAAGCCCCGAAGGGTACTGTGTAGTCTACCGTGCGCAGGGCAGCCGGTTGGATGATGGGACTATTGGTGAGACCGGGGACAAATATGTCGAGCCCATCTCCGCCCGGAAAGGTCGCAGTCACTACCTTTTTGCCAGCGGCGCGCAATGCTAGCCAAAGAGGTTGCGCGGTCGGATCCGGGCTTTCTTCAGGGCCGTGGGGGCTGAATGAGTATCCGCCGATAGGTGCCGCAAAGCCGCTGATGTTCCTTGTGAAAGGACTGGCCACGAGGTGGAAGCTATTGGCATTGATGTTATTGCGGGCGGCTGTGGAACCGGTCGCCATCGCGATGTGTCCTGGCGCTGTGAGCGAAGGCGTAACGGTGACATTGCGTTCTGCCATGACACCGTGTTTAACGAGAAGCCCCAGTCCACGGTTTTTGCTTAAGCTTCCTTGGTCAAGAAAATTTTTGATGTTTTTAGGCGTGGCTCCATCGAGAGAGATCATTACCACCTTGGGGGCGGCGTCCGCAGGCACACTTAGCCCGATCCCGAACGCCATCGCTGCGGTCAAAACGTACTCGATCCAACGCTTAAGGAGACATGTGTGCGATGCCAGAGAACGGTGCACGCCCTTATGCCGCATTTGAGGTTTCAGCGTATCAGTTCGATTCTGCGATCGGTCGTTTATATAGCTCTTCCCTTTTCGTCTTCTGATTGGTACGGCAAGACCGGAAGGCTCCTCCGGTGTCGCGTGGTAGAGATTCAGCCTTGCGGACGCCCCCACGGCTTGGCGAGCCGATGCGCTTGTCCGTCCATTCGAGTCATGCCCTGCCGGTGATTTCCGCTAACCACCTAAGCTACAAGAGAATGGTTACGGTTTGTTTAAGAGTGGGAGAACGTTAAGTTACCCGAGCAGTTGTGGACGTCACCGAGCAGGCAAGTTTTTTTCCAGCCGCACGTGTCAAAGACTTTTGTAAGGTAATCGTAAGCAAATTGGCTTTCGAGTCCCTTCCGCTGGTGGGTGGCGCAACGCACCTCGGCATGCAAGCTAAAGCCCTGCTCGCTGACACAGCACCCCGGGGTAGGGGGCGACTCTTATGCAGGGACGGTTTGAAAGGCCTCCACCCGCGGTGCCCATCGATGAGCAACCCCTAACCGATCTTGCCCAGCCTCAGGAACTGCGTTTCCCCGCTTGAGTCAACCACCCCATCGTTGTCGGTAACGATGAATGCCCACCCTCCGCGAGTCCCTCAACCTTCTCGATCACCAGACCATTCGGCCCCTCAAGATTCGGCATCAGATCCCGCACCAGTGTCTTTTGCACGAGCGGGAACGCTCCCCCCTGTGGCTGGGGATCGAAGCCCGCGATCGAGAACTTGTAGATCCGCTTGATGCGGGCGTTAGTCCCCGCCTGGTTATCTCGCTCCACGACGACGAAGCTGTCCTTATCAAGCGCGACCAGCTCCGATAGTCCGACCCAGCCCCCGTTAGGCGAGGTGGGCTCTTCGATGGGGTAATAGAAGAAGGTCCAGTCCCCGGTGGGGGGCTCGTAGCGCCCGATGCGCACCCGTTGCTCCGGATCGTTCACCTATTCACGCTGGAAGGCAACGTAGACGAGCTCCTTGCTCCCACGCCCGACGGACGCCACGCCCTCCAAGCCGAAGCGGCGCTGGAGACCGTTGACCGAGTCGGGGAGCCGGATCTCATCGATAATGGCACCGTCCGGAGAGACCTTGATCAAGAGGTTCACGCTGGTCACGGGTCGCCCCGGGTGGTCTACCGAACCAGCGCCTTCGGAGACCGCCCAGAAGCCACCGTCGGGACGTTGGGCGATGCCTTCGAGATCGAGATCTACGGTCTCGCCGTTCCGGTGCAGCACCAGCTCATCGGTGATCACCGCCGGCTTCTTTCCGATATCGAGAGAGAAGATGTGGCTCTGGCGGTAGAAGCTGTCATAGGCGGTATACAGAGTATGGGGGTCCCACCGATCGGCGGCTAGGGCCGAAAGCGCGCCCCAAGGGATGGGGGTGCCATCGACTCGATTCGCCGATCGAATAGTCGGATAGCGCGGCTGTCCTTCCTTCAGCGCATAGATCGTGATCGTCGAGCGTATGTTGACCTCCGCGTCATCGACCTCGCTGGCAACCGCGAACAGCCCGCGGCTCGGGATGGCGAGCAAGCCCTCCGGACCCGGACCGGCCGGCAGCACTTGTGCCAGCTTTGGTCGGCCCGGAGCGATTCGGTAAACCGCAATGATGTTCGAGCGCTCCGATCCCACGAACAGGAAGCGGTGCTTGCCGTACTGCCCGTATGCGACGCCCTCGGGCTCGCCGCCCTTATTCTCCGAGCGGTCTTCCGGGTAATGGCCTACGCGGGTGACCAGGTGCTCCAGGGCGTTGCCGGCGGCGAACCGGACCTTGCCCTCGCGATCGAAGATCGTGAACCCTCGGCTCCCCCCATCGAGGTCGCCCTCATCCGCCGTAACCAGGCGAAAAGGCGAGATCCAAGTCGCCGCGTCGGGCTCTCGCGGGACCTCATCGAGCTCGCCCTCAAGCTCGATAAGGTCGTTCTCGCTAACATCGACACCTCGAAGATCCGCAGCGCCGGCACCCCAGTGCTTCAAGATCTCCCCGGTCGGCAAGTGGATGAGAACCACGTGGTTGTTCTCTTGTAGGGTAACAGCCGCGATGTTCCGATCGTTGATGGCGACATATTCGGGCTCCGGATCGTCCGGGAACAGCGCTGGGATGCCAACCAGATCCACCTTGCGCGTATCCCACTCAGAGGGCGTTCCCTGTAGGTCCACGATGACCACGAAACCGGGCGGCGGTTGCGGCGGGCGACCGTCGCCGGCGTCCTCATCGCGTTCGTTCTCGATGGCGATAGCGGCGTAGCGTTTATCGGGGCTCACCGCGATCGAATCGGGCTGACCGCCCACATCGATGCGGCGCAGGATGCTGCGATTCACAATATCCACCATCACCAACTTGCCCGAAGGCTCGGAAAAGCTCTGGCTGGTGTTCACCGCGGCGAGGGCGTAGGGCCTGCCACCGCGACGGAGGTCGGCTCACCGGACATTTCCAACACGCCGCTAGGCTTTGGATCGCGGGGGTCGGCGATGTCGACAAAGCCGAGATTACCCGTCGGGCTATCGGTATAGATGAGCAGGTCTCCCTCCTCGTTTACGCTCACGATCTCCGCGGCGGTCTTTGTGCCCTCGTCCGTGTTCAAGAAAGCCGGAAAGGTGGCGATGCGCTGGAACCTCTCGCTCAGTCCGCCCGCCCGATCATGAGGTGTCACACCGTCTTCCAACAGCCTCGACAGTTTCGATTGGTCCTCGGTATCGTCAGGCAACTCGCCCTGATCAATTAATGTAACGTGATCTCGGCGCACGCCCAAAGCGAGTTGAACGCGACCAGGGCCGCTAGCGTGATATGGACAAACGGTTTTGGAGTAAGCATGGTTCCCCCCGAGTAGCCATTAATGGGGGATAAGCTTACGGGAGCATTATTACGGTTTTGTGGCGGCTGGCGCGGGGCGTTGTTATGCCTCGCTGTCAGCGACTGCAATCATGAGCCAATCCGAGGCGGAAGGCGAGCGCGGACCGCAGAAGGGGCTCCAATGGTCCGACGCGATCAGCTCGGTGGTGCAGCTCTTCACCCGCCGCTGCGACGCGCCGCTGGCCGCGCGCTTCGGCTTCGCGGGCGGCGAATTCGAGACGTTGGAGGAAAGTGCCGGGATCTCGGGCGGCACCGAGCGCTACGGCCGCCCTATCGATGTCGGACCCACTGACACCGATGGTATCCTCGAATCGAACACCCGCCACCATCGCCTCGCGTTTTTGATTGAAGCCCCATCGAGACACTCGACCTCACAACCACGGTCGTTTCAACCACTCGCGCTTCGAGATTCCTACCCAAAGCGCCGGAGATCGCTTCCCGCCGCTCGACCCGAACCAGTTGCAGGAGACCGGCTGATTTACCCATGGTGGCGCCACGCGCTCGCCGAAACTCGCATAAAGCTCCTTGGCCCAAAGGATCCAACGCCTCAAGATCACGCCGTGATGGTTTAGAACCGAAAACGATAAGTTAAGCCGAAATTAATACCAGGGTTGAAGATCCCCGAGCCGTGGGTCTTATACTTCTTGTCGAATATGTTTTCGAGGCTCAGCAGCAGCTCGTGGTCGCGTAC